>Ga0209319_1000321_pt1 | contig 68088 bp, 75 predicted proteins | sample RifGroE2_FD_184000 | JGI IMG/M metagenome (GOLD analysis project Ga0209319, IMG submission 184000) | Groundwater microbial communities from Rifle, Colorado - Groundwater E2 (SPAdes) (version 2) | ecosystem: Environmental > Aquatic > Deep subsurface > Groundwater | place: Rifle, Colorado, United...
TGGTCGACGGTCCCCCGTCCGTTCTCCCCCAATACCCCCGAGCCGTGCGCATCGTCCACATAGGTCAGACACTCGAATTCCTCCGCCAGATCGACGATCTCAGGAAGTTTCGCCAAATCGCCGTCCATCGAGAAGACACCATCGGTGATGATCAGGACTTGATGATAGTTCGATCTTTTTTCGATCAATACCTTACGTAAATCGGCCATGTCGCTATGCTTGAATACCGCCCGGTCCGCTTTGGATAAGCGCGTGCCGTCGATGATGGAAGCATGGTTCAATTCATCGGAGACGATCAGATCGCCGGCACCGGTGATGGCCTGGATGACCCCGGCGTTGCAATTGAATCCGGATTGGAAAAGCATGACCGCTTCCTCGCGTTTGAATTTCGCCAGGTCCGCTTCGAGTTGTTCATGCAAGGTGTTGTTGCCGACGATGGTCTTGACCGCGCCGGCCCCGATCCCGTATTTCTCGATCGCTTCGATCGCCGCTTTCTTCAATCTCGGATGATTCGCGAACCCCAGATAATTATTCGAGGAAAGGTTGATCACCTTTTTCCCGTTCACGACGATTTCCGCTTCGTTGGCGGTTTCGACGACCGGGATTTTCCGATAGACCCCTTGATCCTTCAGTTCTTGGATCTGGTCCTGTAGAAACTTCAGTTCATGCAGATCGCTCATCGTTCCTCCTTCTCGCCGACCCGTAGGACGATCTTCCCGCAGTTACCGGAGATCATCAGGTCGAACGCTTGTTTGAAATCCTCAAACGGCAGAATATGCGTCACGGCGGTTTCCAGATGCAGTTTCCCCGCGTCGATCAGTTCTTTTCCTTGTTGCCAGGTTTCCATGATCCGTCGTCCGGTGATGCCGTTGACCGTTACGCCTTTGAAGACGATGTCGTTGGCCACGTCGATGGTGAAAGGGTGGTCGGGCAATCCAAGGATCGACATCCGTCCGCCTTTCTTCAGGTATTTGAAGGCTTGGTTCATCGCGATGCCGCTTCCGCTCATTTCGCAGACCACATCGACGCCCAATCCGTCGGTTTGATTCAAGACTTCGGAAATCACATCCTGTGTTTTCGGATTCAGACAGACGTCCGCCCCGAGCTTCTTCGCCAAGTCCAAACGATAGTCGTTGAGGTCGATCGCGAAGACTTTCGATGCGCCGACCGCTTTCGCGACGTCCACCGCCATCACGCCGATCGGTCCGCAGCCGACGATCGCGAAACTCTTGCCTTGGGTCGCCCCGGAAAGCACCGTGTGGATCGCGTTGCCCAACGGTTCCTGGACGCAAAGATACGCCGGGTCGATGTCCGGATTGTTGATCCAGGCGTTCTTCGCCGGGATCGCCACGTATTCGCTAAACGCCCCGTCCCGGTCGACACCCAGGATGGAAGTGTTGATGCAGATGTGCGCATTGCCGGATTTACAGAATTCGCACTCGCCGCAGACGATATGCGTTTCGGCGCTCACGATGTCCCCGAGGTTGACCGAGGTCACGTTCTTCCCGAGTTTGACGACCTGGCCGGCCAGTTCATGCCCCATGATTTGCGGGAGACGGATTCTGGATTTCGCCCATCGGTTGTACTCGTAGATATGGACATCCGTACCGCAGACCGATACCGCCAGCGTCTTGACGAGAATGTCGTCGTCTCCGATTTCCGGGATCTCACGCTCGATCATCGTCGCACCGACATCGGAGGTAAGCTTACTGATCGTCTTCATTCGTGTGTGCATGGCAGTACTCCTTGACTACCTGTATTGTACCCCAACGATTTCCATTTCTCTATGGTTTAGAAAACTTTTCAGAAAGATTTCAAGCACTTTCAGAATGATAGCGGTTACTTGTAAAATCATACATTTCAGTAATGAATGATTAATGGATAAGTGTCACTTTCCCGGGAAATATTCTAAGGAAAGAGCGTGCTTGTCGATGGGATGAGATGAACTCTGGTTCACGTTCCGGCCTTTCATCCTTTGGGTAGAGTCGTGATCGGGAAGATCGAAGGGCGTTCGAATGCGTGGCCTCACAAAACATTCACCGTAAGCGCTTAGATTTCTGGTCTTCCAGTCTTTACATGTGAAAAAGTTATGTTATAATATCCATAATTCTTGGTTATTCCAACAAGTGGGAAGTGAAACGCGCATTCTGCGGGTTTTTATTTCTAAGATCATGGAAGGGGGCATACGAAATGATCTTACTCGATGATGGGCATCAGATTTTAATCAGCAAAAGCCATTTCGAAGAAATGTGCGAGAGACAGAAAAGCAAACACGAAGCCGATGCGAAACATGTGATCTTCGCGTTGGTGAAGGAAGGCAGGGCGGAAATGGTTCGACTGGAGTATGAGAACCGTAATACCTTGCTTCAGATGGTGGAGAAATACCTCCGCAAAGGATATCAACCCTACTACACGATGTTTGAAGGTTAGGCGCAGTCGACTGCGCCTTTTTCTTTGCGAAGAAAAGCCGGTGTGAACCGGCTAGAGAGTTAGATTGGGAAGGTATGCCATTGATTTTCTTAACCCCTCGACCGTCTTGACCTCGATAGTGACGCGACTTGCGGAAGAAGAAACGAAATCCAATTCCTTTTGAAGATCAAGTTCCCCCGTACCCAGTATCAGATGATCTTTAACCCCGAGGCAGTCATGGAAGTGCATATGGTTGATTTTCGAAGCATGGGCGACCATGAAGTCGTCGTCGACCATCTTGTAGCGATGGTTATGACCGCAATCATAGGTGAGGCGGAAGGCGTCGCTTTCAAGCAGGAAGTCGATTCCATCGCGCATGAAGGATTCGAATCCCGAGGTGTTTTCGATGCATACTTTCACGCCCGAATCCCCGACGGAGCTTTCCACGCTGTCACGGAAGAAACGCAGACGTTCGATGTAATAGTCGTGGTATTTCTCATAGACATAGGTTTTCTTGTGGGGAAGGGTAAAGACGACCCCGGTCAAAAAATGCATGGTGAGGTTGGGGATTTTCGCCTTCTTGGCGAACTCGATCGAATTCACGACGCTTTGGATGTAAGCGTTGGAAATCGTCGGATTGGGGTCGGTGACGGAGAGGAACTCGTCCAGATGGAAGGTGAAATACACGCCCGTGATTTCACGTAACGCATTCAAACGATCGGCACTCATGGCTTCGACCTGGAACTCGGGGACGTTACAGTTGATTTCCACAAACTGTAGACCCAATTCTTGACAGAGGGCGACGTTTTCTTCCAAGGTATCCAATTCAAGTAAGGTGGGCATTCCGAAGTCCATGGCGGGCCTCCTGTTTTTCGATATCTTAGTCTATCCGACGAGTGAAGTCAAGTCGACCGAAATCAAAAAAGAAAGCCCTTAGGCTTCCTCTTCGTTTTCGCTTGTGTCGATGACCTTGGCGCTGGTACCTAAGTCGAGGACCGAAACATCCTTGAGTTTACGCTGGATCGTCCGAGTCCGAACGCCGACCAGCTTATCGAGGTCTTCGCCCGTCTTCGCGATGCGGTCTTGGGCGGCGGTTAGCACTTTCGAGAAAGTCTCGAATTCGGTTTTCACCGCGGCCAGGACGTTCCATACTTCGGAGCTACGTTTCTGGATCGCCAAGGTCTTGAAGCCCATCTGCAGGCTGTTCAGCAGGGCCGCCATGGTGGTCGGTCCTGCGATGTTGACTTTATATTCCCTCTGCAGCGTCTCGACCAATCCCCGGCGTACCGCTTCCGCATACAGACCTTCGATCGGAAGGAACAGGATGGCGAAGTCGGTGGTATAGGGAGGTTCGACATATTTATCATGGATGTCCTTCGCGAACAGTTTGATCTTACGTTCCAAAACCGTCGACAACTGTTCGATCTCGACCTTGTCCATCCGGTCATACGCTTCGTTCAGCAACAAGTAATCTTCCACCGGGAACTTCGAATCGATCGGCAGGTAGACCGGGGTCTCCCCGTCGCCGGGAAGCTTGATCGCGAATTCGACCGGGTTTCTCCCCGTTGACTTCGTGACGATGTTCATTTCATATTGTTCGGGGGACAGGATCTGTTCCAAAATCGCACCGAGTTGGATTTCCCCGAGGATTCCGCGGGTCTTCACGTTGGACAACACCTTCTTCAGATCGCCGACGCCGACCGCCAGGTTCTGCATTTCGCCTAGCCCTTTGTAGACTTGTTCCAACTGGGCGGATACCTGCTGGAACGACTTGCTGATGCGCTCTTCCAGCGTTTTCTGCAATTTCTCGTCGACCGTGTTGCGCATCTCGTCCAGCTTCTTCCCGTTCTCTTCCTGCAAGGAAGCCAGGCGTTGTTCGATGGTGATCCGGATGTTCTCCAGTTTTTGTTCACTCTGTACGCTGGAGGCCTGCAATACGGTTTGGATCTGCGATAAGGAAGCCAAAACGCTCTTCTGCAGCGTGTCCTGCGATTGACCGAGTAAGGATGTCAGTTCAAACAAACGCTTGTCCATCGTCTCCGTATTCGTCTTGGCGTTCTGCGTCAGTAAATCGTTGAACAGACGAAGGCTGCGGTTGGTTTCTTCCGCCGTGTTGCGCTGGCTCTGTGCGATCTGATCCAACAGCGCCTGCTGGTCCCTCTCCAATTGCTTTAGTAATGCCGTATCAGGTTTCCTGATCTGAAAGAAAAGCACGATCAATACGATCAGGTTGACGATGCCAAGAATGATTACGATCTCGTCCATTGAATTCACCTCTGGTTTCATTGTATCCGTATTCCTCATCCATCACAAGCCGTCGATTCCGATCGACCAAGATTACGGACAAAAAAAGCACTCCTTGCGGGAAGTGCTTTTCTTCATCTTGATTATTTGTCTTTAACGCCGGACTCGAGGAATTTTTCTTTGATTTCGGCTTCGGACAGGATATTGCGCAGACCGATGATGGTCGTGCCGTTTTCTTTGGCACGGTCGAACATGCTGGCGAAGTTCAGCGGGCAGAAGACGACATCGAACTGAGTGGCGGCACTCTTTCCTTCGGAAAGTGAACAGTGGTGCATTTTCGCGACCGGAACATTCAGTTCCTTGAGAACTTTCTCCACCTTCATTTTAATCATCAAGCTGGATCCTGCACCGTTGGCGCAAGCTACGAGAACTTTCAACATGTTAAACCTCCTAGTGTGTTTTTACTTTTTAGCGTTCTTCTTTGCTGCGTATGCTTCGTAGTCATCCGTGATCAGGAAGTAGTCTTCCTTGTTCATGGCGTATTGGATCTGAGGGATCGCCAACAAAGCGACGACGCAGATTCCGACACCGATGAAACCAAGGTACTTGACGCTGACGGCGATGACCGGCCATACGGTCGCCCAGTCGAACATGCCCAGGTAGCCGCCGTATTTGGCCAAACCGATGAATTCAACAACGAAGGCCGATCCGAAGACCTGGACCAAACCGGCGATGAACGGGAACAACATCGCGGCTCTCAAGCCACCCTTGTTGTTTGCGAAGACCGCGATGGTCGCATTGTCGAAGAAGACAGGGACGAAGCCGGCGATGATCAGAACCGGGGATTTCAATACGATCAAGGTGATGATCGCCAAGAATTGACCCAAGGCACCGAACAAGAAGCCGATGGTGACTGCGTTAGGCGAACCGAATCCGTAGGAAGCCGCACAGTCGATGCCCGGAACGGCGCCCGGTAGAAGCTTCTGCGAAATCCCGGAGAACGAAGCGGTGAGTTCGGTGACGAACATACGGACGCCCAGCTGCAGGATCGACAGATAAACGGCGAAATTCAAGGAAGTCGTCAAGACATAGAACAGGAAGCTCTTGCCTTCGGCTAAGAATTTATTGGCGATCAAGAAGTCTTGTCCTAATACAACCAGTATAGTACCGAAGAACAATAACATCAAGACGGAAGTTGCAACGACGTTTTCATTGAACATGGAGAGGAAACCCGGAAGTTGCATATCTTCCAAACGTTTCGATTGACCCTTCTTGTTCATTCTTTCTGCGAGTTTCGAGAAGATGAATAATCCGAACATCTGTTGGTGGGCGATACAGAAACCGCCGCCTTCCGTCAGATCTTGCGTGATTTCGACGGTGAGGTTGGAACCGACCGCCCAGTAAGCGCCCAGCAATGCACCCATCAACAGAAGGATGGAGGTATCGCCCAATTCGGGGAATGCGAACAGAATGATCCAGAACGCGATCGACGCTTGTTGGATCTGTACGTGACCGGTGGTGAAGACCGAACGGATCTTGGTGACTTTACGGAAAGCGACCAACAAGATGTTCAGCGTCATGGCGATCAGAAGCAGGATCATGACTTGCGAGAACGTACGTCCGAAGGTTTCAGGCAAACCCGCGGTGACCGCGTTTTGACCGAAATACGGGTCGATGACGACGGCGGACAAATTGAATTTGTCTTTCAATCCGACCAAGATCGGACGGAAGCCGTTGACCAAGCCGCCGGAACCGACACCCAATACAAGGTATCCGACCGTGGCCTTGATGAAGCCAGCAAACGATTCATGGAAAGGACGTCTCAGCAATACATAACCGACAAATACGATCAAACCGATGAAATAAGCGGGTTGCGTTAGGACGTTAGCGGCGAAATACGTCCACGCCTTGAGAAGAATATCCATCTTTGCCTCCTTTTGATCCGGGGATGGCCCCGTATCCTCTTGAACTTCAGCTGAGCCACTTTACGAACATAAGTGTTCATATAACCACTTTTATGGATGTAAGCGCTCAACTCCCAAGTACATAGTAGCGAATTGTCAATCAGAATGCAATAGATTTATGAATTATTTTAACGAAAAACGTGTATATTGTGTGAAATTTAGCGCTTACATCACGAAAAATAACAGAAAATGGTTGACATACGTTCATAATGTTCATAAAATAGAAACATAGAGGTATAACCATGAAACAAAAAGACAAGCGGGAGATCTTCCGCAACGTAACCAACGTCCTCATTTATGTCGCTTTTAGTGTCTACGGCGTGAATACGCTTGTGAAATGGGATCAGCTCTGGCTGCAGATCATCTTCGGGATGTTCATGCTGCTGTGCCTTGCGATCGCGATCTTCTACGACGTCCTACGCTATCACAACCGTCAGGCGATCATCGCGATGAATTTCGATCTGGACATGGAGAAGTTCAAGAAGCATAAGAGTTTCGTGGAGAAGTACGACTTCTTCCATAGTTACAAGCTCCAACAGATGATCCAAAACCTCCATGAAGCGCAGGATAATCAAGATACGACACGGATGCAGGAACTGCTCACTCAGGGCGAGAAGATGCTGAAGAAGAACCTTGATACTTTGCTTGTTTATTATTATAATATGTTCATTATGAACGTTCTTTTGCCCAATAAGACACAAGCGCGGCACTTTTATGATAAGTTCGTCGACCTACGGGGTGTGAAGGTCAAGGGACATACGTTATCCGCCGTCTATAATTGGGACGTGGTTGAAGCCGAACTCCATCTGCTCAACGGGGATGGGAAGAAAGCGCGGGCTTGTTTGAAGAACGTCGATCTCAAGTACATGAACAAGCGCGAACGCGCCTACGTCTGTTACGGGAACTACCGGGCGAACAAACTCATCGGCGACTTCGGCGCGATGAAAAACGCGCGCAATGAATTGGTAAACGATTATCCGTTGCCTGGATTGCTTCGGGCGATCCTATAACCAAGGGGGAAGAGAATCATGAAACGTCATAAGTCCATCGTCGACTCGCGTCGCAACCGTATCTATCAGGCATTGCAGGAAAGCGGGACCGTCAAGGTCGATGAATTGGCCGCCACCCTCGAGGTTTCACCGCTCACGATCCGTCGCGACCTGGAGTATTTCGAAGCCAAGAAACTGGTCGAACGCTTCTATGGCGGGGCGATGTTGGTGAATAAGTTCGTCGTGAAAGACAATACGAGCCAAAACAACGCGTTGGCGAAACATGCGATCGCGAAGAAGGCGGCGGAGTTCGTCGAGACCGGCGATACCTTGTTCGTGAATACGAGTTCGACCGCGCTTTTGGTCCTGAAGTACATCCGCAACAAACGGGTCGTCATCATCACCAACAACGGGAAAGCGATCTTTGCGGACAAAGACCCGATGATCCAGGTCGTCTTGACCGGCGGGGAACTTCGCGAACCCAAGGAAGCGATGGTCGGTGAGTTCGCCATCAACAACCTCTCCCGCGTCACGGCCACCAAGTCGTTTCTGGGATGCAGCGGAATGACACCGGAAACGGGGATCACGACCGCGGTGTTGCAGGAAGTCGCTGTGAACGAGATGATGCTGAACCGCTGTGTCGGTCCGCGCATCATCGTGGCCGATTCATCCAAGATCGGACGCGACCATAGTTTCGTCAGCGGATCGATCGACAAGTGCACGATCTTGATCACCGACAACAACGCGGACCCCCAGGTCGTCGCGGCCATCAAGGCCAACGGCGTGAGCGTCATCCAGGTCGAACCCTTACGTAGCATCGAATGAAAGCAAAAGCGACCCGTTAGAAAGGCCGCTTTTTTCATGTTTTCTTTTTATAAGGCAATGCTGTCAGAACCAACATCACGATCGCGAAAGGCAAGACCAGGTAATTCGCGATCCCGCCCGGAGGCGTATGAAGCAGGATCGGAGGTTTCATGACTCCGACAAGCATTCTGCCCAGGGTTTCGAAGATTAAGATCAGCCACATCAAGGGGACCAGCGAGCGATAACGGATCGCAACAAGGAACTGCAGGAAACCGTAGATCAATTGCGAGAGACCCCACAATCCAAAGGCGAAGACGACGCTCTGCGAGCCGTCGAATGAAAGGTCGATGCCGGCGATCGTTCCCGCCCCGCCGTCGGGTGCGAGGAAATGGATCAGACTTCTTCCGATACTGACGATCGATAAGACGAGGAAAAGCGAACTTGCAAGCTTATGACCCTTCACTTGATTCGACACGGTGGATGGTAACAACCATTCGACTAATGGCTTCATCGTAGACCTCCCAATATATAACTTAAGTATAGACCGAATCGAAGGTATATGTCACAAAATCCGTTCAGAAGGAATCATCGACACGTTCTTATTCGTTTCTGTCGAGGTTCTTCAGTCGAAGCAAGCATTGGGTCACCGTGGTTCGTCGATCCTCCTTCACATCCAACATCATTTCGTTCATGATGCGTCGGATGATTTCTCACGAGAGTCCGTACTTATCCTTCAGCCATCCGCATTGTTCGGGAGTAGTGGGCGGACAAGGCATTCCGATACCGATCGATTTCTTCTTGGAAATTCACTTAGGAAAGAGTGAAATCACTAAGGCTGGAGGGGAAGAAATCAAATTCCCCCCTCACGGGAAATGTCATTGATCGCGGATTCCCAAGCCTAAGTATTTAATGTTCCCGGTGCCAATAGTATCCACGTCTGACCTTTCCGTAGTATCGGGCAAGAAAAACAGTTGACTGGTTTATCTTGCGAGTACAATCATTTATAATGGAGACATGATCAAAATCAATTGTTTGGGGGACATGTGCCCGATTCCCGTAATCAAATTAACGAGTGAACTAGAGACACTGACAGAGCATGAACACATCTTGCTTGTCAGTGATCATAGTTGTACGAAAAAAACCGTTGAAGCGTTTGCGAAGTCACGCAATCTGCGTTTCATTACGCAAGAAGTCATCAACGGAGTTTGGGAAATCGAAATCTATCGCGATTAACAGAGTGTGTCGGCTAAGATTTCCTGAAGATAGAGGGTGACTTCATTGAGAGCCGAATTCTTTGAGATGAATCTTTTGTTTAAGATGAGATAGAATTCATTATAAATTTCGACTTCAGAAACGTCGATAATCTTGAGTTGTTTCAAATACAACTCTTTTTTTATGGAACTGTAGGGCAAGAAGGAAAGACCGTGCTTGTTCATAACGGACAACTTGACGGATTCGATCGTATCCATATGGTACTTGATATTAAGTCTCGAAAGGTCGATTCCCTTGAGCGACAATGCATTATCGATGTTCATGCGCGTTACGCTTCGCCCGGAGGACATGATCAACGGGATTCGCTGAAGTTGGATCAAAGGGATGGACTCATCGATCGGGAAATCGATTTGTGCGACAAGATGAATCGGATCTTTCATGACTACTTTGGCAAGAAGCGATTGATCGTGCGGTTTGCCGTTGATGAATCCGATGTCGCCTTCCCCGCTGATGATTTTCTGTTCAACCATATGGGAAGGGAGAACCAGCATGTCCAGATTGATCGCAGGGAACTTTTCCTGCAGATCAAAGAGGGTGCAGGGCAGTGCATAACTGCTGAAGAGGGGGTTGGCGAAGATCCGAATCCGGGCTAGGGAATCTTGCGATCCTTGCAGTTCTTCCAGCAAAGCATCGTAACAATCGATGATGTTTTTCGCGTGCCGGTAGAGAATCTCTCCGCTTTCGGTCGCCGTGATCCCACGGTTAGTTCGATTTACGATTTGTGTATTCAGGTTGCTCTCGATCGTTTTAATATGTTGGCTTAAAGCGGACTGTGAAATATGCATCTTCTCAGATACCTTCGTAATGCTTTTCTCCTCAATGATCTGTGTGATGTACCGTAATGTCTCGATGTTCATAATCGCATTATAACATACGGATATAAGTGTTACTTATACCACTTAAGATTTTCGTGTTTTTACTTTCCATGTTCGACTGATATGATATGCATGTGATTGTTGAGTAATTCACAAACAGGAGGAACTGCATGTCAGAGAAAGGTGTTTCGAAGAGAAAGGCAAAAGTAAGTCAGATCCCATATGCGATCGTACTTATCGTCGCCCTCGGTGCTTTTATTAATTTCCTTTATTCGAAGAATCCGAATATCGCCGTCGCTTTGATTTTTGGTCTTGGTTTCGGTTATATCCTACAACGTTCCCGCTTTTGTTTCACCGCTGCGTTCCGCGACCTTTGGTTGACGGGGAGCACATCCTTGACCAGAGCCGTGATTTTAGCGATCGCATTGGCGACGGTCGGGTTTACCGTGATCAAATTCAAAGCTTTCCTTGCCGGCGCGGAAGTCATTCCCGGGAATGCGCATTCCATCGGTGCGATCGGGATCCCATTGATTCTCGGTGGCATCATGTTCGGAATCGGTATGGTCATCGCCGGAGGCTGTGCTTCCGGAACCCTGATGCGTGTCGGTGAAGGATTTACGATGCAGATGATTTCGTTGGTGTTCTTTGTGGCCGGTAGTCTATGGGGTGTGCATGACATGACGTTCTGGAGTAAGTTGAATGTCGGGGTACCCAGAATCTTCTTGCCGGATACGTTTGGTTGGGCAGGCGCCTTGCTGATTCAAGCCTTACTATTACTTGGCACATACTTAGCGGCGATTTGGTGGCAGAAAAAGAAAATGGGCTCTACGGAGTAAGGAGAACAAAAATGAAAGAATATCGTTTGGACTGTTTGGGCGAAGCGTGCCCGATCCCTTTGATTAAAGCCGAAAAGAAAATGGAAACCATGGCGGTGAGCGATGTGCTGATTGTCATGATCGATCATAGTTGTGCCATGAAGAACGTTCCCGAATGGGCTCGCAAGCAAGGTCATAACGTCGATATCGAAGAAGTCGGGGACGGTGAGTGGGAAGTCATCATCGAAAAGGTGAAGTAATATGAAACAATTCTTCTTAAGAATCTCGGAAAACGAGATCTATCAAAGACTTTTCAAGAACCCGTTCACCTATGTCGGAGGCGCCGTGATGTTGGCGATGCTGAACACACTGACCTTGGCGTTTACAGGCAATGGTTGGGGTGTAACCGGGGCGTTTGGATACTGGGGCGCCTGGACGTTGAAACTGGTCGGGATCGATGTATCCACTTGGGCGAGTTTCGCTTCGGAAAGCGCGCAGAAGACATTGGCCGGCGGATTCTTGGCGGATGGCGTAAGCGTCCGCAACCTCGGAATCATTCTTGGGGCACTGCTTGCCACCTTGCTTGCTTCCCAGTTTAAATTCAAGAAAATCAAATCGGTTCGTCAAGTCGTCGCAGCGGTCATCGGCGGTTTATTGATGGGCTACGGGGCTCGCTTGGCGGGCGGATGCAACGTCGGTGCGCTTTTCTCCGCGACGGCGTCCCTCTCCGTTTCAGGTTGGGTGTTCGCAGCCTGCCTATTGGTTGGCGGATACATCGGAAGTAAACTTCTCGTTAAGTTCTTCATGTAGTCGAGTGAGTTAATGGAAAAAAAAGTCGAAAAATATGATGTCGTGATCATCGGGGGCGGGGCCGCAGGCATGACTGCCGGAATCTATTGCGGTCGCGCACGGCTGAAAACATTGATCATCGAAAAATCATTGGTCGGAGGGTTGGCGACGTATACCAACGAGATCGAGAATTATCCGGGATTCCCTGAAGGAAGCACCGGAATCGAATTGATGAACCTGTTTCAAAAACAGGCGAAGAAATTCAACGTCGACTTCAAACTTACGGATGTCCGCTCGGTCGACTTTACGGCAGATGTGAAAATCGTGGAGACATTCAGGGTTCGCTATGAAGCCAAGGCCGTCATTGTCGCAAGCGGCGGGAAACCCCGCTTAACCAATGCCCAAGGCGAAGCGGAATTCTTGTTTGACAAAGGCATTTCCTTCTGTGCGACCTGCGACGCAGCGGCGAATTCAGGGAAAGACATCCTTGTCATCGGTAGTGGCGACGCCGCGATCGAAGAAGGCATGTTCTTGACGAAGTTTGCACGCAAAGTCTATGTGTCGGTCATGCATGATACCGGGAAGATGGATTGCAACGAAATCGCAAAAGCGGAAGCGTTGCATAATCCGAAAATGGAATTCATTTGGAATACGGTCGTTGAACGTTTCGAAGGGAATGAACGCCTTGAGACGGTCGTATTGAAGAACCTGAAGACGACCGAGATGGTTCCGGTGAAGGTCGATTCTTGCTTCATTTTCATCGGATACCTACCCAACACCGAGATATTCAAGGATATTCTGCCGATGACACGCGGTGGATATCTGTTGACCAACGAGAAGATGGAGACATCGATCCAAGGTGTTTTCGCAGCCGGGGATGTACGGGATAAGTTCTTGAAACAAGTCGCGACCGCGGTCGGTGACGGCGCGATCGCTGGGTATGCCGTTGAAAAGTACATCGCCGAATCCGAGATGTTCGAAACGCAGATTCTGAATCATGGGTACCCGTCGCTTGTCTACGTATACAACGCGATCGATCCGCAATCCAGGGATCATTTGAGCCTATTGGATCGTTATGGCACGGAGAATCCGGAAATAAAAGTTTGCAAAGTCGATGTCTACAAATCGGACGGTTTGGCGAAACGACTCGGGGTGACGAAGTATCCGATGCTTGTTTTTGTGAATCACAATCGAATACAAGGGGAAACGGAAATCATTGACGAGAAGAGCTTGAGAACGATTGTTTCGTAAAGAATGACAAGGAAAGCTGGAAAAGGCTTTCCTTTTTTGTATAGGCAACCCATTGTTCTAAAGGGAAGTAGATATCAAGCGATGAGTTAAATAAAAACCCTCCGTGGTAAGATTGAAGAGCCAGACGGCACGACAATCAAGACGGAGGAAGTCTTCATGAAAGACACACAGAGTTTTATCACATTCGATCTACAACTGTAAATATCACCCGGTGTTTGCGTCAAAGAATCGAAGATAGATCAACTTCGAGAAATAGATGCATGATGTAATCAGTACTTTCACAGGGGCGGATTCTTCAAAGGGTGGGTTGCTTGGATCTCCTTGCTACATGAAGGAAAGCATGGGTGGAAACTTATTCGTCGGGATGGGTTATTTTTCTAAAACGGAGGAAACAAAGCCACCGCCACCTAACGATGTTTGGTACCATTTCATCAAATCAACCCGCTTGATCTCGTTCTCGGACAAGACATCGACGAAAACACGCTTCGAGTCATCCGAAGATTCGATCGCGACCAAGGTGTACCACGTTTGATTTTCAAGGTTCTCTTCCTCCCCTTTGTCGATGACGAGAAAGGAGACGGGGAGATCGTTCTTGATGCTTTTTTCGATGAATGTGACATAAGGGGATAGGTTCGTGCGGAACGTCAATCCGTCGCCAACATTCATGAAGCGATTGTGGATATTGAATCCCTTGTAGTCCGCATAGTCATGCAAGCCGTTACTGAAACGAACGGTCGATAGGGGTTCGTTGGGTTGCGGAGTCACATAGCGCCAGACTTCTTCCATCAATAAAGCGCATTGGTCCTTATCGAATTTCATATTCCCGCTATTGTTCATCAATTGATTTCTGAATAAATAGAGAATGTAGTTGGTGGCGACGACCGGTCCAGAACCGGATTTCCATTGCCACTCGGTCGCGTACCAAGAAGAACGCGCCCCCCAGGATTCATGAGTGCTCGTCTTATCCAAGATTTTAAATGAATCGATGTTGGATAAAGCGATGCCCGATGCGCGGTCGAACCGATTCGTATGCGTCGGTTCATCATCCATGTACGACGTCAGGCGGGTGGTTACGATCCTGTGGTTTTCCAGGAACTCTTCGACGCGCGCCTTGATTTGATCGCGGATTTCACGTGCTTTCTGAAGTTTGTCTTCATCGCTTCCTTCGGCTTGCGCAGGATCTTCCAGGTTCCAATCGATGGCATGCAGAGCACCCGGGAAAACCGGGCAGCGTTGGCCATGGATCTGGTCGCAGACTTTGATGACGTAACGGTAGGTCCTTCCTTCACGGAAGAAATCGAACACGGATTTCGTCGGATTTTGGCTGATATCGTAACCGATCTCGGACATGGCTTTAACGACGAACGGATTGAGGACACCGGGTTCCAGACCGGCGCTTTCCGCAATGAAATCACCATTCCCCAATCGATTCAGAAAGGCTTCGGCCATTTGGCTTCGGGCTGAATTATGGACACAGACGAAGAGTACTTTGATCATTTGAATTCCTCCGGTAGTTCTAGATGATTCTTCACTTTTCATTGTATCGGGAGAAGATGAATCAAACAATCGAAGTGCGACCGAAGAATTGTTAAGTTTTGATTAATGGATTTACTTTCTTCCTATGATCATCATGTCAGGAATAGCGATCATAGACGCGCCGGAGTTCATCCATGTCCAGTTTCTTCATCTGAAGCATGCATTGCGTCACCGCGCTCAGTCTTTCTTCATTCTCATCCAACATCATTTCGTTCATGATGCGTGGGCTGATTTGCCACGAGAGTCCGTATTTATCCTTCAACCATCCGCATTGTTCGGCTTCGGGGACCGCGGATAACGCGTTCCAATACCGGTCGATTTCTTCCTGGGTATCCGCATAGACCAAGAGCGAAATCCCTTCGTTGAAGGAAAACCGATGGTCATAGGCGCTATCCATGGCGGCGAATCGTTGACCTTCCAGGGTGAATCCGATGTGCTGGGCGGAATTCGGGAGATCCGGGAAGGCGTCCTCGCCATAATGCATCACGGACTCGACGGAAGCCTCGTTGAAGATGGAAGCATAGAAATTCACGGCTTCTTCCGCCTTTCCGCAATTCTCACCGACAAACATCAAAGTCGGGGTGATTTTCTGTTGGACCGGCAGGAAAGTGTACATCAACTGCCAGGAGACACCGAAACGATCGATGACCCAGGCATAGCGTTCGCTGAAATCATAGGAATCAAGGGGCATCAGTTCGTTACCGCCTTCGATCAATGCGGCAAAGTAGACATCGACCTCTTCCTTGCTTGCGCAGGCGACCAGAAATGAAATGGAGGGGTTCAAGGTGAAATACGGTCCGGCGGAAATCAACATGAATTCTTGTCCCGCCAGTTCGATGTCCAGGAAGTCACAATCGCCCGAGGGCGTGTCCTTGATAACGGTGTGGCTGATCAGCTTGGATCTGGGAAAGAGGGAGAGATAGAGTTGTGATGCTTGGACGGCTTGGGTATCGAACCAGAGATGCGGGGCGATCTTGGACATGGGGCTCCTTTCGATGGGCGATCGTCAGACGCCCTCGTTTTCTTCAGTGTAGCATTCCCTTCCCTTGGTTTCAAAAACGATGCCTATTCCGCAAGGGAATCGGTTCGATTTTGGCACGATCGGTTTTGCGTTGTGCAACTTGCGAAAATTGGATGCACTTCGGCTGGATTTCGTCGTACACTAATAACGTAGGAGGATTTTCCCATGTTTCTTGACACAGCGAATCTGTTTGAAATCGAGAGCGCACTGAAATCCGGTGTGTTTCGCGGCGTTACGACCAATCCGACCATCCTGCATCGCGAGAAGGTGAACCGCGATGAGAGGATCCGTGAGATCCTTGCCTTATCCCTTCCTCTTCTTTATGTCCAAGTCATCGGAGACACCGCACAAGAACGGTTAGAGGATGCGGAGCATCTTTTATCCATCGGTGATCCTTCCATCGCAATCAAGATCCCTCTTGATCAAGTCGGACTTCAAACCGTCCATGAGTTCAAAAAGAAACATCCGACGGTTCATGTACTGGGGACGGCGATTTATTCGGCGACCCAAGGCATTCTGGGTGTGTTGGCCGGATGCGATACCTTGGCCCCCTATGTCAACCGGATGCTTGTGATGGGAGTGGATCCCTACGGCGAGATCGAGGCGATGCGTCAGTTCATCGATGAGAGGGATGCATCCACGCAGATCATCGCGGCGAGTTTCAAACAGCCCGATCAAGTGGTGAAGGCGCTGAGCGCCGGGGCGCATACCTGTACGCTTCCCTACGACATCTTCGTGAAGATGGTCGACCTGCCGCAGGCACAGGAAGCCATACGTATTTTCAACACGCACGGCAAAGAAGTCTTCTAGACTGAAACTCCGTGCCAATCGTTCGTCATCCCTGTCGCTTTACGTGCTTCGTGATAAAATAAGGACGGGTTCAGTCGAACCGCACCCTTGGAGGTAAGCATGAAAATCATCGTTAACGTCGCCATGAAACAAGACGACATCATCAAAACCGTGGAGGCCGTTGAAGGCTTGGAAGCGAAATTCATCGAGAAGAAGGGATTGAAGCTCTACTTCGAAGTGAATGAGAGCCAGAAGGATCCGGCGGCCTATGTGAAGAAGGTGTTGAAGGCGGTACCGCAATACGGTGCGCTGTATTACGCCGTGGAGAATGTGAAGTAGGGACAAGCGTTCCTACTTTTTTTTCGGTTGATCAAAGGATCGTGACTGCAAGACAAAGAAGGTTTCATGTTTTTCGGTTCTTTTTACCAGGGCTTTTGCTTTTATCCCGTGCATACCTGTAGTAAAATAAGGACGTTGTAGCAAACTTTATCGTTTTCACATAAGGAGGGATTCAAATGATCGCGGATTATCATACGCATACCAGTTTCTCGGATGATTCCAAACAAGACATGGAAGAAAGCATCCTGGAAGCGATCCGATTGGGGATCGACGAATTATGCTTTACGGAACACCATGACTATCTCGTAAAGAAAGCGTCGCATCTGACCGATCTTCCGCTTTATTACCAAACCCTTTCCAATTTCAAGGAAAAATACAAGCATCGGATCCGGTTGAAGTTCGGGGCGGAATTCGGGATGCAGAAACATACGATCAACGAATATCGCGCCGACTTCGCCTGTTATCCCTTCGATTTCATCCTTCTATCCAGCCATCAGGTCGATGACCAGGAATTCTGGTTGAACGAGTATCAGGAAGGGAAAACCCAGGTGGAATATAACCAAGGGTATTACCAGGCGATCTTGGATGTCATCACGGAATACAAGGACTATAGCGTATTGGGTCATCTGGATGTCATCAAACGCTATGACCGCCAAGGGATCCTGGATGATCTGAAAGTCGAGGAAATCATCAAGAAAGTCCTCAAACAAGTCATCGCCGATAATAGAGGGCTCGAAGTGAACACCTCGAGCTATCGATACAATCTCCCGGATTTGACCCCCTCCCGCCAGATCTTGAAATGGTATCTTGAACTGGGAGGGAAGATTCTGACCCTGGGTTCCGACAGCCATAAGAAAGCTGATCTGGCGGAACACTTCGACAAAGTGACCGGAATCCTCTTGGATCTTGGCTTTGAATCCTTCTGCACCTATGACCACATGGTCCCGACGTTCCATCGCTTGATGACCAAAGAAAAAGAATCCGGCCTGAAATCCTTGGAAATCGTGCTGGAATAAGCAATTCGTCCGCTCCTTGTGTATAATGAAGACAACACGGAGGAACGAATCATGGAAAATCGCCAAACGCTGTCGACGAAAGAAGACATCATTCATCGGATTGAACGTTTTGCATTCAATTACCACGGCAACGGCGAACACATCAACAAACGTACGGAGAAAGGGGATCCCTTCTATTGGGTAGGGATTCTGGATAAACCTTTCACCCGCGAGTTTGCGTTCATCAACTACGACTATAATCTGGATCTGCGTTTCTATCTCGCCAACAATAAGGAACAGGGGAACGACCTCTATCGCGGGGATTACGCTATGGACATCCTGAGGACCAAATCCATCAACATCGATGGCTACAAACTCTATGTCCAAGTCCTACCGACCTTGAAGATCTCCAATCCCTGGGGCAAGTACATCTTCGACCTGCATGTCCACAGCACGGACAAGGACACCTTGGTCCAATTGTTCGAGGAATTCGCAGGGAAACACTACAGCCGCGAGAACGATGCCTTCATCGATTCACTGACGAAGTACCGCTCGATCATCGACGTACAGGAGTTCATCAAGAAGTTCGACGAGTCCTACATGAACTCCGAAGACCCGCACGAATTCCTGGTTTCACTCTCCATCGCCGTCTGGATCCGTACACCGCTGGATCTCATCCGTGAGATCGATGCGAAAGCACCGGTAAGCGAGAAAGACCCGTTGGTCACATTCGTCAAGAAGATCGAGAAGACCCTTCTGAATCTCGTCTAAATCAACACAAAAAGAACTTGGAATCCCAAGTTCTTTTCTTCATTCATCCTTCGGATTCACGATCCCATAGGTATAATGGTCTTCCCATTTCCCGTTGATGTTGACGTTCTTGCGAGCCAATCCTTCCCGGATGAACCCGCACTTCTCCAAGACCCGCTGCGAAGGTACATTGGAAGGCATGACCCCGGCTTCGATGCGATGCAGATTCAAGACATTGAACCCGTAATCGACCATCCCTCTCACCGCTTCGCTGCCATAGCCTTTTCCGTTGAGCTCTTGATCCAAGGTATACCCGATAAAACAACTCTGGATCCCACCACGGATGATGTCGTTGAATGCGACCGTTCCGATCAGTTTCCCGTTTTCGTTGAGGAAGATCCCAAAACGATACATGACATCGTCTTCCATCGCCTTCTTTGCACGTTTGATGGATTCGGTTTGTCTCTCCAACGTATAGAAATTCTCTGACCGAGAGATGGAATACTTCGCGAAGAAATCACGATTCCGTATCTCCAGATCCAAGAATTCTTGCGCATCCTCTACATTCAGGGGACGAAGTGTCAGACGTTTCGTGTTAATCATCAAATATTCTCCCTCTCTTAATTTCTTGGCTAGAAATGAATGGTATTGAAACAATTATTGAATTGGTTATTCAATAATTTCGAAAAAATTAATTGTGTCATGATGCGTTGATAGTTCTTAATGAATATGATGATAGTGAATGAGGTGGAATTTTACTTATACTAGAAATATACAGAAATGTACTTGAGAAGTTAGTCATAACATACTTTCATCTCTACAAGTAACTCATTACATTTTTCTATTGATGGACCAACACTACGAATATCAATTTTTGTGAACTCATTCAGTCTAGTGTGAAGATTCTTAAAAAAATCGCATTTATCAAGAATTTGGCCATATTTTTCTACTGTTTCTTCACATTTAGTTCTTGTGCCTCTTAAACAATTGCGAACATTCTCTTCAAATTTCGAACCTATGGGAGGAGATTGTGTCTCTATCATCTTAAGAATCTTATTTAGGTTTGTGTGTATTTCCTTGAGATTATTTTGAAGTTCGAATCGAGCTTCAGGCGAGAAATCTATAACAAATTCAAGTTCCCAAACTATGTATTTTATGATTCGAATCGCATTTTCGAAAGAGTCATATTGGAAACTATATGAGCCTTTATGCGCATACTCGTGCCTAGCTTTGATCATTGTGTTGTATATCTTTATTTCGCTGCAATTCTTATTTAGTAGAAACCTAAACTCACTAATTAAATCTTTTCTTATGCTGGATTCAATGTCGCAAAAAGTGACATTAGGCGAAAATCTCTCTGGATTCGCTTTCTCATTTATGTATTTTAGTAAGTATTTGTTCGTATGTTGATCCTTCTCAATTAACTCATAATAGAAGTTCTTTATGATTTGTTCAGAAAATGTATAAGCACCTATTAGCAAACTCGTGTCGAAGGATTCACAACATGCATCAAGCGACTGATAATCCAATTCAATGTCTTTAGCAAAATCTCTGTACCTTGATCTATTATCAGCAACGCTATATTTAATGTTCTTCACATTTGAATAAGTCTTTTCTAGATTAGCTAGATTCAGTTCGACATCAAATTCATAAATCATGCTACTTTATCCCAAGAATCCTTTCGCAGACGTCAAACCTTGCCCTAATAGTTCTTTCTGTTCCAGTACTGGTACTAAATGGATTTTCTGACTTCTTATTTCTTCCTTCATCAAATATTAAATACATAATTCTCTTATAATTGCCTTCAATTTCTCCTCTATTCTCTTGAGTTATTGAGAAGTTATAGTGAATCATTACTCCCAATATAGATTCTAGAATGCTAATGTTCATATTACCAGAATAAATAAAATCATCATTCTCTGATTTTTCTATTCTCCTAAATGCATTTTTTGAATCTATGAAAACAGTCATAACTCCATTAAGTGCAAGAGTAAACTGCCTAATATACTCGTCTCCGATATCACGATTTCTATTAACTTCGCAAAAATCATTGAGTATGTTATTCATTCCTGTCTTATTTACCGGGAAATTGTCATAATAGATTCTAGAGAGTGCAATTGTTCGTAAGTATGCTTCAATATGTTGATCTTTTTTCAAAGCATATGTGGAGAAAAGTTCGCGTAATGGTAGGCAGTTGTTTCCATCAAGATATAATTTTGACATGAACTTACCATACGCAAGAGACTTCCTAATCTGCATCTGGTTAAGTTTTTCTGAGCCAGTATTTATTCTCTCGAAAATCAGATACTTTGAACTTAGGTTGTTTGGGCCAAGTTGTCTAAACTCAATTAGGGGTATAGTACTTCTCTTAATTATTCTTTGATGTTCGCTAAGTAATTTGTCGAAACTAAGTCCGCGAATCTCTCTTGAAACTTTCCCTGATAGTTTAGAACTGACTTGTCTTTTCGAATCAGTACTTCCGTTCCAGGGGACACCTTTTACGAAATTTACGAGTGTATTCAAACGTTGAAATCCATCGATAAGTTCGTACTTGTTACTCTCAACTTCTAGCAAGAATAGCGGGGGTATAGGGAGCCCAAGTATAATTGACTCAATTAGTCTAGAACATTTCTGTGCATCCCATACAAATTCTCTTTGCATGTCAGGCTTGATAATTTCACCACTGTCATACATATCAATTAGTTCACCAAAAGATCTGTTACTAACCCAATGTTTAATGTTAAATGATTCAAGCGATGTAATCTCAGCGTTGTTATCAACTAAATCAATGATTTGTTCAATTAAATCATCTTCAATTGTATAGTCCTTGGTAATAATGTCGAAAAAGTCTTCAGAATTTTGTGCTTCAATTTCTTTATAATTCGGGAAACTCTTCTCAATGTCAACGTTGATTACTCTTTTGTCCAATGTGTTCAAATAGATTTTCATTTTTAGCTCCTTGAGTGAAATCATTCTTCACAGTTTACATATATTAATCTAGGTTAAGCAGAACATTCTTGATGCTTTAAGAGGTTTTAACCTAATCTGGAATAAGCGAGTCGTCGAAAATCTAGTCTACAAGGTCATTGAATCGACTATGGCAGTGATTACTTTTAATATTCCTCCTTAATTTGTAGTAAATCCAAGTCTTGTAACATTGAATAAAGAAATCACATCAAACTGTCAAATCAAGTATCGTTCTGACATATTTCTTGTCAAGCCAGAAACATTGCTTTGTCATCCACTCCCCATTTGGCAGTAAAAATGAGTTTGAATCACCTGGGTATCTCATGGATAATGCCGCCTTTGGTCGTACATGGCACACGTGGTTGAACGTCTTTCCTGGAAGATTATTTCTAGATTTACCATTCCAATTGTCAATAATCACGCCATTTATTAGGATTCTCTTTGTCTCTTGCCACGTATCTTTCACTTTTCCATCAAGTACAGAGATTGGAAGTGACCAAAAAAAAGCTTTGATGAAAACATAATCGCCTTGGTTATTTTTCCTAAACAATGATATAAGAAATCTTGTTGATTCGAAGTAATCTCGAAGCTCTGAATCTATCCAGTCATGTTCGACAATTTCCTTTGGATTAAAATTTTTGAACGACATGTCTTCTCTTATTGTGTTGTTGATCTCTAGTCGAATTGATTTTGGCACTATATTTGCCTTTTGAAATTCGATAGTTCTTGAGACCTTCCCTGTTACACCTAGCATTCTTGCGACTAGAAGATCGTTCAGTGACTTAGCTTTTGAGTCAATACTGAATTCTTTCGAAAGATTGTCCTGGGTTTTTCCATAATAAACGGTTAGTTTTTTCATCACTAATTGCTCAAAACCTTGAGGCATTTTCGTTTTGGAATCTATAATTCTCTGCAAGTTCTCATTGCTGATTACTTGTCTTGCAATCGTAGTCATGTAACTTTGCTTGAGACAATAGGCTCTTTGCATTGCATCGATATTTGAGTTCGGTTGACTAACCAAATTCAAGTGATTCGCACCTTTTGTACAAGCTCCTAAATATAGTGTCAGTGATTCGGATAATTCATGGGCTCTACCATCTTCGATCATTTTGTGTATGATTTCCCAATCCCTCCTAATGATTTCGCCATCAATGTCTTTGAAATTATTGAAATGGCTCTTCACTATAGGAAAGTCTTCTTTCTTCATACTCTCACTATATAAGTAAAACATGATTAGTAGATTCTTGTTTTTCTTGCTAAAACTACTAGTTTCAAATGTTTTTGTCAGTTCTTCGACATAATTGATTATGTTTAGCACTAACCTCTCTTTAGCGGAAATCGTGCCGTTTTTATTTCTTCTAATTGGTGTTACTTTGAGCTCGACACCAAGTTCGGGGAAATCGGGTTCTGAACGCGAGTTAGGTGAGTAATCGAAAAGACATTCCTCCACGACGTGACCGAAAAACCCCTTCTTATATGAAATTTCATCTATGTTATAGTCATATCCTTTCGCTTCTTCTATAACTTCCTTGAACGTCTTGTTCTCCGCTTTGCTTGCATATTGAAGAAGTTCCTTAATTGTATCGTACTTCATATTTTACCCCCCTTTCACACTAATCGATCTTGTAAATGAGCCCCAAACAAAGTATAATCCATATAGTAATATGATATTCTCGAAAGGAACTATTGGCAATGGAAAAAAAAGTCGTTGAGTTATTCGCGGGTGTCGGCGGATTTAGAGTGGGACTAAACAATGCAAAACTTGTTAATGATATGGTTAAGGAGGAAGGCGGATGGGACTTCGTTTGGGCTAACCAATGGGAACCTGGGAAAAAGAACCAATCCGCTTTTGATTGTTATGTAAAAAGATTCGGTGCGAGCGAGAATCACGTAAATAAGGACATTTCGACTGTCGACAAGTCAAGTATTCCTGACCACACTCTACTGGTTGGTGGGTTTCCTTGTCAGGATTATTCTGTTGCAAGAAGCTTGTCCGGCGAGAAGGGAATTGAAGGGAAGAAAGGTGTTCTTTGGTGGCAAATCGCCGAGATTGTTAAAACGAAAACCCCGCCCTTCATGCTACTTGAGAATGTCGACAGATTGATTAAATCGCCATCAAGGCAAAGAGGTAAAGATTTCGGCATTATGCTGAGAACCCTTCATGATTTGGGATATATCGTCGAATGGAGGATTGTCAATGCCGCGGAGTATGGCTTTGCGCAAAGAAGGCGTAGAGTGTTTATATTCGCATCGAGAAAAGACACGAAATATGCGAAACAACTTCTAGAGAAGAGCGATTTAGGTATGTTGTTGATAAAAGAAGGGATGTTCGAAAGTGCATTTCCGTCCACACAGTTCGAATCAACAAGAAAACAAACGATTTCATCGGTTTCGGCGGAAGATTTCAGTGATCTTGTTGAAGTATCCAATAGGTTTAAGTGCGAGTTCTATAATTCAGGAATCATGATAAACGGTAGAATCTTCAGCAGAGAATATAAACCACAAAATCCTAGTTTCAAAACATTTTCGGAGATAATGGAAAACGAAGTCCTTGACGAAAAATTCTACATTGCCGAATCGAAACTAGATTCATGGAGAAAATTGAAGGGCGCTAAGAAAATCCAAAGGACGAAACCGAATGGAGAGCTATATTCTTTTTCGGAAGGAAGCCTGAATTTCCCCGATTTGATAAACATGCCGGGGAGAACCATGCTCACAAGCGAATCCACTCTCAATAGAAGTTCCCATGTTTATGAAGATAAGAGCACGGGAAGACTGCGACTAATAACGCCCCTTGAAGCGGAAAGGCTAAACTGTTTTCCAGATGGATGGACCAATACGGGAATGCCTATCCGTGAAAGATACTTTATGATGGGTAACGCTCTTGTTTGCGGTGTAATCGGTAGAATAGGTAAGGAATTGGAAGAAATCATTTCAAAAGAATAAGCCCAAACAAATTCTTTGGAGGGGAGAAATGGATTCGGTATCTAAGGAGAAAAGACACGAGATAATGTCGAGAATTAAGGCGAAAGACACCAGCCCAGAGCTTAAAGTACGACGATGGTTGTTTTCAAGCGGCTTGCGATATCGCAAGTTCTCCTCAGATATCTTGGGGAAACCCGACTTATCAATCAAGCGGTATAAATTGGCTATATTTATCAACGGGTGTTTCTGGCATGGACACCAATGTCTCGGAGAAAAAAGGCCTAAAAGCAATGTGGAATTTTGGAGCGAGAAGATTAGGAAGAATAAAGAGCGCGACAAAAGAATCATTGAATCGCTTGAAAGTGACGGTTGGCTTGTCATCAATATATGGGAATGTGAATTGAAAAAGGGGAAGTTCGACTCTCGGATGAATGAAATACTTCAGCAAATAAACATGAGGAAGATGGAAACATCCAGGAAGAAGGGGGAAGTGAATGACCAAAACCACTTACAATAAACTCATACGGGATAGAATACCTGAAATCATCGAAACGTCCGGGAAGAGCCATGAAATCATGGAACTTGATCATGACGCTTTTTTGATTGAATTGAAAGAGAAACTTATCGAGGAATCCAAAGAGGTCGTATCTTCAGAAACCAAAGAAGAAATGATCAACGAGTTGGCGGATGTCTGTGAAATCGTTGAAAAGTTGATGGATGTATATGGAATATCCCAAAAGGAACTTGTCGAGAAAAAAGAAATCAAGAGACAAACGAACGGTGGATTCGACAAGCAGCTTTTCTTGATAAGTGTAACTGAAAAGAGCGATAACTGAAATGGATGAGTATATCAAACATTGGTTGCGGATTGTCGAGGGGATGCAGAACGACAACACCTATAAACTCGCATGGGGTAGATCGATTGTAGAGATTTGTTCGTATAGAGAGAATAATGGCGATGTCATCGAGATTTCGTTTGTCGATATCGCGGAGTATGTTCTCAAATACTATTGGAACCAGACATTCTTTTTCCATCTAGCACAGGGACCTAAGAACCATAGTCCGAAGATCCAAAAGATTACCGAAGAGCTTATCGAGCATTATCGCAATATCGAACAGTCGGCTTTACCGGACTGGTTCGAGAAAGCAAGACCGATATTGAACTCCGACCCTGCTTTCTATCATAAGGAATTGAGAAAGATTGCTAGAACGTTGAAGCAGGATGTATGTTGGAGATTTCCGATCGTCGATGGTGATTCGCTGCCGGTTTATGAACTTGATTTGGATGGTATGACGATTCGATTGACGTCAACCCAGGTAAATTCGATTAAAGAGTATAACTTCATCTTGTCCCAACTGTTGAATTATCGTTGGGCACAGTTGTTGGAGAAATTCAATCAGTCCCCAAGAATCGTATCCAAAGTCAAAGGGATGTCGGAAGAATCGATTCGCAGAAACAATTTAACAAGGTTCAAAGATGCATTACTCAAAGAGTATCCAAACGGGCAGGTTCGGGATTTCTATACCGGGGATTTACTGGATCCCAACGACTATACCCTGGATCATGTAATCCCTTGGTCGTTCATGTATAGCGATGACATTTGGAATCTGGTGATCACTTCGAAACGAAACAACTCGTCGAAAAGCAATTCGGTACCGTCCGAGGAAGTCATCGAGAAACTGAAACAACGAAATAGAGTCTTGGCTGAATCTTTGAATGGTAGTTTTAAGGAAGAACTTGAAGAAGCGAACGAAAGCAATCTAGTGGGTAAATACTATTTCTCACTCAGAATGTAGATGGTCGAGGATTAGCATATAAGCAAAGTAAAACAGGATGGTCTGGTGGAATTCACCGATCATCCTGTTTGTTTATTTCTTATGAGTCGTCTTGTACTTCTCGCCTTTACTGTCATAGGTAATCCATTCACCGACTGGTTTGCCATTCTCGAAGTAACCTGAACGCTTGATTGTTCTATCGGGTCTGAACCATTCCCAATAACCGGTGGGTTGTCCGTTCTCGACTTTGCCTTTAGACCAGATGGTGGATTTGTTCGCATGATACTTGACGATGTAGCCATCGATTTCTTCGAATCGTTTTTCCTTTACTATGTTAGGAAGGATGATATCGCACTTCTCGTTTTCCATGATTTTGTTTACCTTCATGGGATTGCCTCATTTGGATTGGTCGGCTGGATTCTCTGGATCATGTGGGTTCCCATGAGATCATGGACAAGCTCGATGAGCCGGGTTACCGGGAGGTCTTTGTTTCGGGTGAACCAATGACTCATGATGCCGATCATGGCGGAGAGGATATACTCCAGGATATAGTCGAGTTCGGTGTCGGTGTAGACGGAGTTGCGGTTGAACGCTTCCAAGAGGATGGGCTTGGTGGCGTTTTTTAGTTTGGTTGCGAAGGCGGGGTCGCCGTTGTCGCCGAGTAAGATCGAATAGTACTGGCTGTTCTTTTCGTAGAGGTCGAGAAACAGGTCGAGAGGCATACCGAGTTGTTGGTTGGAGAGTTGGATGGGAGGTAGTTCGTCGAGGTGGGGGATCAAGGTTTCCTCGATCTGATGGAGGACGTCATAGACATCCGTGAAGTACTCATAGAAGGTTCCCCGGTTATAGCCGGCTTTCTGTGTGATTTCTTTGATCGTGATGCTTTCGATGCGACGGACACGATAAAGGGACCAGAAGGCATCGATGAGGTTCTGTCGTGTTAGATTCGTGATTTCCTTTTGTTTCAGCATGCTTCTCCTTCTTTTCCGACAGTTCGCCGGGATGTGTCGGTTGATGATGGGGACAAGGACCGATATACTAAAAACATACAACACGTTGTTGGATAAAACAAGGAGAACACGATGATTACGATACTCTGTTCAGGATCGCGCGGTGACGTTCAACCGTATATCGCTTTGGCTCAGGAATTGAAGAAACTCGGTAAGGAAGTCCGGATTGCGGGGCAAAGGGACTTCGAAGGGTTCATCCGGGGGTATGGGATCGATTTCTATCCGATCCAAGCCGATTTGAAGTCGTTGAATGTGGATCCCAAGATGATGAAACAAGCACAGAATGCGGACAATCCGCTGAAGATGCTTTTCGCGTTCAATAAGATGAAGAAGTATGGAAGCAATCTGGCCGGTGAGTTCTATGACGCCTGTGTCGGCAGCGAAGCGATCCTCTATCATCCGGGGATGACGATCGGCTATTTCGCCGCGCAGAAAGCGGGGGTACCGGCAATCCTCGCCTCTCCGTTCCCGATCCATTCGACGAAAACGATTCCCTCAGTCCTTTTCTATGGGCGGATGAAGGCGAAATGGATGACCAGGATGAGTTACAGGATGCTTCAAGGGATGTTGTGGATGATTACGAAGGACTCGGTCAAAGCGTTCTGGAAAGGGAAGTTCAATGAACTTCCCGAGGGTTTCAGGATGCCCTATGAGCTGCACAACGATGAAAGACATCTTGCGGTCATTTCGTGCAGTAACTTCGTCTTCCCCCGTCCTGCCGACTGGAATCCGCATGTCCATCAATACGGGTATTGGTTCGTGGAAGAGGGGAAGGATTATGTCCCTTCGGTTGAACTCCAAGCCTTTCTCGATGCCGGGGAGAAACCGGTCTACATCGGGTTTGGCAGTATGTTCAGCGACGACATGAAAGACCGCTTGACGCAGATCGCGATCGAAGCACTGAAGATCACGGGGAAACGCGGGATCCTGAGTGGCATGGGGAAACTCGAAAACCTTCCCGAGCATGTCATCGCCATCGACGGGGCGCCGCATTCCTGGCTGTTTACCCAAGTTTCCGCCATCGTCCATCACGGCGGGGCCGGAACGTCGGCCGCAGGGTTTCGCTCGGGTGTCCCAAGCATCATCACCCCGTTCTCCAACGATCAATTCGCCTGGGCGGCACGTTCCTTTGATCTGGGGGTTGGGGCACATCCGGTACCCATCAAGAAACTCACGGTCGAGAATCTCGTGGAGAGTTTGAGATTTGTCGACCAAGATAAAATACGTAACCAGGCGAAGAGTCTTGGTGAAAAGATCGCACAGGAAAACGGTGCGATGGAATGCGCCAGCGTCATCGCACGGCTACTCTAGTCCAAGTTGAGGATGATTCGGTAAAAGAAGTTTTTTCGAAACGTCAGAATCGTTAAAGGGCATCGACAAATATCCTGTCCTCACGATCAATGAGCCGACTAAAGTTCGATGATACGGATACGGTCTTCATTGATTGACGTAAGGCGATTTGAACAGTTTCCGCGAGTTTTCATCGATCCGGGCGACGTACTCTAAGGCTTTGGCTTTCTCTTCTTGGGAGAACCCGTCAAACAGATCGATTTCTACGCTCTTCTTCACATGGAGTAACTCATTGACAATCGTTTCACCTTTTTCCGAAAGAATACAAAGGGTGTTCCGCTTGTCTTTTTCATCCGGTTTTCTCACGATGAATCCATCGGTCTCAAGGATCTTCAGCGCCTTCGTGACACTCGCCTTGTCGACGTTTTTTTGACGTGCGATATCCAGTTGATTGATGCCGGGAGTGGCGAAGATAAGCAAGAAGTATTCAAATTGACCATGCTTCATCCCGAATTTCTCGACATTCGAACCGATGAAGGAATTGACGTTCGCGATGATCGATCGAAGCATGGTTCCAAACTCATTATTTTTCATTTTGTTCTTCGACCTTTCGATTTCTAAAGTGGGCGTTCTTGAGGGTTTCATAATCCATGGTGGTGAATGGACACACCTTGATGCAGACTCCGCAACCATAATCGCGAAACCCTTCGCAGCATCTTTCATAGTCTATCCGGGTTAACGGGAGGTTGCCGTTCTTAAGGGGTTCGGGATAAATCGCGTTCTTTGGACAGTTTCGGATGCATTTCCCGCATTTCCCGCAGAAGTCGCTGATCCAAGACAGATCTTCCTCCTGAGGGATAAACTCAGAGAAGTTCGTGATGTTGGTATACACGAGTGAAATCCGATGGCATGCGCCATTTTTCTTCGTGATGGCCATACTGTGACGACCGACAACCGCCATGTTCGCCCATTGTGCGGCCATCGAATAATCGACTTGGCCGCCCATCGAATGATTGGGGGTCGCCCCATATCCGTTCTTTTGTAAGAAGGAGGAAAGGATATTCGCAGCGTCGCCGGATTTCGTATAGATATTGGCGACTTCAAGCTGACATTCCATACTTGGCGCGGTGGTGAATTTGGTCGGGTCCATCTTTACGGAGAGCACGATGGCATTGGTGTAGGGGACGCCGCAATCTTTGAATACTTTCTCCGGTGTCACTTCGAACACCCCCCAGTCCGCCACCTCAAGGTCCTGCATGAGACGGGAAAACGCTTCAAACGTTTGCCGGTCGAGGACCGATCGTAGAGGACGTTTCCCGTGTCGGATGAGCTTGGTCGTCTTGTAAAGGGTAAAGGGAAGTCGATAGATCGACCTAAGGTTTTTAATGAGTAGAAGAACATCCTGTCGCGTGAAACGAGGGGTCATCCCCTCGACATACAGTCTCTTGCTCGGTGAGCGGTCGTTTGAAAACAGTGTCGCTTTCTTGTTAAGCGCGACGCTCTGCGGCTTGACAATCTTGTTTAGGCTTAATCCCATTTGACGTCACCTCGTTTACCAAGGTCATTATAAGTTATAATAGTTAACCACGCAACTAATAATGTCTACATATTCAGAGAAACCATGTATGTGAATCCTATATTCGATGGTGACGATCGAAACGCATATTTCGCATTTTCGCGCCAAGTATGCCTGTCGTTTCGACGTAAATCGTGGCGTTATGATAAACTAGACCCATGAACGAGTCGTGGAGGATAAGACATGAACTATGAAGTGCTGATCTTCGATGCGGATGATACCTTGTTCGATTTCGCGGCGTCGGAGCGGATTGCGTTGCGCAATACGATCCTCGATTTCCAGATCGACTATGACGAAGCGCATCATCTGCCGATCTACCAAACCATCAACGATGCGATCTGGAAAGAGTTCGAAGAAGGGACGATCACGCAGAAGAAACTGAAGACGGAACGTTTCCGTCGCTTCGCCGAGAAACTGAACGTCGTCTTGGATGAACACCGGTTCGCGACCCTCTATATGAAACACCTGTCGGAGGCCTCGATCTTGTTGCCGAAAGCGGAAGAATTGATCCTGACGTTGTCGCAAAAGGTTCGCATGGCCATCATCACCAATGGGTTGACCGATGTCCAAGAGAAACGGATCCGGAAATCGGTGATCGCGCATCATTTCGAAGTGATCGCGATTTCGGAGGAACTCGGGATTGCGAAACCGGATCCCGGCATTTTTCAATTCATCTTTGATCGGATGAAGATCGAGGATCTCTCGAAGGTCCTGATGATCGGGGATAGTTTGAACTCGGATATCCAGGGAGGAATCAATGCGGGGATCGCTACCTGTTGGTATCGATCCGGGGGTTCCCGAAACCCGAAGGGAATCCAAGCAACCCATGAGATCGATGATCTGGATCAGATTCTGGAGATCCTTTCGAAAAAATAAAAAATCAATTAAAAGTAGCGAAAAAGCGTTGACAAACCTAAATAGGTAATATATTATCCTTATGGGTAACACGTTACCTAATAGAGATGGGAGACTTGACGGACACCCATCGGAAAAGAGGGAAACCATGCTTCTTCGTAAATCAATCAACATTCTCGGGATTTTGATCCTGGTCCTCTCCGCCTTTGCCTGCATCCTTGGATTGACGATGGGTGGGAATGGCGAATCCTATGACTTCATTTCCATCGGCGGTGAAACCGTGAGGATCTTCGGGAGCGGACTCTATAAAAACGACTCGATCTCGACCGTCGCCCAGGGAAAAGCGTCGGATCTTGTCACCTTGGTCTTGGCGATCCCCTTGTTGCTTGGATCCCTGGTCTATGCCAACAAAGGATCCATCAAAGCCAGGCTGCTTCTTACCGGTACCTTGGGCTATTTCCTCTACACCTACATGTCGTATACCTTTCTATGGACCTACAACCCCATGTTCATCGTCTACGTGGCGCTGATGTCCGCCAGTTTCTACGCTCTTACCCTCATGATCCTTTCCTTCGACATCCCCCGTCTTCCAAACGTGTTTAGCGACCGTTTGCCTGTGAAATTCCTGGGAGGGTTCCAAGGGTTCATCGCCTTCACCATCGCCATGCTATGGCTTGGGAAGATCGCCCCGTCGATTCTGGGCGACGCGATCCCGCTCGGACTTGAACACTATACGACCTTGGTCATCCAAGGGATGGATTTGGGTTTCATCGTCCCGACCGCGACCCTCTCGGCGATCCTGTTGATCAAACGTAAACCGCTTGGGTATCTGTTAACCTCGATCGTCGTCATCAAAGGGATCACCATGCTCACCTGCATCTCCGCCATGATCATCAATTCGATCTTGAGCGGCATCGACGTCTCGATCGTGGAAGTCGTCCTCTTCTTCGGAATGAACATCGTCTCCGTCTTCACTCTGGTTCTTCTGTTGTCCAACATCAAGAAAACGGAGGTCGTCACCAATGATATCTAGAATCAAGATCATCCTCCTGATTTTGTTGATCGGTCTTGTCACGGGGTGTTCGCAGCTGAATTCCTATCAAGCCGGCATCTATGACGACGACGCGAAAATCGCAAACCAAGGGGATAGCTACACCTTCGCGAACCGTCTCGGTTCAATCAAGGAAACCAGCCTTCATCTCGAGTTCGGCGGATTCTACGGGAAACAAACGGTCTGGACGATCGAGGCGAATGAGAAGGGGATCGTTTGGTTGGATGTGGAAATCAAACTGGACGGGGGGCGATTCAAGATCTGTTTGGTCGATGCCAACCGGGAAGTCACGGTGATCGCGGAAAACGAAACCGATGAAGTCATCCAAGTGGAGGTTCCCCAAGGCAAGAACTACCTTGTCCTTGTGGGGAAAAATGCGAAGGGGAATGCAAGAATATCGCTAAGAATCGACGAAAATAAAAGGATAGAAATAGAACTGGTGAATTGAGAAGATCTTTGAAGAGGAAGTTAAGACGACGATGCATATGAATGGAATGAAGTATGACAGGAGGTTTCGAAAACTCATAATCCAGAGTGAGCATGAGTGATCCAAAAGTGTTTATAAAATAGTGAAAAAGTGTATAATATAAACAGAAGGGGGTGGATCAAATGTTCAGTAAAAACCTCAAATACTACCGACTAAGGAAAGCGATGTCAAAGAGTGATTTCGCAAAACAAGTGAATCTCTCCTCGATGGCCATCACGAACTATGAAAGCGGAAGCCGAAATCCCGACATGGAAATCCTAAAGAGAATGGCGGCTGTTTTAGGCGTGCGCGTATCGGATTTTCTAGCCGTTCGTAATGAGGGGCTAACGTTCAACCATGGCGAATTCAGAAAGAAATCAACGCTCACGGTCACCCAACAGGATTATGTCCGGGAGTGTGTTGAAGAGTATTTCAACCGATTCATGACGATCGTGGAAATACTGGGAGGGGAAGTTCTTCCTGAAGCCCCATTATCCGGCGTTCTTGAGTTAACGGACGATCATGAAGAAAACGCAATATCGCTACGCCACCATATCGGGTTAGCGAATGACGGGCCGGTCGGCAACCTGATCGAAGTTTTAGAGAATAAAGGGATTCTGGTGTACGTATGTGATTTAGACAATGATAAATTCTCAGGGATGAACGGCTTTGTCAACGAACGGCCTTATATCGTTGTGAATGGGAAGATGAGCCCCGAAAGAAATCGATCCACCATGGCCCATGAACTTGCGCACCTTATGTTTCAGTGGCCAACCGATATGGAAGAAGGTAAAATCGAAGAATATGCTACGGCGATCAGTGGTGCCTTCTTGTTTCCAAAAACGGACGCACTACGGGAACTCGGAGTTCATCGCACGGGCATATCGAAAGATATGATCCAAGTGGCGAAGGAGTATGGCATATCCCTGTATTTGCTCGTTAAACGCGCCTATTTATCGAAGATCATCTCGGCAAGTCTTGAAAAAGATTTTTATATTCAAGCCTCTTCATGGGGTTGGAGGAAAAGCGAACCAAGCCGGATTGAGAAGGAAGCTCCGAATTTATTTGAACAGTTGGTTTATCGAGCCGTTAATGAGAAAGAAATCAGTATGCAAAAAGGGGCCGAACTTCTACATACCTCATACGAAGCCATCGCATCGAATTGCTGCTTCGGTGAGGAATAGGAATGGAGTATGTAAGTAGCGATACGAGTGTCTGGATCGATTTCTCCATCATCGGATGCACTGAACTACCCTTTAGGTTACCTTACACCTACATCATGAACAATGACGCGATTGAAGATGAGTTGATGTCTTTGAGCGGTTTTGGCGAAGAGTTGAAGGAAAACGGACTGGTGAGTGTCGAACTAACCTTTGAAGAGTTCACTCTGGCCGAGGCGTTTGGGCAACGTTACCCAAGGCTATCCGTTTATGATCGCATCGCTTTGTCGATCGCAAAAGAGAGACGGATCGTATTGCTTACCGGAGACGGTGCATTGAGAAAATCCGCTTCGAACGAGGGTGTGTCCGTTTTGGGAACACTCGGGATACTGGATCAGTTATTCGATGGTCACTACATCAGTAAAGATGAATATGAAGAATGTTTACATGAACTTGAACGAAACAATGGGAATAAGGTCCGATTACCTAAATCCGAAATCACAACAAGGCTTCAGGGTCTGATGAAGTAGCGTTCTATATGTTACTTTCGTTTATACGTTGAGACAGGTAGTCTTTAGGAATGAAAAAAGAAGCAACGAACCTTCTCGTTGCTTCTTTCTCTTGTTATCGATTACGATTGGATTGACGGTAGTTTCCGCCACGTGTCTGAGTGCCGCAACCGACACCGGTTCCCGCACCGTATCCGCCCATCATTCCGCCGCGTCCGGATCCGGTAATGCCGTTGGCGAGATTGTATTCCATCCGCTCGACCATTTCCGCATACCATTCATCGGCTTCCGCCTGGGTGAGATCGCCATTGGCGACCCGGTCGGCGAGGATCAACTTCATCTGGTCCAAACGAGCCTGGGTCAATTCATCCAGTTTACCGGCATCGACGACGATTTCATGGATCGTCTTTCCGGTCTCGTCTTGTTGTTCGATCAACTCATCGACGGTGACGCCAAGGACGTCGGCCGCCAGTTCGATGCCTCTCTTGGGTTGGAATGCCGCATAGACACTGGACGTAATCATCGTCAAGATCAGTGCGGCTGCGATGACGCCTAGCACAATTCCTGCTTTTTTCATGTGAATCTCCTTGTTCCCTGTTCGGGTTACAGACACAGTATAGAAAAAGGATGTTACGAAAGTGTGCCGAATCCATTGAAAATTACACATTTTATCGGAATCTTCACGAATTAACCATGCCTTAACGTGGGATTTGGTAAAATGACGAAAAGAGGTGGTCCGATGAAACGTCTATTGATCGGCTTGGTGTGTCTGATGGTACTTGCGGGATGCCAGAAAGCGGATCGGCAAGTCTTTAAGTATGAATTCGAGTCCAACGACGAGGGGTTCTCCCAAGTCTATGGCGATTATCACGACGACGGGAACGGGTATACGACCTATGCGTTCGCCTGGGGGAGAAACAAACCGGAGATCGCGGGTGCGACCCAAGCCTTGTTCATCGAGGGGATGAATCGCAGCGACGATTTGTTCATGGGATATACGAAGCTGATTTCAGGATTAAGGAAGAACACGACCTATACCTTCTTGATCAAGTTCAAACTCGGGACCAGCGAAGAATCGGGGTCAATCGGAATCGGAGGATCGCCGGCGGATAGCGTCTATGTGAAAGCCGGCGTCGTCGGGGTCAAACCCGTCGCCGCCCTGGATGACCAGGGGGTCTATCGACTCAATGTGGATATCGGGAATCAATCGGAAGGCGGAGAAACCGTCGTGGTCGCCACGACCATGGCGAAACCCGAAGGTTCCGCCACGGGGATGATCTATAAGGATGTGGAAGCGAACGTGACCTTGAAAACCACAAGCGAAGGCACCGCGTATCTCTTGATCGGAACGGATTCCGCCTATGAAGGGTTCACGAAGTTCTATCTGGACAAGATCACCGTCATCGCCACACAGAAATAATCAAGACAGAAGAAGCGACAGGGAACGTCGCTTCTTTTCGTTACCATAGTCAAACCGACACAAACTTAAGGAAAAGCGTGGTAAAGTAAGGGAAAGACGGAGGCTTATAATGAATACATCGATCAAAGACAGGGATGCGCTCGTTATTCTGAAACCCGATGGGGAATTCCATCTCGGGTTGGACCAGGAATTCTATACCACCAAATGGAAAAGATTGTCAGGATGCGGACCCACCGCCGCATCCAATCTTTACCTCTACCATCTACCGCGCTTGGATCGCAACCGTACGATGGAAGAAGGATTGGCGATCATGGATGAAATCTGGAAATATGTCACGCCGCGCTTCGGCGGAGGGGTGAAGAACACGAAAATCTTCACGGACGGGATGAGCGCGTTTTTACGTGATCAAGGAAAATCCTTCACGGTCGACGTGATCGACGTCCCCAAGAAGAAAGAATTGCGTAAACCTTTGGTTGAAGTCCGGGAATTTGTGCGTCAAGCCATCGACGAAGATCTCCCGATCGCTTTCCTGAACCTGCACAACGGGGAAGAGAAGCAACTGGACGCCTGGCATTGGGTCACGGTGGTCGGCATCGAGATGTCCACCAAAGATGAAATGTATCTGGACATCTTCGACGGAGGGAAACTGATCTCCGTCAACCTCGACCAATGGTACGCCAAAACCAAAGACGGCGGGGGATTCGTCGTCTATCGCATCCAAGATTGAAAATCCGTCATACTTTCGTCATAAACCGATGATACAATGGACCAGAAGGCAGGTGGGATGATGACACGCATGCTGATTGCGGACGACAACGAATCGATCGTCCAAATCCTTGAAAGCTACGCAAAAAAAGAAGGGTACGACGTTACGGTTGCCCATGACGGCAGCGACGCGTTGACCAAAGCGATGAACGATGATTTCGACATCGTTCTTTTGGACGTGATGATGCCCAAGATGGACGGATTCACCGTGGTCCGCGAAATCCGGAAAGATTCCAACGTCCCCATCCTGATGATCACCGCCCGCGGTGAAGATTTCGAACGCATCATGGGCTTGGAGATCGGGGCCGACGACTACATCGTCAAACCCTTCTCCCCCGGCGAAGTCATGGCCCGGGTCAAAGCGATCCTGCGTCGCTTGGACCGTGTCAATGCGGATGAAAAACAACGTCTGCACCTGCATAACCTGACGGTCGACCTGGATGAATACATCGTCAAGATCGATGAACTGAAAATCAGCCTTACCAAGAAAGAAATCGAACTGTTGTGGACCCTCGCTTCCCATCCGGGAAGGGCGTTTTCCCGCGAGAACCTGTTGAACCAATGTTGGGGATACAATTACTACGGGGATAGCCGCACGGTCGATTCCCATATGACGCGTTTGCGTACGAAATTGGATGCGATGCCGCATCCCTTGTGGGACATCAAAACCATCTGGGGTGTCGGGTATAAATTCGAAGCCAAGGGGGAAACCCCATGAAATCCGGGATCACACGTCGTCTGATCACCTATTTCGTCGGGGTCATCCTTCTTTTCGCATTGATTTTAAGCATTATGTTCATCATGATGTTCCGCAACCAGACGGTCGACAACGTCAAGGCCGAAATCACAAGTAACGCCCGCGAACTGGCGGATTTGCTGGGGGACGAGAACGTCACCAACACCGAACTCTTGGCCCGTTTCAGCGAACTGGACGACGTCCTGGAAGACGCCCAACTCTGGGTCGTGACGCAGGACGGGAAGATCTGGGCACGATCGATCAGCGGAAACAACGGCATGGGCATGGGGATGCATAACAACACCTCGACCCTGACCCTGCGCGTCCGCAACGTCGTCGACGACGTCCTGTCCGGCGAAGAGCGAAGCACCGATACCTTCTCCGACATCTATAATTCACGGACCCTGACGGTCGGCGTCCCCGTCTACAACACCCAAAACCAAGTCATCGCGGCGATTCTGATCAGCGCCTCGGTCACCATGATCCAAAGCACGGCCAACGTGGGGATCCGCATCCTTTTCATGAGCACCTTCGTCGGCATCATCATCGCCGTCCTGGCGGGATACTTCCTCTCCAAACGCTTCATCCAACCCGTCCTCACCATGGACCAAGCCGTCACGCAACTCGCCCAAGGCCGCTACGACATCCGCCTCAACAACCAAGGCAACGATGAGATCGGGGATCTGGGAAGAAACCTGAACGTTTTGGGAAAACGCTTGGAAGACGCGTCGCGCCAAAGCGCGAACCTTGAGAAAATGAGACAGAACTTCATCGCCGACATCACCCACGAACTCCGCACCCCGGTCACGGTATTGAGGGGCTATGCGGAAGGACTGCGGGACGGCATCTATCCCGAAGAATACAGTTTGGACGACGTGAGCGCGCAGATGATCCGCGAAACCACGGGGATGCAACGGCTGATCGGGGATTTGCTTGAACTCAGCCGCTTGGAAGACCCCGACTTCAAACTGGTGTTCAGCGACGTGGAATTCCACGACATCCTCAACGACGTCCTGCGCGGAAGCGTGGAACGCGCCCGCAAGAACGACATCACCTTGACGACGGAAATCGAAGAAGGGGTATGGAAGATCAAAGGCGACTACGACCGGTTGAGAATGATGCTGAACGCGGTGCTGGACAACGCCCTCAAATTCACCCCGAGCGAAAAATCGATCCGTGTATCCGCCAAGAAAGACAAAACCAAACTCATCGTCGCCATCCAGGACGAAGGTCCGGGCATGTCGCAAGAGAGACAAGACCAACTCTTCAAACGATATCAACGCATCAAGGACCCCAACAACGCCACCGGCAGCGGATTGGGACTCGCCATCGCCTCCAACATCGCCTCGCGCCACAACATACGCATCGATGTGCAAAGCAGCGAAGAAATGGGAAGCACGTTCATTTTCACCATTCCCCTGTAAATCCAACAAAAATCCACCTCCGGGTGGATTTTTTCTGTGGCAAAGAATGGAATGCATCGTGTAGGTGAGTTTGATTACAATCGACAGAAAAGACAACGGATCACCACCTTGGTCTCTTACGTGTGATTCGATGTCCGATGATGAAAGATATCGCACGTAATCCCATTCATGTATATCGTTTAAAAATCCCTTGTTTAATCCATTGGGGAGTGATACTGTAAAATCAATAGGATACATTCCGTTCTTTCATCGGGGGAGAACAACTCATAGTGTTAATGTTTTTCGTCGTGTGAGAAGATTCGGTTGAAAGGGAAGTCGACTCAAACTCATTGAGTGAACATAATGGCTCAACGATAGTCGCGAGGAGGATTATCATGAAACGAATACTAAGTCTAGTATTGTCCATTTTCATACTGCCCGTTTTCTGCATTCCGATCATTGCGGCTGTCCCGACCATCCTACCCGATGTGATCGTAACGCCTTTATCCCTGGTCGTCAGCGAGAACCAAACATCCGCGACGTTCAGCGTCTATCTCTCAAGTGAACCGACGGACGACGTGACGATCCCGATGGTCTCGAGCGATTCCTTCGAGCTTACGATCGACAGAGCCACGATCACGTTTACAAACAACGACTATAACATTCCGCAAATCGTCACGGTAACCGGGGTGGATGACGATCTTATCGACGGGGACAAGAACGTATTCGTCGTCTTGGGAACAATCTTCAGTTACGATGTGAACTACGATGGTTTGAATCCTACGGATGTCAGCGTAACCGTCCAAGACAATGATCAAGTCGTGACTCCGTTGAGTATTGTTTCTTCAAACCCAGAGGACGGCAGCCTAAACGTACCTTGGGGGGTCACCCTTACTATCACTTTCAGCGAGAATATCCAAGTGGCTGAAAACATCGGGAAAGTCATCATCGACAACGCAGGCGTTCTATACGGATACACATATAAAGTACGTGGCACCACGCTCTACCTTAATCCGAAGGGGAATTTCCAATACAATAGCCTGTGCATCATCACCCTCCCGATGGGTGTGGTAAAAAGTTTGTCGGGAAGCTCGATTTCAAATGACTACAGTTACAGTTTTAGAGTCAAAGCGAAACGCTAAGTTGAGATATTTTTCATGAGAGTATCGGGATCCAAATCTTTGGATCCCGATTTTTATGTAGTGGAAATCCACCTATATTTCTGTTGAATCGATACGAGCCTCAACGATCAAATAAAAATCCTCCGTGGTCTAATCGAAGAGCCTGACAGCACGACGACCATAACGGAGGAGCCCTTTCATGAAAGGTACCAAAATTCTATCATACCTGTTACTCATCATCAATGATCGGGCGTGAATGTGCTGATGATATAGGAGGTGTGCAGATATAGAATCTACATCATGAAAGTATTGAAACAGTGAAAGTCATAAATTATCGATAAAAAGAAATGAAAAATATGACAAATTGGGATATAATGATGACGGAGGACGCGAAAAATGAAAGCCAGAGGGGAAAGATTAAGATCGTTACGAGAAGAGAGTGGAATCACGCAAAAACAATTGGCGGATTATCTCGAAGTCGATCAAAGCTACATTTCCAAATTCGAAAAGAACGAGCGTCAATTGAGTGTCGAGTTTTTGGAGAAATGTGCTGGGTTGTTTGGATATGAGGTCAATGTATTTTTTGATGATATCTTTAATGGAAATGGTATGAAAACAGCGTTTAGGGCAACAAACTTGAGTGTTGCGGATTTATCTGCGATCGCATACATCAATCGGATTGCTTTGAATTTGAAGCGAATGGAAGAACTAGATCGAGAGGGCTAATATGAAGGAAAAAATCGAGCTAAATTCCGATGCATTATCTCTTCGCAAGAGATTCAACGAAGATGCCTATTCACCGATCGACATTTTCTCTCTTGTTGCATCTTCGATGGAGATTACACTTGTTTTCTTTCCTTTCAGCGAAGAAATGAGTGGAATCTGTATAAAAGATGAAAACGTTAAGGTGATTGCGATGAACTCGAAGATGTCGAATGGTAGGCAAAGATTCACCATAGCCCATGAACTTTACCATCTCTATTTTCAAGAGAGGTTCGGGAAGTTCGTCTGTCATAAGAATATCGACGGCTCGAAAGAAACCGTTGAAAGAGAAGCGGACCAATTTGCTTCCTATTTTTTGGCACCTCATGATTCATTACGTAAATTCATTCATGAAACCCTTGGGAAAAGCAAAGGTCAGCTTGATGTGAATGATGTGGTCCAGATCGAGCAATACTTTCAGATGAGTCGTGGTGCGATTCTTTGGCGGCTTGTTGATGAAGGGTATCTCTCGGTCCAAGAAACAGAAGCGATGAAGACGGGAATCCAATCGTCTGCGAATCGTCTTGGGTATTCATTGGATCTCTATCAACCAACCATCGAGTCACGACAACACTTCACATTGGGTAAATATGTCTGCTTGGCAGATAAACTGAATCAAAGCGGAAAGATTTCCCAAGGGAAGTATGATGAGTTGCTTCTCGAAGCATTCAGAAGCGACCTTGTATACGGAGACGATCTCGACTTGGTTGATGCCTATGATTGATGAGATTTACTTCGATACGGACTGTTTATCCGCATTTCTATGGACTAGAACAGAATACTTGCTTAACAGACTTTATCCGGAAAGAATTACCATCCCATATCAAGTCTATTTGGAACTCAGCCATCCGAATATTCCACAACTGAAAGCCAGAATCGACACGTTGATTCAAAACGGAGAAGCTCGACTGATAAAACTTGATATCGAATCGAAAGAAGAGGAGATGTACCTGAATCTGACAAGTGGATCTTTAAACGGAAGATGTTGGATTGGTAAAGGTGAAGCTGCATCCATCTCGCTTGCGTATTACCGTAATGGAGTCTTGGCAAGTAACAATATGAGGGATGTCTCCTATTACATTGAGAAACTTGGATTGAAATCGATGACGACAGCGTCAATCTTGCTTGAAGTATTTAGAAAGAACATCCTAACTGAAGCCGAAGTAAACTTGATTTGGTCTCAAATGATTGCCAAGAGGCAAAAATTACCGTGCAATACATTTACGGAATACATGATTGATCGAGAAAGTAATCAAGGTAAATTCAAATAGAAATGGCTTATTCAAAAGTCCGAAAGGACTTTTTTGGTTGGATTCATTGAATTACAGGGTGTTGAAACCTATAATGAAAAGGCAAGTAAACGGAGAACACCATGATCGACACACATTGCCATATCCTCTTCGGGGTGGATGACGGCGCGCAAACCCTATACGATTCCATCGAGATGCTGAAGGTCGCCCAAGCGGATGGTATGACGAATATCATCTCGACCAGCCATTGCGTCCCGGGGATCAAGTTTGAAAACGATAAAGAAACGCTTCTCCCGATCTATCGCGAAATCGTTGATGAAATGAAGCGGCAAGACATGAAAATCGAATTTCATCTGGGCAGCGAACTGATGCTGACACCCAAGGCGATCGAGTGGCTACGGGATGGACGGGTCGCCACCCTCAACGATACGAAGTGGGTGCTCTGCGAAATCCCTTGGAACAAGAACCTTCAGTTCGAAATCGACGAGGACCAGGCGATCTGCACGGTCCTTGAACTGGGCTATAAGGTCATCATCGCCCATCCCGAACGCTATCCCCAAGTCCATGAAAACTACGGGAAACTCGAATACTGGAAATCGCTCGGATGTTTCTTCCAGATCAACAGCACCAGTTTGCTGAATCCAAGCAGGGAAGCCAATCATCGACTCGCCTGGCGCATGATGGAAGACGGATACTGCGATGTGGTCGCCACGGATGCCCACCGTCACCAAGGCACACGCACGAATCGACTCGGCGGTATCTATGCCATCATCCAAGAGAAGTTCGGGGAGATGGAAGCGAAGCGCCTGATGGTCGACAATCCGCTCCGTTTGATTCAGGATGGAGTATTGGAGCGAAGATAGAAAACGCGAGACGATCGACGCCATCGATCGTCTTTTATCATGTTGAAGGGGTACAGGATGATATAATGAAACCAACGAATCAGGATTAAGTTCAATCAAAGGAGTACACGATGATCATCCAAAGTAAAAAAATCTTAACGGAAGAAGGATTTCTCGATGGGTATCTCGAAATCAAGGACGGAGAAATCAAACGCATCCTCACCAAGGAACAATACTTTGGGGACATCGATTTCGATGCCTCGGACGCCATGGTTTTCCCGGGATTGGTGGATATCCATCTGCATGGATACAAAGGGAGATTGGATCCCAATAACATCCTGGATGAAACCGAATTTGATCTCTTTCTTCATGAAATGGCGAAGCAGGGGACCACGTCCTGTCTCCCCAGCATCGACCCCGAGAACTACGAAGCGATCAAGGACTATACGCCGAAAGAAAACGTTGCGCGTTTCCTCGGGTTGAACCTCGAAGCCTATTTCAGCAACCTGCAGTATGCGGGATATCGTCAACCCGACGGACGACTTAACCTGCCCTCGATCGATCATCTGGAAGAGCTGATCCAACGATGCGGAAATCAATTGAAATACGTCATGATCGCTCCGGAATTGGATGGGGCGATGGAAGCGATGGAATATCTGCACAATCAAGGGATCAAGGTTTCCGCCGGACATACCCTGATGAAAGCAGAAGAATTCAAACGTTTCACCGGGGAGCACCTCATCGATGCGCTGACCCATACCGGAAACAACATGGGCGTGATGCATCAAAGGGATGTCGGGGTGATGGGGGTCGGCTTACTGGATCCTGATATTGTTTGCGAACTGATCACCGATTTCATCCATGTCAGCGAAGAGATGGTGCGCTTGATTTTGAGAGTGAAGGAACATGAGAAGATCATCCTGGTTTCCGATTCCGTATCCTTGGCCGGACAACCCGCAGGAGAATATTCCCTCAAAGGACATCGACGTACGGTAAGTGATGATTGTAAGATCCTGGATGAACATGGCGGAATCCAAGGCTGTTACTTCACGCTCTATCAGAACCTATGCAGACTCATGGAACGAAGAATCGTACCTCTGGAAGAAGCCGTCAAGATGGCCAGTCTCTATCCCGCCCGCTTCCTTCACCTCGACGATCAAATCGGATCGATCAAGGTCGGAAAGAAAGCCGACTTGATCATCGTCGATCCGTCGATGAAGCTACTCGGCACGTTTGTGGGAGGGAAGAAAATCACATAAAAAAATGGTGAGCGAATCACCATTTTTCGTTGCTAGAATATTTCCCGGGTAATCCCGTCCCAGGTGATCGGATCGACCTCTAACGTCTCAGGGAAGTCCTTCTCCGCTTCCTGATACGCCCTATGATACAGTTGAAGCTGGCTATTGATCGCCGGCTTTTCTTTCTTCACTTGCTTGTAATCGCCCTTTTCATCCATCACCCGGGCATTCACATTGTCTTTCCAACCGATCGCCAAGATCGTCTTCAGTTCCTCCTTGATCTTCGCGTCATAGACCGGACAGGCCAACTCGACCCGTTTTTCCGTATTCCGTGTCATCAAGTCGGCGGAAGAGATGTACATCTTCTCCTCCCCGTGGGCATGGAAGTAATAGATCCGTGAATGTTCCAGGAAGCGTCCGATGATCGATCGGACCCGGATGTTTTCGCTGACGCCGGGGATCCCCGGGATTTGACAGCAAATCCCCCGCACCAACAGATCGACCTTAACGCCTGCTTTCGACGCTTCGACCAAGGTATCCAACACATCCTTATCCGTCAGCGAATTCATCTTGAAGAAGATGTGTCCGTCCCCATGGACGTTGTGGACCCTGATTTCTTCCTGGATCAAGGCGATGAACTTGTTTTTGATCCCCATCGGGGAAGCCAGGAAATGGGTGAAATCGTTGGCTTCGGAGATTTTCGCCAGTTGAAGCAGGTTGAAGAACTCCAAAGCATCCTCCCCGATTTCCTTGTTTGCGGTCATCAGGTTGACGTCGGTGTACAGCCTGGAGGTCTTTTCGTTATAGTTGCCGGAAGAGACATGGGTGAAGGTCTGCGTGAGATTCCCGTCCTTCCGCAAAATGACCATGATCTTCGAATGGACTTTATAGTAGTCGACCCCGTAGATGACCTTGCATCCCGCATCTTCCAGTTTATCCGACCAGTTGATGTTATTCTCTTCGTCGAACCGGGCTTTCAGCTCCATCGCCACGACGACGTCTTTCCCGTTCTCCGCCGCTTCCGTCAGTGCCGCGATGATCTTGGATTCGCTGGCGACGCGGTAAAGGGCGATCTTGATCGCCACGACTTTCTTGTCCAACGCGGCTTCCTGAAGAAGCTTCAAGACCGGCGTTGTGTTTTGGAACGGATATGAGATGAAGATGTCATGATCCAGAATCTGACGCATGATGGAGGTGTTGGGTTCCGCATACGGCGTGACCTGCGGGGTAAGCTGTGTATAAAAGAACGTTTCGCGATGGGTGGAGTGCAGTTTCTCTTCCAACGGTGCGATGAATTCAAAACTCAGCGGCGACTTCACGATGAACATCTGCGACGCCGTCAATTTCAAGCGTTTACGCAAAATCGCTTTCAATTCTTTCGGGACGTCTTCGGAGAATTCCACCCGTACCGGTCTCAGTTTCGAGCGTTTCTTGATCAGCATCTTCATGAACTCGCGATAATCGATGTCTTCGTCGTAATACGCTTCTTCCGCATCCAAATCCGCATTGCGGATGATCCGTACCACGGATCTTCCTTCGATGTCCATATCGCGGAAAACGCGCTGCGCATACATCAGGATCAAGTCCTCCATACGCATGAACTTCACGGCTTTCTTGCCTGGAATGAACACCAAAGGTTTCAAGAACTGACGGTTGATCGCGATGATCCCCAACGATTTCCTGTTTTTCATATTCAACTGGACGATGATGTAGCTCTGACGGTTGGCTAAAAAAGGGAAGGGGTGTTTGGGGTCGACGACCTGGGGTGAAAGCAAGGGCATCACCTCTTGGTCGAAATATTGCTTCATCATTTCTTTCTCATCCGAAGAGAGATTCTCCGGCCGCAGGAAATGGACATTCTTATCCTTCAGCTCTTTCGCCAGCTTCTCAAACGCCTTGTCTCGATCCTTATTGTGCTTCTGCGTCTTCAGATAAACCGCGTCCAATTGTTCACGGACGCTCATCCCGGTCTTATTGTCGGCAGGTTTTTCCAACAAAATCTGGTCGTGCATGCTTCCCACCCTTACCATGTAGAACTCATCCAGGTTGTTGGCGACGATCGCCAGGAAACGCAGTCGCTCAAAAAGCGGATTCTCAACGTTCTGAGCTTCTTCAAGGACACGATGGTTGAATTTTAGCCAGGACAGTTCCCGGTTGTCATAGAATTCAGGCATGGATTACTCCTGTTTTAAGATCCGGGAATAGAAATACCCCTCGCGGACGCCATATCTGGAAAGCATGAAATTCTTGGCTTGGACGTTACGGCAGATTTCATCCATGATGATCGCCCCCGGCAAGGCCGTGGTCAATCGATCGGGGACCGACGCCAACAAGAGTTTGATGCCGGCGGCTTTCTTCCCTTCGACCATCATCGAGGTACGCGTGATTTCCGCCGTCGGGATGATCAGTTCGTACATGGATTCTTCCAAGTTGTTTTGCGCCTGGTAGATCTTCAGGATGGATCGTGCGGAACCGCCGATCCCGACCAGGTTGTCGACTTTCAGGTTCGTCAGGAAATCGACTTTCGACAACGCATCCTGGATGTCCGCCCGCATCTTCTCATGTTCCTTGGCGGTCGGGACGATATTGCGGATGTGTTTCAGGTACATGTTTAGACTTCCGTAAGGAATGGAAATACTGTTGATCGGGACGCCGTTGGCGAAATACGTGATTTCGGAGGAACCCCCGCCGATATCCACGCTGACGCCGATCTTCGGTAGCACGACCCCGCGCTTGACGCCGTTGAATCCGAACACCGCTTCTTCATCCCCACTCAACAAGTCGATCTTGATGTTGAGGTTGCGCTCGATCGCTTCTTTCGCCTGTTGGGTGTTGGAAATGTTGCGTAGCGAAGCGGTCGCGAAGATATGCATCTCATCCACATCGAACGCCTTCGCGATCAGCAACAGTTCGCGCAATGCCAGGGTCACGGCTTTGATGCCGACCGCCGTCAATTCGCCGTTCTCCACATAACTGATGGCCTGGGTCGAGCGTTTCACATTGAGCGTCTTGGAGAGGATTTCGTTTTCATATTTGAAAATGACGAGACGGATGGTATTGGAACCTAAGTCGATGATGCCGTATTTCATGGGGTCCACCTCTGCTTTGTTAAGGATATTGTAGCACAAAAGGGAAGATTGACGAAAAGCGATGGGGAAGTGTAACGAAGATTTGACAATTATCAATCGGGATTTTGAATCGGACTTGCTTGGATCGACGAATCATTCCTAACGCGATCGAATATATGAATGTTGTTGGATTGTAAGCGCTTAGGTAATTATTACCGTTAATCGGGAAATCCGGGAAAATCGATATTCCCCGGTGCTATACTTCATGCGACAATGTACTTGTTCACTTTTGAAAGGCAGGAAAACAATATGTCCAAAACTTACGTACGAATCGACGATCGGCTTATCCATGGTCAAACCATCGTCGCTTGGTGCCCGACCCTTTCGATCCAGGAGATCATCGCGATCGACGACGATAGCGCGAAAAACCCGATGCTTCGCTCGATCTTGACGATGAGCGTCCCGTCGAGCTACAAAACGTACATTGTGACTACGGAAGAGGCAAAGAAGATCTTAGGTTCAGACAGTGGTCGTAATCGTCTGGTCATCGTCAGATTCCCGAACCAACTTCCCTTGATCAAGGAAGTACTCTGTAATGGTGAAACCATTACGTTGGGGAATATTGCGAAACGATCGGACAGCGTCCACAAAGTAAGCGGGGCGACCGGCATATTTTATCTCAGTGAAGAGGATGTGTCGATTCTGGACAACTTGGCCGCAGCAGGTCATGACGTTGTCTTCCAGCAATTGCCCAACACATCGAAGACAAGCTGGGATGCATTCAAGAAATCGATTCAATAATTAAAGGAGAAAAACCATGAGTAGCATTCAAATCATTCTCATCGCGTTATTCATCTATCTCGGTTCGATCGGCTCGATCGTCGGGAACACCATCGGTTGGTATACGTTAGGTCGTCCGATCGTTGCATCCTTGGTCGTCGGAGTCATTCTAGGAGATGTCTCCACCGCCTTGATGGTCGGTGTTCCTCTTCAAATCATGTATATGGGCAATGTCACCCCGGGTGGCGCGGTTGCCTGGGACCTCTCGTACGCGACCTACATCGGTGTCGCCGGGGCCCTTGTCTTCGGTAAAGGATTGGATTCGGCACAAGTCATCGGATTGGCCGTCGTCTTCGCCGGAATCGGCGGTTTCGTCGGACAATTCATGTGGAATATCAGCTACGCGGCGAATCTACCGCTCAACCGTTTCGCGAACAAGTTCGCCGAAGCCGGTGAAACGAAGAAAATGTATATCCCGAACCTCGTTCTGGGTCAACTGATCGGATTCGCGGCACGTTTCCTGCCGGCCATCCTCGTCCTGACGACGATGACCACGGCGTCCGCCCAAGCGGACTTCGCGACTTTGATCCCTGCCTGGGTCATCACGACGCTGGGTGTCTTCGGCGGTATGATGGCAGCCTTGGGTATGGGAATCATCCTATCCTTCTTGTTGAAGAAACAATATCATATCGCGATCTACCTGGTCGGATTCATCCTCGTCACCTACTTCGGACTTGGCACGATGGCGGTCGCGGTCGTTGCGATTCTGGTTTCCATTCTCTATTATGTCGCCGTATCGAAGCAAGCGGATCAAAGGGGAGTATGAAAATGACAAAGAAAATCAGCGCAAAAACGCTCAAGAAATCATTCTTCACCTGGTTCTTCTGGAACGGGTGCTCGCAGCAAGCCGAGAGTATGCTTGGCATGGCGTTCGGACAAGCGATGGCACCGGTCATCGACGAACTCTATGACAAAAAGGAAGACAAAGCGGCGGCCTTGAAACGCCACATCACCTTGTTTAATACGGAATCCCAAGTCGGTTCGATTTGTAATGGTATCGTGTGCGGATTGGAAGAAGCCAATGCGAACGGTGAATGTACCCCCGAGTTGATCAGCAGCGTCAAAGTCGCCCTCATCGGTCCGACCTCGGCGATCGGCGATTCGCTCTGGGTCGCGACGATCATCCCGATCCTCTTGACCATCTCGCTGTCAATCTCGCAAGCATCCGAATCCACCGCTTGGTTGGGTCCGGTCTTGTATATGATCGTCTATCCCCTTGGCACCTGCGCCCTCAGCTGGTATCTCTTCAAACTCGGCTATAAATCCGGGTTGGAAGGAATCCAAGGGTTCATGGGGTCGAAACTTTCCTCCTTGACCGATACGATGACCGTCTTAGGGTTGATCGTCGTCGGCGCCTTAACCGCATCCTTCGTCAACGTCTACCTTCCGATACAAATCGTACGCGACGTCTTCGACGCGACGACCGGAACCCTGCTGGAAAACCAAGTCATCTTCAACGCCAACAACGTTGTGAACGCGATCTTCCCGAAGATCCTCCCCTTAGGTCTCACCTTGGTCGTCTACTATCTCTACTCGAAAAAGAGATGGTCGCCGATGAAACTCATGGGGCTGATCCTCGCCTTGGCATGCCTATTCACCTTCGTCGGCTATCTGACCGGTGTCTACGCCTAGCCACCCCTTAACGAAACAGGAGAAACGACTATGTTAAAATACATCCAAGAAATTACAAACGTCATCGAGCGCATCGGTGCCGAGCAAGAATCGAATATCCGTAAATCCGCCGAGCTCTGTGCGGAAACGATCGCCAGCGGGAAAATGGTTCATCTGTTCGGAAGCGGACACTCCGTTCTACCGATCCAGGATGTCTTCCCACGCTATGGCGGTGTCGTCGGCTTCCATCCCTTGATGGATCCCCGCATCATGTGGAGCAATGTCATCGGTCCGGGCGGGGCACGCGAGCTTCTGTGGATCGAACGGCAAGAAGGCTATATCGCAAACTACCTGCAAAGCTATCATCTGCAGGAAGGCGAAGTGATGATCGTTTATTCGCACGGCGGATTGAACGCGGCTCCGGTCGAAGCCGCCATGTATGCGAAGCAACATGGATGTAAAGTCATCGCCATCACCAGCGGCGAAAACCATCAGAAAGCCGAAGCGACGCACTCTTCGGGAAATAAACTCGGCGATGTCGCCGACATCCTCATCGACAACTGTTGCCCGTTGGAAGACAGTCTGGTCCCTATCCCGGGCTATGCCCAAAAGGTCGGGGCGAGCTCGACGGTCGCCGCGATCGCCATATCACAGTCGGTCGTCAGCGAAGCCGCCTTGCTACTTGAGAAGAAAGGCTTCCAGATGTACATCTTCGTTTCACCCAACGTGACGGAATGTCCTGCGGACTATATGCATACCGTCTATGCCGAATATACGAAACTCGTAAAAAACAATCAAAACAATGTATAGAGGATCGGAAACCTTAACGTCATCGCGTTAAGGTTTCTCCTTAAGGAGCAACATGAAACAACTTATCGTGATGGGGCATGGCGGATATGCCCAAGGAATCAAAGCGAACCTCGGCATGTTGATCGGGGAGCCGGAAAACATGCATTTTCTTGATCTTGGGATCGGCGATGATTTCTCGACTTTTCAGAACAGATTCGATGAACTGGTGCTGCGTTTTGAGGAAGAGGAATTCTTCTTCGCATGCGACTTGCCAGGAGCTTCGCCCTTTCGCGTCGCTGCGATGCATTGTGCGATGCATCCGACGCGATGTGTGGTCGTCGCGGGTCTGAATGCGATGGCGTTCATCGAACTCGGGATGAACAGCGAAGGCCCTCTGTACGATCTTGCAAGGAAAGCGGTCGATACGACGAAAGACTCGGTGGTCCTGTTGGACGTGGCGGCGCTAACCTCGGAATCGGACAGGACAAGCACATAACGACTATGATAAAATATATCTACCCGATCTTGCTTCTTGCTTTCGTTTGGGGACTGCTTCGGGTTCTACGGCAGTTAAGACGACAGACTTCGAATCAACTCGAGGAAATCCTCTACATCCAAAACGATGTCGAGTTGTATTTGAAACTCTTGATGAACCCAAGGCTTGGGTTCCTCTATCGCAAATCGACCTTGTTGATTTTCAGGTTGAACGGCTTGCTGATCGGCGGAAACCACCATGACATCTTGTCGACGATCCAGCAACTCGACGGACTCGTCCTGACCCAAGGGGAGCGACTCGAGGTCGAAGGGAAGAAACTGTCCTATTATTGCGAAACGCAGAGGGCGAAAGAAGCGAAGGAAAGCCTGGACAAGATCGAAACCTTGCTTGCCAAGTCCAAATCATCCAGACGTCGGTTTCTTTTGGAAGAGTGCCGTCTGATTTATGCGATCTATATCCGTCGGGATACGACGTTATTGCCCGGACTGCAAAAAGAAGTTGAAACACAAGTCGGAGCCCGTCGAACGTTGACACTCTATCGCATCGCGAAGCTTCAGCACTTCTCCGACGACGACAAGAGTGCGATCGAAACGCTTCTCAAGGCAAAATCAAATCGTTCGACCAGTGTTTGGGATTCAATCATCGATCTGGCAATACAAGATCCGTCGATCCTCGATCGGAAGTAAATGAGGTATGCACATGGGATTATTGATGAAAATGATGAGAATCAAAGATTTAACCCCGGCGGAGCGACAAGTGACGGACTATGTCATCAATCACATCGACGAGATGGGGAACATCGGGATCGTGGAATTGGCTGAAAAGACGTTCTCCAGCCCGACGACGATCAAACGCTTGTGCGGTAAGCTGGGGATCGAAAGCTACATTGATTTTCGCGTGCAGTTATCGCAGGAGGTTGAAAATTACAACAAGATTTCCATCCTGAAGAAAGCCCGCAATCCCGTAAGGAAACACGACTCGCTTTCGCAAATCATCGAAAAAGTATCCTACCGGTCCGCCAAATCGATACTGGATAGCCGAGAGTTGAATAAAGAGGAAACTTTCATCACCATCATCGAGTTGATGAAGAAATACAAACGGATCGATTTCTATGGCATCGGTCCCAGCCATATCGTCGCCCAGGATGCTTCGATCAAAGCATTGCGACTAGGATTCGCGACGACATGCCTGGATAACCATATCGAAATGTTGATCAACGCACGGATGTCCACGCCGGATCGATTGGCGATCCTCATCTCATACACCGGGGAAACCGTCGATATCATCAACGTCGCGCAGGAGTTGAAAGTTCAAAAAGTGCCTTCCGTGTCCATTACGAGCTACTCGAACAATTCGGTCTGCCAGCTTTGCGACATCAACGTCTTCGTCGACGCCAGCGAATCGTTCAACCGGCTCGGCGGGATGTCCAGCCGGATCGCGACGTTGAATGTCATCGATATCCTCTTCACCGCGTTGATCAACTCGGATTATGACGCGTACGGGGAACTGCTAAAGAAGTCGTTCACCGGCTCGGATCACCAACAACCCATCAAATAAGGATCGGACCATGAGATGCATCATGGTCTTTCTTTTCATCGATCCATCAATATACAAAAAAATGTATGCGCTACCTCTTGACAAAATCAGGCTGTAAGATGATAATGGCATTAGTACAAAATACAGTATTCTGTATTTAGGAGGTATGATCTTGAAAATCGTGGTCGGTGGTCAAATGGATAAGCAAATTTTGGCGAATCTCATCACCAAGTATGGGTGCGGCAGAGTCGAAGTATCGATCAAAAGCGATATCGAAGCAGCCCTGGCGATTCAAACCAATCAAGCCCAGTACTATTTCGGAGCATGTGCGACAGGCGCCGGAGGGGCATTAGCGATGGCCATCGGCCTCGTCGGTCCGCAGCACTGTGTCTCCATCAGCATTCCGGGGAAGATTATGCAGGAAGAGGAGATTCGATCAGCGGTTCGGAATGGCAAAAAATGCTTCGGGTTCGTCAACTACGACGCCGACAAAGTCATTCCCGTATTATTGGATGAAATTCTCAAAAAATAAGGAGGAAAGAGAATGTTATTTAGTATCAATGCATTGACGATACTCGTCATGGCGGCTTTGGGCGGCATTTGCGCCTATCTCGCCAATCAGAACATCGCGGTATTCCACGACGGACTTCGCCCCATGTTCCCGGCTTATTTCAGCAAGGCGATGGATCGCAAGACGCTGTTCGCCACCAGTTTCGCCTTGTCGTTCGGTTTGGTTATCGGCTTCGGCTTGCCGACGTCCATCGCCGGGAAGATCATCATCGTCCACACCATCATGTTGGCGACCGACATCATCGGGACCATGTTCTCCGAAAACGGGAACAGCAAATGGTACGCGACCGCGGTCGGCGCCTTGTTCGGAATCGTTTTATTGTTCGGAATGCAAGCCATCATCGATGCGCTTAAGATCCTACCGATCGACTTCACCGGCAGCTTAGGAACCGTCGGAAGCCTGATCATCCTCGCCTTCAGCGTCTTCCCCGCGATCGCCGTCGCCTATCAAGCCGGCATCGTCTCCGGCGGTACCGTGTTGGTTCTGATCATGTTGGTCAAACAAATCACGATGCTTTACGGAAAATTCGTCGTCAACGGCGTCACCATCGCCTTGAACTCGGATGGTATGGCGCTATTGGTCGGTATCGTTGCGATGATCGTCGTCGCGGCGAGACAGAAGAGAACCGAAGACGGCAACGCCGCCACAGCCTTCGCCGTATTCTCGAAAAACATCGACCGCATCAAGAAGAACATGTTGATCTTGGCACTCAGCGGCGGGATCGTCGCGCTTGCCACCACGTTGTTGCTGATCGCCGAAGGTCCGGCATCCTTGACCCTGACGGCTGAAGGACAATACGCCCAAGCCGCGATCGTCGCGTTAGGCAGAACCTTAGGCTTCATCCCCCTCGTCATGACGACCGCGATCGTATCCGGCGTCTATTCCCCCGCAGGAACCAAGTTGATCCACGTTCCCGCGATCCTCTTCATCAACATGGGCGTCATGGGCATGGCCGGATCCTTCGTTACCGGCGCATTGATCATGGTCGTCGAAGTCTTGTTGCTCGGATTCATCGCCCAAGGCATGGATAAATTCCCGGGTATGAAGGATCTTGGAGACAACACCCGTACCGCGATGAGCAAGGTCCTCGACCTCGCCTTGTTGGTCGGCGGGATGCTGGCGGCCAACGCCATCGCCCCTTCGATCGGCTACATCTGGGTCATCGGCCTCTACTTCCTCAACCAAGCTTCCAAGAAGCCGTTGTCGACCATGGCGATCGGTCCGATCGGCGCGATCACGATGGGTATCCTCGTCAACATCCTGCATTTGATCGGCTTGTTTCCCATCGTCGTAAAGTAATCAAGGATAGTGTAAAATAAAGAGGAAGATTCACTCTTCCTCTTTATTCTAATCATCGAAAGGACATCGTATGAGCGACGTAAAGAACCTGATCATGAACAAAAACGGCCTGGTCTCGATGACCTTGGCCAAGATCCTTCTGCAACTCAAGGTCGGCGACAAAATCCCGACGTTCAGCGAACTTTCCGAGGTAACGTCGGTCGCCCGCGGGACCCTTCAAAACGCGATGAAGCTGCTGACGCAAACCCAGGCGATCACCTTGGAATCCAGGGGTCACATGGGGACGTTTTTGATGCAGAAGAACATGAAGACTTTGCTTGAATTCGCAAACATCACTTCCTTGGTCGGCGTCATGCCCTTGCCCTATTCGAAACATTACGAAGGCTTGGCGACCGGCATCATTTCCGCCATGGAGAACGAATACGACATCCCCGTCAACATGGCCTACATGCGCGGTGCGCGCAAACGTTTGTCTTTACTGATCGAAGCCCGCTATGATTTCGCCCTGGTTTCCAAACTAGCCTTCCTCGACAGCGTCGACCAAGGCGCGGATATCCGGATCGTCAAAGAATTCGGACCCAAATCCTACCTCAGCAACCACGTCATCGTCCTCAACGACCAAAACGCGAAGGGGATCGAAGACGGGATGCGGATCGGGATCGACAACGACTCGATCGACCAGACCAACTTGACCTATCATGTCACCAAAGACCATAAAGTGAAGTACATCAACCTCAACTACAATCAAATCCTCAATAAACTGAAAAGCGGGGAAATCGACGCCGCGGTGTGGAACGAAGATGAAATCCGGGAGTCTTATCCGGGGATCCGCTACATCCAGATCGAAGGGATCGATGAAAACGATACGATCGCGGTCATCGTCGCCAGGAACAGCGCCACCGAGCTCTGCAACCTTTTGACGCAATTGATCAACGTGGACACCGTGCTCAGCATCCAGCACCTTGTCGCCCATGGGAAGATGATTCCCAGATACTAAGGAGAATTATGACCATTCAAAACCGTTTGGACTTGATGGTGCGCGTGTCGATGATCACGATCGACCAAGCCGACAAGATCCAAAGACTTTGTTCAATCTACGAAAACGAGTTCGGCTATTCCTTCGACGAAGAAGCCGCCGAACGTTTCATAACCCATTTCGCCGGCATGTACATCCGCGAAAACCAGGGGCAGTCGATCGAAACGATCCCTGAATTCGTCATGGACCAACTACTCAACGACCCATCCTGTGCGAAAGCCAACGAAATGCTGAAGCGTCTCTTGGAAGAAATCAAGCCCCCGAAAGAAGAAGAAGGGTATTTCCTGCTTCATCTGATTCATTACCTGGGTCAACAAGGACAAGACGAACCATGCTGACCAACCTCACGCTGATCCACGAACACATGGCCATCGACCTTTCCGGACCCAAGAAGGATCTGGACTGCAGGATGGACCTGTTGACGGACGGGTTACAGGAAATCGCCAATCTCAAGAACCATGGCGTCGTACGGATCCTGGATTGTTCGAACCGGGGGATGGGACGCGATCTCAAACAAGTCTTGGAACTCGAAAAACAAACGAACATCCAAATTCTCTTCTCGACCGGCTACTATAAGGATCCTTTCCTTCCGTCGGAAGTGGACGAACTTACGGTCGACCAACTGGCCGATCTCATGACGAAGGAAATCACGGAAGGCATCGAAGGTCTTCGCTGCGCAAGCGTGATCGGAGAGATCGGAACCAGCCTCAACGTCATCACGCCCAATGAAGAGAAAGTCTTCCTCGCCGCCTGCATCGCCCATAAAAAAACCGGTGCACCCATACTCACCCACACCACCCTGGGGACGATGGGGGACCAACAAGTCGATCTGCTACGCAAACACGGCGTCGACCTCGATAAAGTCCTGATCAGCCACGTGGATCTGAAGAACGATTTCGATTCGATCGTACGTTTGTTGAATAGCGGCGTCAACGTCGGTTTCGACACGATCGGGAAGAACAACTATCTACCCGACGAGACCCGTCTTGACTGGATCGTCCGATTGATCGATTTAGGGTACATCGACCAACTCTTTTTATCGATGGACATAACCCGTAAAAGCAATCTCGCCGTCAACGGCGGGATCGGCTATCACTACCTCTTCGATACCTTCATCCCTGAACTAAAGAAGCGTAACATCACGGAAGACCAACTTCAACGCATCCTTTCCGACAACCCCAACCGATTCCTAGGAGGAAACGCCGTATGATCGAAACCTACCCTTTATCCTCCATCTCCATGGAAGAAGCCGCAACGAAACAATTCTCCCTGGTCGATTGCATCTGCCGTGAATTCGGCGGATTGGACTTCCTTCAGACCGGGGATTTAGGCGTGAAATCCCCCAACAATAAACCCGATACGACGCTGAAGGTAGAGAAAGTGCTTGCCCGTTTCTTTCAAACGGAAAGCGCGGTCCTGGTTCGTGGATCGGGGACCGGCGCACTGCGCCTTTCTTTCGCGACGTGCCTGGGCAAGAAGCGTAAGGCGCTGATCCATGACGCACCGGTCTATTCGACCACGGAAAGCACCTTCGAGATGATGAACATCGAGACGGTCGCCGTCGATTTCCACGACGTCGACGCCTGCATTCAAGCTTGTCGGGAAGAAGGGTTGGATTTCATCCTTGTCCAAACGACGCGCCAGAAACTCGACGACCGCTACGACCTTGAAGAAGTGATTACGCGGTTTAAAACCGCCTGCGATCTACCGATCATCGTCGACGACAACTACGCGGTCATGAAGATCGAAAAGATCGGGGTCGAATGCGGGGCGGATCTCTCCGCGTTCTCCGCCTTCAAACTCCTTGGCCCCCAGGGGGTCGGGATCGTCGTCGGCAAGCAAGCCTTGTGCGACAAGATCGATAAAATCAACTACTCCGGCGGTTCGCAGGTGCAGGGCTTCGAAGCGATGGAAGTCCTTCGCGGGATGGTGTACGCCCCGGTTTCCTTGGCTTTACAAGCAATGGTGACCCAGGAGTGCTGCGACAGACTCAACAACCATGAACTACCGGGCATCAAGTCCGCCTTCATCGCCAACGCCCAATCCAAGGTGTTGCTGGTGGAATTCGACGAAGAAATCGCCGAGCAGGTTTTGATCCATGCCCAACGCCTCGGCGCCGCCCCGCATCCGGTCGGAGCCGAATCGAAATATGAAATCGCACCGATGTTCTACCGTGTCTCCGGTACGTTTTTAAAAGCGGATAAAACGCTGAAGCAAAGGATGATCCGCATCAATCCGATGCGTTCCGGAGCGGAAACGGTCCTACGTATCCTGCGCGAAAGCCTGGATGCGGCAATGAAAGAAGGGAAATCATGTTTTTAGAAAAAGTCATGGAACGGAATCCGAAACTTTTGGACGCAGCGATCAAACTGCACCAAGAGGGGATCCTTGATCCCGATACCTATATCCTCGACGTTCCAAGTCTGCTTGAAAACGCGAAACTGGTGTTGGACGAAGCCAAGAAACACGGATTGAATTGCCTCTATATGAGCAAGCAAATCGGTCGCAACGCCGAAATCGCCGAACTGTTGGAAGACATGGGCTATGACGGCGCTGTCGCGGTCGACTATCGCGAAGCGCTCCATCTGGCGGCGCATGGATTGAAACTGTGGAACGTCGGACATCTTGTCCAAACCCCGAAATCCGTCCTTGAACGCCTGATTCCCTACGGCGTCCGCTATTTCACCATCTATTCCATCGATAAACTCCAGGAAATCGACGAAATCGCGAAACGACACGACATCCATCAGTCGATCATGGTGAAAGTCGCGGATGACAGCTGCCTGATCTACGACGGCCAACAAGGCGGGTTCAACCTGGACGAACTGGAATGCATCGTCGAAGCGGCGAAAAAACTCAGCCATATCCAGATCGAAGGCGTCACTTCGTTCCCCTGCATGCTTTATAACGAAAAGAGTAAAAAGATCGAGAAAACCGCGAATTTCGACCTCCTTCTGAAAGCGAAGGAGAGACTCGAATCGTTGGGTTGTGCGATCAAAGAAGTCAACACCCCCTCGTCCAATACCTATGCCAGCATGAAACTTGCGGCGGATAACCATGCGACGACCGTCGAACCCGGACATGCCTTGACCGGGACGACCCCCTATCATGCGTTCCATAGCGACGGGGAAGTGCCGACGCTGCTTTATCTCACGGAAATCTCGCACATGGTAAACGGCACGAGTTATGCTTACGGGGGCGGGTATTATCGTCGTTCGAATCTGAAAAACGCATTGGTCGTCCACCGCGACGGCGTCAGGGAAAGAGCCTTGATCCATGGCCCCAGCATCGACAGTATCGATTATACCTTGAAGATCGACGGCGTCCATCCGGTCAGCGCCACCGTGCTCTGCAGTTTCCGTACGCAGATTTTCACGACCCGCAGCCATGTCGCCCTCATCGATCCCCGTGGCGAAGAACCCGTCCTTCTTGGCGTGTTCGACGCCCACGGATATAAGCTATGAACCGTTTCATCGTCATCGTTTTGGATGGCTTTGGCATCGGGGCGATGGAAGACGCCCGTGAAACCCGTCCGGCGGATGTCCACGCCAACACCTTGAAAAGCATTCTCGCCGTCTATCCCGACCTTCAACTCCCGACGTTGGAGAAACTCGGACTCATGAATGCCGCCGGATTCGAAAGCGAAAACATGCGTTTCAATCCCGAGGCGAATTTCGGTAAATCTTCCCTAATGCACGATGGGGCCGATACGTTCATGGGACATCAAGAGATATTAGGTACCTTTCCTAAAAAACCGGTCCTGCAGTGCCTCAACGACCAATTGGTCCCCGTCAAGAACGCTCTGATCCAAGCCGGCTACAAAGTCGAAGAAAAAGGGACGGACAAACTTACGTATTTTCTGGTCGAAGACTATTGCGCCGTCGCCGACAACATCGATTCCGACCTCGGTCAAGCGATCAACTGTATCGCACCCCTGGATTTCATGCCTTTCGAGAAACTTCTGGAAATCGCACGCGTCGTCCGTAGCGTCGTCACGTTGAACCGCGTCATCCCCTTCGGGGGGACGGGGAACACGATCGAAGATATCTTAAGTGCCCAGGAAGTCAAAGAAGACCGTTACATCGGGAACGTCGCGGTAAAAACCAAATCCTACCTGCAGGGCTATCAAGTCCTGCATCTGGGCTATGGCGTCGATGCAAGCGTCCAAGTCCCGTCTTTACTTAAAACGAAAAACATCCCGACCGTTCTCTTAGGCAAAGTCGCCGACATCGTCGCCAACCCCTATGGGAAAAGCGTTTCCTGTGTCAACAGTGAAGAAGTATTGCGTCTGACGATCGATGAGATCAAGACGATGTCGCACGGTTTCATCATCACCAACGTCCAGGAAACCGATTTGGCCGGACATAGCATGAATACGAGATGGTACAAGGAACTCTTGGAGATCGCCGATCGAAACCTTCATGAAATCCTATCCTTATTGGATGAAAAGGACCTGCTGATCGTGATGGCCGACCATGGCAACGACCCTGAGATCGGCCATAACCGGCATACCCGCGAATATGTCCCGCTGCTTGTCTACCAACCAAAGACCCTTGGCGTTCAACTGGGGAAGCGCAGGACGATGTCCGATGTCGGGGCTAGCGTCTGCGATTGGTTCGATTGTCCCCCGCCTCAAAACGGAGTAAGCTTCGCCGAACCCTTCTTAACATGGAAAATGCGCTAACGCGCATTTTTTCGTGTCATTCGTCCGATCAGATAACCAAGCAAGTATCCGCTTAAATCGATCAAGACATCGCTGAATCGTCCGGCTCTTCCGTCGATCTGCGTTTGTATTGTCTCATCGAGGAAAGGCAAGAGGGCACTCAGATAGAACAATCGGTTTTGATTCATCCGCGCATTCATTGAACTCAACCCGCCCAACACCGCATACTCGCTGAAGTGCGCACCCTTACGGATGATCGTCGTCAACAGTTCCAGCGATACTTGTAGATCGATCTTCATGAAAAGCCCATGGAGAGCTTCCACATACCACTTACTGGTCGTCGCGGAAGCTTCCCCGTTTTGTAGGGTGAACCCCAGAATCAGAAGGATCCATGCTAGATATAGTATAAAAGCGATACGTCGTCGCATGTTCATGTCCTTCCTTGCGGGGGTGTTATCCGCGCTTGCGTAATGGTATAATACCATTGACTAAGGGGTGATTTCCATGAAAGTCCGCTCATTCTTCAGCGATTTGACGCTAGTGCTCATCGGTAATTTTTTCCTGGCTTGTTCGGTCGGGTTTTTTATCTTACCCTATAAAGTATTATCCGGCGGTGTCGCGGGCATCGCGGTCGCTCTTGAGCCGATCACCAGGATCCCTGCGACCTATTGGATCTATGTCCTGATCATCGGTTTGTTTCTGATCGGTTCGGTTTTCCTCGGCAAGAAATTCGCCGTCCACACGGCGTTGAGTTCCTTTCTCTATCCCGTTTTCCTTACGTACATCACTTCCTTGAACTGGAACGTGGGCGTCGATGTCGACCCTTTGTTGGCGAGCCTCTATGGCGGACTCTTGGCGGGGATCGGCGTCGGAATGGTTTTTCGTACAGGCGCCTCGACCGGAGGCATGGATGTGCCCCCGTTGGTCGTCAATAAATATACGGGGATCCCCGTTTCGAAATTGGTGTTGGTCGTCGATGCGTTGACGGTCCTGTTGGGATTCACCGTCTATGGTCTACAAGCGGTTCTGGTCGGATTGATTTCCGTCTGGGCTTGTGCTTATGCGCTGGACAAAGTGATGTTGTTCGGGGGACAGGAAGCACGCAGCGTGATGATCATTTCCAATTCCTATCGTCAGATCACCCAAGCCATCCATGATTTCCTGGATCGCGGGACGACGCTCTTGGAGGCGGAAGGCGGATATACGGGGGATGAGCGCAAGATCGTCCTCTCGGTTATCAGTAAGAACCAATACCCCGAACTGGTGAAGGTCGTCAGCATGATCGACAAGGATGCCTTCATCATCGTCACCGATGCGACGGAAGTGAAGGGCAACGGATTCAGTTTCGACTATAAGGTGTAAAAAAGGAGCGCAAGCTCCTTTAATCGTCATCCTCTTCATCGTCTTCATCTTCGTCTTCATCTTCATCTTCATCGTCTTCGTCTTCATCATCGTCTTCGTCGTCATCATCATCATCTTCATCCTCGTCATCCTCATCGTCATCTTCATCTTGATCGTTTTCAAGTTGGATGCCGACGACAACGCCATCGCGCAATGTAATCTCGATCCAATCGCCGACGTTCAGATTACCCACAAGCAATGCGGAGATCTTGTCATCGATTTTGATCCAGACGGTCGGGGATAAGGGGAAGGTGGTGACTTCACCTGAAGTCACGGTCGTGGTTTTGCCTGTCGCGGACGTCACCGTATCGACCCCGGTGCTGAAGGTCGCGGCGAGTTCGACTAAAATCCCACCGGCGGTGATGCCTCTGAACCATCCCTTGAAGGAATCGGAAGCATCGTCGTCATCATACGTACCGCCTTTGGGCTTGGTCGAGGAAGTGACGGTGTCCTCCGTCGATCCGACCGGTTTGGTCGAAGAGGAAACGGTATCCGTCGTATCGTTAGCCGGTTTGGTCGAAGAAGTTTCCGTGTCCTCGCCCGCACTCAGAACTGACGGACCGCTCTTGGTGTCCGAATCCATCTCTTCGCCGAGAAGGATAGCCGAAGGTTTTCCATACATGAAAGCGTTGAAGTCGGCGCTTGTACATCCTGCCATCAAGAAGAGCACGAGCGAAATCTGGAGTAGGTTACGTAATTTTTTCATTGGGGGGTTCCTCTCTTAATCGTCATCTTCTTCATCGTCGTCATCGTCATCGTCGTCATTTTCATTCTCGTCGTCTTCATGCGAGACTTCTTCGTCATCGTCATCGTCAATCCGATTCAACTGCGCGCGGATCTCCGACGTCAATGCGTTCAGGTCGACACCCGAAGTCGCTAAGCGGCGGCGATAATCATTCACGTCGACGCCCTGTTCTTCCAATTCATCCAAGGCTTCTTCCAAATCTTCCTTGTCGATCTCATGATCATCTTCCAGCACTTCGCCATATTCGTTCTCAAACTCGGTTCTCAGATCCTCGTCTTCGAAATAATTCTGTACGGTACTGGTCGGTGAACTGATGACATCCGGATTGTTTTTACTTAAGAGATAAAGCCATAACGGAAGGTCGGAATCATCCGCGTCCTGCAGGTCTTGTTTCTGAGCACGCATGAAGGCGAGGTTGAACCCGTCGAGCGACGGCGACTCCGTCTGAATCTTGCTTAACAGTTTCTTGAGGTCCAGATTGAAGGTTTGGTCGTTCCCGTCATAGGATACGGTCGTAATCAGAATGTAGTCCGAGGTCAAGGCCAACGGATCAAGATATCCCGCTTCGATCGAAAGACGGACGATTTCCATCAAGGCTTCCTGGATGGGTAAGCCTTTCAGCGAAGTCAAATCCATGCTTTGCGCCTCGGCGTTTACGCCGCTGATATTCAAAACGGTATAGTCTTTGGACAATTCGATCCGCAGACTGGGGTTCAAGTCGACCGTGACGACCCCGGCGACGACATCCATCGGGGATAAGAGTCGTGCCATGCCAAGCAAGAGGGCAAGCAATACGGTCGCGCTGACCATCGCCAAGGAAAACGTACGATTCATTCGCGGCGGTTTGTTTATTTTCTTTTCGATCTTCGCAAAGACACGATCTTCATCCAAGAAAGCCGAACCGAGGCTCTTTTTCAATTGATCCATTACTTATCCACCTCCTTTTGGAGTCTTTCCAAAGCACGGTAGTAGCGTGCCTTGATCGTATTCTCATTCGAATGTAGGGAAAGCGCGATTTCCGCGAACGTCATTTCCAACTTCAACTTCGCGATCAAGACTTGCTGCTGGGGGAAATCGAGTCGTTTGAGGGCGGTTTCGATCCCTTCCAGGGTGCTTCTCTCGATCACATGGAGATGGGGGTTGTCCGCATCGGGGATTTCCTGCACCCACGCGTTGTCATCTACGTCGATCAGGGTGATCGGCGCCTTCTTCTTAAAGCGATAATATTTTTTCAATTCATTCTGGGTCATCTGCATCAGATAGGCATCCACGTCGTTGACATCCTTCTTCTTCGTCAATACGTTGCGATAGAAATCGGCGTAGACATTCTGAAGAAGATCCTCCATATCGCTGGCTTGGGCAACGCGGAACAACACATACTTGCTGAGCGAAGGAAAACTCGCCCGGTAGATTTTCTCGAATTCGGTATGGATGTCGTTCATGGCGCCCTCACATGGATAGATACGACCTGAATGGAAATAGTTGCAAAAAATCGGTTTCAGGATTATTGTTACTTTAGCACCAGATGGTTTGGACTTCAAATCAAGTAACCGAACCCTAAAGAAAAGAGAAAGATGAAACATACGTGTGAAAGTATGTGTTTTCGGCTACGGGGTTGGTCTCGAAAATTATTGTGTTATAATTGACGCAGATAGGAAGTGACCGCATGCTGAAATTCAAAGAAGTTTCCAAGACCTATAAAAACGGAGTCAATGCGCTCTATAATATCAATTTGTTGATCGAACAGGGGGAGTTCGTCTACATCATCGGACCGACGGGGTCGGGCAAATCCACACTGATCAAACTCTTGGACGCCGAAGAGAAGGCGACGAAAGGGTCGGTCGAAGTCGCGGGGGTGGATCTCGCGAAGTTAAAGCCAAGGAAAATTCCGCTGTATCGCCGAAGCATCGGCGTGGTTTTTCAGGATTTTAGATTACTGGAACACAAAACCATCTTCGAAAATGTGCTTTTCGCCCTAGAAATTACGAATACACCCGTATTGAAGGCAAGACAGAGGGTCAGGGAAGTCCTCAGTCTGGTGGATTTGGCCGATAAAGCCAATGATTTTCCTTCAAGCCTCTCCGGCGGACAGCAGCAACGCACCGCGATCGCGCGTGCGATCGCCAACCGGCCGAAAGTCTTGGTCTGCGATGAGCCGACCGGGAACCTGGATCCGGCGAAATCCGCGGACATCATCCGTTTGTTGGAGAAAATCAACCGGGAAGAAGGGACCACGATTTTGATGGTCACCCATGACATCAGTATGGTCAACTCTTTCCGTAAGCGGACGATCGCCCTTCAAGACGGCCATATCATGGCGGACCTGCATGATGGAGGCTACATCGAATGAACATTACACGACACGTTAAAGAGGGGTTCATCGGCGTCTTGCGCCATAGCGCGATGTCGGTCTCCGCAGCCACGGCCGTCATGATCACGCTTGTCCTCATGTCGCTGTTCCTCTTACTGACACTCAACCTATCGCAAATCACCAAAAATGTCGAAGAAAGCGTCCAGATCCACGTCAAAATCGTCGATGGGACGTCGATGGAGACCATCGATGCGATGAAAGCCGAGATCGCGCTGATCCCGGGCGTCAAACTGGTGACCTTTTCCGATAAAAACGCCGAGTTGGACCGGTTCATCGCCGCTTTCGGCGAAGACGGCAAAATCTTCGAAATGTACCGCGGGGAAGACAACCCCCTAAGGGATGCTTATCTGGTGGACGTGGTCAAGAACGCCCCCTTGGATATCATCGCCGCCAAAATCAAACTGTTGGATGCGATCGAAGGGGTAAACTACGGCGGGGATAACACGTTGCGTTTGGTTTCCTTGATGGAATCCATCCAGAACGGCGGGTTGATCCTGGTTTCGATTCTATGGCTCTTGGCCATCTTCCTGATTTCCAATACGATCAAGATCACGATCTATTCCCGTTCCGAAGAAATCCACATCATGCGCACCCTGGGTGCGACCAACCATTTCATCCGTTTCCCGTTCTTGATCGAAGGGATCCTCATCGGATTGATGGGGTCGATCCTTCCGATCCTGTTGACGATCTTCGGCTATCAATACCTCTACAACGCCTTGGGCGGTGTCCTAGTCAGTAATCTCTTCATCCTGCGTCCGATTTATCCGATGGTCTTTCAAGTCAGCGGCATCCTGGCGGGACTTGCCGTATTGGTCGGTTTAACCGGCAGCTTTATTTCCGTAACCCGCCACTTGAGGTGGAACCGATGAAAAAACGCACGAGTATCCTCATCTTGATCTGTTTCATGATCCTGGGGTTTTCAAGTGTCAAAGCGGTGACGTACGACTTCGCCAACAACGAAGCCTATTACTCCGCGCTTTGCTCTTCCTCCCAGGCGTCGCAGAACCGCACGGTCTGCCTGGCGTATCAAAACTACGTCAACCAGAAAGTGCTGGATGCGCAGAAACAGTTGGAAGCCATTCAAAAAGACATGAAGAACATCTCCGCCAACATCAGCAAGTATGCGGCGCAGTTGGCCAATTACGAAGCGCAGATCACTTCGTTGGAACGCGACATCGCGGCGCTTGAAACCTCGATCGCGGCGTCCGAAGTGGCGATCGGCGAGTTGGAAGTCCAAATCGAAGAACGCGACGCCGTCATTTCGACGATCGACGCGAGCATCAAGGAAAGAATGTTGACGATGCAATCGTTCGCCAGTCTGAACGGATACATCGATTTCGTCATGGGGGCGAAGGATTTCACCGATCTGATCCGCCGCGTCGAAGGGATCAACGACATCACCGATTATGATAAAGAACAAATGGACTTATTGACCGAGGAAATCCGTCTACTCAACGACGATAAGGCGGAAGTCCAGCGTCAGAAAGATGCGTTGGTCCAAAACAAGACGAACATCGAAACCAACAAAGCGACGATGGAAGGATTGAAGACGGCGGCGCAGACCATCTTGGTCGAGTTCCAGAAACAAGAAGCCGCCCTAGAGGCGCTTGAGAATCAAATCGCCGCCGACTTGTCCGAAACGCAGGCGGCATTGAAAGCCATCTCGAAAGCGTTGAACGCGATCGCGCCTTCGCCGGGGTGGTCCGTCCCGATCCGAGCGACCTTCAGGGTGAGTTCCGGGACCTGGTATTATCCTAATTCCTCAAGCATCCATCTGGGTGTCGATATGTCCGCCCCGGTCGGGACCAACCTCTATGCGGTCGCCAACGGGGTCGTCCTCTATTCGGTCGACGCCTGTCCCACGTATGGTTATCTTGGGAATAAATGCGGCTATCCAGGTTCGTCCTATGGCGGCAACCAGGTCTATCTGATGGTCAACGTCAACAATAAATCCTATGCGATCCGCTATCTCCACCTTCAATCCGGGACGCCGGCCAAAGCCGGGACGATCGTCAAGCCGACCGACGTCATCGGGAAAGTCGGATCTTCCGGGAACTCCTCGGGTCCGCACCTGCACATCGAAGTCATCTACCTGGGAACCAACACCGTCGCCTATTACGCGCAACGCTGGAACGGCGATTTGGCGTTCGGTGCCGGATGGACCCTGTCCAACCGTTGTGCCTACAACGGAAACAAAGCCCCGTGCCGGATGCGTCCTGAAGACGTCTTCGGCGTCACCTACGGAAAAACCTACAATAACTAGCGAAAGGAGACTCGCATGAGTGAAAAACCCCTTCCTTATTTCATGAGTAATCCCGCATGGTATGTTTTGGATGAAGAAACGGGACGCTATCGGCTCACCCCCAGCGCCCCCGTCGAAGCGCTGAAGAGTTTCGAGGATTTCTATAGCGATGATGAGAATCTCTTTGAAGAAGATGAACGAGGGATCGCGTAAGCGGTCTCTTTTTTTCATGTCGAGTGTGGTACACTAAAGAAAAGGTGACCCTATGAAAACATGGCATCTCAGTACGAAAAACACATCCTATTTGTTTGGCTTGACCGACAGCGGACATCTTGAACATCTTCATTACGGGGCGAAACTCGGTGTCTTCGACCCGATGCTTTTGCATGAGAAAATGCCCTATCCTACCGGATTACTGTTGGATGAAGAAACGCAGGTCTCACTGGAAGACCTCCCGTTGGAATTCAGTACGTACGGGAAAGGCGACATCCGCGAAGCGATGATCGAGATCGAAACGTCGGATAAAAACCGGGTCAGCGATTTCCGTTACGTGGAAGACAAGGTCTTGGATCATCCCTATGCCTCATCGAGTCTGCCCTGGGCCTATGGGGAAAACAAGACGATCGAAATCACGACGAGGGACGAAACCTCGGGACTCACGTTGATTTTATGTTATCAAGTCTATGAACACTGCGATGTACTCGCCCGCTCCTGCCGCTTGGTGAACACTTCCGACCAAGCCGTCGTCGTCCATCGTCTTTTGAGCGCACAATTGGACATCGACCGCAACGACCTGTTCTGGCGGACCTTCGACGGGCATTGGGCGCGTGAGCGTGAAGTACATGAGAAGGAACTGAATTCCGGCATCCTGGTCAACGACTCGAAGACCGGAATCTCCTCCAACCGACACAATCCCTTGGTGATTCTGCGCGAGAAAGACTGCGATGAACATCACGGCGGTTGTTTCGGCTTGAACCTGGTCTATTCCGGGAACCATGCGACGATCGGCGAAGTCAACGCCTATGGGAAATCCCATGTCGTGTGGGGGATCAACCCGCATTCCTTTGAGATCGCACTCCTTCCCGGGGAAACGCTGGAAAGCCCCCTGGCCGTCATGACCTTCAGCGACCAAGGGCTCAATCGTCTCTCGTCGCAGTTCCATACCTTCATCAACACCCATCTCATCCCCCGGCGTTGGCGCAACGTCCCCCGTCCGGTCCTGATCAACAGTTGGGAAGCGACCTACTTCAACTTCAACGAAAGCAAACTGATGAAACTGGCGAAAACGGCCGCTAATGTCGGCATCGAACTCTTCGTGTTGGATGACGGGTGGTTTTCAAAGCGCAACAACGATCTTTCCTCTTTGGGCGACTGGAGCGTCAACCTCAAGAAACTCCCGGGCGGATTGAAACGGCTGAGCCGGAAAATCCATGGACTTGGCCTTCAGTTCGGACTGTGGGTGGAACCCGAGATGGTCTCCCCCGACAGCGACTTGTATCGTACCCATCCCGAATGG
>Ga0209319_1000323_pt1 | contig 67555 bp, 65 predicted proteins | sample RifGroE2_FD_184000 | JGI IMG/M metagenome (GOLD analysis project Ga0209319, IMG submission 184000) | Groundwater microbial communities from Rifle, Colorado - Groundwater E2 (SPAdes) (version 2) | ecosystem: Environmental > Aquatic > Deep subsurface > Groundwater | place: Rifle, Colorado, United...
CTCTTCTTTTCACTTCATTCCTTGGATCTCTTTTTTGGATACCCTTTGCCAAGAATAAGTGTACCTGTTTAGTGTCTTTTTAAAAACGGCGCTCTATATGCTAAAGCTACGTCCGGCACGCAGCCCAGACGATCATACTTATTTTCGCCATGGGGCTTCGGCGGGCAAGGGGCTTAGGTCTATGAGTCAAGCATTCGCCCAAACGACGCGTACTTACGGTCGTTGTGGAGGGCAGAGCCCTTATTAATCGATTGTTACAAATGATCGATGAACGTGCGTCGGTGAATTATGCTTGCACCATTCGTGTTCAGCGCAGCGCGATGCTTTTCGGTGCCATACCCTTTGTGCGACTCAAATTCGTAAGCTGGAAATTGTGTGGTTAAACGTGCCATAAGCCGGTCACGGAACACTTTGGCAACAATGGATGCCGCAGCAATAGAGACCGAATAATCTTCACCGTGATAAAACGCATGCACGCGATCTGGTTCAATTACATCAAAGTTGATATCAACTGCATCAATCAAAACTTTGTCTATCTTGTTCAATTGTTGCCGTTTATGCGCAATCAATTGATAAAAGCTCCGAGCCATAGCTTTTTTTGTTGCCTGTACAATATTACATGTATCGATGGTGCGATGATCAATCGTTGCGCACGCATAGACGCTATGCTGTATAATCCACGCGCATGCTTTTTCGCGTTGAAGTGGCGTGAGTGTTTTGGAGTCGACGAGTAAATCATGATGTGCCCATGGCTGAAGAATGACCGATGCAGCGACAACGGGACCGGCCAAACAGCCACGTCCAACCTCATCGATGCCAACAACGACGAGATCGTTCTTCCAAGCATTTAGCTCGAATTCATTTTTTTCTGTGATGCGTTTTGCAGGTAAAAAAATCATGTTAAACGTTTCTATTTGACAAAAACATCAAAATCCTTACACTAAGAAATGTTATTAGTCTGAAGTATATGAAAAAAACGACGATTTTACAATCGCACTGTGAAAGGACTCTGCCCATGGTTTCGACAACTCTCCGCGTCAAAGAGCTTTTACGCGAAAAAGGTTGGACGACCAAAATTCTCGCTGAAAAAACTGGTATGTCTGAGAGTTATCTCACCCATATAAAAAATGGTACCAGACGCTGGAATGAAGACTCGCTCAAAAAACTTGCGCATGCATTTGATCTTGCGCCGGTCGATCTTTTTTCGCAACAAAAGCAGAGAACAGACTCAATTCAAAGCACGATTCAAATTCCTGAAAAAACTGAAGTTAAGTTGCATGTAAGTGTTATTCCGGTTGTTGGCGATATTCCTTCGAATCCGTCACCATACGATAACCAAATTATGCAGTTAACAACGGGTTGCCAAGATACGTTTGTTCCTGTTATCAACTGTACTGATCCGAACATGTTTGCATTGAAACTTTCAAGCAACTCGTTCAACCCAACTTTTGAAAAAGGCGACCTTTTGGTTGTTTCTCCAGAAGTGTGGACTCGATCTGGCGATATTGCTGCAGTTGAATTCGGCAATGATACACCAACTAAATCGATCGTCAAGGTTACCTATACCGATGATTTTGTGGTGCTTGAGTCGCTCAACTACAAACAATCACCTATGGCGCTTGTTCGTGGCAAAGATCACTTCCGTGTGATCGGTCGCGTTATCTCGCGCGTTCAAAAGTTTAACGAATAACCAGCATTTGCTGATCCGTTAACTTTTCCAAAGAACTTTAAAGACCCGATGTAAAAAATCGGGTCTTTCTTTTGAGCTTTAGCTCTGAGTATAGTGAGGTCCACCCAGCCTACGCCGAGGCTTCGGCGGGCAGGCTAAACTCTGCACATTCGTGATCATGAATAGTGTGATTTAATCACATAAACAAAAAACACTTTTGAGCGGGCCTAAAATAGTGCGGTCTTGGTACGCCTCTAAAAGGCCGTACTACTTTATGACGCACCATGGCTTTCGCCATAATTGATGAAAAAGGGATTTGAACAAGGTGATTATAGCGTGAACGAGCGACCCGCGGCTTTGCTCAATGCTTTATTTATCTCGAGTGTATCTCGACGCGAGTATTCGCCAGTGTACGTAAGTATGCGTAAATCATGTGATAATGAGTATGCCCTTTGTAAAGAAACAAAAGCAGCAAGAGTATATTTGGTATAGAAAAATTTACTTAAATTGGTATACATGCCACAGATACGAGGTGTTTTACAAAAATACCTTTTAAGTGGTTCGCTAATGAATGTTGTAATTTTTTGAGAGTGCGGTATCAGATACCGGTTTGTACATCGGTACAGAATATATGCTGTTGCCGCCAATAGCGCAGTTTTACATACGTGTTCAAGATATAATTTTTTTCTAAAACTGTTTGATTTTTTATACAGAGAATTACATGTTTGGTGCGGAAGTTTTTCAGCTTTGAGCGCGTACCACAATGCCTCTGCGGTGTGGCCCTTTGCTGCGGCCTCATTGCTTGCATGGGTATATATTTGATCAATAGGGAAAACTGCTGCATTGCCAGTCGTGCAAGCGTAGGAGTGTAAAAGAATTAACTGATGTATGGGACATTGAGAGATTGTGTTTCTTGCTTGTTCCATTCCCTGAATGGGCATGCACATAGCCATGCACAAAAGAGCTATATTTATCGTGAAATTATTTAAGTGGTGCAGGCATAGTTGAAAGTTTTTCATGTCTTTTTGATATCTTGCCTTCGTGAAATATAATGCAAAGATCTCTTATAAAAGCTGTGCTACGCTCGGCGAGGACAATACCACCTAAAACAAGTTTAGCAATAGTTTTTGTACGTTGTGGCATAATGCGTATAAATGGTTTTAATTTTTTGTATGCAAAAAATCCTACAACACCATACACCGCTATTTTTCCTATGTGGCGTAGGCACCATTGAGCTGTGAGCCAGGTGCAATTATGTTGTTCGCAACCCGTATGTTTGATTTTATGGGCATACCACATTGATTCAGCTTCTCTGCGATTGTTTATTGCATCATCGCGCAATGCGGCACAGGCAGCTGCGTAATCATTTTTTTCTTGAGTCGTGTCGAGTTTCTGTGCTTTTGTTGTTTCGATAGCAGTTTTTACCGATGGTAATAGTAGTGGAAGTTTAATGGCTTCTTGTTCCATGGCCCAAACAGATGTATTGAAAGTAAACATGCATAGCACTGATGCGCAACAAAAAAGTTGTAAACAAACTTTTTGATAAGACCTTTTTATATTCATGAAATATCCTTATTTAAAAAATGATACTTTTATCATAACTTAAAAAAGAATTTTATGCAAAAAAGACAAGCTGGAATATTTTTATACTCCAGCTTGCAAAAACACGAAATTTATTTCACCACAAAATTGATGAGCTTACCGCTCACTACGATAGTCTTTTCGATCATTTTATCTTTGAGAAAACATTCTGCGGCAATAAGTGCCTGCTCGATAATAGTTTTTTCTGCTGTTCCATCGGGAACCGTGATGTTGCCTCGAGTTTTTCCGTTTACTTGAATAACAATAGTTAGTTCTTTTTTGCGAGCTAAGTCAGGGTCGTAAGTTGGCCACGCGCAATTTTCAAGTTTTTTGTTGCACAGATTTTCCAAAAGCTCAGCGCTTAGGTGAGGTACCATGACCGAGAGCAATACCAAGAGCGACTCTACGTTTGCTTTTGATATGCGTGCTTGAGTGGCGTTCATTTCATTGAGCCATTCCATGGCGGCCGATATCGCCGTGTTTGGCTTATAGCCGATTAAGCGCTCGGTGTATGCTTTCACAAATTGGTGAAACCGTGCGTTAACCTCAGGTGATTGTTGCTCGTTAGTTGATAAAATCGTGCGTTCAGTGGTGAGGTAGGTATGCAGCTTAATTAAAAAACGTTTCATACCTTCAAGGCCATTGTCCTGCCACTCGCAGTCAAGCTCTGGTGGTCCCATGAACAAAATGTACAGTCTTAAAACATCAGTGCCATATTTTTGAACAATGTCATCAGGATTGACCACATTGCCTTTTGACTTAGACATCTTTTCAACCGTGTGTGTTTTTTCTGAGTACTTGCAAACCATGCCCTGATTGAACAAATGGGTAAATGGCTCATCAAATGGCACATAGCCAAGGTCATGGAGCACTTTGGTATAAAAGCGTGCATAAAGCAAATGTAAAATAGCGTGCTCAATGCCACCGACGTACAAATCAACCGGCAGCCAATACTTCATGTCTTTCTCGCTAAATGGCGCATCGGCAAGATGCGGGTTTGGGTAGCGCAAGAAATACCAACTTGATCCCGCCCACTGTGGCATGGTGTTTGTTTCGCGTTTGGCTTTGCCACCGCATACCGGACAGGTTGTGTTTACCCAGGATTCGATGCTTGCGAGTGGTGACTCGCCAGTTCCGGTTGGTTGATATGACTCAACATCGGGTAAAATAACGGGCAATTGGTCTTCTGGTACAGGCACAACGCCGCATTTTTCACAATGAATAAGAGGTATTGGCTCGCCCCAGTAGCGTTGGCGCGAGAATATCCAATCGCGTAATTTATAGCGTACCGCTCTCTGCGCAAGGCCCAATTTGATGAGATGATCACTGATAAGTTTTTTACCCTCAGGTTCTGATTTGAGACCATCAAAAATACCGCTTTGCATCAAGAGGCCGTCGCCTTCATACACGCCAGTTGAGTCGCCCGCCGGATTTTGTATTACGTGTTTAACAGGCAGATCGTGTATTTGAGCAAACGCATAATCTCGCTCATCATGTGCAGGTACGCCCATAACCGTGCCCGTTGCATATTCGCGCAGTACATAGGGTGTTATGTAAATAGGTATGCGTTCGTTTGTGAGCGAATGGATCGCGTACAAGCCGGTGAAAAAGCCTTCTTTACTTTTTTCTTTTTCTGTTGCCGTTTGTTTTTCTTGAATCGATTTAAAGCGACAATATTCTTCTTGTTTATTTTGGGGTAAACAACTTTCGATAAGCTCATGCCCAAGCGCTGCAGCGATAAAGCTTATGCCGTAAATCGTGTCAGGACGTGTGGTGTACACCGTGAGCTTTTTGTGCGCGTCAGTGCATCCAAACTGAGGTCCGTCGCATTGTAATTTAAAATCGATGGTGAGACCTTCACTTTTGCCTATCCAGTTGCGCTGCATGGCTTTAACTTTTTCAGGCCAGTTTAACTTATTAAGCCCATCAAGCAATTTTTCTGCGTACGTTGTGATACGCAAGGCCCATTGCCGAATATTTTTGATTTCAACCAGCGTGCCACAACGCTCGCAACGGTCGTTGACCACTTCTTCGTTTGCAAGGCCTGTGAGACAGGATGGACACCAGTTAATAGGCAAAAAGGCCTCATATGCGAGACCTGCCTTGTACATTTTGACAAAGATCCACTGAGTCCATTTGTAATACTCAGGATCAGTTGTATTAATTTCTTTGGACCAGTCATAGATCGCGCCAATGTATGCAAGCTGTTTTTTAAAGTTTTCTATGTTGCGCGCGGTACCTATTGCCGGGTGTATACCTTTTTTAATCGCATCGTTCTCTGCGGGTAGTCCAAACGCATCCCAGCCCATAGGGTGTAAAATATTGTAGCCCTCGAGCCATTTAATACGTGTATACACATCGGATAGCACATAGCCTTTCCAGTGTCCAACATGAAGACCAGATCCTGACGGATAGGGAAACATGTCGAGGCAATAAAATTTTTTGCCTGAACCGGTTGGCTTAGTTTGACCAATGGGTTGTTTTTGCCATTGTGTACGCCACTTTTGTTCAGTGGCATGTGCATCGTATTGCATGATGATCCTCTCAGTAGAGATCGATTAGCGAATGTATGGCGTTCGCCACTTTGACTTTCACCAATTTGATTATTAAGCGTATTTCAAAATTGACATGTGAATGTGTATTTTTTAGTAAATTTTGCTATACGCGATGAGTTTGATTGCTGAAATAATTAAAAACATTACCAGTACAGGTACTTTAATTGGTTTAAAGTGCCAGAATGCATACAAAATATTACACAACGTGATCACGATGAATATTGGGTACAGAAACGTGATAAACGACAGTGACCAGTTGAGAATTTTTGCTAATCCAAGTTGAGCAATGACTGCGGTAATCACAAGATTGATGATCAACGAAGTTGTGTATGAAAGCTTTGAGCGCGAGAGTGTTTTTTGAACATATTCTGCCGTAACGCCCGATAGCGTAATAATCGTGACGAAGCATGCCAAAAAAATAATAAAGCCCATGATTGCTGCGCCGTATACGCCAAGTACGCGGAACGATATGGCACTAAAAATTCGGCCTTCGTTCAGACTGCTTAGTCCATGACCGTTATAAGCACTTAATGCGCACAGCCCTCCATATACGAGTGCAAGAAGTAATCCACCGCCAAGGCCGCCGATTCCCGCAATTTTCATAAGCGTTTTTCGATCAAGAGTTTCTTTGCGTGAGGCGCTATACATTTTGAGCAACGAAAAGATCATTGAACCAAAAAATATTGCAGCGATTAAATCGAGTGTTTGGTAGCCGGAAACAATACCATCCATCAATAAATTTGATATGGAATATTGGCTTGGAATAGCGGCTTGACCGTACCAAAGGCCCATAGCGATAATAAAAAGAACGGCACAAATTTTAAGAGGGCTCAAAATTTTACCGATGACTGCAAGTAATGTTTCTTTGCGGAACGATACAGAAAAAACAAGTCCAAGCATGGCTATCGAGTAAACAAATAGCGAAACGCTTGGCAAAAAGGGACGTAGCATTTCATAAGAAAAGGCTACGATCCGTGGCATGACCACGCATGGCCCGATAATAATCAAACTTATGAGTACTAAGACGGGGCCGGTCCACTTGCCTGTGCGGTTGAAGAATTTAATATAATCTCCTTCAAACGCTACAATACCTAGTAGCCCTATAACGGGAACAAGCACTCCGGTTAAACAGAATCCTAAGAAGGCCCATGGCCACGATGTACCACCTTGAACACCGAGACGAATAGGGAAAATAAGGTTGCCTGCGCCAAAAAGCATTGCGAATATGGTTAAACTGGTTATTTGGATATAGCGGAGCAGCTTATTCATAAAAAAGCCCTTGTGTGAAGAAATGAAAAATGTTGATGCTCTTGTGTTGCTTAGATATTTTGTACACGGTGTATAGCTCAACCAAAACTTTTTAAGAATCCAAATGTGTGCATCTAAAAATAACGTCTGCTCTATATGGATTGTTTTGTTAGAATATACTGATGTACAAATTTCACACTATCTAAAGAACTCTTTGATTATACCAGTAAATATGGAGCTCACAACGGTTCTGGGGTATGCCTGCAGAGCGTCATACTATAGCGCAGACCTGTAAGCTCTTGAGCTATGCTTAGAAGTTGATCGCCCATGTACTTGTACTTACTCGTACCTGGAGCTTTGTACATCCACAAACACAAATAGTGTGATTGGATAACATAAACAAAAAACATATTTGCGCAGGCCACCAAGTGATAATCGTGTCACTTGGGCCCTGGCTATATTTTTTATAAACGAAAGACATTTCGATGGCATATAAGACTGAAAAAATTTTAGTAGTTCCGGCTCACAAGCTTTTTGAACTTGGGCGATGGAGTGGTATTGTTTCTGATCACCGCATTGCGCATATTGTGAAATGCGTTCAAACATGCGGAAATTTTTTGGATCGTGCAGCAATGGAGTCTGACGAGTCTTACAAACAAATTATTCCGTATGTTGTGTTAACATATGGCGACAACGTATTTGTTATGGAGCGTGCTGACAACGCATCAGAAAAACGTCTTCGCTCAAAGGTAAGTATCGGCGTCGGCGGTCATGTGCGCGCTGATGATTTTTCAAAAATAGAACAATTTTCGGCTGACTCAATCGACTGGTTCAAGCGTGAGCTTGATGAAGAGATTGCGGGTGTCGAAATTAAACACGTAACATTCTTAGGTGCGCTGAATGATGACTCAAACGAAGTCGGACGTGTGCACTGCGGCGTGATTTATCGCATTGAATTGGCCCACCCACACGTGAGCATTCGAGATGAACACAAAAGTGGCGTTCTGATGCCGCAAGCTCAAACTCGTGAAAAGTATGACAGTATGGAAGAGTGGAGTAAGCTTGTTATGGATGTATTGAAGTAATGGTTTTGTTGAAAGGTTGTCCAAATGATCAAAGTAGCGTGTCGTTTTGTTGTTATGATCTGTGCTTTGACAAGTGTCTTTTCGCTCAGTGCTATGCAAATTCAACGCTCTTGTGATCTTGAATTGCAACCTCTTCACAGAAGTATTACCAATGATCTGTCATTTGCTTGGAACAACAATATGGTTCCTGCCCTTGTTGTTGTATTACCGCCAGAGCGTGGACCTTTGTGTGTTCGATTAAGCAGAAGTAATTTTTGTATACGACACCAAGCGATAGCAGGATCTTTGATAGGCTTTGGCATAGCTGGTGGAAGTATGCTTATAGGTCTCGCTGTGACGTATTTACGGTATCATGCGTTTGAACAGTAACGCGATTAATGTTGGTTCGAATGCGCATTGCACGCATATGCATGGTGCCAACAAGATGTTTGTTGCGTGATTTAATTGATCTTTGAGCCCAACAGTTTTGAGATTGTGTAAAAAATATAAAAATGCAAAAATGCTCCAAAGACAAATCACAAGATTGTTTTGTTGAAAGGGGCAGTTGCTATGGTTCGGGAAACATGTCGCTTCACTGTTGTCCTATGTTTGTTATTCACTACTTTTTCGCTTGGTGCTATGCAACAAATATTGGATGATCCAACAAAAGGGCACAGCTTGGATGAAATGAGTAACGCCATAGTTGCTACTGACGCCCTTTATTGGCAGTATTACTTCAGCTCTGTTTGTAATGGCAGTTCATTGCAAGAGCAGCAACGACCAGGCGTAGCTTATCAAACACACAATCCCACTTTAGCTGAAATGGAGGCTGGTATTCTTCAAGCTAATATTGAATTGCATATCTCCAGTACTGGCCATATTCAAAGACCGTTTCAAGCACATTGTTGTAAAACTAGATCAAACGGTGCCCCGTGCTGTTCCGTTTTTAAGCGATTTCTTTGTCGTAATAATAATGGCATAACTTTGTGTGCTTTCGTGGGCGTGCTCGGGGCTATTGGTTTTGGTGTTGGCCTGTGGGCTCTGGACCCGCATGCTTTTGATAACCTGTAGAGTTTCTAAAATATTTTGGGGAGATAACGTATGAATCGTGTACTACAAATTATGTTTGCAGTTCTTATGGCTAGCAGTTTTTCTGTTGGCGCTATGCAAGAGCAGCAGCCCGTATCTGTGCCAAATCAACAACAAGGCCATGGTGCTCCTCACAAGTGCAGCGGTAGTCCAAAATGTAAAGCGAGATGTCTGAAATGTGTAGAAGAAGGGTGTTGGGACGGGTGTGGTAAAAACTGCTGTACTTCAAAAAGTTGTGATGATTGTGGAGAAAGATGTTCACATTCAGCATGTGCAAAGTGTTGTGATTTAGTCGGAACAAGTTTTTGCAAAAATTTATGTTGCTGTTGTGCCGATGAGGAAGGTTGCTGTTGGGTTGATGAACCTTTTGATTATCAAGGTCATGATGGTCATACCCATTTCGGTACCACTAGAACATGTTGCTGTCGTACTACATGTTGTTGCGCAACTACTTGGGTGTTCACTGTAGTTGGTATTGTGGTGGGTGTGCCTCTTATTGTTGTGGCCGCGTTGGGTGGTTTCCGGGGTAAGTAATTTAAAATATTTTGGGGAGATAACGTATGAACCGTGTAACGCAAATTATGGTGGCAATTTTTATGCTCAGCAGTTTCTCTGTTGGTGCTATGCAAGAGCAGCAGCCCGTATCTGTGCCAAATCAACAACAAGGCCATGGTGCTCCTCACAAGTGCAGCGGTAGTCCAAAATGTAAAGCGAGATGCCTGAAATGTGTAGAAGAAGGGTGTTGGGACGATTGTTGTGAGAGCTATTCAGAAGGTTGCGATGATTGTTGCGGAAAATGCGCGAAAACAAAAAGTGCAAAATCATGTGCAGAATGCTGTAATTTAACGGCAAAATGCTGTGGTTTGTCTGCGAAATGCTTTTGTAACAATTGTTGCTGTTGTTGTAATAGGGATAGAGGCTGCTGTTGGTACACGGACTACTCCGATGCCACTGACCACTTAGGTGTCCCTGGCATTCCTTACAGAAGATGTTGCTGTTCTAGCCTTTGTTGCGTAACTACAGGGTTACTTACTGTGGTTGGATTGGGTGTAAGTATACCTTTTATTGTTTTGGCAGCAGTAAGTGCATTTCGAGGTAAGTAATCATAAAATATTTTTGGGGAGATAACGTATGAATCGTGTAATACAAATTATGTTGGCAGCTTTTATGTTTGGCAGTTTTTCTGTGAGTGCTATGCAGCAACAACAGCCCTTGCCTGCACCCAATCAACAACAAAGCCACGATGTAGAGCTTGTCTTTGATCCAGTTGTGCAGCCATCGTCGGCACCTGCAAATAGCAGTATTACCAATATGGTGCCAGCAAAAAAATGTGCTCAATACTGTGGAAATGTTTTTTGTTGTGACTGCTGTGATAACAATAAGTGCTGTTACGTTTGTCGAGATAGATCTTCTCGTTGTCCCCTAATTCTTGCAACATGTGGAATCTTGGGTATAGAGCGCCGTTTTTAAAAAGACACTAAACAGGTACACTTATTCTTGGCAAAAAGTATTCAAAAGAGAGCGCCAAGGAATGAAGTGAAAAGAAGAGAAAAGCTTACAGAAGAACAGGTCGCAAAATTAAAAAATTTGATAAACGACAACTCGCGTAGCAAGAAAGAAACGTTGCGAGCACAAGCGGTTTTGATGATTGATTCGAATGTTAGCGAAGACCAAATAAAAATGCTAACGAGTCTCGACGGAAAATATGCATTTAAATTAAGAAAAAAATACGTTGAACAAGGTATTGAAGCACTTATCGATAAGCGCAAAAAGAAGACGCGTGCTCTTCTTACTCATAATCAAAGAGATCATGTGATCAAAATAATTAAAACTACGACCCCGAAGGCATTTGGCTTTGATGAAAATTTTTGGACAACAAACATTTTAGGCTTTCTCATCAACGAACAATACAATGTTCAATTTAAATCAAAAACACCTCTGTATCTATTTTTTAAAGATGCAAAATTTACCTATCACAAACCGGGGCATCAATACCACAAGCACAATCAAGAATTGGTTGATTTGTGGCGGGTAGACATGAAGTCTGTTATAGAAAAAGCACTTTTAGAAAAAGATACGGTTGTTTTGGCAGAAGATGAAATGATTTTATCGACCCAAACAACTTTTCAAAAAATTTGGCTCCCTCAAGGGGAATTTCCAAAAATTGAAGTTTCAAACACACACGCCAGACGCTGTATTTATGGATTTCTTGAAGTAAAAAATGGGCGTGAACATGCCTTCAAAACCGAAAAAATCAATTCAATTGAAACTTGCAAAATTCTCGATCAAATCGGCAAATTATACCCAAATAAAAAAATTGTTTTAATTTGGGACGGAGCTCCCTGGCACCATTCTCAAATGATTAAAGATTTTTTATCTTCAACAAAACACAACTTTCATCTGTATCGGTTCCCACCTTATGCTCCCGAAGAAAACCCACAAGAACATGTGTGGAAAGCGGGTAGATCACATGTTTCGCATAACAAATTTATCGAAAATATTGATAAGGCTTCTCGTGAATTTGTTGAATTTTTGAACAGCACTTTTTTTGAATACAAATTTTTTAATCTTGGTGTCAATTTAGCGTGATAGATCTATAGGCTATTTTTGACCTGTGCAAACAAGCCCATGGTTTATACAATCAAATCGCATTATGTATGATTTGTGAATGTGCAAAGACCCAAGTGACATGTTTATCACTTGATGGACTGCGCTATAATTTCACTTTATTGACATTTTTTATAATTTTGACAAAATAAAAATATTCAAATAAGTAAAAATAATTTAAAGTTAAGTAAAAAAATCATGTCAAAATTAAAACACATGTGCCTTATTATGATGCTGTTATGCTTTTTTCCTTTTAACGCATCTTCTGTAAGTTTTTTGCATACATCATCATGCCACAAAATATTTTCACATCGTTTTATACGATACACAACATTACCAACAATCACATGTTTATGTGTTGCTGGAGTTATTTGTGTGTATGCATACAAACAAAAGAAATTACGTCGCACGCACATTAATCGCGCTGTACACACGACTCAAAACAATCTTCCTCATATAGTTCCGATAAAAATAATATCCACACCTGTTTTACCACAGAAACAACACCCTACAATTACACCCATACCAGCTCTAATACCTGTGCAACCAACTCCAATCGTTATCAATAACGAACCTCTTGCTGATCAGCAAAAATATAGATTGCCACAACGCCCCAATAAACATCAGCCTCCAAACCTTCGGCATGGCCAAAATGATTGTTGGGTTAATACGTCTTTACAATTCTTGCTTGCAATGCCTGAACTTTATGATGGCCTTGTATCTAACTCCATACAACTAGAACCTCCTGTGCAACTAGATAGCACAGAGATTATTAATCAAATACATACCGAACCAGAAAGCATTGAAGAAAAAATGTTTCAAACACTTGCATGCATGTATGCATGGAACCAAGAAAAAACGCTACCTGCAGAATTTGCAGGTAAACCATATCCACGAGATATATGTATACAACAAAATCTTATCGATATTTCTGGTGATCAAAAAATAAGATGTGAACAGTTTTATACAAATATCATCGACTGGATAAAACATAATCATCTTGAAGACGATATTATCGCGTACAATTCGCTATGGGCCCAAACAACTCGTTTGGCCTACGGACAGCCAGGTAGAGCTCATAGACTCATAACCCACATGCTCGCTCCCATTGGTCGCCAAAATTCTCTTTTTATACAGTTAAACCCATCAATCAATTCCACAGGTGAATATTTTGTTTTATCTAATAAACCTGCACCGCTTTATATGTTAAGCGAAAACTTTGCAGGCATGGCCCCAACGGCACAAACAAATACCCAGCATCAACAGTATGATCTTGTTGCAGCAGGAGTAAATTTGCATGAGCAACATTGGATAGCTTATGTATACAAAAATAACTCATGGTATTCATGTAACGATGATGGCACGATGGATAATATACAAAGTGGAATCAACCTCATCACTCAACCATCGCCAGAATATGATGCCATGCTTAAACAGTTTCTTTGGCAAACTACACCGCAAGGCGGAAACACTGGATTTTTATATCTGTACCGTAAAAGACCATAATGTTATACACATAAACATATAATACGTTTGAGGAAAATCATGCCAACAACGATGAAAAGTTTTTTTATGAGCATACTCGTTTGTATCATTGTTCTACATGCACCACACGCAGTAGCGATGACGACACTTTCTGCACATAGCATCATGCGCAGCAACTGTGCAGGTTCACGCCTTATGCGCCGCTATGCATTACCTACCATCGCATGTTTGTGCATCGTAGGAGCGATCTATACATACATAAGAAAAAACAAGTCTCACAAACCTTTGACACCTACACAATTACCAAGTCCAAAAGCTCCTGCAATGCCCAAAATTTCTGAAACGAACTCTGGTGAAAAAGAACCACAGCGTGCTACACCTTCTTCTACTACCGCAACAACAAATGGGGAACAAAAAAAAGGAGAAGAACCCATGAACGCACAAACCTTTGCTGCCACCACCATTGTCACAGCTCTTTTTGGAGCTACAGCACAAGCAACATCACCAGCTGAAGCGCTTCAGAACTTTAACCGCGAATTAACAACAGTTGAACAACAATTGTATCGATTACCGCCGCGGCCAAACCCGAATCAACCGCCAGCTCTTTTGCAATGTGGCACTAATTGTTTTATTAATACGGCTCTTCAACTATTTTTTGCCATGCCCGAACTTTATGAGGGACTCAAAAATGGTACTATTACCATTTATCCCCGAATATTAGAAACAACAGGCCCGAAGCTTGCTCAGGAACAGGTGTCACGTATTAATAATTTTTTTGAGAATCTTGTGCCTCTTTTAGTTTGGGAACAAGGCAAGCCATTACCAGTACAATTAGGCACAACACCGTTCCCTGCGCAAAAACATCTACGTGATATAGATGTCTCACCAGCGGGAATAGCACACTCGGCCTCTTTTAACCAAGCGACACGAGCACTGACTAATGAACCGGAATTTGGAAATGCCACACAACTCATAAGAACTAGCTTAAACAACTTAAAAGATTCTTCTTTCACATTTTCATTCTTCCCAAATGGACGTGCACCAACTAAATTTTTTCCCGATACTTTCGATGAAACAAAACTTGCCCCATACGAAGACCTATCAATATATACATACAATCCTGTAGAAGGAGCTAACTACACGGTTAGTCAGTTTATACAAGCAAGAACAGATAACTATATCAACCAAAATCGCGCATACGCTGCACAAGAAAATTTACCCGTACCTCCATCTGCACATTTACCTCGCTACATTATCTTTGACAAGCTGTCTACGATTATAGATAACGTACGACATGATAATATTAAAGATATTGATCTAGAAATTGATATTACTAATCCAGACACTCCAGCAGAAAAAGCTCGCTATCAGCTCGTCGCCGCAGAAGTGAATCTTCATAATATCCACTGGATAGCGTATGTATTAAAAAATGATACCTGGTATCTTTGCGATGATTATAAATATGATGGACAAAAAAATAGCGTAGAACCTATCACTTTATCCTCGCCCCAATATCAGACTATGATTAATCGTTTTACTGGCCAGAGAAAATCAAGTGGCCTTGATATGGGTTACCTATTTATCTATAAACGCATTTCATAAATACTCGTAATCACTGACAAAACACTACCAAGCGCTTTGGAAATCCACATCCGGGCGCTTATTTTTTTGAACCCATAATCCACATAGAAGCCTCGATATTTTGTAGACAAAAAAAACCCTTGCAATATAATTAAAATATTCAATTAGTGAAATATATAATTATATCGAGTTGTTATGAAAAATTTAAAAAGCTCTTTTTTGCTCGCGCTATTACTTCTCAGCTCGCTTAGTTCACTTCAAACACATGCTATGGCTCAACTACCCGCACGCGCTTTGCTGAGCAATTTTTTTTCACCACAGTTTATACGTAAATACACCCTACCAACTGTTGCAGGCATTTGTGCGCTCGGGGCAGTGTATGCTTTATTTTTCGAACGAACCCCATTTACCCCACGCACTGACACAACTCAGCCACCATGCCTATGGTGGAAACGTAATGACTGCTGGGTTGAGACGGCCCTTCACATGTTATTCGCTATGCCCGAGGTATATGACGGTCTTAAAGCTGGTACGATTACTATTAATCCAGACGCTTCCGTTCAAAAAAGAAAACTTATAGAAACTCTAATCCCACTGCTCGCTTGGGAACGTGGGGAACAAATCCCTACGCAGATTGACGGGCAACCTTATGCGGCAGACAAGCATCGATATGATTTAACATATGATAGCAATGGCGCCGCATACTCAGATAAATTTTATCGTGCAGCGTGTGCAGCAACAGAAGTTGAACGAGGAGATTTTGGTACAGCTGATGAACTTCTTGAAACCATTTTGTATACCCTTTATGAGCCACATTCACACATCATATCAACACGTCATAGCATATTAATAGCAATTGCTCTTGGAAGAAATATTCACAAATCTGTTTTACAAAACAGTTTCGTTGGTATGCCAAACGACCTTACTACAGAAGAACATCCGCAATATATTTTTCTCCGCAAATCGGACTTTTCAAGAACAATGCTATTTAACCCTCTCCAAGAAATTTCTATCGAAAAACCACACCCGGGGGCACCCCGCACAACATACAGACTTGTAGCTTCTGCACATAATTTACACAATAGTCACTGGATAGCCTATACACAAAATCATCGTGAAGAAGGCTCACCTTGGTATCGTTGTTACGGCATGAATAGCCAACCCAATAAAATTGACACTGCCGATAAAACATTTAAAAATTTTACCAAACAACTCAAGGGCGTCACAAAAAAAGTAACAGTAAAAATAGAAAATAAAGAAAAAATCACCGAACAGCATGATCAAGCCGTATTATTTGTATACAAAAAAATTACATAAAATAAAACTCAAAAAAAGCGCCGGGGATTAAAAAACTCGGCGCTTTTTTACATTTATCTGCCGCGTTCTGCTGCTGCAATATATGCAAAATACATAAAATAGTTATTTAACAGGTCATCAGAAGATCCATACTGATTGTCGGCAAAAAAATAGTCCACCAGGCACTCTCTGACCCTGCCAAGCTCCCTACGCCTTCCGGTTTTGTGTAGCCGCGGGTCGATGATGGTATAGTCAATTAATTCAAGAGCACGAAATAACGCGGCCTCGCTTTTGAGCATATTTTCGTCTTTTTTCCAGTTAATTGCCCGCCCGACATCAGCACCTATATTCGCCATTTGCATGGCAAATGAAAATTGGTACCAACGTCCCGATGCAAATAAATTTTTGTGCTGTACAAATGGGGTTTCTTTTGCACAAAAACTCATACTTTCACCATATTTATTACCATTTTTTTTATTTTTTCACGAACAGCTAAATCGTCAACTCCACGAGTTCTGTTGCCACGACTTGGTCGCATATTAATCATTGAGTCAAATTCAATAAAACTATCCGTACCATACAGATCGGGATGCAGGTTGATTCCCCACAAATTATCTTGTTCAGATCCCTCTTCTTCAAGCAAAAACACTTCTTGATCAACATGCATTTCTGCATCAACTACCATAATATTTTTTTCTAGATCAATCACTGCTTTTACCAGTTGCTGGTACATTTTTTGCGACATCTGTTCAAGCTCGGCAAGCGATATACTCGTATCTACTTTTTGCATACAAATCCTTATTTATAACGATATTTCTTTGAGATACAATGGCTGGCAGAACGGCACAGTTTGGATAACATCATCAAGCTTGTGAGCGTCATGCTCAACGATCGCATGCGCAAGCATTTGTATGGTCGGCACTGTCACAAATGGATCGAGAATCTCGGCTCCCATTTCATGAGCAATGGCACAGATATCGAACTTCTCCCATGCATTACCTGCTATCACAACACGCTCATGCATGCTGCACTTAAGCCGAAACTTCTCAATAAACTCGTCCTTTGAGCAAAAACCCACGTTAACATGTTGCTCGCTCCAGGTATAGGCATAATCAGTAAACCAGCCGTAATACACGTCTTGACCAAACGCGTACAACGCCACGCACACTGCTTGGTTTTGTTGCAGGTCTACCTGTTTGGCAAGAGACCAGAGCATCAACTTTACCCCGTGCGCCGCATGGATAGGCAAGCCGCTCGCCCAGGCAAGTGCATTAACTGAAGCCACGATATTGCGTAGCGTAGTAAACGGCGCTGGACCACGGTATAAACCTATGGCAGAGCAATCACACAAAGAACAATCATTTGTTTTTAAAAGCTGATCAAGTGAAAGAATAAACTGTTGATTTGATTGATGGTTTGAGAGCGATACCGTTGCACACAGTGCATCATCAATCAAAAGACCGATGTGCGTTGTTTGATAATCACACAGTACAAGAGACGTTATGTTTTTTTCTTTTCGACGTAACATTTGTTTTGTTGGTAAAAAAGTGAAAAAGAATCCATTTCGAGCGGCCGCTCTCGCGGTAAAATAATCTTACCACAGTTCAGACATTTCCATGCATCACTGTTGGTAAAATTATCAAAAAAAGATTGTATGACCATCATTCCCGCACACTTTGGACACTTCATGACCGACTCCTTTTTTTGTGGGATTGTCGCTAGAAACAGGCGTTCACCTGTTAATGTGTCCTATAAGACCACACTATTAATGCGTCCTCAAGGAACGCACTATTTTGACGTTTGTTTCGTAATCAATTGCACCTGAATATGTGCACGTCTTTTTTTCAAATCGCAAACAACCTCAGCAAAACCATACCCATCGACAATTCTATTTGTCAAGAGAACCACGACCAGAGAGTAGGTATGAGTCAAGAATAAGCGCAGCTGCACGAGCATGCTCTTTACGCTTTTCATTCGCCATCTTGTCCTTGGTGGTTTTGTGCGGAGCAACATGTTTGCCCATGCTCGCAGCGCAGCGCGAGCTCAAACGCTCATCACACCATACCCACTCAACGGTAGAAAAGCGACTTTGAAGCGCATCAAACGCCTCACGCGTGCGCTTTGTCTGATCGCTTTCTGTTCCGCTCATCGTCTTAGGCAGGCCGACGACCATAAGCGTAATCTTTTCTTTGGCAATAGTTTCCTGTAAAAAAGCATCAAGCTCATCACGCTCAACCGTTGTGTACGGACGTACGATGGTGCGTGTAAGGTCAGAAATTGCGACCCCGACCCAACGGTCACCTACATCTAAACCACAAGCACGACTCATAAAAAAACTCCCGTTAATCTCAACTAAAAATGGTTGCTCACTAGAAAGTATCAGGCATTCGCCTGCTTTGACATAGACTATTATAGCCATGACTATTTAGCACGCCATCGCCAACATACTAAAAAAGCTTGTTTTTTCGCGCTTTTTCGTGTGTATGTATATGTATCTGTGGACTTTTCGCTGTAAAAATTATTGGTCGCATAAAACTATCAGCCTACGCTAAAGCTACATCCGACAGGTTGCTGGTAAGGTGGCTTATATATTATGTCACCGGGTTGAGGGTGAAACCCTCACGAGTTAAGAGCCCATAGTCTTCAATGTTTCAGACTTTGGTCTTACGGGTTACGGGCCTGTCCGCCGAAGCTTATTTCCGCCGTAGTTTTTTTGCATAGAAGAGTTAGCGAAGGCTGGATAGAACCCGTATACTAATTCACGTCTATCCCAAAAAACTTCTTTTATTTTCATGCGAAAGGGTCGCAATGAATCTTGCTCTTCTTGAGACCGTCATCAGTAATATCAGCGATGTAGTATGCGGTTGGCCACTGATTGCCACCGTGCTTGTCTTAGGCATACTCACCACTATTATGCTCGGCGGCGTCCAGTTTAAATATTTCTTGGATTCCTGGCGTTTTATTTTTGCACCGGCCAAACAGACAGCGGCATCATCTGATGCAATCACTCCCTTTCAGGCATTTATCAACGCGCTCAGTGCAAGTATCGGTAACGGCTCGATCGCCGGCATGGGCGTTGCGATGTTCTTAGGCGGCCCCGGCGCAGCCTTTTGGATTTTAATTTTTGGTATTTTTTATCTCTCTATCAGATTTAGCGAGGTCTGTGCAAGCTGTCTCTGGCCACAAAAAGAACCCGGCGCCGTGCTCGGTGGACCAATGTCCTATCTTAAGCGTTTCCCTTACATCGGTAGCGCATTGGCAGCAATTTATTGCGTGTTCATTTTGTTTTACACGTTCATTGCCGGCTCTGCAATGCAAAGCAACTCGATCGGCATCGTGCTCAACCAACTTACCGGTGCACCGCTTATACTCATTGGTGGCGTACTTTTTTGTGCATTACTCTACATTGCGTTCGGTGGTTCAAAACGCATCATGATGGCTGCAGAAGCGATCATCCCTTTTAAGGTTGGAATATTTTTTATCACTGTTATCGCAGTACTCGTCACTCATTATACCCAAATCATTCCCGCGCTCATATTGATCATTAAAAGTGGTATGAGTTGGCAATCATTCTCTGGTGGCTTAGTCGGTGTCGGCATACAACAAGCTATGAGCCAAGGCCTCATTAAGACTATTAATGCAACCGAAGCTGGCGTAGGTACCGCAGGTATTTTATTTGGCGCAACCGAAGGCCAGGACCCGGTACGCAACGGTATCATGTCCATGAGCACAGCGTTTATCAGCAACTATCTGGTTTGTTTTGTGATCATGCTCTGCTTTGTAGCAACAGGCAGCTGGAACTCCGGGCTGCAAAGCACTGCGCTTTTTAGCGCAACCATTAGCACCACGTTCGGTTGGCTTGGTTGCTGGATTGCCTCATTCTTGGCGCTTTCGTTTGGTCTTGGTGTGGCAGTTGCCTACATTTTTATTGGCAAACAGTGTTGGATGTACCTTACCAAAGGTCGCGGCATTACACTCTATAACTTAATTTTTTGCTTTGCTGCAGCAGCAGGTACAGTAGGCTCAATATCGATCGTGTGGAATTTGGTTAATCTGGTTAACGCAGGTCTGATTTTCATAAATGTGCTCGGTCTTGTATACTTACTCCCACATCTCAAAAAAGCGCTGAAAACCTACACTATTCGTGAAAAACGAAACAATTAAGAATTCAATTTGAAATTATTTAAAGAAAATAGTTGACAGAAAAATTATAATCTTTACAATCATTTTACATATAATAAAAAGAATGTGTGAAGTAATAAAACAAAAGAAAGGACTTAAAGGAGAAAACACACACCTCAATGAACATAAAATAATAAAAAGGTCTAGTAGGAAACGAAGCAGAAAAAAATGAAATATCATGTTCAATCGTTTCATAACCAAAAGGAAAAACATATGAAACATTTCTTAAAACTCAGCGCATTGTGCGCAGTAGTCGCTTTCTCAGCTCCAGTATCAGCAATGCAAAAAACCGAAGCAACTCCAAAACCTGTAGCTCCAACAACTGAAGCTGCAAAAGTTGTTGAACCTGGCTGCTTCAAAAGAGCATGCACATACGTTGCAACTTCAAAAGTTGGCACAGGTTGTTCTTGGGTAAAAAACAACAAGGCAAAAACTGCAAAAGTATCAGCAGCAGTTATCACCATCGGTGCAGGCTTTGCAGCAGCTAACTACTTTGCAAACAAGTTCGGTTTCAGAAACATCGCTTTGATGGCAGATGCTGGCGTAGCTGGCGTAAGTTTGATCAGCTTTGTTGGTTACAAACTCTTTAACAAAGAAGCAAGAACTGCAAGAACAACTGCAGCCGTTAAAAAAGCAGCAGACAAACTCAAAACTGCAACAGAACTCGTAGCAAAGCTTGATGCAGACCTTAAAGCAGCTCAAGATGCATTCGATGCTATAGAAGAAGGTAAAGACGCAGCTGAAAAAGCAACGTTAGAAAAAACACAAGCAGCTCTCAAAAAAGCTCAAGCAGCACTTGCAAAACTTCAGCCAAAAAAAGTTGAAGAAAAAAAAGAAGCTCCAAAAGCTGCAGATCCAAAAGTTGAAGCTCCAAAAGCTGAAAAAACAGCAGCAACAACTGCAGAACCAAAAAAGAACTAAGCTTTTCGAAATCTAGCACACCCGCTTATGGGTTTGTCTAGAGAGTTTAGAACACTTAAAAGGGCGGTCGTAAAAAACCGCCCTTTTCTGCTACCAAAGCCGCATCAAAAAAAAGAAAACAAATATAAAGAAATTTTGATTATGAAAAAACTGTTACAACTGAGCGCACTGTGTGCCGTGATCATCACAGCACCGGCATGCGCAATGCATCAAGGCCAAAATCCATCAGGTGGCAAACAACAAGACCCTGTCACAACAGCAAAATTTGCACTTCACATGCCTAAGAGCCTCAAAGACTTTGGCGCAAAAATCAGAGATTCAAAATTTGGCACATTCGTTGGTGATCACAAAATTGCAGGCATCGCAACAATATCAGGCACCGCGTTAACCGGCTTGGCTCTGTACCTGAACCACCGATATAACCTCGGCGCAGGATACGCGCTTCGCGGTATGCTCGGCACGGCATCATCAGCACTCAACAGCTCGCTTATGACCAAACGTAACGCGCTCATCGGCAGTACTCTAATGGGCGGCAGTGCAGCGGTCGCAGGAATCGGCTTTGGTGGATATACGCTCTATAAAAAAGATCAAGCGGTAAAAGCATCAAAAGCATATACAGAAGCACAGGATAAAGTAACTGACATCAAGAAACATCTTATAGATGTACAAAAAGATCTCAAAAAGCAACGCCTTATTACATCTATTATGAGTCGTAAATTCGCAGCTTCAGAATATAATGATATAGAAACAGCAGTAGATAAGCTTATAGACGCGCAAGATACTGTTGCGGATGCACAACAAGGACTCAAAGCAGCTCGCAAAGAGTTAAGAGATGCTTACTGGACTGAGTGGAAAAATCCGACAGAAAAAGAATAACTTCTCTTGTTTTATTCCACACGCTGCATGATCCATGCACGTCGTGGTGAATAAGAACATGTATGAGAGGACGGTTTTTTTACCACTCTCTCTTTTTTATGTCATCCGTCATATCACACAAGCCATCACATGTTACGTCAATAAAAAATTCAAGTTGAAACACATGCGTGTTTTTTATTGACTCAAAAATCAAATTCTGTACACTTAAGAGATATATCATGTGAATAAAAAAATATAACCGATCAAACACAAGGAACGCTTTTTTATGAAACATATTACAAAATTTTGTGGGCTATGTGCACTCATTGCTCTATCACCGCTCTGTGCAATGGATACACAAACACCTTCTACGCAACGCACTCAAAATTTTATACGCAAATACCCAAAAATAACTCTTGGCACCTCAGCTACCCTTGCGGGTGCATGCATAGCGTATGCCACGCGCTGGGCGTTCAAAAAAGGATATGGCAAGTATGCTGTGTTTGCTGATATTACGCTTGCCTTAGCCATAGGGTGCGGCGCAAAAAAAATGCATAGCAAATCGAAAACTCAAAAAAATACACCCGCTCCAGTTGGTCCAGCAATTACGCCACACATAGAAGAAATATGTAATTTAGCAATGAACCAAAATCCATTGAATAAATTACCAAAACATCGACCAGAAAAAGAAACTGATCACCATATTGTACCACACAATAATCTCATAACACCTGTACCAACGGATCGAACTCAAGCACCAACGCCTGCTCCAGCACCTTTTTCTACGCCAACGCCTGTTGAGCAACAACCTTTGAGTACCCATAAAACTGACGAAGATGGTGAGAGTAAAACTCTTTACATATGCTTTAACAATCAAGAATACTTAGTTCCTTACGACAATTGGGCAATTTGTAACTCAGAAGAATATAAAAAACTCAACAAAGAGCTTGAACGATTAGCACAAGCTCAACCTATCGATCCTGAAGCTTTAAGAAAAGCTTTTGATGAAATAATTGACCATGTTGACCAACAAACCAAGCCATTATGTAGTCACGAAAATCCTTTGGGAGAACAAAATCCTCAAGAAGCAGTCGAACATATTAATACATTAATTTATTTGATATTGAACAAATATGAGCTTTTGGAATCAACACAAGAAGTCATTGAACAAAAACTCAGTTCATATCCAGAATGGCTTACTTATTATAAAAATATGCTTTCAACAAACACTGTAAAGCAATCTGAAATAACAGCGCAACCTGAAGAAGAAGAAAAAAAAGAGGAAATAATCTCTCTTACGCCAACAACCACTAGTGCTGACAAAACTGCAACAACTGAACCAGATACTCATCAAGCAGCAACAACATCAATATCACCAACTGCGCCAGCGCCTACTTCAACATCTTCTTCCACACCAACAGCAGTAACAAACCATACAGATCAACCTGAAGAACCTACTGCAGCTACCACTACAACCGTTACCACTGAGCCAACAATCGTTATAGCGACAGCAACAACGGGTAAAACACATGCTGAAACAACTGTCACAACGACCCCATCTACCAGCAGCTCTGCTCAAGGCTCGCACGTTGAAGAAAAACAGCCTCAATCAAAATTAGAAGAGATGACACAGGATAGTTTATTTGCTTCATTTTGGGAGCAATTACAACAGCAAGACACTACGCAATTGCAGGCGATCGTAACAGAAATAAGCCGTAGAATGACAATAAAAGAAAACATCTCGACGCAACAGCAAGACACGCTGCATTGGCAAAATATGGTGCAAGCACCAGCAGGCGGTTCATCAAGCACAGGGCTCGCTCTTGACCAACAAAATTCACACTCTATTCCGTTTGCTCTTTATCAAAAGATTTATCAACTTGTTGCGGCACATACAGAATGGACACAAACGTTGAATCAGTTTTTTGCACTCTTACAGACATGCACCCCGATTCATACCCAAGCCTGTTTTGAGCCCACTGATGAGGACATAACACTCTTTCATAGAGATATACAAAATTTTTATGCATCACCATTCAACACAACTCCTATCGACCCTCAAAAACAGATTAAAGATAGCGCTAAACAATCTTTGACCGCTTTTGCACAACAAAAAAGCGACCGTATCAAAACAGAACAAGAGCTCAAAAAACAAAAACGAGAACTGCTTACTCCGGTATGCGAGGCGTTTTTTACACCAGAGTTTGACACAAAAAAACAAGCAATTGAGAGTAATGCAATAGTGAAAACAGAATTGCAAACTTTAATCATACTGCAGGCACAGTATGCATTAGTAAATCAGGCAAAAGCAGAACTCCTGGCAACAATCTCAAAAGCACAAGAAGAAGTAATCGTTTCAGAAAATGTACAAGAGAACCAAATTACCATAAACAATTTGAAACAGGTAAGAACATCTATCCAAGAATTACAAAAAAAACTTCAAGAAACCGTTAATCTATTAGTATGTACAAACACTTTTTTACAACCATTAATACAACAAAAGTTAAAAACAGAAACAGACGAAGCTCAGAAAATAATAAAAAAAGCTGAAAACTATATAAAAGAAAAGATATCTCCTCAGATAGTAAAAGTAAGCGAAAAAGTGATGAAACAAATTCAAGAAGGTGACCTATGAAACGAATACTCGCATTAAGCATCATCTGCATACTCAGCATAACACCAGCGCTCCACGGCATGAGCTGGTGCTCACGGAGCAAGCAATATACCGCGCACACCGTGCGACCATTTTGGACAACACAGCATCCAAAATTTGGCTGTATCGGCTCAGCAGCTGCGCTTGCTATCAGCGCACTTGGGCTTAAACGAGGATACAAAAAAACGGTGCTATGCAGCGCATGTGCAGTAATTGCCGCAGTTTTTGTATTGCCATACCTATGGAAACAAAAAAAATCATCGGCACCTACTCCGCCAACAGAACCGCCTGTTCCACCAATACAACCAGCAACAAATACGCATCCCGAAATAAACATAGACTTCGTACTACCTGGCGCACATAACGCAGTACCGGACCAACATCAACAGCCAGATGTTACCCAGCAGGTAGGTGGTGCACCATTGCCTGACGCAAACGAAGCACAATCTCATAATGAGACTGAAGGTCAACAAAAAGGCTCTGAAGAAGAACAATTGAAACAGGCTCTTGCGGCATCTTTACAAGCTCAAACTACACCTATACCTCTTACGCCAGTTATACCACCAGCAACTCAACCTGCGGCATCACACGTTGAACCACTAATTAAATCTCTTGTACCACCAGCACCAAGCACACAAGAAGCGACTGCACGCCAAAGCGTTAGCTCGGCAGTACCTGCTCCTGCACCTACAGAGAAAAGAGAAAAAGAAAAACGGCAAGAATTGATCAATGCAAATGCCAAAAAATTTGCAGAAAAACTTGCTGCAAACACCGAGCAAAGTCAATCAAAAAACACGAGCAGCACAGCAGAAGCAAACCCACAAAGCAATGAGCTTTTAATCCAACAAACCGGTTATCATATCAAGAGTGGTACATCGAGAACATCAAGCGCGAGCACTCCTCCAGCATTTACTGCTATAGCAGGAAAACCTCAATCTGCCCCAACACCTGATGCAACAGCTCCAGGGATAAACCCCTTTGCGCTTTCACAGCGCCAAAAAAAAGCATAAACAAACAATTGATACATCAAAAAGGACTCGCTCTTATAGCGGGTCTTTTTTTTGATACAAACGCTATTTTGGTTGACAAAACACGCACTTTACCCAATCATAGAGACCATTAACGGTATAACATGATTTTTTGTCCACAACCACAATATATATACGAGGAGCAGACTTATGAAACAATTTTTTGTTTTCTTTTGTGCTTTGAGCAGTATCATCAGCATGACCGCCATGGAACAAAAACCAGCAGCTCAAAAGCCTCCCTTTCAACCTGCCGCCTTACTCAGAACAAGTGAATTGCAACCTGTATACATGACAACTCAGAAAGAAAAAGAGTCGATTGAAAAACAGCTTGATCAGTATGCAACAACTCTTGAACAAACATTTAAAGCCATCACAGATCTCTACGCATTCCAACTCAAAGAACACGCCTTTATGGCTAAATGTGCCAAGCTTGTTCCTCGTTACACAATCTTGCTTACCCTGCAACTACAGGCGCAAAAAAATGAGGTTTATACCAATCTGCAAGAGTGCTATAACAAACTTGAAGAGTGTAATAAAAATATACCTGAGGTCCTTCTTGCAAGTATCAATGCAACAACAAGCAATAATTCTCTCATAGAAATGTTTGCAGGATATATCCTCAAACTCAAAATTTTGATGATGTTCACAGCAGACATTAAAGCATCATCTGCTAAAGAATTTGAAGATACTATAACACGTCGCTTAACCCCTTCTGTGATGGAACTGGAGAAAATTATTCGCATTTATATGGCTCAATTACATCGCACAGCAGAATGCTACGATCTCAGCACTATGAGAAAAATTGTCACAATAAACGATATGGCAGAGTTCAACGATTACATACCGCGTAATGCAACACCAGCACCAAGTACCCCTAAAATATCCTGTGCACGTGCATCATCAAGTCTTACTAAAATAAACGTAATTCAAGCAGAAGAAATAACTACTGCAAGTTAATAGCTAAAAAAAGAAGCGCGCACCAAAGAAATACAAGGTTTATGAATGAAAAAATGTGCGCTTCTTTTTTTTCTTATCCCGACATGCAACCACTGCATGAACATCGAAGAATTACCCACACAACTGCAGTATTTGTTCACCTCGTCACAACGTCCGAGTATTTTTTCATCAGGCACACCAGCACTTTTATCTTCATCTCACACAAAATCAACCGTTCATGGCAAAACAGCACCGACCGCACTTTCGAACCATCGTTCGTACGCATACGTCTCAGACTTACTCAATCGTGCAAAAATCGTTTTTGAGCGTTATTTATGTGAACTCACCTGGCACGAACATACCAAACACGTCTATGGCGAACAAAAAACCTCATATATCCATAAAATACGCATACCACATACTAAAAATCATGCATGCTCCCTGCATTGCGGAGATATTCATGGCGACATCGAAAGCATCAATGCACTCATAGAAAACTTTGAAATTACACCAGACATGTTATTGCTGTTCCATGGTGACTATATCGATCGCGGAGCGCACTCGCTTGAAGTTATGTGCACGCTCCTTGAACTGAAACTTGCTCATTTTGATCAGGTCATTCTTTTGCGCGGTAACCATGAACAAGGATATTTGTTTGAACCATTAAGCGAGCACCCCAAGCTCAACAGCCTTGCACGTGAACTGTATCACCTGTTCCCACATCAAGCCGAAGATCTACTTCGAGGATTTATTGATGTGTTCAGCACATTCCCCCTCGCATGTATTGGAGAATTTGAAGACGAACAACATACCGTTGCATGCCGCGAATTTTGGTGTCATGGCTGCGCTGATTTAAACCTTGATCTGAGAACCTTTACTCAGGATACAACCGCGCACGCATACTGTTGCACAATGATCCCACAACGCACCCCATCAGATGAAATAGTATATATCCATCCTATCTGCTGGAACGATGTGGATACGGAGGGTACAACGGCTCCCATAAATCGCTCACAAAGATTTGGGTCATTGCTCCATCGCCAAGAACTCGTCCCGTACCTCTTTGAACAGGGGTTTATTTGTGTGGTGCATGGTCATCAACATGATCCTGGCATGATGCTTTATCTCAAAGTTCATAATTTTATTGCTCGTCATTGCGCCAAAACAACGTTCAGCGCTCTTGAAGAAGAAAATAATACCATTATTCCCGGCACCGTATTTACACTCGCGCCTGCACCACTCTCTAATGGTTATGGTGATGCTTTTGGGTATAGCCATCTTACCCTGCTTCATCTCAATAGCCTGCTACAAGAAGTTGTAACATTACCCGTTTTTGCATTAGACAAATCAGGTTAAACTACTCGTGAGCAGAACAACCCCAAAAAAAAAGAGAGATGGGCATGAACATTGCACTGTGCTGGCACCCCAATCGCGTCACATTACTTCTAGAACAGAACCCCCAGGCCTACGAACACTCTTCGCTTACCACAAAGCTGCCACTATCAGCCATGTCGGTCGAGCTGTTTTGCACGCAAACGCTCAAAAAGGCTCCCAAGAACTCAACGCTATGGGTTTATTATCCCATCGATATGCTCGACGCAGAATTTGCTGATCGCACACGCATATTTATACTTTTGAACTCGCTCGTTAAAGCATCGCACTGCACTCTTGCAAGTTGCATGGAAATTTCGTCCAGCAACATGGACGATTTTTGTACACAATCCAAAGTACACTTTAACGCACAAAAGGCGCACAGCACTCCGTTCTATGCACCTCTCAACGCGCAAAAAGGACATACGCGGCCTGCTTTAAGCATGTTCATTGGCGCATCGCTTTTATTCGCATGTATCGCGCTAGCTCATGCGGTTCTATATCGAAACGATCGCATTATCACTCAAAAATGCGCTCATATCGATGCTCAAGCATGCGCGCACGATCATCAGAGTACATCTGAAGAGCTTGCACATGCACAACACATGCAAGAGTTTGCTACCTGGTACACACAATGGAGCACAACGGCTTCAGCGTACGATCACTTTTGCAGGTACATCCAAAACATTCCTGCAGAGATTGTATTGCACGAGTATGATTATGAGATTAATGCGCGGGGATCGGTGGTCTGTTGTGCTGCAACGTTACCGCCGCTCATGGCATGGCTTGAGCAACCACGCACACAACAGGTAAGCACGCTTGATCGTATTGTGCATAACCCTAACGGATCGATCGAAGCACACATCAAAATTAAGGGCGCTGCCCTTACACCCGCAAAAGCTTCGCTCTTGACTCGATGACATAATATAACATGGGAATGTCTGCAGAATATGCTACAATTTTTACATAACAAAATATGCTAGAGCGTATAAAAAATTGGACACGCATGAACCCCTCAAAAATTCGCGTACTCACGTCTCATGAAATTCAGCTCATCGCTGCTGGCGAAGTAGTCGAGCGACCTGCGCACGTGGTCAAAGAACTCGTAGAGAACGCCATCGACGCAGGCGCAACCGAGATCACTTTGTATGTTGAAGGCGGCGGGCACGATCTGATTCGCTGTATCGACACGGGCTATGGCATGTCGCGCGAAAATGCGCTTCTTGCGATTCAGCATCATGCAACCAGCAAATTCGTCTCGATTGATACACTGAGTGCATCAACAACATTCGGGTTTAGGGGCGAGGCGCTCTCATCAATATCTGCCGTCAGCACCTTTACTCTCGCCACACGCTCCGTTGAGCATGAGGTTGGTGTCCGTATACAGCTTGAGGGCGGAGCAATCGTATTAGATGAAACAGTCTCGTTACCCGTGGGCACCGACATATCCGTACGCACGATTTTTGGGCTCATTCCTGCTCGCCGTAAATTTTTGCGTAAAAAAGAGACTGAGTGGCGCGCCATCGTGCTCGTTTTTTCTGCGCTGGCTATGAGCCACACACACGTAGCATTTTCGCTATACCATGATGGAAATCTCTATCTACGCTGTAATGCCAACCAACCACTGAGCGAACGTGTTGCATCAATCTTTGGTACAGGGTTCGGCTCGACTATGATCATTGGACAACCATCGGGCGAAATCATCAAAGAACTTATTGTTTCAGCTCCAACCTATCAACGCTATGATCGCTCATCGATATATCTGTTTATTAACGATCGGTTTGTCAAAAACAGCTCACTGGTAAGCGCATTTGTTAAAGGGTATGCACATCTGCTACCACCAGGCAAGTACCCGACAGGCATTGCACGATTACGCATTGACCCGGCAGATATCGACATCAACGTGCATCCACGAAAAGAAGAAATTTTATTACGTCATCCGCACCTGGTTGAGCACGCGCTCGAAAATGCTGTACAACAAGCCCTACAAACACAAATTCGTCAAAGTCCATTACAGAATCAGACCGCATACAACGCTCAAGAAAATATATGTAGCCAATCACCCTTGTATAAATCTGATACAGATATAATTCAGTACACACAAGCCCAAAGCTATGCTCCGTTACCCAGCCAGGGCTCCTGGCACAATCAATTGGTACCACCTGATACGCGCACTCCTCTTCTGTACCAAGTAAATACACAAAAACAAGAGCACCAGCAGCATAATGAATCTATGTATCAAGAGCGTATAGTGCCCCAGCAGACATATCGCTATATAGGCCGATTATTTAATACCTATATTTTGATTGAGCGTAACGACGAGTTTTTACTCATCGATCAGCATACTGCTGCTGAACGCGTACTATACGAAAAGTTTATGCATCAATGCGATACCATAGAATCTTTACACCTGATCATACCCGATTGCATAGATCTACCCCAAGAACTCATCAGTAGCCTCATTGAGCACCAACATGTTTTTGAAAAATTTGGGTTCTCGTATCGCGCGCTTAGCTTAGAGCGTCTGGTTATACAAGCCATACCGGGCGAGCTCAAAAAAGTTAAGCTCGCAGATTTTTTTATGGACCTTGCTTCTCACATCAGTGGGTACACCACCAAAGAAATACAACCACAGGATATTATCGAAAAAATTCGCCACGCCTTTTGCTCGATTGCTGCATGTAAAGCTGCGATAAAAGCAGGCGACGATATCTCGACATACCAGGCCCAAGAGCTTATCAGTCAGTGGATAGAACTGCCAATCCTCAACAGTTGCCCACACGGTCGGCCAACGAGTCTGGTACTGAACCAGCGCGAACTTGAGCGACTTTTTAGACGCATAGCATAACGATATACATCGATTGCGTAAGTTAATTTTATACAACATATCGCGATAAAAATATCAATTTGGAAAAAAAATTGCATGTAAGTTGCAAATGAATTCTGTTTGTGTATACTAAAAAATAGTAAATAGACCCCTTTGAAACTGAAATAATACGGAACATTTAATAAGGAATTATGTATGAACATGCTAAAAAAAATATGCCTCTTGCTCAGTCTTATGTGCACGTGCGGATCGATGCTGGGTATGCAACAAGAACCTGCTCAAGCTTTTATAAGCGCACACTTTAACGAACAACCAGACATATTAGCCATAAAAAAAACACTTGCAGACCATCCTGCATATGCCAATTTTATTAATGATTCTAACAATTCCATATTGGCGTACGCCATGAGACCTGATTTTGCAAATACAGTTTTCGATGTACTTATTCCGCACATCACAGACATAAAATTGTTTACAACAAAAGATAGTTCTGGGAATACACCCCTTTTTGATGCCATTAGACATGGTAGCGCTCATCAAGTTAGCGCATTGCTTGCAAAAGAAAAAGAAATTACCGGCAAGGATAATCCCTCTGTAGACATTGCCTGCAAAGGAAAATACGACTCGACAGCGAGCACGCCCTTATACCTTGCCGCAGAAAATAAAAACCCAAAAATATTTAACCTCTTACTTCAGCATGGGGCTCAACTGAGCACATCAAAAACAGTTACAGGTTTAGATTATACCGAAGAAGAACAGGTTGAAAATCTTCTTACTCAGGCTCTTAAACAAGATTCAGTTGAAGTCGTGCAATTTGTACTACAACAGTCATGTTACACACAAAAAAATCTCGAAGATAGCTTGCTATCGCCATGTTACAATAGCGCTCACACCGATGAAATAAAAAAATTGATTCAAGATAACATTGATCAACTTACACAAGTTGAAAAAGATGCAAAAGATACTGCAGAAAAAAAGGCTCGCGCACGCACGGTTAGTTTGCGTAAAGCGTGGGGAATATCTACCGGTACAACACTTATCTGCGGCGCATTAACCTATGCACTTATCCGTCGTGGTTTTACAAAAACTGCCATAGTCCTCGACTGTGTTGCAGCTCTAGGGTTGCTCATGAATGGTGTTCGCATTAAATACCAAGTACCAAAAGCATCGTATAAAAAATCATATACATGGTTTGACACATTCATACGCATTCCATCTCTTTGTTGCTCATAAAAATAAATACGGAACATTTAATTATGAAAAAAATAATTACAGTAATCGCACTCGGCACCATATGCCTTATGACAAGCTCTATTTGGACCATGCAACAAACAGAAGATCTGTATTATATCGGTTCAAGCAAGGCAACACCAAAAGAATTTAAAGGTTTAAAACTTTTGTATGACGCAATACAACGAGATGATGTAAAAACCGTCTCTGAAATTTTAACCAAATATCCTCAAGATGTCGCACTTCAAATTCATTTTGCCGATGAAAAAATTTTAGATATATTGCACATAGCATTACAGAGAGCTGATGAAAAAATTGCGCTATGGATCTTGCAAAACACACAAATTGATCCGAATTTTAAAGCAACCTACCATAAAACAAACACCAGTAGTACACCCTTACATATTGTTACTACAAAAGATAAATCCTCAACAAAATTATTTACTGAACTTTTGAGCCATGGAGCGGACATGAATGCTCAAGATAGCAAGAGTGAAACAGCTATGCACAAAGCGGTCTTCATTTCAAGAAATGATTTTCTTAAAATTTTATTAGCACAAGGCGCACGACACAATATCATCAACAACAAAGGCCAAACACCCCTAGAAATAGCTCAAGAACTTCTACAAAAGACACAGGCTATGATTATGACCCATCAAGGGAAAAAAGAAGTTCTCAAAAGACTGGAAATATCAAAAGAAAAAATTATTACAAGTATAAAAATTCTTACAACTGCACAATTTAAAGTTCATAAAGCATTCGCATACAAAATAACCGCGGCTACCGTTGTTGCATGCTCTGCGCTCACATATTTTTTACATAAACGCCACTTCACCAAAAGGGCTATCGCTATCGACGCGCTAACAGTCTTTGGCTTGCTGATGAACGTTGGGCGAGTTAAAAGTGCTACACCCTGGCACGATTACAAAAAATTATCTGCATGGGATTCAACGTTAAAAGCAATCCCCACACTCTGTTATGGGTCATAAAAAATTTTATATAAAAACCGTATACGTGGATTGAGACCTTTATGCATATTCCTTTTCTCATTCATCGTACAAACACTCATTAAAAACGGTGGCTTAACCTATTTTTTGCATACTGAGCTGCTTAACGAGACTCGGCACAGTACGCATCAAACATGCTGATCCAACGTAAGTGTCTCGATATGTGCCTGCACAGACCAACATTATTCTGTAAAAAAACAAACCATCTCTTAGCGGATCTGCACTCTGTTTTTGATTATACTTAAATAATTTCTGTATTTTCTGTTTGTAATTTTTTGACAATATTTTTCTTCTTGGTACACTTATTTTGTATGAAAATAAAACAAATAAAAGAGGTTTCTATGAAAAAGTGTATACGCCGCATATCTTTATGCGCCCTGATCGCATGCTTGGCTATAAGTACGCCGAGCTTTGCCATGTTTGGTGTTAACTGGTCTGACGTGTGGAAAGATATCAAAGGAATGCCAAAAAACTTATTTGAAACTGATGTAACTGAACCATCCAGTACTACCCCACAAACACCTGCATCAATACCTGTACCAACACCAGAAAAAAAATCTGAACAACAAAAGACACCTGGAACAGCAAAATCAACTATACCAGCTCCTGCCAAACCAACAGAAAAAACACCAGCTCAACAAAAAAAACAAGAAAAAATGGATCCACAGTATGCATGCTTTTTAGCTCATTGTTTTGTGCGTAGCTGCGAACTGCCTTCTGAGTGTTCATTGGTGTATGATGAATCATTTATCGACCTTTTGGTCCCCCTCATCCGATATGCCCATGAAGACACCTCATTATTTTCAGAAGCTCGTGCGGTTCAGTACAAAAATTTGCTTACGAGTGTGTATGAATACCTTCAAAAAGAACCTACAAACACACAAGAAAAAAAAATTACCCCAATAGAACGTGTTACGTTTTTGAGCGAATTTGTACAGTTCATTGCTGAACAGTTCTCTAAAAATGCTCCTCAAAAAGAGCTTGAAACACAGGTTAAAAAATTTTTAACTCAAAATATTTTTATGCCCGATGCATATATGATCGATAAAACTCAAAAAACCTTTTTGAGCTCTTTTATTACATCATGGAAAACATTTAAAACATTTGTCATTCCTGCAAATCCAACAGATACACACGGACTTACCGGTAAATTAGTTGACCACTATGATGTGTTACTTTCATTAACACACGTGCGACCACTGCTTAAAACTCAATTTTCTAAAAATTCAGAAGTAAACGCACAAATTGATCCACGTATTATGGCTTATACTCAAAGTATTCATACGATACTTGATACATACAAACAGTATATAACATGCCAAGAAACCATAAAAAGTATTTTAACTGCCATAGAAGAAAAAAAATCAAAAAAAGAGGCTCTTATCCCGCAAGAACAAGCTCTTGAAAAGGTATGTCTTGCTCACAAAAAACAACTGGACAACCTTGGAGTCAAACTCGTCAGCGTTCTTAGAGATGACACAAATCCTTCTGACGAATTATGTAATGAATTTTGGACAAAGCTTGTAGAACAGATACAAGCATTTTCAGGAGAGTTTTTGTGCTCGGCAGAAAACATACAAAAATTAGGTGAACAACAAGCTCAGAAACAAAAAAAAGATGAAGAAATAGAAACTCTTTCTTCAAAAGAAGAAGATAAAAAAACACCTCAAGACGCTGAGCTCATACAATCTTTGCAAAAAGAACACCAAGATCTTGAACAAGAAATAAACAAACTGAACCAAGAGATTGAACTCCCCGCAAATCAAACGCTTGTTTTATATCAAAATCTTTCGGCACCGGAGATACAATCAGGTGATTCACCCAAAAATTACAAAGCGTACAATACACTTATCGATCCTTTTTTACCCGCAGAAAAAACTGATATTGACCTGTATTTTCAAAAAATGATGACGTTCATCCATGTTATACACGAATTACAAACCACGATCGCATCATTTAGTACAGAAATACAAAAGCAACAAGAAGAACAAGAAAAACAAGCTCAAGCTGCGCAAGAAATTGCAGAGAAAACAGCTCAAGCAGCTACTGATAGAGCAGAAAAAGCAGCCACTCGAGATCAACAAAATGCATCCACCCATCACGAAGAACAACCTTTAAATAACCTCGGTGGCGAATGCATGCATCCAGTTACATGCCCTCAAGGATCAGCATCCAATGGATCACCTACAGCTGGATCTTCAAGCTCGCCATCAACAGGTTCATACACACCGTCTACCGGGTACTCTGCACCTTCTCCATCAAGCCCGTATAGAGGTGGAACTACAGGCTCGTACCCCGCAGCATCATCATACTATCCCTCATCAGGAACTCATGGAGGCCGTGGTTTTCCCCCAGGCTCAGGATCTCTCCCTTCGCAACCTATGGCAGCAACAACCCCAGTTCAAAATGAGGTATCTAAGCCTCAAGAAACCGATACGGTACGCTTATGGAACGAAACAAGTGCCTTTGACGAGAACCCTCAAGAAACAAAACGAGCACATGGCTCGCGTTATTTGTACCCATACGTTTCTCAAGACGCAAGTTTGCACGATGTAGACGAGCACTATCAAGCAATAACTGCGCTCAAAAAACCTGTGCCAACCACTACTAAAAAAATTGAGATGTATGAACCGGTCCAAGCACCACAAAACACACACAAAAGAACACCGGTATATCAAGATACTTCTGCATGGTATGATCCGATTGTTACCTGCGTAAAATTTATTCCGGCTATCGCGCTACCAGCTGCCGGCATCGCACTCTTCTTATTATAACAGCAGCAGGCGGGCGCCTGTCCTGAAGAATACTTCAAGTATATAGACTTACCCGTTTAAACCGTATAACAAATCACCGTGTGTAAAAGGCTAAAGCTTTTTACACACGGTGATTTGTTATACTATGTCACCAGATCAAACGCTCTCAGCCGTCGCCAATCTTACAGCCCAGATAATATGTAATTACTTTTATCTGGAGGCTATGGCGGGCAGGGGGCTTAGGTCATGAGTCAAGAGCGAAGCTTTTGCGGGTTAAGGGTGGAACCCTTATTACGCCCCGCGTAAAAAATTTTTAATCTTAAAAAGGATAACTCCCATGATTGCACGTATTTGTGGCCATATCGTCGATACTCAAGCGTCTGCTCTTGTTGTTGATGCCGGAGGCGTGGGTTACTTGGTGCACGTACCCCGTGCTACGTCATACGCCATAGGCGCGCACACAACACTTATGGTCTCGTACCGTTTTTCGTCAGAGAACGGCCCTTCTTTGTACGGCTTTACAAGCACGCTCGAGCGCGATTTATTTAATTTGATTACTTCTTGCTCGGGCATCGGCCCCAAGCTCGGGCTTGCACTTTTGGAAGATTTATCGGCCCAAAACATTGTTGATGCGATCATACGCAGTGATGATACAACTTTGTGTTCGGTAAGCGGCGTGGGCAAAAAAAAGGCGGAGTTGATAGTACACTCACTCCGCGATAAAATTCAGTCATTTGTGCCGCTTCTTGCAGCAGACCAGTCATCGCCGCAACAAGGCTCATCACAAACATTGTACGAGCTTGGGCTCGCGCTCGGCGCTCTTGGCTACTCGCGCATCGAGATCAAAAAGGCAACGCATGCTGTTGCGCAGCTCCATGACCTCGACACGCTTCCATTCGATACCGTGTTACGTAAGTCGCTGCTTATGCTTTCAGCAGGGAACTAATTTTTTGAGCAAGCTGGCTCAGCACAATAAGCTCTTCTTCTCCGCTGGTCATGTCTTTGAGTTTGCCGCAGCCATTTTTTTGTTCGTCCTCACCCAAAATAACCGCATAGCGTGCAGCACTTCTATCAGCTTTTTTAATAGCTTGTTTAGGCCCCGTTGCATCAAAAATGATATACGTAGGAATATGATGCGCGCGCAAATCATCCTGCACAAGCAGCGCAAGTGTATGCTGCGCAACATCAAGAGGCGCAATCGCAATACAGTTTGTACGCTCATCTCTTACATTTTTTTGCAGCTCAAGCAGCGCCATAACCCGCTCGATGCCTATGCCTGCACCGCATGCAGGGGTCATCTGTTTTGATCCTAAAATTTCACCCAGACGATCATAACGTCCACCGCCACAGAACGCACTTTGAGCACCAAGCAGCATGCTCGAGAACTCAAACACCGTTTTGGTGTAGTAATCAAGGCCACGCACCAACGTTGGCATAACACTATATGACACACTCAATGCTTCAAGGTTATCTTTGAGAGCCTGCCACTCGACAGCACAGGTCTCGCAGAGAAAATCGATCGTTTTTGGTGCATTCGTGTACACTGCCTGACATGACGATTCTTTGCAATCGAATACGCGGAGCATATTAGTTTCTTTGCGTGTTTTGCAGGTAGGACAGAGCTCGTGCTCATGCTGGTCAAGAAACGTTTTTAATTGCGAGCTGAAGCGTACGCGATCGTCGCTACAGCCTAAAAAGTTTATGAGCAATGCAAACGAAGACAGGCCAAGTGTATGCGAAAAAAGCTTTTCGAGCAGCACAAGCAGTTCGACATCATAGAGAATACTACTTGCACCAATAGCCTCGATACTAAATTGATGAAACTGTCTAAAGCGACCCTTTTGTGGGCGCTCATAGCGAAACGTTGGTCCGTAAGAGAATACCTTCCAAGGAAGATTTGGTTGTGATTGGTCCATAAACATGCGCATGATCGGCGCAGTAAGCTCAGGACGCAAACAGATGGGCAATTTTTCTTCATTACGCATCTGAATCATAAACATTTCTTTAGTCACAACGTCCGAGGTCTCACCCAATGAATGATGGAACAGTTCCGCGTGCTCAAGAATAGGTGTTGCAACCTCTTTGAATGAATGCATGGCACATGCTGTTTTTGCAGCGTCGACCACACGATTAAACAAAGTCATATCGGCAAAATCCTGTGTACCTTTTACACGGGGAGTCATAAAAAAATCCTCCATAAAAATGGCATTCGCCACTTTGACATGCACCAAATTTTTAATCGAATGTATTTCTCAATCGACATGTTAGCATGCACATCTAAGCGGGTCTCGCTATAAAAACCATTCCCCCTCGCCGGTAAAAACAAGTGTTTTCACCAAGCTTTCGGGGTATACTAAAAAAATATAAAACATCGCCATTATACCCGAAAGGCTTACATCGTGATACGTACGATCTCAGCTGATTTGCTCGCCGAATTTGCATGCACCCACGCCGTTATCGATGTACGATCGCCATCCGAGTATGCGAATGGACATATCCCTGGCGCACACAGTGTGCCACTTTTCTCAGATCAACAGCGCGCAGTAGTCGGTACTCTATATGTACAAAAAGGCAAAGAAGAAGCAATACGCACGGGCCTTGAGATTGTTGGCAGCCAACTTGCCGATTTTGTAGCTGCAATTGCACAAGCTGCTCCTACAAAAAAAATACTGGTGTATTGCTGGCGCGGCGGCATGCGCTCCAAAAGTGTCGCGTCGCTGCTTGATTCGCTTGGCTACGATACCGCGCAGCTTATCGGTGGTTACAAAGCAATGCGTGCGTACAATCGCACGATGTTTGAAACTGTACAAAAATACGTAATTATTAGTGGTAAAACGGGTAGCGGAAAAACCATTCTTCTTAAAAAACTTGCACAACAAGGTGAACAGGTTGTCGATCTTGAAGGGCTTGCTCGTCACAAGGGCTCAGTGTTCGGATTTTTTGGACAGACACAACCGCAGCCGACCCAAGAGCAATTCGAAAATGATCTTGGATGGGCACTCATACATGCAAGAACAGATCGTACAATCTGGCTTGAAGACGAGAGCCGCATGATCGGCCGATGTTCTCTCCCAGAAGGGCTTTGGCCACACATGCAACAGGCGCCACGTATCGTCATAGAGGTACCAGAACATACACGACGCACGGCTCTTATTACAGAGTACGGGGCGATGCCTCATGATCAACTTATCTCAACGATAGAACGATTATCTCGACATGTGGGCAGTGAGCGCACCGCGCATATGCTCAAACATATCACAGAGCTCGACGTCATACTTGACGAGCTGCTCAAACACTATGACAAAACGTATACCTTTTCGGCCGAGCGTCGTAAAAAGAATTATCCGCATGTTGCAGAGCATACGTTTATACTCGAAGATATCTCAAATTTAAAAACTATTTCGGATCTCATATCACTGGCACGCACAATCTATTCGTCAAAATACACACCATTGAGCGAGCACCCATGAACCTGTATATTCGTGTGCGACCAATCGCCGCATGCAACCGTATTCTTACCTACCGCATTCCACCCTCGTGGCCAGATCCTCAGCGATTTATCGGCTCACTGGTTATTGTGCCGCTGCAAAAACGGACCATTTGCGCACTGGTGATCGATGTAAGCTCAACGCTCACAAAAACAGAACAAACCTATGCCATGCGCGATGCACTCTCGTATGAAGACGCAATGGTTGATGAGCGGTTCAAATGTTTTGTGCATGCGGTAGCACACTACTACGCTCTGGATGATGTCACCATTTATCGCCGGCTCATAACCGGACTCGTACGAACACAAAAACAACATACTGCAATCTCTCTTGACCACCATCAAAAAACAAAACATATCGAACTCTCAGAAGCTCAACAAGCCATTGTTAACCATATACACATACAACTTGCTAATGCCACTGCACATCAAAATCCTACGCTGATCCACGGGGTCACCGGTAGTGGCAAAAGTGAAGTATACGCCGCGATCATGGCAGAAGCTCTTGCGCAGGGTAAAAGCTGCATATTTTTGATACCAGACGTATCCCTTGCGGTGCAATTTGTTGCATTCTTCCGTGCACGTTTAGGGCATGGGGTGTATGGTTATCACTCGGCAACGTCTGCGCAAGATAAGCGCAAACTATGGAATGCGATCAGCACTAAAGAAGTATGCGTAGTAATCGGTGTGCACCTACCCATATTTTTACCCGTGCACGCATTAGGTCTGATCATTGTGGACGAAGAGCATGAGATCGGATATCAAGAAAAACAGTTCCCGCGGCTCAACACCCGCGAGGTTGCTCTTATGCGTGCGCAGACATACCAAGTGCCTATCGTGCTTGGATCAGCAACGCCGTCAATACACGCCTATGCGATGGTAGAACAAGCCCGTTGGAGCTTATTTGAGCTCAAAGATCGCTTTTTTAGTACTTCATTGCCAGCCATACAGATCGTTCATCTGATCGATCGCACGCAGCGTACAAAAAAGCGCACGCACTTTTGGTTTTCTGAGCCATTGCTTGCAGCAATTAACAAACGTATTGAACAAAAAGAACAGTCTATTATTTTTTTAAACCGCCGTGGCTATAGTTTTTTTGTACAATGCAGCGGGTGTGGACATATCACCACCTGCCCGAGCTGCGCGGTCAGTCTTACCGTGCATAAAGATATAAATAAAAACACATTAAAATGTCATTATTGCCAACACGAGCAACCATACCCCACCATATGCAACGAATGCAACGCCAAACAGTTTATCGATAAAGGAATAGGCACACAGCAAGTAGTCTCTCTTCTTGAAGAACTTTTTCCTCTCGCTCGTATTGCACGCGCTGATCTTGATACCACGGTTGACCGTAAACGCTGGCAAGAGACTATGCGACGCATGATGAGCGGCGAGATCGATATACTCGTGGGCACACAAACTATTACACGTGGATACCACTTTCCGCGTCTTACGCTTGTGGGGGTTCTCTGGGCAGACAGCGGACTATCATTTCCGTTCTACAATGCCGCAGAGGTTGGATTGCAACAGCTTATTCAAGTTGCAGGACGCGCAGGTCGCGAAATAAGCGGAGGCGAGGTTATTGTACAGACGATGGAAGGACACCCAGTGCTTGCCTTCCTTGATGAATTACGCTATCGCGATTTTTTTGAGCATGAAAAAAAGAAGCGCGAACTTTTTGGGTACCCACCCTATGTGAGATTTGCCGAAATCGAGTTTCGCCACATAGATGAACAAACAGCTAAACGTGAAGCGAATGCATGCGCCGAATTTATACGGGCAACGTTCCCTGATATCACCGTACTTGGTCCAGCCGATCCACCTATAAAAAAAATTAAATCGATCTATATGCAAAAAATGTATCTCAAGGCACAACAATTTGGACCTATCCTGCAGGCATACCAAAATTACTGTGCAACACATGCATCAGCATCTCAGGTGTTTTTTACCCCATCTCCCATGAGCTAAAGAAAGGACTTTCAATGAAATTACATGAGATTCACGTTATTGTTGGCCTGGGTAACCCGGGCGCTGCGTACGGACGGACTCGTCACTCAGTAGGTTTTATGGTTCTTGATCGCTTTGCCGAACTTAACAATGCAACAGCATGGCGCGAAAAAGATAAATCAGAACAAAGCGAGATCGTCATAAATAACATGAAAATTTTACTCATCAAGCCTCAAACGTATATGAACAACTCAGGCCAAGCGCTTGTGCACCTGGGCAAAGCAGGCATCAAAGCAGAGAACATTATGGTCATACATGACGAGCTCGAAAAGCCTTTTGGTACCGTATCAATCAAGCAAGGCGGCAGCGCCCATGGGCACAACGGCCTGCGCTCTGTCATAGCCACCATCGGCGATCAGTTTTGGCGCGTACGTGTAGGCATTGGCCGGCCAACAAACAAAGAGGACGTCGGCAGTTATGTGCTCGAAACATTCAGCGAAAAACGTGAACTTGTAGAACATATGATCGAGCATGCTTGCCAAGAAATACGGCAGGCTCTTGAGTAATTTATAGACAAAAAAAACAGTTCTGATATGATTTAAATATTCAGTTAAGAAAAATTTAAAAACATGTTCAGTATCAAGAAAGAAACAATTATGATGAAAAAATTAGCACTCAGCGCACTTTGTATATGCATGATTACCACGCCCGCAGCACAAGCTTTTGAAACCTCATCTTTTTTTGCAACAACACGACGCATGGGTGATGCACTGGTATCATTCACACAAAATCATCCGCGCCAGGCTCTTGCGATTGGTATTTTAGGCCTTGGAGCGCTGATTTGTTTTGATATTTTAACGCGCATGAAAAAAACAAATGCAGTAAAAACAAACAACAAACTCAAAGAAAGCATTTTAAAGCTTCCTAATGCACATTTTCATTTTAATGAAGAAGCTACTCTTTTGATTTTTGGTTCATAAAATTAAACAAAAAATAATATTGAGACCATCATAGGATCTTGTATGAAAATATTAAAAAAAATAACGCTCATTGTTTTATGCGCATTAATCAGTCAAAGTTCAGCTATGCACGCGATTTCGTTGGTGCAAACCAGTAAAGCGATCGCACGACCTGTAGTACATGCATGTGCTCGCGTCGGTCATCGCATTAAGATTGCTACCCCACGCGTCATGTTTATTGGCCTTGCGGTGACCTCTGTCGTTTTGTACTTCAAATATACACGTGCACAAGAGCTGCTTAAGCGCGAAAAAATTAAACAAGCTGCACCGCTGAAAACAACCGCTCAGCAACCCGCTCCTACGCAACCAGAGGAGTTACAAGAGGAATTAAAAAAACTACGAAAAAAAGCCGCTGAAGATAAGTTTTTTCATGATGCAAGGCAAGAAATACTCACTAAACTCAGCAAAGAGAATATTAAATTAAAAGACAAAATTATAAAACTGGAACAAGAGTTACAGAAAAATTAAAAAAAATCGCCTTGAGCAAAAAAACCCAAGGCGACTGCAAAAATTCTCTATCACACCGTTTGATATTACTTCTTTGACTTCATAACAAAAAACTCAACACGACGATTTGGCGCTTGCGCTTCTTTGCCGCCTGTTGTTACCAAAGGCATCTCGTAGCCACGGCCTACGATGTTCATTTTTTCTGCTGGAATGCCTTTTTCTGCAAGCCAGGACGCCACATGTTCTGCGCGTTTTTCAGAGAGCATCATGTTATACACCGCTGAACCTGCTGCACGATCAGCATGACCTTCTATCACTACGCTCTTTGGTGATCTCTTTTTACCAAGTTCTTTTTTAATAATACGATAGTCATGCTCAAGCACGCTCATTTGATCAGGTCTGATATCAGATCGGTCAAAGTCGAACTGCACGTTCTTAAACCCGTGCTTTACCTGATCTGCGCGCAAATCCTCCCAAGACTGTTGTGTTTGTGCTACGCTCAGCGATGCATCGTCAAGTGACTCATCCTGAAATGACTCGTTAGCTACTGCTGCTCGCGGTGTTGTGCGAGTAAAGGGATTCTCTTCTTCCTGAAGCACAAACGTATCAAGTGACTCTGCTATCGATGCCATAGCAGGATTTTGTGAAGATTTTTCTTCATGCATTACCATTTCTTTTGATGCGGTCGATTTTGCCTGAGGCTTTTTTCTATTCGAACAGCCACTAGCGAAAACGAGTACACAGAGAAGCAGTGAAAGAGAAGAAAATTGTTTAACGCCATTATAGTGCATGATCGTCATTTTACGCCCTTCGTATACGTGAACCATTAACATTTTTTCGCAAATATATGCTTTTTTATAACACAAAATTTATACTAGAGATACAAGAAAATTTTTATTAAAACAAAAGATAATAGCATTTTTCACTTTGACTTACACTCATTTACTCATGAAATGATACTGCAGATCTCCGCATGGATGCGTAGATCCAAGTGAAATGTGCCATTGCAAAAATAAGGATACATAAACGTCATGAAAAAAATAGTCATAAGCCACGATCCATGGCAGACCCGAACCGCAGTGCTTGAGTCTGACGGCCGGCTTCAAAACATGTACTACACGTCCCCAAAAGATGAAACGCTTGAGCGCTCATTCTTTAAAGGCGTGGTCATGAAAGTACTGCCGGGAATACAGACCGCTTTCGTCGATATAGACCAGGACAAAGCTGGATTTTTACACATCTCTGATGTTGACCGCTCTCTTGCTATCAAACGCATGTCACGCTGTGACGGCTTTGAAGATGAGGATGTCGAAGAGGATGAAGAAGGCAAAGAAACTCTTCATTGCGAGCCCGACATCAACAAAATTCTCAAAGAAGGCGAGCACATTTTAGTGCAGGTGAACAAGGAACCGGTTTACGAAAAGGGACCTAAGCTTACCACCTGTTTTACCATACCCGGACGTTTTTTAGTGCTCATGCCAAACGTACCGCGTATCGGAATTTCTAAAAAAATCGAAAATCCTGAAGAACGCACCCGTTTACGCGACCTTGTGCGATCACATCTCCCTGCATGCATGGGCGCAATCATTCGTACCACATCAGATGGCTGCGAAGAAAAAGACTTGGTTCGCGAAATCAAATATCTCTTGGGCACATGGGAAGAGATCGAGAAAAATTATAAAGAAGCACTCCCTAAAAAGCTTATACACAAAGATATTGACCCGGTATTACAGATTATTCGCGACAACCTGGATGATAACATCGAAGCGGTCATCTGTGATAATGCCGAAGTACATGCGCGCATTCTCTCGTTTGTAAAAAAAACTGCATCAGATCTTACCTACAAAATTGTACTGCACAATGGCGAGGGGCACATATTCACCCAGTACCACATTGATGAACAAATAGAAAAAGCACTCAATAAAAAGGTTCATCTCAAGTCGGGCGGTTCGCTGATCATAGAGTCAACCGAGGCCATGACCGTCATCGACGTAAACACGGGTAGATACACCGGCTCAAAAAATCTTGAAGAAACGCTCTATAATACTAATCTTGAAGCAGCAGAAGAGGTGGTACGCCAATTACGACTCAGAAACATCGGAGGCATTATTGTCATCGATTTTATAGACATGGCAAGCCATACACATCGTCAAAATTTATTCAGATCTCTTGAGCGATTCTTGCGCGAACGCGACAAATTTCAGTCGGTCGTGCTTCGCGTGTCCGAGTTTGGTTTGGTCCAAATGACCCGCAAACGCACGGGGCGCATGCTTACCCAGCAACTGCTCACCGACTGCCGCTGCTGCAGGGGCACGGGGTTTGAAAAAAATGTGCAAGAACAAACGTATTCATTCTTGCGTATGCTTCGCGATGGTTTGGCAGCGGGCCGTTACCGCGGAACCATTAATGCGCAAGTGCACAAGGACGTGTTCACCTATGTCATTGAGCATGAGTATGACGCATTAATTGATCTCGAAAAAATGTACAAAGTAAAAATCGTACTTTCGGCACACGAAGATGCTGACGTATCGAGCTTTGCTTTGTCGTAATATTTTTTGCAAAAATTATTCACAGACCAAAAAGGCCTCGGATAAAACCGGGGCTTTTTTCTTGTTTTTTAAACTTTTTTACCTCAACACTTGCTTTTCACCCCCCCCCTGATATAATTAATAATAGTAATTATATTTTATTATTATTAAATGGTATCAAGGAGTTCTTTATGAAGCAGTTACACCTTACGCTCTTACTCTCAGCGCTTACGGTAACCTCGGTTGCTATAGGGATGGAACAAAAAAATCCATCTGCATTATCAACTGGCCAAAAATTTGGTACAAAACAGTCTGCGAATTTTGAATTAGCACAGCTCGCGCCAACTAATTCACTTGCCAATATGCCCGATGAAATTGTTCAAAATATCATCGGGCAGGGTATGCAAAGCCTTCCTGCAAAAAATGTCGAAAAATATCTCGTTCGACAATCACATATCAATAGGCAGTTTCGTAGAATAGCAACTGAAATTCTTGGCAATTTGCGAGAATTAAGCGATGGTGATCTCAAGAATCTTTCGTCATCGATTATATATGATTCAGGACCTATTTTATTTGTTGTTATAGACCTAATAGAAGGGCTTAATCAAGCTTCTTTTGCTCGAGAAATGTTGAGCTACTTATTAATAACATTAGGATTGGATCCGAATGTAAGAAGAAACAGCGAATTGAGTGATGACACGCCAATTTTTTATTTAACTGATCCTGACGTAGTTACAATGCTTCTTAAGGCAGGAGCAGATCCTAACAAATTAAATCATTGTAATCGCAATGCTCTGTTTAACGATCGGCTAAATAAGAATACGACTAAAATACTTCTCGCAGCAGGAGCAAATCCCCTACAAAGGGATAAAAACGGTTCGACTCCTCGCGGATATGCAAATAGAAATATTAGTGGTGGTATCGCGAAACGTAGTGATGGAAGAAATATTATTATTCCACGCAAAACACTATTTCTCGACGGCAAAACAAACGATCTCCTTGTTGAAGCAGAACAAGCATGGCGTGGTGGTGAAAAAGCAAAACAAGAGTTTATTAACAATCTCAAAGCTGAAATAGCTGCAGAAGAACAAGCTGCAAGCCGAACAACGAGTACACCAACAACAACGACGACGACTCAGCCACAGTAAAAATGCTATGAATTTAACAAAAAGGCCTCGGGTAAAACCGGGGCCTTTTTGTGTATCAAAAGTTCAAAAAAAATATAACTACTCGAGATGCGATTTCAAAAACCATGCCATTTTTTGATGCTCTTCAAGAAGTTTTGTTGCAAAATCAACGTTGTCTGTTTCTTTTTTATTCTCAAAAAAAGGTATCGCTTCTTTAAGACTATCCATAACCGAGGTATGATCAGCAAGCAGCTCACTAAGCATTTGCATATCTTTTGGATTAACTCCCGGCTGCTCTTTTATACCTTTTGATTGATCGAGAAACTCGACGCATGTACCAATAGGAAAATCTCCGAGCATACGAACGCGTTCGGCAATACCATCAATCTGTTTTGCAAGTTGCTCATAATGACTGTTCAACATGGCATGCAGTGATGCAAACTGTGGCCCACGAATATTCCAATGGTACTTAAGCGTTTTCACATACAACAAGAACGTTTCCGCAAGAATTTTGTTAAATTTTTCTGCTGATGTGGATTCTATCTGCTCATTCTGAACAATCGTATCCAGCTTTGGAGCCTTCACACCTACCTGTTGAGCGCAACAAAAACTTACAGCTAGAAGCAGGCTGCTTGCTAAAAATAGTTTAAAGTTCATCGATCTTATCTCCCTTTATTTTTTTATTACTCAAGATGCGATTTCAAAAACCATGCCATCTTTTCGTGATCTTGCAAAAGCTTGGTTGCAAAGTCCAGGTTTCCATAGTCCTTTTTGCTATCAAACAAATCAAGACCTTTTTGTATAGTAACCATAAGCGCGGTATGGTCAGCAAGCAGATCTTTAAGCATCTGCATATCTTTAGGATGCACGCCTGGCTGCTCGGTAATGTTGTTTTTTGCAAGTTCTAAAAATTCTTTACAAGTACCAATGGGAGCTTGATTCATCATGCGCACACGTTCGGCGATACCGTCAATATGTTCTGCAAGTGTATGATACTGGCCATCGAGCAATGCATGCAGCGGCCCAAAGTTTGGGCCCACAATATTCCAGTGGTACTTAAGCGTTTTTACATACAGAATAAACGTTTCTGCCAAGATCTGGTTAAGTGCATGAGCTTGGGTATGCATCGAGAACTCCTTTTTTTGTTAAAAAAATATGACCTTCTAACTAACATTCATCTTTCAATGTTTCAGCGCTCGGTTGATGCGTCATAAAATAGTACGGCCTTTTAGAGGCGTACCAAGACCGCACTATTTTGTCTGGTATGGCTGGCACGTCGGCGAACAGGGGGCTTTATGTATTATGTCACCAGCCGTCGCATAAAGCTATGGCTGGCAGGCCGGGTCAAGCCTTACGGCCCAAACGAAACGTACTTACTTTCGTTATGGAGGGTGAAAGCCCTCAAAGTTTGCATTTGTAAAGCGTAATAGCTGGCTGATCAAAAGTACTAATCTCATAGAGCTTGCCAAGTAAGGCTGTTGTTACCATATGCTCGGTTATCAAAGACCCCAAAATGCGTGCCGTTACCGCGCCAAGAGCAATGATCGTATGCGGAATTTGAGCGTCAGTATACGCCGCTAAAACCGCATCAACAAACTTCATCTGACACTCGACAGCGCTTGCCTCTTTGCACATTTGATGTTCAAAGAATGTCGGTATTGAAGTGGTATGCGAGTGCGGTGCTGTTGAAACGCCCTTAATAAAGGTCGTCATGTGATTTTGCGGGCCATCAAGGTACAGCTGGAAAATTGAGTGCAAGTCTTGAGTCATCACCGAAACGGTTGGATGAAAACCTACTCGATTACCTTTTTTATCTTTTTTGCCAAGACTCTCAGCGTACAATTGTTTAAAAAGATGGGCTGAGCTTGCAAGCGATGGCATCGACACAAAAAATGGTGCAATCGCATGCGTTTTACTTTGCTCAAACAACCACAGTGCATACTGAATAATCGGATTAGTTTCTGGAGCTTCATCAAAAATACGCGTTAAAGCACTTTGTGCGCCAAGCGCAATAAGATTGATATTGATACCCATAAGCGCAAGAGGCAACAAACCAACAGCTGAAAACGTCGAAAAGCGCCCGCTCACTTGTTCGGGAACAAACAATAATCCAAACTTTTCTTTTGAAGCTACCTGTGAAAGAGATGAGCCCTTTTGAGTAACACAAACCACGCGCTCATTGATTTTTGTTGTATGTGTTTTAAAAAAATCGAGCAACACCGCTGCATTGATCAGGGTTTCTTGCGTGGTGCCCGATTTGCTTACCATGCACAAAATAGGCGAAAAAGCTTCAGCAGAAAGCGTCTTTGCACGCGCAAGTTGCTCAACGATAGTGCCAAGTGATAAAGGATCAACCGTTTCACAAAAGTAGCATCGTGGATTTTGCAGATTATACTCGCCATACAATGCATGCACAAAAGCTTTTGATCCCTGGCTTGATCCACCAATACCACACACGATAATATCGGTAGGCTTAAGGGCCAAAAGATCCTCAAGCACCCCTTTAATTTTTGATATTGCAGCTTCATCAGAAGTAAGGGCGGTAAAGCTCTCGGGCGAGGAGTATAAAAAATCTGACTGAGCAGCTTTGAGTTGCGCGATAGAGGGCAACATACTGTTTTGTATGATTTTTGCGTATCCATCAAGATCAAACTGAGGATTGATGGTATAAGCGGGAAGAGAAAGCGCGTTACACGTATTCATAAGTTAAAATCCTTTGCAATGGTGATCGCTTAAGTGACATATTAATCGCTTAGTGACCTCAATAATCAATTAGAAAAGATCAGCAAACAATATCAATCATTTTGCATATGCATAGCTCGTGGGTTGCGCTACTGGCGCTTTTATGTTTCTTTTGATACAACTAAAAACAGGCAAAATTATCCGCGCAGCCGACACGTGTCGGCTACCAGGCCAAGGCCTGTGGGTAATCAAGCACCTAGTTTATATCATTACTCTGTCGAGACGAAAGGGTCAGTTCACGTGAAAATGGATACATTAACCATACTCCTCATTGGTGCGGTGATTGTAAGCGCTGCATTTTTATTTCTAAAAACTCGCAAAAATTCTTCAAGCACACCACAAGCACAAGTGTACGTGCTTTTTGGAGGGCCAGGTTCGGGTAAGGGAACGGTCGCAGGAAGACTGGTAAACGAGTACAATTTTCATCATATTTCCACAGGCAACATGTTCCGCGATAATATCAAAAATCAAACAGAACTTGGCAAAAAAGTGAGCGAGCTTATCCAAGCTGGCGCATTGGTGCCTGATGAAATCACCCTTGCGATGGTCCAAGATGCACTTGTACAAGCATTGAATAACAAAAAAACCGCAATCTTGCTTGATGGATTCCCACGCACCGCGCAGCAAACAAAAGCGTTGATCGACATGATCAAAAATGGTTCACTTAAGGGCGTAGAACTTAAAGTCATTTATATGCACGTGCCATCAGCCGACATGCTTCTTGATCGCTTAACCTCGCGCCTTACCTGTTCTAACCCAGCATGCCAAGCAACCTACTCAATCAAAACACTCACCGATGAAGAAAAAGCATCCATGAAGTGCCGCGCATGCGGCGGTGAACTCAAAAAACGCGCTGATGACGAAGTAGAATCAATTAAAAAACGTATCGATACCTTCACAACAACAGAAAAAGATATCACCGATATTTTTGATGCTGATAAAATTGTTACCTACAAACTGGATGCAACACAGTCAATTCCTCAGGTTTATGACGATTTTGTAGCACAAGTTGGACTCAAAAAGTAACCATAGGTTAGCGTAATGAAAAGCTTACGAGTTCTTTTGATTGGTATGTGTATCTGGACGGCAAGTCTCGAGACAAAAATCATAACCATGTATGATTTTTTGCATAACAACACATTCGATCAAGCATGCTTGAATCGTGCAGTACTTATTAAAATCTGGGCTCCAGGGTCTATTTTGAGCATGATGATACAACAATCGTTTGAAGAAGTTTCCATGGAATGTAACCAAACACCTGTTGTGTTTGTTGATTGCTCAGTAAACAATGATTATTGTTTTATAAAAGATCATTTCAGCATTAAAATGATACCTACAATCATCGCTCTCAAAAATGGTGTGGAAATTGCACGGCTCACGGGATATCAATCAAAAGAAAAAATCAAAGAGCTCGCTGAAACATTACTGCAACCGTAATATACACAAGGGGTAAGTAAAATTACCCCTTGTTTTTTTAACTAAAATATTAAAAAAAGGATTTGAAAAAATGAAACGCATAATACTCGCACTTGTATGTATTTGTGCAAGTCTTAACGCACGTGTTTTAGACCTAAGTGAATTTTTGTCACAAAAAAGCCTTTCCGTCGCTCTTGCAAACAAAACAGTTATTATCAAATGCTGGATGAACGGTTGCCCTCCTTGCATGAGAATGCGTCCATTATTTGAAAAAGTTGCTGAAAAATATGCTGATGGCTCAATTGTTTTTATAGACTGCAACATTCAAGAAGATCGCGGCCTGATCAGTGAAACATACCAAGTTTATTCGGTTCCCACTCTTCTGGTCTTTAAAAATAATGAGTTAATACATAGATCAACTGGATTTCAATCACAAAAAAATATCGAAAACCTTGTCAGATCATTGTAATACATAAAAACCCAAGGACATTGAATAAAGCAATGCCCTCGGTTAAACTAAAAAACATCGTTCATAACACAAGTTTTTTATTATGAAAGGCCTCAAAATGGAAGAAAAACAGTTACTCGAACGCTTAGAGCGCATCGAAGATAAAATCGACAGCATTCTTGATGCAATGGAATCGCTCAGCGAACTCTTCTCACAATTCGAAATTGAAGAAGAAGAAATGGAAGAAGACGAAGAAGAAGAAAAAGAAGAAGCCCCTAAAAAAGGCGGTTGCTCACCTCGCGGCGGTTGCTGCTCAGGTTGCCGTTAATCTTCACGTCAACAAGATTTTAAAAGCCCAGGAGTTAATGCTCCTGGGCTTTTTTTATGACCGGCATGTAGCCGTTGACAGAGAGCCAATTTCTTAATGTCACCAGGTCCATCCGTTCCAGCCTACGTTAACCCGCCGTCGCATAAAGCTATGGCGGACACGAACTTTTCGGCGGACAGGCGCATGAAGCTTTCAGCCCAAACACTTCAATGTTTCAGTGCTCGATATTATCTGGAGCCTATGGCCCATCAACCAGACACGACCCTGAGAAGTGTTTGGGTAGTACGTATTACTTGAGCATACTTATTTTCACCTGGTATGGCTGGCAAGCAAGGGTTTTTAGGTCATGGGTCCAGGGTGAATACCCTGGTTGAATACTATGCACAAACAGAGTAGATTGTGCTGAACTATTTTTTTATCATACAAAAAGGAGTGGGAATATGAGCGCAAAAACATTTGGAGCATGTATATCTGTAGTACTTGCTGGGTGCGTATGTATGTGCGTGCACTGTGATAACCACAGCAAAAAAAGACAGGTACAAGAAGTATCCTGCATTAAAGAAGTCTCAAGTTCAGGTGAATTAAAAAAGATATTTTCTCAAAACTCGAGCAAACTGGTTATCGTAAAAGCATTTGCCCCTTGGTGCGGAGCATGTACACACTATGCACCAACGTTCAAAAAGTTTGCAAAAGAACACCGTAACGACGCAATTTTTTGTACGGTGAATATCGACAAATTATCACAAGAAGATCGCAGCAGCGGTATTCTTGCCGATGTCGTACGCCTCCCTACCACCAAAGTGTTCGGACAAGGCCTTCTGATTGCTGAAAAAGTTGGAGCACTATCAGAAAACGATCTTGAAGCTTTGCTCTCAACAAAAAGCACCGCTCCTGTAAAAGACAGTGCTGAAAACATTGATCCGACTGAATCTGAAGAAGATATCACTGAACAGGTTGAAGAAGTTTAAAAAAAATATTTATGAGAGTACCGTTATGCGTACAATCTACGGATTAGCAGTATGTTTGCTTTGTACATCTGCCCTACTTTTGAGTAAATCATTTGATGCAACACAAGCAGAAAATCACATACGTCAAAATATTGAGTATTTTGAAGCACAACTAACTCAACTCAATTATCAAAATCGTCCAGAATTTTGGCATGCGTATACAAAAAATTTGTTGTCAGGAGATCCCCGAACAACAGGCCCAGCAACCTTTAACGAAATTCCTCAAATTGAACAGTTTATAAAACAACAATGGCCCAAAGAAAGCACAAAAAGAGATAGCTATCCTAAAATAGCTTTAGGGTACGCTCAAAATCTTCGCGATATCATTGAGACATACAGTATGGGGCTAGAAAACTCATACGAATTATATGACACTGAACCGATCGTCAACATCACAGAGTTAATAAGACAACTTACCGGGGTTATCGAAGAAATTAAATCAAAAACATTTACCAGCAGAACATATCGTGTGCCTTATGAATTGTTACTTCAACTTAGTCTCATTATTCAAAAAGATATGAAACAAGCTGAAACCGATTTAATAGTACATAACAAATCAATTTCACAAAGAGAACGAAAGCCATCACAAGAAAACATATAGCGAAGTCCATTTAGCTATGCACACCCGAGTTTACGAATAGTGCCTTTGGATTGCATAAACCGCGAATGCGTTTGAGCGTGCCTAAATGGCTGTTGCCATATCTCAAGAATTCAGTGATATTGGTCTACCAGATCCATACCAATTATAAAAAAACACTAAAAAAAGAGCACAGGGTATATGGATAAAACCATATACCCTGTGCTCTTTTTTAGCTATACAGAGCTATATTTTCGATTACATCATGGTTGCAAGCAACAATGCAATCATAGAGAGCAATTTAATCAAAATATTAAGTGCTGGACCGGATGTATCCTTGAACGGATCACCTACCGTATCACCAACAACTGCTGCATGGTGAGCTGGTGAGCCTTTACCACCCAAGTGCCCTGCTTCGATATACTTCTTTGCATTGTCCCATGCACCGCCGCCATTAGCCATCATAAGCGCTAAAAGCACGCCAGTCACGGTTGCACCAACAAGCGCACCGCCAAGGGCCAGCTTGCCAAATGCAACAAAAACAATCACCGGAATAATAACAGTTAACACGCCCGGAAGAATCATCTCGCGAAGAGATGCACGCGTTGCGATTGATATGCAACGATCGTAGTCAGGTTGAGCCTTGCCTTCCATTAATCCAGGAATGTTTTTGAACTGACGACGCACTTCTTGGACCATGCTCAAAGCTGCTTTACTTACTGAGCGCATGGTAAGAGCTGAAATTAAAAATGGCAGTGTCGCACCGATAAAGACACCCGCAAGAACTTCTGGATTCATAACGTTAATGATCAATACTTGTGCTTTTTCTGCATACGCTGCAAAAACGCCAAGGGCTGCGAGTAACGCTGAACCAATAGCAAAACCTTTGCCCATTGCAGCTGTGGTGTTACCAAGCGCATCGAGTTTATCAGTTATTGCACGTACCGGTTTACCAAAACCGGCCATCTCAGCTATACCGCCCGCGTTATCTGCGATAGGACCGTATGCATCAATGGTCATAGTGATTGCAACGGTTGCAAGCATGGATACTGCTGCAAGAGCAACACCAAACATGCTACCACCAAACGTGTACGCAATCCAAATGCCACCAGCCAAAATAATCACAGGGGCAACAACAGACTCAAGGCCAACAGAAAGTCCATAAATAATGTTAGTTGCAGCACCTGACTGAGCAGCTTCTGCAATTTTGCGAACTGGTCTGCTTGCCGTGTAGTACTCGGTAATAAGTCCTACAATAATACCTGCCGCACATCCAACGACCAGAGCAATCATAAGATTTTGGTCGATGCCACAGAGGTTGGTATACACGTATGATAATGCCAAAAATACGCCTACTGCTATAAATGTTGCATTACGCAACATGGTTGAACTTGATGCCTTAATAACTTTGTTTGCACCAAGAGCTATGAATGAACCGATCAGTCCAAGAGCCGAAATAACCAGTGGTAACGTCGCATAACGCACATCGCCATGATACTGCGTAAGACCAAGAAGAATCGTTGAAACCATTGAAGCAACATAGGACTCATAAATGTCAGCACCCATACCCGCGGTATCACCAACACAATCGCCTACATTATCAGCAATAACAGCTGGGTTGCGTGGGTCATCTTCAGGAATACCCGCTTCAAGTTTGCCCACCAAGTCTGCGCCTACGTCAGCCGATTTGGTATAAATACCACCGCCAACACGTGCAAAAAAGGCAACAAAAGACGCACCAACACCAAAGCTTACCAGTAACAATTCAAAGTTTGAGCTTGACATGTTCCACAAGCACAAAAGAGATAACCCGATCAAACCGACACTCGCTACAGCAAAGCCCATAACGCCACCGCCATCAAAGGCGATCAAAAAGGCTGCACGCTCACCTGAGTTTTTTGCTGCAAGCGTAGTACGCACGTTTGCCATGGTTGCTGCACGCATACCAACGAACCCGCAGGTAAGCGATAAAATTGCACCAATAACAAAAGCTGCCGCTGCTGAAATGGACGCAAAAATAGCGATAAACGTTGCTGCGATCAACGCAACAATACTGATAATTTTGTATTCTTCGTACAAGAACATCATCGCTCCACGAGCAATTTTTGATGAAATAGCCAATGCTGCGGTATCAGTTACTTTGATGCGCGCTATGCGCCAAAAAAGTGCGCCTACGGTTACAAGACCAACCGTCGCGGCCGCAGCGATTATAGGAAAAGGCATGATACAAAAAGAGAACATATAAACTCCTTGTGGCGTTCGCCACTTTGACGTGCGCATAATAAAATTTTTCTAGCATCACGTCTCAGCGGGCTGCGCTATAAAAACAACAAACTATCATCCGACATATTTTAAGGGTAAAAGAGATTGCATTTTTGCACAAACAGGCATTTGTCTGAAGGAGCTCAAGTCATGAGTCAAGCCTCCGCAAAGCCTACAGCCCAAACGACACGTGTTTACTATCGTTATGGAGAGCGAAGCTTTTGCGGGTTAAGGGCGGAGCCCTTAATGAATCTTTACAGCGCACAGACAAGCACACGGTCTTTGCCATACTGATCTTTGAGAATTTCAGCCAAGCTATAGCCGGCTGCATATGCATATGCCACCGCACGCGCATCTTGGTCAGCACCAAGTTCAATCCATAACTGTTTAACACCTGCATGCGGCACAAGATACTTCGGTGCCTGATCCAAAATTTTAAAAATAAGCGCATATCCATCATCAGCTGCAACAAGCGCTCCGATATCCTCCCAATCTTTGACTGATCGATCAAGGACCTGCCACTCATGCGTTGAAATATAGGGAGGATTTGAAACGATAAAATCAAACGATTGTTGCACAAAAGCATCTCCATTAAATGGCTCAAATAAATTGGATTGAACAATGGTATAGCGATCTGCAAGACCAGTAGCGCACGCATTTATTGTTGCAAGGTCACAAGCAACAGAATTTATGTCAGCTCCTATGCATTGGGCCTGTTTAAAAGCATTGAGAATTGCCAAGCCTATGCAGCCAGAACCTGTGCACATATCAATAACTTTAATAGGTTTTTGTTGCAGAAATTTGAGCGTTGTAACATAGGTGCAAAAATGATCAACCCACCACTCGGTCTCAACACGTGGAATCAAAATAGGTGGTCTTATTTGGATGGTAACTCCCAAAAACGGTATTGTACCTAAACAGTACGCGAGAGGTTTATCCTGCTCAATCATAGCCGTCACAATGGCTAAAATACGCGCAACTTCATCGTCACGCACAACTTGCGTACTCGAGAGAAAAAGCTCAAGTTTATCTACACCAAAAATATATGCGCACACCATGTTGGCACAGTGAGTCGCATATACTATCTCAAAACCAGCGTCATGCTCAAGCTTTTCGATAATATGCTCAAGCATGTCTTTGCGTGAGTAATTGTACGCGCTGAACATAAAAACCTCAAAACATATATCATTAAGAAAATTTTTATAGCTTGATAATCATTCTCTGCGGAGTTGGTGATTTGTGCAAATATTGTAATTTTTATTTTTTCATGATCAAAACCATTTCGCAATCAATTAAAAAAGAAACATTTTAATTATCGAACGACAAAATGTTTTACAAATAGAAAATATTAGCATATACTATAAAAAGTAGGTAACATAATATTTTTTTATTTTTTAAGGAGCATATATATGTGCGGAAAAAAACAATATGTAATGCTTGTAGCTCTCACCATTGTATCGTCACATGTCATGACTATGGAAAAACCAACACCACCACCATCACGCTCAATGTTTGACTTACAAAAAGAATCAAAAGAAGCATTACTCAAACAACTTTCTGATATTGCTTCCTTTTTATCTGAAGAAAAATACATTTTAACTCGTAATCCATTTGGTTCACCACAATCACCTCACTCCCCCGTTTCACCAGCACCGGCGTACAAGCCAGGTGAACTATCAGCGCTTTCAATACCGGAAATTTCAACAACAACAGAAACCCACGTTCAACCAACACATGTTCTTTCTGTCACAGAAGCAATGAATCAATATGCAGAAGAAAATACTCCCATAATACACATCGATCCGATACATGGCTCTCAGGGAGGCGGAGGTTCTTCGTCTCATGAAACTCCAAAAGAAGATGTGTACAGACACAAAGTTACTACGTTCACAATCCCAAAACTTTTGGAATTATATAGATTTGCAGCAACCGGAAAAGATAATGAGGATGGTGTATTGAAGTATGCGAGAACAAATGGTTTGTTTATCTATTTTGATGAACAAAGTCGTCATGAAGATGTCCTAGAAACGTTAAGGATGCTCTGCGGCAAACTAAGCAACCCTCAATTAAAAAATATCAATAAAAAACCTCATAAGATAGCTCAGGACAGTCTTTCTCATTATGTGTCCGGAATATACTTTGAAGACATAAACAGTCTTACCACAAATCGCGATGGCTCTAAAGCTGATTGCCACGCATTTTGCACAATTATGGAAAATCAAAAAGACTTTCCTTCACTACGTTATTGCGGCAGCTCAGGCCTCACCTGTTATGAGAATAAAATTGGACATATATCCCCAGATCTTCCCGATGAATACTACTATTTTTTCACTGATAAAATGTTTGAAACACCGGACGAATACCAACAAACTCTCAGCAACAGGCGTAATGCAATATTATTTACAAATCTTCAAGGCACAGGCTTTTATCATTAAATATTTTTATTGATCATACTTTTTATTTACTCAGCTTAAAATAAAAACAAGTTTATTCAGATTGAACAGGGACAGGTAAAAAGCCTGCCCTGTTCTTTTATGGCGATCCTTATTGGCTTTAAAATTTTATTTTTGTTCACATAATATTTACAAATAGACAGCGCCGCATACATGCTAAAAATGGGATGGTTACCATTTTATGCAAGGATGTTTTCATGTGTAAAAAACAGATGTTTCTCTTAATACTTATTAGTGTTGTCCAACAAAATTTTGCTGCCCATAATTTCACATATGGATCTGTTCAAAGAACTCTCGCCGGAACTCTAAAAACAAAACCGCTGCGAAAAAATTTGCCTCATGAAACAAAAGAAAAACTTATTATCGACACTGATTTAGGATTTGATGATGCCCTTGCCATCATGTATCTCGGTAAAACAGATAAATTTGATATCAAAGCTATTACAACAGTCGCAGGAAACTTTGATATTCAGGCTACAACAAACAATGCCCTTTATGTTCTCGATTTTTTAGGACAACAGATACCGGTATATTCAGGATCTTCTGCCCCTATTGAGCAAAAAAAACAACTCGCGTTTGATGCGGCTGGACAGGAAAATTTTCTGCTCGAGCAACCTAAAAAAGAGCTCGGACCGATTTTACACAATGCACCACTTACCAATAACGCTGCCGCAAAAATAGTTGAGCTCGTACGCGCATATCCACACCACATTACTATTCTTGCTATCGGGCCACAAAGCAATATTGCAGAAGCTTTCAAAATGGCACCAGATCTCCCTTCTCTTGTTAAACGTATCGTTTTCATGGGGGGAGCTATTGATAGCGCTGGAAACACTAATCGTGTTGCTGAATTCAACATATTTCTTGATCCCATGGCAGCATATAGCGTGTTAACATCGTCCGTTACCAAAGTAATGGTTCCTCTTGATATATGTAACACGATACCCTTTGACAATGACGTATTTTCGGCACTGCGTAAAAAAAACCTTATTGGCGCGCTCGACCTTATGCGTGAACGTTACATCACTAAACAATCATTTAATCATAACCGTGGCATTGGACATATTTATGACCCTATTGCAGCATATTACCTGGTACACCCAGAGGCTTTTATCCTTACCCCTATGGACATTGTGGTCGAAACACGTGGGATATACACCAACGGTATGACCGTGGCCGACAAACGATCATGGGGCAATAAAAAAAATAACATTATTGTCGCTACGCACGTTGATCAAAAAACTTTTTTACACGATTTTATGTGCACTTTGTTTGAGCAATAAACCAAAAGCATGCCACTTGTCGAAAGCCAAAAAAAGGGCAGGTGATAAACACCTGCCCTTACTATGTATTCTTGTATAATTGAGTGTCTTAACCCATGAACGTGAGCTTAGATGCAAAGTACTTCAAGTCATCATCAGAGAACTGTAAACCAAACCCGGCAAACGCACTCTTATCATGACGGCTGACAAAGTCATCAGCACCAAACACGACGTACGCTGTTGGCAAGAGGAAGACCTTATTCATCCACTTCAAGTGAGGGCGCGTGTCTTCAAGTCTGAGCCTACCTCTAAAGTCGTATCCTTCAAGCGATGAGACCCAACGCAATTTATCGCCATAAGGCACATTAAGATCAACAGCAGCACCAAACGTACCATTAAACAAACCGGTACGCAGAGCAAGGTTGCCAAACACTTTACCAACTTGCACATTGGCCATATAGGTATCAAAGTGACGAATCGCTTTTTCTTTAACCGGAGCAAATTTAAATTTCTCCCAGGTCGTAAGATTAAAGTCGTCTGGCCTAAAGCGATTATATGAGCAATCGCGCCACTCACGCCACGTTTGATAGCGATCAACGCTTCCACGTTGCGATGCGGTAATACCAACCAGATAGAAGTAATCCTCGACTGGATGTATGCGTACATTAATTTGACCGGCAGCATCACGGAAGTTTGCCTTAAAGATAAACGAATGATAGCTCTCAGTATGCCCGTCGACCACAATAGCCAATTTTTGAACTTTTTCGAGGTACTCTTTAATACCCTCGACAGCCGTTTTAACGTCTTTCGAAAGATCTTGATCGTTGATAAGACGACCAATAACACCCTTGCCGTTGCTGACCTTGGAGGAAATATCTTCAAGAGATTTAGACGTACCCGTGAGGCTTGTGCTAAGATTATGAAAATCGTTTGATATCGAATTTGAAGCATTTGATAGATCTTGAGCAAGCGTTGGGAAACGCGTTTTGAGTTCACGCGAAAACTCCTGCACGTCTACCAAAATAGTCTCGAGCGAATTTTGATTACGATCGATTAACGTGTTAAGCGTATCAGATACTTTTGCAAGCTGATCGGTTGCATTGGTAAAGCTATGAATCGTTTGTTCCAGTTTTTCCTGACCACGTTCACCGCCAATCACATTTTTCAGCGAGACAGTAACATCTTCGATATTGCTCGATATTTTTTTGAACTGTTGTAAAAGCTGGTCAACCGATGACGCGTCATTGCTTGGCTTCATCAATGTACCGCCTGAGCGTATGGTGGGTAACAGAGCATCACCAGGAACAATTTCAAGATACTTGGATCCAAGAAACCCCTCCTGACGTACCGTGCCAAAGGCGTCAGTATGCAGCTTATATTCTTTAAAAATCATAGCGCGAGCACGCACTTGTTGACCGTTATTGAGCAGCTCAACGCTGTCAACCCAACCAACCTTTACGCCCGCGATTTTGACGTCAGCTTTAACCGCAAGACCCGAGATATCGTTAAAGTAGATGAAGTAACTATTATAGCGCAGCTTGTCGAAGCGAAACGTACCAATCTGAAAACTCATGTAAAAGAATACGCCAACTGCACTGATAATAAACACACCAACAATAGTTTCTTTACGCAGCAACAAGGCTTATTCCTTTACAGCCAATATAACTTTTTGATATAAAACCATCGCAGCATCTTATCCTTCTCTTGCACCTCTTGGTACCCGAGCAACGCCGTCACCGTTTGTTGCACCCCTTCATATGAACCGACCGATGTCACAGAGAAGGTCCTACTGCCGAGCTCAGAAGAAAAAAGTTCAGTTATGCTTTGAGGTAACTCAGTATACGTTTTTCCAACTAAAGGCGCCACTGCTTTCTCCCACACTGATTCCCAATCGATCGAAGCACCGCCTACAAGCTTATATAGTTCATCTTTATTGAGTGTTTTTGCCTTTTGAGCTTCATCAGCAGGCGCGTTCCCGCTACTAAACCCAAGCATTGCTCCAAGAGATGATGAGGCAAAGATCGGTTCTACCTTAACAGCGCTTTGCTCAACGGTAAAGAGGTCAGTGATAGCAAACACACTTTCTTTTTTTTGTGGTGCAGATCCGCCACTTTTTGCGTTCGCGAGCGTCACGGGCACCCAGAAAAATTTTTCTATAGCACTCGTGCCATCTGAGGATGAGGGTAAAAGATCAGAAATATCATACAACGGCTGATCCCTGCCTTTGACCGCTTTATCAAAAAGATCTTTAAAAGCAATGGATCGTTTTTTAAGTTTTTCATCAAGCCATGGCACAACCTTTTTGCCTACCGCACTGTACTCCTTTTTATCAAAATCATAGAGCGCGTTTAAGTTTATTTTACCACCTTCATATGTAGGATAAAATGCTACCGTACCATCAACGCCATCGCTACCTTGTTTGAGTGCGAACTCATACCACTTGTTTAAGGCAAAAAGCGCATTGTAGATCGGTGATGCATCATTACTTTGTTTTTTGCCATCTTTTTGAGGCTCTTTTGATTCTTTTTTTTCTTGCGTAAGCATACCAATCGCCGCAGAAACGCCGCTCAGAGCTAAACATTGCGCCTGTTTTTTGTAGTATGCCTGCTTAGCGGTTGCACCTGCCATCATGCCATAGTTCATCAGTGTTATGCTCAAATAGCTTAAAAGCGAGATCACCATCATCACAAACAAAAGAATGAATCCATTTTTGTGACGTTCACCCGTGTGTACAAGCACCATCTTAGAGCTCATCAAATCTGCCCCCCGATTGTCATACCACCAAGAGGCCGTGATGATTTTTGTGGCTGTGCTGGCTGTTTCGGCTGCGCTGGTTGTCCTGCGGAATTCTGACTTGGTGCTCCACTAGCAGCTGTTTGTTTTCCGCTCGCCTTTTGGTCCTGCGCTTTTTGGTCCATAGGTTTTTGATCCATACCATAGACCGGCAGCAGCACATCAAGCTCGCCGGGACGACCATACAACACGTACTCCATATGCCAATGCAGAGCATCGGGCACGGTACGTTTGGTAGATTTTTTTGCTGTCTCCGTACCCCACACAGGCACAGAGAGCCGATCATTTTTCTTTTGAGCTTCTTTGTACACAATGGCCTCAATACGCCATACGGGGACTTTATCATATAACGTTACCGAGCGCGTAGCTTTGTTTTGTATAATAGCCTGAAGACCCTTTTCGTCTTTAATCGGCGTAAGCACATCATTGCTTTCATAACGCACAAAAGAGTCATTTAAAGGCCCCCCTTTTTGAATTTTATATATAACTCTTACGGGATAGCGAAGATGCGGAATATACGATGGAAATGAATTATTTGTGATCATCATAACATACGCGGTGTTATCGCCGGCACGCTCCATCAAAAGAGCTGGTACACGCTCTCTTTCTTGTTTTTTATCTTTTTCTTTTGCTGGTTCAGTAGGTGTTGCCGCGTTTTGTTGACCAGGCTGAGCTTGTGGTTCTTTTTTATCAGGTTCTTGCGCCTTTTGAGGTTTGGGCTCAAATGGAGGGAACGGTACGATCGCACCTACATCCATCTGTATAAGATCGTATACTGGAACATCCATCGAAAGCTTTTCAGAGCGAATCACGCATGAGCTAAAATTTTTTTGTACCGACGTAATCGCACGGTAAAGAATCGTAAACACGAAAGAGCTCAAACCGATCACTATGACAAGCTCAAGAAGTGTAAAACCTTTTTTCATTAAACCGTACCCCCTAGTTGAGCATTCGCAGCAGGCTGGCTAGGTGCTGGGGCACTCTGCCCTATATTTCCCTTTTTGTCTGGTTCTTTTTTATCTTTTTCCGGTAATAAAGCCCTTAATAAAAAGGGTGAGCGGAACTGTACGCATTCAAACGCCTCACCTATTTTTGCCTGCTCTTGCACCAGATTGTACCCAGCAAAAACGCCTGTTGCAGGTTTTTTAGTGTACACGCCATCGCTGCTATCGCCAGTAAGTTTTATGGGCGAGCTAAACGTTTTTTTTGCAGCATCAAGGGGTGTATCTTTTTCTTCTGCCACGCCAGCTTTGTCACGCCCTTCACCAAAAATGGTATCAAAAGACGTGAGCACGAGCACCTTTTTTTGAGCGCGCAGTATAGTTGCGGCAATGCGCGTATTGAGATTAAAAATAATAGAAAGCGAAAAGCCTACGATCGCTATCGCAAGCACCAGCTCTACGAGCGTAAAACCCTGAGTTTGTTTAGGCAGCCGCTTCATTTGGTTCCTTAAATAAACCACTTAAGGGATTGAGCACCAGTGTTTTCTTTTGAGGAGAATCTGATAATCCGATAACCATAGATATCTGTTGCGCAATGCCCTGGGCGTTAATATAAAACCAGGACTGCGGCTTGCGAGATCCTGAGAGCTCCTCTTTGCCATTAATAAATAACTTTTCAATCACAATTTGAGGCATAAAGTCCATACGCGTTGGCAGGTACGCAACCTGCACTGGCGCAAACTCACCTTCGCCTGTTGTCTTTTTGCCTACCTCAGAGTCCACGCGTGCATATCGCCCATCAAAATCGAGATATATACGTTGAGGCGTATGGGTAAGCACTGCCTGCGTCTTTGCCACGTGCATCAACGCGTTCATGCCGCCCAAAAAATTTTCAAGCGGTTTAGGCTTTTGCACCATCATCGAGGAGACCATTCGCATAATCACCGCGATGATGGCGATCACAATAATCAGCTCTAAAAGCGTAAAACCTTTAGTACGCATACTTACTCTGCAAATTTAACCCATTCTTTTTCTGCGCTACCTTCACCACTTGGACCCCATGAGTACAACAGGTATGGAGGCTTAGAACCTTTTGTTTTCAATTCATACATCAAATCATGTATCCAAGCATCCTGTGGAAATTTGTTAACATCGATATATGGACTCACCCAACCCTTTGCCATCTTTGGATCATTGGGACGCGCTTGTAGGTCTTCAAATTTACGTGGGTACTCACCCGTATCGCCTCGGAATTGCTCGATAGCTTGAGAAACCGTTTTAAGAGCAAGTTGTGTTGTGCGTATATTAAGATTTTTACGCATACGGGAAATACCGCCGTATAAAAAAGCCATAATAACACCCAAAATACCCATTACTACGACAATTTCGACGAGCGTAAAACCACTGCGTTTTACATTTTTATACATAAAAAAATCCTTTCAACATTACACAGACATAGAACTCATACTTTGTTCAATCATACCAACCATCGGCATTAGAATAGACATGATAACAAAACCAACAACTGCTACCATCACAATGAGCATGGCCGGATTGATTTTTGCCGTGAGTGAATCAGAAAAATCGTTCAAATCGCGCTCATAGTATTCGGCCACCGAGGTAAGCATGGCATCGAGTGTACCACTTTGCTCACCCGTATTGATCAGATAAATTGCAACAGAGGGAAAAATACCTGTTTGTTTAAGATACTCAGCGATCTTACCCTGCTTAAGAATTTTTTCGCGTGCCTGTAAAAGTGTACGCGTAAGTACCGTATTATTAACAATATTGACCACAATAGTAAGCGCCTCTGACAGGTTAACACCCGCTTCAATAAGCATACCAAGAGTACGGGAGAACTGCGTAATTGTCTGCATTTTTACAAAGTATGAGACCAAAGGCAATTTAAGTTTAATCGTATCAATAGTTTGACGCCCAAAACTTGTTGCGCTCCACGATTTATACGCAATAATGATACCTACAAAAACGCCGAGTATCACAAATATATAGTTTTTTAGAAATTCTGAAGCAGAAAGAACAAAACGAGTTATCCACTCAAGTTTAACTCCCATGGATGTGTAGGTCTCTGCAAGAGATGGCACAACTTTGAGCAAAAGAACAGCCGTGATGACCATAATAAGCACAAGCTGCGTCAGAGGGCCACGGAGCGTTGAGGCGATCTTTTGTTTCATCGCTGCATTTTTTTCAAGATAATCCTGTAAGCGTTTGAGAATGAGCTCAAGCTTACCGCTTGCCTCTCCAGCGCGTATAAGCTGAATATAAAAATTTTCAAAAACTTTTGGGTACATCGCAAGCGAGTCAGCAAGCGACTTACCCTCACGCACCTGATCACGTACCACCACAACGATGTTGCGCATCTCGCCCTCAGTTTGCTCGATTAACAAATCGAGAGCAGACGCAAGAGCAATGCCTGATGACAAGAGGACTCCGAGCTGTTTGGTGAAAAAAATCACGTCTTTAGGCGATGCTTTTTTCTTAAACAGAGAGCTAAAAAACGATCCCCCCGCAGATGCCTCCATTACCTGTTCAATGGATACAGGGTATAATTGCTTGCGAATGACTTCTTCACGAGCAGATTGTAATGTTTGCGAGTCGATTGTACCACTTACACGCTTACCCTGCTTAGAAAAAGCTTGATACGAATATAAAGGCATGCGCGGAATCCTCATCTGATCAAAAAATCAAAAATTTTTCACAAATAAACGAACCCATACTACCACAAACGTACCTTCTTGCTATAGTTGTTCGGTGACACTGAGTAAAACACCAAAAAAATGTATTATAAAGGAGGTTTTATGAAAAACTTATCTCTGTACTGTGCAACGATCTGTCTCTGCGCAGCGTCAATAGCCCTTTACTCAAAAACGCCAGTAAAAAACGAGCTATCGTCTCAAGCACTGTCCCTTAAAGCACTTGCACAAACAGCATACACAGAAAACACCCAAAGCAGCATTGATGATGGCCTCAGCAGACAACTTGAGACATTCCTTAGACCTGTGCACCTTGATGAAGAAGGGCTTCAAAGATATTTTGATGTGTACAATCACGAAAAATATGGCACAGAGTTTTTACCCGCATGTTTTGTGCACATAAATGACCTGTTAGAACAAACTGCAAGCATTCGCATGCCCGTTCCATACGTGTACTCAGTTGTTTCATTATTTCATCAAAAGCTCAAAGAATCCCTCTGGATCAATCCTTTTGCATTTGACTTTGCAGTAAAATCACTCATCACTACCACTCGAGAAATAATAAACACTCAACAAACATCATCCAAAAACATCTTGCAAACCATTATTGTTGAACATTGCACAAACTCGATGGAGCAATGGTATACAAACAAAAATCTCTTTGCTGACGAACTGGCAGCAAAAATTTGTGCATGTAATTACGCAGACACGAGCCGCGAAAACAATCGTTTGCGCGATATGATTGTACGTTTTATGGAGTCAGCATTTGATAAATTGGTGTGGAACCCTCGCGATGAAGTTGCAACATGGGAGTCATTTAAACATCTCGGAGAGTTAACATTACAGATGCGTCGCGACAACATCATAAAATCAGACGATGCAATCAACATGCTTCTGTGGTCTCTGGTAAGCCGTTACAGCCACTTTCTTGATACCACCGGAACAATGATGAGCAAGCAAACAATCGACACTATTTATCAAGAATGCTCACGTAATAAAGATCAAGGCTTGCACGAACCGCTGGGCGTACCAGAACGCGAGGACCTTATGACCACTAAACAAGAGTTTTTACTTAAACACATAAACAAGCTGCACATTAAAGCAATCGCGTATGAAAAAGAAGGCCTGTTGCTCGACTAGAAAAGTTTTCCATGGGTCAAGGGCAAATGCCCTTGTGGATCTCAAAAAGGGCCGGTGATTTTTAGTCACCGGCCCTTTTCAAACTGTACTGGACGAAAAAACAAAAGCCTAAGCTTGTGCTTCGCCGTTTGTTTTTACTTCAACGAGAATACGCAAGGTAAGATCATCTTGCTTAAAAAATGCGCGTAAATCTGAGCACAACTCTGGATGAGCTGCAACGACTGAACGCAATTGTCCTTCGAAAGCAACGCGAGCATCGTTCAAATCTGTCGACATTTTGTCGAATTCTGCGCGTTTTGCATCACTAAGCGAAGCTCTGAATGCTTCTGCTGGATCAACAACTTGTTCTTGTGCAGCAGCATCTTGCGCAACTGGCGCAACTGCTTCTTCAGCTCTGATACCAAAACCGCATACGAGCAAGCCGGCGAGCATTAATACTTTTTTCATGTACCCACGACCTCCAAAAAAAATAAAGGAACAATGATACTTAAAACTCCTGTGCTGTAGCATAAAACAAAACAACGTTCGCTGCAATTGGGTAACAAGTAAAAAAAGAAGAGACACGAAAAAATTTTATATTCTTCGCGTCTCTTCTTTTTGTCTATAGCGAAGTCCACCCAGCCTACGCCTTCCAGCTATGGCGGACAAGTCGGCGGGCAGGCTAAACTCTGCATATTCGTGATCATGAATAGTGTGATTTAATCACATAAACAAAAGATACGTTTGAGCGGGCCTAAAGTAGTACGGTCTTGGTACGCCTCTAAAAGGCCGTACTATTTTACGACGTACCAATAGTGCGGTCCTCAAAGACGCACCCTGGCTCTTGCCATACGTTTAATAATTTTCATCTAAAGTGACCCCCTTGGTCAAGACACGAAAATAGAAAAAGATTTAAAACATGACACCCCCTTGTTGATGTTGATGAGAAATTAAAAAGCTTTTGAGAAGTTCTTGTTTTGATGGAATCATTTTTTTA
>Ga0209319_1000324_pt1 | contig 67471 bp, 64 predicted proteins | sample RifGroE2_FD_184000 | JGI IMG/M metagenome (GOLD analysis project Ga0209319, IMG submission 184000) | Groundwater microbial communities from Rifle, Colorado - Groundwater E2 (SPAdes) (version 2) | ecosystem: Environmental > Aquatic > Deep subsurface > Groundwater | place: Rifle, Colorado, United...
TAGACAGAAAGCTTGATACAGACTAGATTTTGAAGTAGACATGACGTGTGTGGTTAGAGATGAGTGAATACTTCCCTAACTATAGCGTCATGTTTTAGTTATACACCACCTTGTTTAGTATAGAGCCTGGTTGGATTGACAAAAGCCACAAAATAAAGTACTGTTTTTGCCAGCCTGAAAACCAAGGAGGTGGCTGTGCTCGCTCCCATTCTCGCGACCCTCGTTCTTTCTCTTGTAGCTTCTGCTGATCCCATCGATCCCGTTGCTCCTCAGAGCAAGGAACCTGTTCATCTGATCGTGGCAAGTGGTGGCGATATCGAGGATTATGAACTCACTGATCTGTCGATCGGTACCAAGTTCACTCTTGAAGAAGGATATCTGTACGTGATCATCACAGCCGAGCGCCGCGTCGAGTTCCGAGATCGCCGGTCTCCGACAGGCATTCCAGACTGGATGGATGGTGTTCCCATGGTTGGAACAATCGTTCCCTGTTTTGCCAATCAGGATCGTTTCTTTTATGTGGATTGGGAGAACCCTGAAGAAGCCTATGATGTTCGGGACTCCTTGGAGTATTGTCGAGTGGTCATGAATCTGTACAAGGTTCCTGTTCCTCCCCCTGTTGTTCCTTCTGTCCCCGCTACCCCCTCTCCTTGAGGGGCTTTTCTTTTACAAAAAATCTGCCACTCAAAATGGCAGACGTGTTCTCATGGAATCCCAAAGCTCTTGGCACCAAAGAAAAATTTTCTTTACCGAAATTACCGAGAAACCTTGTCTATGTGCATAATAACACAACGCATTTTCCAAAACCTTTTCCGTCGTGGATGCATTCAATACGCGACGCATGGTTTCTAGTTCACAATTATTCTTGCTCTTCCCTCTAAAGTCCCGCATAATAAAGGCATTATGATCGAACGCGAAGAACAATCACTTTCAAATACCCTTCCTGTTTCTTCAGGAGCAGATGAACAAGAGCGTGAATTAGAAGTCTCTTTGCGCCCAAAAAGTCTTTCAGATTTTATTGGACAAAAAGCCCTTAAAGAGAATCTTTCTGTTTTTTTAGAAGCAGCAAAGATTCGCCAAGAACCCATTGAACATGTATTGCTTTATGGAAATCCTGGACTGGGCAAAACAACTCTTGCTCATATTCTTGCCAATGAAACAGGCTCGCAACTCCGTGTCACCAGTGGTCCTGCCCTTGAACGTGTGGGAGATTTGGCAGCTATTCTTTCTAATCTTGGTACGGGAGATATTCTTTTCATTGATGAAATCCATCGTGTAAACAAAACGATTGAAGAAGTGCTCTATCCTGCTATGGAAGATTTTGCTCTTGATATTGTTGTCGGAAAAGGCCCAACCGCACGTACTCTTCGTTTGAATCTGGAACGCTTTACGATCATCGGTGCCACCACTCGTCTTTCCCTTCTCTCTTCTCCACTTCGCGATCGTTTTGGCGTGACCCATCATCTCAATTTTTATGAACAGGAAGATATCGCACAAATTCTTGCACGAAGCGCTTCCCTATTAAATATCATCATTGATCAAGAAGCTCTTGAGTTGCTTGCCTGCCGTTCACGAAGAACTCCTCGTATTGCGAACCGTCTTTTGCGACGTGTACGTGATTTTGCCACGGTTCGTGCTGACGGAAAAGTGACATCAGAAGTCGCGCAAAACGCTTTAACTATGCTTGATGTGGACCATCTTGGTTTAAGTGCGGTTGATCGTCATATTCTCCGAACCATTATTGAAAAGTTTCATGGTGGACCTGTTGGTTTAAGCACGATTGCTGCCGCAACACAAGAAGAAATCTCGACTATTGAAGAAGTGCACGAACCTTTTCTTCTTCAGCTCGGGATGATTCAACGCACTCCGCGTGGACGTATGGTTACCTCACATGCCTATACCCATTTACATCTTGATCCTCCAAAATCTTCTCTCAATATCTGATCTTTGATGTGATACAATAATCTTGTATGGATATCTTTCAATCTCTTTCATTTCCTCTTTGGTTTGTTTTGATTCCCTTTGTTTTGTTCTTTGCTCTTTTTCTTATCTACAATATTTTCAACATGTACCACCTGCTTCGGTTTGGTGTGTTTGGATTTGGACTTTACCTTATAACAACGATTTATACTCTTGGAACGTTTCTTCTTGTTTGTGTAGCTTTTTTTATTCTTGTTCAATATGATTGGACAACCTCCGTAGATCTTGGGCAACTTTTAGCAGGTTATAGTGATTCGATCTTTCCAACTCTATGATGCATCTTGAACAACTTCCAAATCAAAGAACAAATGAACGCATGGTCTTATTTATCAGACGACACTGGATTGCTCCTTTTCAAATATTTGGTATTTTTATTATTTTGCTCCTTCTTCCTGTTGCGATTGGATATCTTTTTTATGACAACTTTGTTATTTGGATGCAACAGGATGTTTTTGGACCTTTGATTTCTCTTATTGTTATCATGTATTTCCTCTGTGTTTGGCTTTTCAGTTTCATTGAATTTACAGACTACTATCTTGATACTTGGATTGTGACCACAGAACGGATTATCAACATTGAACAAAAAGGCCTTTTTAACCGAACTGCTTCAGAACTACAATTAGAAGCTGTTCAAGATGTGACCTCTGATGTGGAAGGGGTTTTCCGTACCATTTTTGATTATGGGGATGTCATTATTCAAACAGCAGGGGAACTCAAACATTTTCACTTCAAAGAAATCCCTCATCCAGAAGATATCAAAGAACGAATCATTCACATTGTTGATCAAGATCGAGAACAGAAAGAACTTCAAGGAATCCGTACAACACCAAAACCAAGACTTGTAAAAACAAAAACTCCGGAATAATCCGGAGTTTTTTCTTATGTTACCACGCATGATTTTCCCAAGCCCACTCTGCTAATGCTCGCGCATCTACAAAACTCTCAGCTCGAGAATCCGCCCCGAATAAAACAATCAATACTTCTTGTTCTTCATCTAACAACTCTGGACGAAGGGAAACAACAAGATTCCATCCCGATTCTTCCAAGTACCCTGTCTTCCCGCTCATGACATAAATATCATCGTACTCTGGTTTCCACAACATCCAATTCGTACTAGTCATTTTTTTTGTAGTCCCTTGTGATTTGTCTGTGATGTAACGAACTGCTGTTGAGGTATAACGTCGCACATCACGGTGTTCAAAAACATGTTGCGCAATGCGCGCCATTTCCCAAGGAGTCGAAACATTCTCGATTTCAATTCCTGTGGGATCGACAAAAGTGGTATGAGAAAGATTTAATTCCTGCACAATGGAATTCATTTCTGCCACAAACACTTCTTTTGATAATCCTGTTGAACGAGCAAGCGCATTTGCTGCATTATTAGCTGATCCCACAAGAGTCGCATACAACAAATCTTGGACGGAAAAAACATCTCCAGAGGTAACATATAGCTTTGCCCCTCCAACATCATCGATCCAAGAAACAGATTGTTGTTTTGAAAAAGAAACTTGTTGATCAAGCACGACATCAACAGTCACAAGTTTTGTAAGTGAAGCAATAGGCCATTCAAGGGTTGGATTTTTTGCAGAAAGAATTTGTCCTGTTTGCCGATCTAACACGACATAAGCTTCTGAAGTAACAAAGGGTTCACTGCAAGCTTTAGAAAAACGTGTAGGAACCGTCATTTCTCCAGGACCATAAGCAACAAGCTCCGGATGTTCGCGCCAGCCATATTGTTTTGCCCAATCTTCTAAATCAATCAAGAATCCAGCAGCAGATCCAGGAATGGCTTTATAATCTGTTTCATTAAACGCTGATTGTAAATCTGTACGGGTATCAAAAACAGCTTGAAGCGATGGATCGATTGAGGCAAAAACCGCCGCAGGACATGCGGCGATCATTAAAAGTGTCAAACTTATGAAAATAAACTTAAACATGTTTTACGAAATACTATAGGTTATCCCTGGCAGTGTGCGATCTGTTTTATCTCCAGGTGTTCCTGCTATTAACAATTCTTTTGCTTTTGTCAAAAGAGCCCTCTGATATTCAATGTTGTCATTCAAATCTTTTATTCCTAATTGTATCTTGAACGTGTGTATGTTATTTTCTTTTTCTTGAAAACTTCTTTCATATTCTTCTTTGTTTGTGGGCTCTGGTTTTATAGGTATTGCAAAAATTTCTTCCCAGGAAGCCGTGATCTCTAGTCCCAAACTAACAGCCGTCTCTATTCTAAGCATCTCATTGCGCTCTAACTCAGAAGCCTCTCTTAATATTTCTCTTATGGCCTCTTGTGTTTGTCTACAAATTTCTAATTTTGCATAGTAAGCAGCCTTTCTCTCTTGAAAATCCATAATAAATCTTCTTATTCCCATCGTTGAGCAAGATCAATACCTTGATAAAAATAGTTCAAAATATCATCCCATGTTTGTCCGTTCTTTGCCATACACAACGCCGCACTTGCAGAAAGCCCAACTCCATGTCCCCAAAGCGTTTTACCTGCATCACAAGGAGTTGCCACGGATTGACACCAAGGAACAGACCCACCCCAGACTTCTGACCAATCGCGCGTACGTCCGTCTGAGCGTGAAAAATAAGGAGTAATTGCCGTTTCCCCATCATAGGTGACGGTTACCCCGCGCGTGGCATCAACCGCTTCTACAATACGAGGAGATCGCGCTTCATGCCCCTGACCATTATAAACCTGATCCCATGAGTAAGAGCTGATATGAAAATACTCGTTCTTATATTTTGTTGCGCGCTCATAATGATAAAGCGCGTATGTTCTAGCAACAGTAATCAGTGTTTTTTGATATTCTGCATGAGAACTGTTTGAAGTCTCTGCTAGACCATAAAGATATTCTTCAATTGGAAGCTCATTGATTAGCCAAGTACGATCTTTATAATCATTGTATCGAAGTTCAAGAACATCACGGAAGGTATTATCAGCATTAGCTGTATTGCGTGTTACACGACGGTCAAAATTCTCTACCGTACAAACGGCATCCTCTTCTTTTGGAATAAAACGAAGATAGTAAGAGGTAGATTCAAGTCCGCGACCACGATTAAACCAATATTTTCCTTTTTTATAAAAAGCTGTGACATTTTCACCTGCTTCAAGAGTCCCCATCAAATTGCTGGTCCCATCTCGCAGTTCCCAATCTGCATTACAACTAATGATGACTTGGTCAGATGTTTCTTCATCCACAATCAATACACCAATTCTCATGATTGGCTCCGCAATTTCATTCACAAGAGAACTTGTTTGTTCTTCAAGAAGCGGACTCTCATAAGCCTCTGGAGCTCCCGTGGTCACTTCTACAGGAATATCAATATAAAAATCTGGAACTGTTGTTTCGTTCACAGCAAGTTGATAGCGAACTGTATGATTCCCTTTTGTTTTTGGAGCCGTGAAACTAAACGTAAAAAAATCTAAAGCCCCGGGGTTTACCGTGTCTCCTGCTTTCGCAATCAGCTTGGATGCGCTTAACCATGTTCCACTCTTTGTTTCGCTTGATGTCACAGAAGCCATGGCAAGATCAGCTGTGCGAACCTCACGCGAAGACCAGGGAACAGTCCCTGTATTTTTAATTCCAACCGTGTACTCAATGACTGTTCCAGCCTCCACTTTCAAATCTTTTTTACTTCGTAAAAGAACCGTAGCAGAGAGCCCCTCAGTAGAAACAGGGGAAGCTGTTCCGTCAGTAAGTGAATTTGAAGATGAGGTTGTTTTTGTTGAAGAGGATTTTGTCGTTGTGGTCGTTTGCTCTTGTACATTGATCGTAAACGTAAACTCCCCTCCTGGAATCCAAGCCGTTTCTTCTGCCGCTAAATAAAACGATTCTTTATACACTCCAACATTTGCTGGTGCGGTTAATGTAAATTGAATGGTTCCCACACCCCCAACAGGAACAGAGGCCTCTATAAGTTTTGCGGGTTGATCAGAAGCAAGCCATCCATTTTCAAAATCAGACAAACGATATTTTGGATTGTACGTATAAACTGAAACATATTTTGCTCCAGTGTTTGTCCAAGTATTCGGACCGAGATTTTGGAATTGCACCATCACTTGTTTACTTTCATGAGGTTGCAAGGTGAGTGTTCCACTTCCTGAAACCATGATTTGCATGGCTTCATACCCTTTCTTTGACGCTGCAGAGGCTTCTTTTGTTCCAAGGAAAAAAAGATTTGAACAACAAATTGCTCCAATAAAAAAAACCGCGATCATGCTTGGAACGGCTTTTTTAATAAAAGCCAAGACTCGCGGTGTTTTTGCGATTTTTTGATGAAAGGTTTGTGACTCTGTGGAGAGCAAAAATTTCATATTTTCTAAAGAAATTATAGCAAAAAAAATGCCTTTGGTCAATCTGTTTATGCACAGAAAGACAAAAAATCTCCACCTTAGTGAGGAAATATTGTCTACTACTGAACAAGTGAATCCGTGATTTTTTATTCAAATGGAGTGACATTTCTATTTCCTTAGAATATATGCTCATTATTTTTGTCTTACACAAAAAAAGAATAAAAACCCAATAAAACCAGTGCCTTTCTGCGAAGATCGTGCTACACTATTCTCACTATGCATTCCTCTTCTTTGTTTGCAAAAAACATGGTGATTCAAATAGCTGGTCGAGTAATCGCCGTTCTGATCGGCCTTTTCTCCATTGCCATCCTAACGCGTTATCTCACCACAGAACAATTTGGTGAATACACCACCACCGTCACCTTTCTTCAATTCTTCGGAGTGCTTGTCGATTTTGGTTTGACCCTCACCCTTGTCGTGATGATTTCCGAACAAGGTGCTGATGAAAAGAAAATCGTCGGCAATCTTCTTTCTCTTCGACTTCTCATAGGGGCAATCCTCTTTGCTCTTGCTCCTCTTCTTGTTCTTCTTTTTCCTTGGTCAGAAACCGTTAAAATGGCTGTACTTTTTGGAGCGATTGGTTACTGGCTTATGGGAGGTGCTTCTTTACTTGTAGGTGTTTTTCAAAAACATGCCTGCATGTGGCGCGCAGCCGTTGCAGAACTTTTGAATCGAACCGTTTTGGTTCTTTTTATTTTGTTTTTTGTTTTTCTTCATTTGGGTGTTGTCGCCATGGTCACAACCACCATTGCAGCAAGTGGTGCTTGGCTACTTTTCCTTATTCTTTTTGCAAAACCTTTTGTTCAAATTCGCCCGCGTTTTGATTGGATGGTTTGGAAACGAGCTTTTTCAAAGAGTTGGCCAATTGCTATTTCAATTCTTTTCAATCTCATGTATCTCAAAGGGGATATTCTCTTTCTTTCCCTTTATCGACCACAAACAGATGTGGCTTTATACGGAGCAACCTATCGTATTTTAGATGTAATGACTGCACTACCAACCATGTTCATGGGGCTTTTACTCCCAACTCTTGTGGCCACCTGGAGTGCAGGAAAAAAGGGAGAATTCAAACAACACCTTACTCGAGCTTTTGATCTTTTTATGATCACCCTTTTTCCTATCATTGTGGGCGCTCAAATTGTAGGAACTCCACTCATGATTTTCATTGCAGGAAAAAACTACGAGGCTTCTGGCGTAATTTTACAACTCTTGATCCTTGCCGTTGCAGGAGTTTTCTTTGGCGCCCTTTTTGGACACACGGTCGTGGCGATTAATAAACAACGACTCATGACACTGGGGTATGCGCTCGTTGCGATCCTTTCTGTTGTTGGCTACTTCTGGCTCATCCCTCCTTATGGTATTTGGGGAGCCGTTTGGGTCACGCTTTTCTCTGAAGGAATGATTGCTCTTCTCACATTTCTTGTGGTTTGGAAAACCACTCGCATTCTTCCAAACCTTGTGGTTACAGGAAAAGCGCTTCTTGCCTCTTTTGTAATGTTTTTCTTTCTTCTCTCTTTCCCTTCCATTCATGTGCTGATAGATGTTCTTTTAGGCGCTCTAATTTATCTTGTTGTAATGATTATGATTAAGGGAATCCGCGCCTCAGAAATTCGTACCCTTCTCCCAAATCGTTTTGTTCGTATTCCTCGTGAATAATTTTAGATACATCTATGCCACTTCTCCTTGTGTGCTTGCTGACCACTATCTTCTTCTTTCTAACCTGGAAGAATCTACACACGGGAATTTTATTGATCGCCTTTTTTCTTCCAACTTATCTTTTACGCTTCACGCTTCTTGGCATTCCCCTGACCATTTTAGAAATGATGATTGGGATTGTGTTTCTTGTTTGGCTCATTTCTCAAAAAAACAAAACAGTTTTTTTAACTGATTTACTTGGTCAACACCTTTCTTGGAGCATTGGGATTGGATTATTTCTCCTTGCTGCAACCATTGGAGTCATCGTAGCTCCTGATAGACTCGTAGCTCTTGGTCTTTGGAAAGCCTACTTTATCGAACCATTTTTATTGTTTCTTGTTCTTATGAGCACTCTTAAAACCAAGCAAGATGTTCAAAAAATCATCATAGTGCTTGGATGTGGTGCATTATTTGTGAGTGTATTTGCAATTGTGCAATATATTTTTCAAATCGGGATTCCTCTTCCTTGGGATGTTGAACGACGTGTCACAAGCCTCTTTCCCTATCCAAATGCCGTGGGACTTTATCTGGGCCCTATTGTGATTCTTGGAAGTTTTGCCCTATACAAAGCCATTAAAGAAAAGCAGAAAAATCTCATCTTTTTTTGGAGCCTCACTCTTCCTCTTTCTCTGCTTGCTCTCTTTTTTGCACAAAGTGAGGCAACTTGGGGAGCGGTTGCTCTCACTGTGTTTCTTTCCTCTTTGTGTGTGCGTTCTCTTCGTCACATCACTATTCCTTTTGTTGTAATGATAACTCTGATGGTCTTGTTTATTCCTGCCTTGCGCGAACCCATCAAAGAAAAAATCACTCTGCAAGATTATTCTGGCCAAGTGCGCATCACCCAATGGGAAGAAACCGTTCCCCTTCTCAAAGATCATTTCTTTTTTGGAGTCGGACTGGGTGGTTACCCCACTGCACTTGAGCCTTACCACACGCATGACTCCATTGAAATTTTTCAATATCCTCACAACATCATTTTAAACTTCTGGGTGGAAACCGGACTGCTCGGACTTTTTGCTCTTGCTTGGATCGTTATTTTGATCGCAAAGGAATGGGTTGCACGCGTGCGATTACACAAAAAAGATTTTCTTCTTTCCACAGCTTGTTTTGCTGTTTTTATTGAAATGACGATTCATGGCCTTGTAGATGTTCCTTATTTTAAGAATGATCTTGCCGTTCTTACCTGGATGATCTTCGCCCTTTTTTTTCTTTCTACTTCTTATGCTTGTTCGAAAAATTCTTCACAAACAACTTCCTAAAGGAAAAGAGGGGGATGTAGCCATACTAGGTATCCTTCTTGGTATTATTTTTGTTGTTGCTGTGGTGGTAAAAATGATTCAAGTTTTTACCCCTCCTTCAACGACACCTTTGCTTGCGCAAAAAGAGGGACTTGTGCGCGCACAAACCATGGAAGAAATTTCTAATTACACACAAACACAAATTGCGCTCCCAGAAGATCTTTTTTCCTCTGAACTTTCTGTGATGGGTGTTTACACACAAGATCAAGATCAATTTGTAAAAGAAGGAACCGTAGTGCTTGTGCTTGCACGCAATGGATCGCGCTTTGTGCAAATTAGTTTTCAACCCAATCTCACTATGGAAGAACAAATGAACCGCTATACGCTTTTACCTCTTGAGGAAATTTTGATTGGAAAGGAAGCTGGTTACTTCATTACTTTAGAAAAAAGTTTTCTCGAATGCGCAGATAATCCAGAAGGGATTCCAGATGTTTGTACCTTTTCAAAAGCCCTCACGTTTACTGCTGGTCAGAGCATTGTGACCATTTCCGTTGATGGAGGACATGCAAGTGATGGAGAAGTGATTGCTATGGCACGCTCGATCGAGGGACAGATGAGTCAAAAAATTGACGATTCAGAAGAATAAGAATAAATAATCATCATGGAGAGGTGCCGGAGCGGTTGAACGGGCTTGACTTGGGGCGATCATTGTTCACCCACCCGGTCGCATGACCGGGCGAAATCAAGGACATACAATTTCACAAATAGGGAGAGGTGCCGGAGCGGTTGAACGGGCTTGACTTGGGGCGATCATTGTTCACCCACCCGGTCGCATGACCGGGCGAAATCAAGGATATACAATTTCACAAATAGGGAGAGGTGCCGGAGCGGTTGAACGGGCTTGACTCGAAATCAAGTGTACTCGCAAGGGTATCGAGGGTTCGAATCCCTCCCTCTCCGCCAGATGTCCAAGTTAGAACCTTAGGTACGGCAAGGGTTTTTGAGCCCTTGCCCACGACTTTTGGGGGGTCGAACTTGGACATGTGTAAGTCCATCAAGACATCAAAGACTGGCGTCCATATCGGCGTCAGTTTTTGATTTCTGACCGTGAATCCCTCAATGCAAAGCTTTAATACCGTTCGCTTCTGACTCGTGCCACTCTTTCCGTACACTTGATCAGCATGATCCGTGAAGTCCAGTAGCTCGTTGAATTTCTGCACGAATTTGTCCGACTTGCCCTCGAGCACGGCCAAGTGATCCTGATACATTTCTTTCTCCTTAAGAAGCTCGTCCTGAATCTTTATAAAGACCTCTGCGTCTATGATGCGTTTTGAGCGATCCACGACGATATTGCGGATCTGCTGTTGCACCCTGATCAAGTCGTGCTTGAGACTCTTACGCTCGTTATCCTCCTGCGTTAGACGCTCCTGTGCGAAGTGCTGGAAGTACGCATCCAAGACAGTCTTGAACTTAGGTGGCAACTGCACATGAGAAAGATACGCCATGACCTGTTCCTCGATAATCTCGGATCGTGTGTACTTTCTTTCCGGACATTTGGCGTCACGCCGGTGAGAGCAGTTATAGTACAAGTGACCCTTTTTCACCTGACCACTCAACATCGAACCGCAGTGACCGCATCGCATGAAGCCAGTAAGCGGAAACGTATGCTTGCGAGACCGGTCCGCATAGTGATTGTGCTGGGCGATGATCTCCTGCACGTCATCAAACATTTTCTTTGTGATGAGTGACGGGAAGTTTGCCTGATTGGTAGCCGATCGTGTTTTTATAAGTCCGTAGTAGATCGTATTTTGAAGCATCCGTTCAACACCTTTCTTTGAGACACGTTTGCCAGCCTTACTTTTGAGACCACGCTTTGCCAACTCGTCACCGAGTGTGTAATAAGAAAATTTGCCGGTGGCGTAGAGCTCGAACCCGAGCTTCACATATGGTGCTCGAACATTGTCCACAATAAGCGACTTGGTCTTCCGATCGTTCATGTAGCCGATTGGGGCGTATCCGGGGAACCTGCCACGCTCTACGGCTTCCTTGAGACCCTTCCTGACCTCCCAGCTGATGTTCTGGGACGTCCATTGAGCGATCGACGACATGATGTTCTCGACCAACTCTCCGGAGAAAGACTCGTCGAATTGCTCGACCACCGAGATCAACCGAACGTCGTGCTTCTTGAGCATCATCTTGATCGCCGCATAGTCGGCCACGTTGCGACACATACGATCGAGCTTGTGCATCAGGATCGCATCGATCTTGGCATCAGTCTTTGCTCGGTGAAGCATTTTCTGAAGCTGTGGACGTTCAACGGTACGAGCCGATTCGCCCTTTTCTTCGTAGATGCCATCCGGTGCGAGATTCCAATTGTGATCCATGCCGTACTTCTGACATGCTTTCACCTGAGCCGGAATACTCAGTTCTCGTTCGGCCTGACGAGATGTAGAGACACGGCCGTAGATTAAGTAGTTCATAATTTATAAATTCTTTACTAATTTTTTATAATTTCTTGACCACCACCTCTTAAAATAACTAGAGGGCTCACCTTGCGGAGAGCCCTGTTCGTTAATACTTTTTGATGTGGTAAACCAACCGACCTATCATCTTGCTCTCCTTGAGATGGTAGGTCTTTTTGAAGCCCTCCTTCTCCGGCCGAAGCTCAAGGTGATCACCTCGCTCTTGGTAATAAGTCATCACCAGACCATCCGGTGTACTCATGATCACGATGTCGCCATTCTTTGGATCGTGATCGGCATCAAGAATAACGAAGTCTCCGGAAAGAATGCCTGCATCCGGAAGTGCGAGATCAGACACCCTAAGCCCAAACACTCGATGACCCGCAATGATTGAATCCTTCGGCATTAAAACGAAATCGCTCGAACGATTCAAATGACCATCGAGATCATCAATAGGAATCGCTACGAGCACTGGCAATTTAAAATGTCCGTCACCGGAAAAACTTTTTTTCAATTCCTCCAATCCCTCTTCAAGTTTGTTGGCGGCTTCATGCACACGCTTCTCGCCGACATCTTTGAGATTGAATTTGTAGTCAGTCTGCATGCTGACCTTTTGCATTTTGCCCTCCGCCCAATGCTTCTTCACTTCCTCTTTCGGAAGCTGGTATGCCTTAGCAAAAGTCTCCAACTGTTTGTTGGATGGCATACGAGCACCATTCTCCAGCTGGCTCACATAGCTCGAGGAAAAGCCGAGCCGCTCTGCGATCTCTTTGATACTCCAGTTATTCGATTCTCTTTGTTGTTTTAGATATGAACCAAATGACATATTTGTTGATTTTGCTTAATCGGTTAATGGCGACCTTATTGCTTACATGATAGCAAATTAGTAAAGATTAAGCAACTTTGCTTATCCACACCCCAATATATTGACCTTGTAAGCAAAATTGCTTAATATGACTGTAGGGGTCTAAAAGTTAAACAATTTATGAACAAAGCACCAGTGAATATAAAACTCCGTGACCTTCGAATCAAGAAAGGGCTAACGCAATACAAGCTAGCCCGAATTCTTGGTTTTAAGCACAACACTGCGATCAGCCGGTACGAGACAGGACGGAAGCGTCCGAATCTCGAAACAGCCCAGCGGATCGCTTTGGCTCTCGGAGTCAGAGTAGAGGAAGTTTTCTTGCCGTAGGCAAGGTGGGGTCAAAAAAAGTGTGAGGTCACTTCTATGAACCAAACCACCGCATGTCCAAACCAGCAAAAGACGAGGAAGCTCTTATTGAGCTTACTCACAATGCTCTCGCCGAAGTTCTCGGACGGGAGCCTACTAAGCAGGAAGTTTGGAAAGTCCATGCTGGCTTTAAGCGCATGGCGTTCATGCTTTTGGATCACATGGATCACATCAAAAAACATGACAACAAAAATCCTGATCAAGAGACTTATCCGAAGGATGTGGACTCGGATGACTCGGAAACCGCCGACGAGGAAGGAACTTCTTTGGAGACGGGAGAGTCTACTCCGTAATTTCACAATCCGGGAACTCGAAAATCCAACTATGCGACGAGACTTCTGCCGAGCGATGGACAACATCGATCGAGCCCTACCCAAGTCCAAAGAATGGTAGACGGCGTCTTACTCTCCCCTCAATGGCGCCAGACGGTGATGGGAGGAATAAGGCGCGGTCTGGTCAACCATTCGCCTTTATTATTCGTTGCCATGTCAGATGAAAAAATAAAAGTTAGAGATTTAAGAAATGGCGATTGGTATTGGATCAACAAAGTACTCCTCGATGAGTACGGAGAGAAACTCAAGCCGATCGGCATCGCAATTTATAACTGCCTGGCGGCACATGCTAATCAGGAGGGTTTTTGTTTTCCATCACACAAGCACATTGCCAACAAAATAGGAGCCAGCATCTCGAGCGTGCAAAGAGGCATCCGGCAACTTATCAAACTGAATCTCATTCGCAAAGGCCGACAACGATATCACAACCTCTACTACCTCTTAAAACTAGATAGGTCACACAGACCGACCTCAAAAGAGATCGGTCAGTCAGACCGGCACATCGGTCATACAGACCGGTCAGATCAGTCAGCCGGAACTACTAACAAGAATAAAGAAAAAGATTTAAATAAAAAGAATTACGCTCGTGATCAAAAAACTGTGGATAACTTGGAGGAAATGAAAAGAGCACTGGCCAACAAGATGTCCATGAATAGCGGTAGGAAGCATTTAAGAACGGCAACGGATGAACCTTGAAAAGCAATTGATCGTTCGGAAGTCGTCGAACCCGAACCATTGATTATTTATTAATTAACCACCATGAACGAGGATTTCTGCGGCCGAGCCCGATAAGGAACTGGTGAATGCAATTCACTCTTTCCCGACCCGAGGTTCTCCGTTGCCAGGTATAGAACCAACAACAGCTTATCGGGCTGGCATCAGAGAACCTCCGGAACAAAAACTATGGAAGCAGAGGAACCAACCAATCTAGGAAACTGTCCTCACTGCACCAACATCATCTTCAAAGATGCGGTTTTCAACTCCGAGGGCCGATTCTCTATGCGGTGTCCACATTGCAGTAAGACACTGAAAGTGATTATCAAACAAAAGATTGAGATCATTATTCTCCCTGCTATCAATGAAATAAAGAAAAAAAGTCCCGGGGTGGTCGCAGTGATCCTCGTCCTTTACCTTCCGCCGATCCTACATCGATTGACGCAAGGGGCGGACATTTTTCAGGATATTTTTAGCTGACTCAACAGCGTAGACCTTTGAGATCGCAAAAAGGAGCTTATATAGCCCCTTTTTGCCATTTATTTGCCCCTGTGGCGAGCTTTGCCCGAGGGGTTAGAGCCTTTGTGCCTATAAAGCAAAAAACTCCCACAAATGGAAGTCCTTTGCTGGAATAGCACTCTTGGTAGACCCGTAAGCCACCGCCGCTTTTAACCGAACAAGTCGGACTTATTGAACGGTAATGTTTCCGGCGTAAGCCGAAAAATACCAACTCTCGCTACTCCAACATAATTTTATCACTTTTCATAAATAGCTGGGAGCATATTTTTGATACTGGTTCTTGTCGACAAAGATTATGGAATTGACGTAGTGAAGTGTGGTCTCTAGCAAAGTATGTCTAAGCTGTCTGTTTAAGGCCACCAGATTAGCTCCCCGGAGAAGCATATTCGCTGACATTGAATGTCTTAGTAGATGCGGATACGTTCTTTTGCTTATCCTAGCTCTTTTAGCCAAAACATGAACAAGCTTCCTTAAATCTTGTCCCTTGTAATTATTTTGCATCCTAAGGGTGGTGAAAAGAAAATCGTCTTCCGTTCTCGGATATTTTTCCAGATACTCGAAAACAACTTTTGTGCATTCAGGGGGTATCTCCGAAATCCCATCCTTGAAACCCTTACCGCTCACAACTCTCACAGCGTTTTGAGCATACAGAAAATCTTTTTTTCTAAGATTGCAAAGCTCTTTATTTCTTAGCCCTGAATAAGCAAGAAGTGAGATAATTGCCTTCTCTCGAACATTTTTGGAACTAAATATGAGAGTGGTGATCTCCGCTTCAGTGAGAGTATCCTTCATCATCGGCTTTGGCTTTTTTTGTCTGCCCAGCTTGATCGGGTTACCAATAAATTTCATATACTTTTCTATCGCCAAGGACGTGTTCAGCTTATAACTATAAGAGAATGGCGAAGTGTAAAAAGCATAAACATAATTTTTTACTTTTTCGTGATCAGGATACTCACCAATAGATTCAATCAAGCGCCTTGCACCACCTACGTAACCATGAACCGTAATTTCTGATAGACCCTCATCCACAACCAAAAACCGCTCAAACATTGTTTTATTTGTCATCTTTATTGTTGTTAATTTGTAATTAATAAAAATACCCCCTGGCTAAGCCAAAGGGTATCTTTATGGAGAATTCCGCAAGCGTGGCTTTGCCACGAAAACTCACTAGACTACGCTTTGAAATCCCAGTTATCCTCGTACTGTTCAGCGGTCGGAGTAGGTATCGGATACTGTTCTCCTTTTACGCCAAGCCGGAAAATACGCATCTCTCCATCCTTAACTTTCTTGCCCTCTTTTTTCTTCTCTCCCAGCCAGAGGGTGTGTTGACCTTTTACATAGTTCGCAACAACTTTGCTCGGAACAATATAAAACTTAAAAACATTGGTGTCTTTTGAAATGTTTACGAAACAGTAAAAGAGAGTCGGGATGTCGACCGTTTCGTTTTTCTTGCTCATGATCCATCCGCTTACAGACGATCCGTGAACCTTTGAGACCGATGCCTTATTGCGACTGTTCTGAAAGTTAGTCTTTACTTCCATCTGGTATAGCTTTCCGGTGCGAGGATCAGAGACTAAAATGTCGACACTCTTCGTGTGACCGAGTGTCATGTTTGCGTCGTATCCTCGCAAAGCAAGCTGTGATAGAACAGCAAATTCACCGGCGATAGATACTGAGTTTTTGTTGATTGAATTCATGGGCTTATTGTTAAAGATTACTTATATTTGTTAATTGTCTCGACGTACTGACAATAATCGCAATCCGGCTTACCGGCTGGAATAGCATCGCCATTGAGACACTTGTGAGCGTCGATGAGTGCTTTTTCTACCCATGAATCATCGCCGGTGTACGGGATCAAAGTGATATCGAAGTCTAGCTTCGCATCGAATGCCTCACGGTCAGACTTCCCATTGCAGTAAACGAAATATCCAGTGCTGGAAACTTTCAATCCGTTACGGCGAAGCAACCACTGATACACCTCCATCTGACGCTTATATCCAATCTGCCATTCTTTATTAAGCTCGGTGATATCCTCGGCTTTGGAAGTCGCCTTATAGTCGACGACAATGTATTCACCCTGCGGACTTTGCCAGAGATCATCAATCGCACCGAACACTAAAAAGTTTGTCTCCGGATGCAGATACTGAATGCCGGTAAAATTGTGTCGCCACTTTTCCAACTGCTCGTGAGGAATCGGTCGTGCATCAATCCCATACTTTTCGATAAGCGGATGCTTTGTACCGTTCGCACGATGGATATCAAACTCGGCTTTTAAGAGATGGTCTACCGCCGAGTTTAGAGCGAATGGAAAGCCGGGTGGCCGTCCGACACCGAGTTTGCGATCGTAATAGAAGCAACGAGGACACTGCAAAGAAAGATCAATCTTTGATCGTGATAGTTTGAACGGGTCCGACGATGCCGGATCATATAAACTTTTTACTCGTTGTGGTGTGTAGTATTCAGACATAAAATTAAAAGCCGTACTGATCCATACGCAATTTAAATGCGTCACGACCGCCCTCAGTGACGAGGATTATTTCTTCCTTAATTTCCTTTTTATCGATTGCACCCATAGCTTTGATTGATCCACGGGTCTGGTCGCCAGCTTTTATGTAATCGCAACACACTACAAGCTCGGCATCACCGTTCACGACAAAGTTCGCACTGTGGCTAGCGAAAATAAGCTGGCGTTTACTCTTAGCTCTCCAGACTTGCTGGACAATATCTTTGAACATTTTGCTGTCGATATCGTCTTCCGGCTGGTCAATGATGAGAGGCGCGCCCGGCTGGTTCAAAAGGACGGTAAGCAAAGCAGTAGCTTGCTGACCAGCTGATGCATCTGAAAATGCAATATAGTCTTTTTTCGTTTTGTTGGTGCAATAAGAAAACTTCGGATTAAATTGAAGCTCTGTAACGGAGAGATCGAGCCATCGAGCAGAGTCGAAGCTAGTCGCAATTCTCATGCGTTCGGTATCGATAAAATTACATTTATTTAGAATCGGAGTATCCGGCATTTCATCCGGTCCCTCCGTAGAATGCAGTGCGAGTTTTTCAAGTTCCGAAAGAATACCATTCCACTCAACAAATGGATCGCTGGCTTTCAATAGACATTGGCAGATTTTCTCAAGCTTCGCTTCATTGATATTCATGCCCGAAAAGGCGGTTTTAAGTTTTAGAGTAAGAGCGTCGGTGTCTAAACTATTCTTAATCTCTGCCTTAATGAGATCGCCAGAAAGTGCTGTGAACTGAGTACACTGCTTTTCAAGAGCCGTAATCTTTTGAGTATGCAAACCATCCCACTTCGTGCGAAGTTTTTTGTACACAGTTTCCGGGTCGCCAAGAGCCGCAAGTGCATTGCGTTTTTCCGTCTGTTGTTTTTTGAGTGCGGCGATACGCTTCTCAAGAGTTTGTATTTGATCGAGCTGTTGCTGGTTAACCTTAGCTTTTACTTTTGCGGCCTCGTATTTCTTATCAAATGCCACCTTGAGTTTTTCCCATTCTTTGATCTCGTCATTGATGGCCTTGAGTGATGCTGGCTTAAAGAGATTTGAGAGTGCAGTAACGCCAGCCTCTATTTCTGTAAACTTAGAAGCATATTTTTTTTGAATCCGACCGATCAGAGCTGTATTTTCTAGCTCAACCTCTTCCTCTTCCACCTCTTCACTTTCCAATGCTTCCACAAGACCATTGACGTGTTCCTGTGTTGTTTCGAGCTCGTTTTTGAGACCCTCGATAATCGCTTCTTCGTTATCGTATTTTGCCTTCTGATCGATAACTTCCTGATCCTCTTTAGGCAACCCCTTGAGACTCTTGCGAAGTTTTCCAAGCTGTTCGGTTGATGAAGCTATCTCAACATTGTTTTTGTCGACTTCCGCTTCGATTTCCTTCATCCGGATTAAGTCACCATAAGCGGATCGCATCTTTGCTTCCGTGTCTCGTACATCCGAACGAATCTGATCGAGTTCCTGTTTGATTGGAAGCTCGACAAAACGCTTCAGCTCATCGATGCGTACACCTACGCTACTAAGCTGTTTCTGACTGTACGCTTGGATCGGAAGCAAATTGCGAACTTGCTGTTCTGTGGCCGGAGTGAATTCACCGTCGCCAATTTTAAGTAAAATTTCCTGCTTCTTTGAGTTACGTTTTACGATATGAGGAACGTCATTGAGCAGAAATTCCACATGCACCTCACCGTCAAATTTCTGGAGAGTATTGTCGATCAAATTCTTGCGTTTAGTCTGCACTATGTCCATGTCCTCGCTTTCTACCGGCTGATCACAAAGACCCCAGCGGAGATATTCGAGGATTGTAGACTTGCCCGTACCACGACCACCGATGATGGCGTTGTACTGCTGGTTTAAATCAAAGCCAACCTGCCCAAGAAACTTGGAGTTTGTGACGCTGATTGAAGTGATCCAAAGATTCGGGAGTTCGGGTTCAACGAGAGAGACTCTGGATTCTCTAGCCAAACATGCCTGACGGAGTGCCTCTGCAGTCGGCTCTGACCATTTGACGTAGGTGCTAGGTGATCCAAGATCGGAATGGTCACGCTTGCGGTTATCGGAAGTTTGAAAGACCGCAATCGGTTTGTACCCATTGTTTTGCTGACGTCCTTCAAGGATATTTTTGTAGCCGTCGCTAGACTTTGAATACTCACCATCAACATAACCGCCCACGCAACGCATCTCTTTGTAATGCTTTGCGAATCCATCACGGAAAAGAGTTTTATGTCCTGCAGTGGTGACGTTCGGGAGTATGATGAATTTTCCTTTAAGCCAAGGATGCTGATTCAGTCGTTCTTCGAGATCATTCAATCCCGTGATTGATGTCGGCGATACAGACTCAACACTTGCAAGTTTACTCTTAGCTAAATCCGTAGATGCAATAGTAAGTGTGGTGAGGATATCCCCGAATTTTGTCTCGTCGAAATCAGCGTCGAGCAAAAGTATTGCTTGGCATGGTGGAGATGAAAGAGTGAGCTCGATACCAGGAAAGACAACGATCTGATCCTTTGAATCAATAGATTCACCGATAAGATTAACTTCGGATGCGGCGGCCGCTTTTACATATGGGAACATGCAAAAGTCATGGTGATCAGTTATCGCAATCGCATCGAGACCTTTTGCTCGGCACGCTTGAATAAGCTCATCTGCGTAAGCTTGGCGTTCTTTTGGTGTAGCGGCTTCCGCACCGTCCCAATTTGCATCTCGGGGAGTGTGAACTTGGAAGTCGCATTTGTAGAAGTGAGCGCCTTTATCCATAAAATTAAGTAATCTTCAACTTACCTGACTTGAAGCCCTCGACTATGATCTTCATGCACTTATTAAAAGTACGCATGGCGTCACCTTTCAGTGGAGTATCCTGAATGCTCAAAAGTGCTTCTCGACATTCCTTATCGAGTCCGGCAATATCGTCCATTGTCTTGATTTCAACATTGGGCTCGTTTCGCAAAAGAAACCACTCTTTGTCTGTGGTTTTACTGTGATCAAGGACTTCCAAGTCCTTGTGCGTCATTTTCGGGAATAGGTAATAAAACTTTTTATCGTAAAAATAATATTTTGTTAGAAACATCTCGCCAACGGCGATATGTCCTGCACGTTGCGATCCGTCAGTGAAATTTCTACGCATGCGACCGGCATACTTGATGACATAGCCATCTTTAATGATGGTCGATCGTTGTTCTGCAAACTTCTCCCAATCTCCACCGTAAGCGGCGTTGAATTTAGTTATAAAAAGTTCGTGCATCTTTTCCAGATATGCATCGATATAAGCAGAAAATGCAATGGGATTGTGGTAACACTCCAGCAAGTCTTTGACGACAGAGAGATCATCCGTAATTAAATATTTCCCTTTCTCTATCTTAGATGCAAAGTAAGCCATGCCGTAGAGGTCGGGCTGTATTTTCTGTGTGCCTTTCTTTAAATAATAAACTCCGACAATGCCGTTCTTTACGCCACCCAGTGCATGATGAAATCTCTGATAGAGTGCATTACCGGCCGAGTTCCTACTTAGCGCATCAGTCCCTTCTAGCGCAATTACTGGCTTCTTGTTTATTTCTTTACCGTTGAGTCCATCAACCCATTGTTCGTCTACATACCATGCGGCGTCACACGAACCGTAAGAAACACCCTCGAATCCAAAAGTAAGACCACCCTCTGAAAAGGACTTCTGATCCTCGTTGCTACTTTGTGGAAAGATTCGAAGTTTAATCCCTTTGGTTTCGTGACCAAGGGTGTCTAGAATCTCTCTTTTTATGATTTCGTCGCTGGAGTATGCCATATAGTTATAGGGATTTAATTTTCTCCAGAATCGCTTCCGTCTCCAACTCCAAGACGAAACTCACAAGGTCAGACTCCTTATTTATCTCTTCACCTTTCGACTCCAGGTAGAACTGCTTAAGCTCGTCGTTCGTGAAATTTGAAATGAGATAAAACTTAATATAGTTCCCAAGCCAGACAGTGTACTCTTCCCGTGATAGTGGATTTTCCGCAGTATATTTTGTTGCGGGGAGTGTAATTTTTATTTTGAAATCGCCATCCAAACTGATTAAACCGAAGTAGTCCTTTGACGGCTTTGCCTTTGCCGGATGGATCTCGAATCCTTGATCAAACAATCCGGTGTTGAGATATTTTTCCAGCTGTTTGGTCATGACGAGATTGCCGGTTTTTGCCTCGCCGACAATGAAGTCATGGGTGACATGATCACTCTCGTCCTTTGTTCCTTGCTTGAAGTTTCTAATAAGTGCCAACTCGATCATGTGGAAACCAGTGCTTGGGAGATATCCGTAATTACTTATTTTTGTTATGAGCTCACTCAGACCATATCCGGCAAAGTCCGGAGAGCCTATCGCATGGGCGAGAGGTATTTGGTTCTCTACAATGAAGCCAAGGTGTCGGAAGTATTCACCGGCAAGGTATTCCATAAAGGGTTCCATTCCATTGCCTTGCTTACTGGTCTCGATACGCTGGATGATGTAGTTTTCTCGGTCTTTTATGTGATCGAACTTTGTCTTAAGTAGATCGACTAATTTCTCTTCGGACTCAAACTCAATCGGGACGATATATTTATCGCCCTCAAACAAATACTTCTTTGCTTGCGACAAAATGTACGGCGTGTTTTTGAGGACACCGTTGTCAAAAATACCCGATACGAATTTGTAATTAAACGCATTATAAAAAAGCTTCATCAATCCCTTTGGAGTGAAAGGATAGATCGGATTTTCAAAATACCCAGCACCAGTGATACTGCTATAAATAAAAGCTTCCTTCGCAGGCATTTTGACAGCCGGTCCCATTTCAGTATCGACAATCTCGAAATCGAAGTTGGCTTTAAATATATTGAAAAAATCTTTAGTGTAAATTTCCATAAAATTATACGTGTTGTAATTTAAATAAGCTTTGCTGAACCTCTTTTTTTTTCTGCTCACGCTTCTCCTCCCGAGGAACATCCTGAAAGAGATTCGTGATGTTTTCAATACTCATCCTTTCGTGCTCGGCGACCTGAGAGCCATCAAAAATCTTGCTGATCACAACACCCACGAATAGATCGTATGCCTTGTTCAGATTAAAGAGCTTGTCATTATTCTTGCCAAGGCATTTGACGATCTCATCCGCAATTTCGTCAGGGTAGATCGCTTTTTTATTTGTCGCCGGTGCTTTCTTTTGAGAATTTACAAAAGTCACGTAGAAGTCCGACTTAGGCGAAAACTTAGCCCAGTTTTTGTTGTAAGGACTGCCAAATGTGTCGTAAGAGGAAATGTCCACCAACTCCATGCCATGATCCCTAATGAGCTCGGCAAGACTGATCCAGATTTTCAAATCTTTATTGTGGAAAGCAAGAGTAAAATAAGCATCTTTTTTGAGAACCCTTTTTGCCTCACCAATAAAGGCGGTGAGCTGATCATAGTATTCGTTTACTCCTTTTTTCTGGACAGGATTTATAATGACCTCGTCCTCAATTTCAAACGCCTTCTCAAGCCAGCAATTCCAGATATACGAAAGTTCTGAGTATTGGATCGTGTCACCGTATGGAGGGTCAGTAATCAAATAATCCACGCTAGACGGTTTTACTTCCGCCATCTTCAATGAGGATTTGTTGTAAATTTTGGACGAGGGTTTCGAGACCTTGTTTCGGGAAGCCTTCTCTGAGATCACAACCTTCGCCATTTTTACATTGTCGACACGATCAACAAACCTCCACCACACATTCTCTTCGATAAAGTCGTCCGGAATCCAAAAGTTATTTACGCCAAGAGGACGAACATTCTCTGCTTTTAATTTGCTCACATGCAATAGGGTGTTGGTGAAAGCGAGCATGAACAAGTCTCTGTTTTTCAGAGGTAATTCTTTGATAGCGGTATGAAGCGTTGCCAAAGCAAAGAGATTCCTCTTTGTAAACATGTCCGACACTTTCTTTACTCCCTTATACGAAAACCGATCCTTATAGAATTTCTCCGGAAAGTCCATATCCGGATACTTCAAGCTTTTAGGAAATTTTACAGTCGGCTCTAGATCGTCTTGTGTGAGACTAACTTTTTGTTTATTCCGGAAACTACTGTCGGCGATCACTGCGTTATAATCCTTGCTGTTTTTCTTTCCGAGAATGGTGTACAGAATATACTTATCTTTTGTCGTGTAGAGAGGCATTATTTTCTCCCTTACAGCTTTCTCGATTACCGAAAATTCGTCCTCGAAAGAAACCGGATCGTAGCTTACATCCATAGAGTTTTTTGCCAAAAAGACGGCAAAGGGATTGAGATCGTAGCCGATGAAGTTTCTGTCGGCCAAGACTGACTGCAATCCTATAATTCCGCTACCACAAAACGGGTCCAAAACGACATGATCCTTTTTGGAGTATTTTTCGATGTATTGATCGACAACAAACCAGGGTTTCCTCGACCAATACTTGTGAAGCTTTGCGACGCGCGAATACTGACGATCGTGTTTGATATCGTTTACGTCGACAAGGTTCTTTACGATTTGTGAAATGGTTAATGACATATTATTTCTTTTGGAATACTAAGCAGTAATGATGCAAGATATTGCTTGCCCATGCTGAAGGGTATCCGTAGGGTGCAAGTCCGACTTTATCCTGTATCCAGAGCTTCTCGTCTTTGAGCACATACTTCTTCGAAAGAAGCCGTGCCAAGTCCCACGCCAATGGATACATTTTACCTTCTTTCTTTATATTCTTCACAATCACCACGAGGTAACCTCCGTCCTTCAGTAAATCGAAAATATCAAAGTATATATTCGCCAATTTCTCCAAAAAGAGATCGTAGTCGGCAATGTTGCCCAAGTCCTCTGCGGCTTCCGAGTAATTAACATCGAGACCATCCTTAGTTCTGTCTTTTTTGAAATCTTTTGTGCTTCTATTCAACACATCCCAATACGGTGGTGATGAGATCGAGAAAGCGATTTTAGGAAGCTTTAATTTTTTGATGTTTGCGGCATTTTCGTTAAAGATAGTCTTTTTGAATTCCGGAGTCCGCTTGAGAGATAGATCGTAGTATTTTTTGTTGAGCTCTATACCATATCCAATTCGGCCGGTTCGCTTACAAGCGACCATCGTGCTTCCAATTCCACAGAACGGGTCCAACACAGCTTCACCTTTTTTGGTAAAGAAATTTATAAATCCCTCAATCATCGTCGGCGAGAATGTTGCAGGATGATCTTCGGTGTTCGGCGATATTTCTCGCTCTTCTTTTAAATCCTTATGTAAAGCATTGAAAATAAACCAGCTGCAACTAAATTTTACCCACTCTTTTCCTGTCATCTCATTGAGTGGATTGGATAGATCGTAAGCACCGTCTTCCGGATTAATTAAAATGGCGTTGGCTTTTTCAACATCACCACCTGGGTTATACAAAGCAACTTCTGCCCATCTCTCAATAAAGTGGTCAGGTATTAACTCCTTTTTGTTCTTAAGGAGGTGAGCAAGTTTCTTTTTTGCCAGTTTGTTTTTTTCCTCGTCTAAGACGGGTACAACTTGCTTTTTATCTTTGTAGTAAAAGTGGGATTTCATAATTGATTTATTCTGCTGGAATATATTCCTGATGACCGCATCTGCATGCCGTACCATCGTTAGTGGCCATGCTGAAGTACGATTTCTTAGCAACGATAATAAAGTCTTCAAAGAATGGCTTGAACGACAAAACCTGCGAGTCTGCTTGCAGTGCTCGCATAAGTTTCTTGTCATCCTCATCCGGAGTCGGATCAGTAGAGCCGGGATGATTGATTAAGATCATGAACTTCTTTGCAAGGAATAGAGAGAAGTAATGCCAGAGCATTTGCGTATCGAGATTCTTGGGGGAGGAACCAAGAAAGACCTGATGTCCGAGGAACAGGTTTCGGTCGTCGAGATAGATTCCAATCACTTTGGAAACACTTTCGTCTTCCAAGTCTTTGAGAAATTTGTACAGGTCTTCCGGATCACGAACCTGACCCTGAATCGGAAGCTCTACATCGGTCTCAACGATCTCATATTTCTTGAGGTATCGTTTTCCATCATCATTTTTGTGTTCAACGTTTTTCATAGGCAATTTCCAAAGTTAATTTATAATTTGACGTACCTCGTGCCTCGGCCACGCCCGACTCGTTTGACTAGTCCGAGTTCTATCAATCTCTCCAATGCCTGACTGACTGTAACTCCTACAATGCCGGTGGCCTTGGCGATATCACCAGGAGCGGCCTCGCCAACAGATGTGAGATATTTCCATACCTCGTACTGCTTGGGAGAAAGGGTGTCTTCGACTTTTTCCTCTTCCAGATACGAGAGAGCCTTTGTTGCTTGCTCTCGCACGACTGACAAAAAGAAATTAAGCCACGGCGAGATAGTGTCGTGATCAGTATTGAATGTTTCCTGCGACTTGCGGAGTGCCAAATAGTATTCGTCCTTGCGACGCTCGACGATTTGCTCGTGCGACACATACTGAACGAATTGATAACCAGATCGGAGTAGCAAAAGGTTCGTGAGCACACGGGAAAGACGCCCATTGCCGTCTTCAAATGGGTGGATTTTCAAAAACTCAACGATAAAGTTTGAAATCAGAAGCAAAGGATGAAAGCGGTTCTTTTCAAACGCATCATTTGTCCATTCAAGAAGCTCCTGCATTTCCTTTGCAGTAAGATATGCCGGTGTAGTCTCGAACATGATCTTGGCGACTTTGCCATCCGGTCCAAGTACGCCGACCGTGTTCTCTTTCTTTTTGTAACCGCCACGATGCACATCGTCTTTGTTGGAATATTTGAGAAGCTGATTGTGGAGTGATGTGACCACACTCTCTCGAAGTGGCAAAGTCTGGAAAGAGTCAAAAACATTCTGAAGCACTTCAAGATAACCCTGCACTTCCTGCGAGTCTCGATCGGAAAACTTTGAGACCGCAAGACCCTGCATTATTTTTTCTACTTCCTCATCGGTAAGCTTTGCACCCTCGATACGAGTGGACGCACCTGCAGAAGTAATAAGCACCGACTGCTTCAAGCTAGTGATCGCTTGCGGAGTCATTCGCAGACCCGACTTAAATTCACCTCGAATACCATCGATCTCAGCCAAGAGAGCGACAATGTGTGGTTCGGGACTTTTGATCCTGTGATCGAATTTGTTTGTAATATTGTCCATAAGATTACTCATATAGGTTATATATGTGATTATATGGGATTATATGAGTAAATACAAGTCCCTGACCTGTGGGTATCCTAAAAGCCCCTTAATCAAGGCTTTTTCTACCAAAAACCTCCATTTTGTGTCATAATGACTTCATGGACGAAGCATCAGGATACAAAGTAGCTCACTTTACCGGCGATGAATTTCTCGCTATTGGAGACATCATAAAGACCTTTTGGGAGAATGTTCCTACAAGTAACCCTCCGAAATTTGTCATGGTCATGGGAGGAGTCGGGGCCGGAAAGACGACTATACGCCGCCAGCAATTTGCAGACGGTTATGTGAACATCGACGCCGGTGAGATATACCAAGCTCTCCTGAAATCTTACGATCCAGATGATCCAAAACTCGAGGACTACACCGCATTTGCAACTCACCTGATCCTGAAAGAGTGCATCCTCGAAAAGAAAAATATCGTGATTGAAATCATCGGTGATTCAGCCGAAGCCATAACCCCGGTCATCGACAAGATGAAAGAAATCGGCTACGAAATCTCCGTCTCTGGAATCACTTGCGACCCTGCCGAAGCATACGAGCGACATCTCAAGGCGGTAAAGGAAGATAAGAATTATTTGTCCGCATACTACACACAAGACGCTACGTTGGGAGCCTTTTATACTTACTTCGATCTGGGAGCCGTGCCGGTGCAGAAATAACTTATACACAGTGTGCATATTCGCAACCCTCTTGCGAATAAAATGTTCGTAGTGATATAATAAATTCACAATCGAATAACTTAATGCCTCAAGGGGCATTCCTGAAAGGGATTCCGAGTTTAAGGGCTCGTGACCAATCGCTTAATTGCGAACGGTCACGAGCCCTTTTTCGTTATCCGATTGTTTCCAGCTCCCTGATACCTCTCGGTCGAACATCCACTAGCTGTGATCGACCTCACACTGCACGGGACTCACGGGTTTCGTGTACATAAAAAAATTTCACAGCGGATGAGGGGGTGTCAGAGAGCTGGAACAATAAATATTTTATGTTTAGCAAATTTCAATCATTACCAAGTTACTTCGGCGGCAAGCGAAAGCTGGTCAAGTATATTTTTAAGCCGATCAAAAAGACCGAAGGAGTTTTTATAGACGCTTTTCTTGGCGGTGGATCAGTAAGTCTCTACGCCAAAGCAAAAGGATACAAAGTTATCGCAAACGACATCGCATTCCGATCCGCCATTATCGGCCGGGCCCTGATTTCCAACAACAGCGTAAAGATTGAGACCGAGGATTTGGCGAGACTCTTCCTCGATGTTAAGCACGACGGCTTTATTCGCAAGAATTATTGCCCGAAAGTATTCACCAGCAAGATCGCCGACTTCCTCGACACCGCAATCGTGAACGCACGAGCGGTCGAGAACGAAACCAAGCGACATCTCCTCCTGCACCTCCTCATAAAGTTTATTTTGTCCTGCCGACAATTTGGAAAATTCACGCACACCAGAGACACGCTCGATCTTGAAGCTCGCAAATGGGAGTGGCCGCTCCGGTCCAAGTCTCATGCACCGAAAAACCTCCGCATGATCCAAAATCCGATGATGACTTTGGAAAAATTAAAAGACGAAATTAATCATGGCGTTTTCGATAATCATCAAGACAATGAAATACACCAAAAAGACGTGTTCGAATTTCTCAAGAAAGTTACTGGTGATGTTGCTTATTTTGATCCTCCTTATCCTGGCTCTTCTTCCTACGAGGTTGAGTATGGGATCTTGGATAACATCCTCGCCGGAAAAAAGCTCGACAACAAACCCAGTCCCTTCTCCAACAAAGATGCCGACGAATTTCTAGAGCGGATGTTCGAGTCGGCAAAGCACATTCCGCAATGGGTTATCTCCCTCGGCCAGAACAAAGAGGACGTGGGAGTAAAGCCGGAGAAGCTTCTCGCAATGGTGCAGAAGCACCGCAAAGCGGAAGTGCAGATGCTCGATCACAAGTGGTCGGTATCGAACGCCGGAGGTCGAGGCCAAACAGACAACATTGAGTACATGATCGTAACCATATGACAAAACCAACAGCACAAATCAAGACAGTGAAAATTAAGGAATGCATTCCGAACTCTTGGAATCCCAACGAGATGAATGCACGCCAATTTACGTCGCTCAAGAAAGCGGTCACCAAGTTCGGACAAACGAAGCCGATCCAAGTTGGCGTCTGGCCGAACATGAAAGTGAAAGATGGCTATGTCATTGTCGGCGGTTACCACACATGGAAAGTGCTGGGTGAACTAGGTAATACGGACATCGAAGCAAACGTCCACGAATTCAAAAGCGAGGACGAAGCGAAGCTTTACGGTTTGACCGACAACATTCACGGGTCCAACCAGCAACTGAAACTCGGTAAGCTCGCATACGAGCTGACGCAGAATGGCTACTCGATAAAAGAGATCGCAAGCAATCTCGGTGAGGAGGATATCAACGTTAAGGATGCACTCGACCTCGTGAAAGATGAGATCGCAAAGAAAATGGTCGAGCTCAAGAATGCCGAGCGTGAGAACTTTGTCGCCCTGAACTTTATCGTCGACAAAGACCCGAAAGAAGCGGCCGATGATTTTATTACTGCCGTCACTGCCTTTGCCAAAACCAAAGGCGTGAAAGTCGCTAAGGCGACCAAGGACGTGAACGGCCAGAGAGAAACGATCGCCCTCTTGAGCTTCAACGTGACCAATCCGCAAAAGACGGTGATCGACGACGCACTCGCACACATCGCAAAGGTCGAGGGTGTGAGCGAGAGCAAGGCATTAGAGCATATTTGCTCGCAATTCCTGTTGACCATATCTGACCTTAACTCACCGAAACATGGCAAAAATTGATACTAAAAGTAAAAGGAGTCATGACGCAATACGCCTTAAATACGAAGGTGAATCTTATGATTCCATTTCTAAAAGTATCAAAACGCCGGTGGAAACGATCCGAAGCTGGTTCAAGCCGTCGGGGCCACTCAAAGCAGAGTACGAGAAATACTGCGATGAGCAGAACGAATTTAAGAAACGTGAAGCCCAAGACATCATCAAAAAGAACATTGCGACTGCCGCTTCCATGCTCGTTGCCCTTATGGCCAGTGCAGATGATAACGTTAAATTTCGTGCCGCAAAAGAACTCCTCGACCGAGAGCTTGGAAGTCCGAAAGAGACTGTCGAGCACCGAGGTCTATTCGGAACAGACCTAAGCTATGAACAAATCCTCCGAAAAGCCAGAGAAAAACCCCCTCCAGATGGTTAATGACCTTATCGAAACGATGAGGATTTGTGACGCTGATCCACAAGAATTCATCGAACACTGTTTATCAATAAAAACCAAGAATCAGCAAACAGTTCTTTTACACCTGAATACCGCACAGACCATGATCCACGACAGGATCAAGAAACTGCGAGCACTCGGTAAGCCGATAAGAATGATCATCTTGAAAGCGAGACAGGAGGGGGTCTCTACTCTCTGCGAAGCTCTGATCTTCGAACGGACTGCCAGATTCGAGAACACAAACTCGCTTATAGTCGCACACGAACCGGAATCAACAGACGCAATCTTTGCCATGAGTAAGCTCTTCTACGACTTACTGCCAATGTGGGCAAAGCCAATGCGACGGTACGACAATAAGAAACAGATGGTGTTTGAGAATCCAGAGGAGAAGTCGAGAGCAAAAAACCCAGGACTGCGAAGCCGAATGGTTATCGCAACAGCCGAGAAAGCGAAAGTGGGCAGAGGGTTGACCCTCCACAACTTTCACGGATCGGAAGTGGCATTCTGGAAAAATGCTAAAGACCTCATGCTCTCGGTACTACAAGCAATTCCGAACCTACCGAACACAAGCGTGTTCCTAGAGTCGACTGCCAACGGATTCGGAGGTGACGGCGAATACTTCTACAAGACCGTGCAAGACTCGCTTGCCGGTAAGAACGGATTCGAGCTCGTCTTCCTACCGTGGCACTTGATGGACGAATACAGCACGCCATTTGCCGGAGATAAAGAAAAGATAAAGTTTTCCGAAACTCTGGACGAATACGAGAAAGGACTCAAGGCGTCGGCAAAACTGACCCTTGAACAACTCAACTGGCGACGCTGGGCAATCCAAAACCTCTGCGGAGGCGACGTCGAGAAGTTCAAGCAGGAATACCCAGCAACGATCGAGGAATCATTCGTTGCCTCAAGCAAGTCAGTGATCTCAAAGCAGTACATCGAAGCCCAAGGGAAATTCACCCGAAGCCCGATACGAAAGCTCGACGACATCCTGATCTACGAGGAACCGAATCCGAGACACTTCTACAGCTTAGGTGCAGACCCAAGCGAAGGGATCGGACAAGACGACTCTGCGATCACGATCATCGACAAGATGACCGGCCGAGAGGTGGGATCGTACATCGGACAGATACAGCCGGACTTGTTTGCCAAGAAAATCAAACAGGCGGCCGAACTCTTCAACGATGCACTGGCAGTAGTGGAAATAAACAATCACGGTCTAGCGGTAATCAACGCACTCAAAGGCGAATACTCGAATCTCTACCAACGCACGGTGTTCGATAAGCAAGCGAATACCAAGCGCAAAGAGCTGGGATGGAAAACAAGCCAAACCACAAAGCCCCTCATGGTAGACGACTTCATCGCCGGATTGCGTGACGAGGACATCGGACTCTCAAGCCAGACAACCGTAAGCCAGATGATGACGTTCGTACACACGAATGAAAGCAACCGGTACGGAATGGGTGCAGAGAGCGGACAGAAAGATGATGCCCTGATATCAGCGATGCTCGCATGGCAAGGATTGAAAGAACTACCAAGCGAAATGCCGATACAGAGAAAAGGTCGATCAATGAAACTTTACTAATATGGCAACCACCAAAGAACTACAAAAATATAATAGCGAGTACGACGAAGCGAAAAAGAACTTCTTGTACTATTTCAAACCCGAATTTGATCGGGGTTATAAGCTGTTCTCGTCTTACAACGGAGATCGTGCCGCTGAACTGGAACAGACGAATGACGGTGAGATATGGCAGTCCAACGTTTTCATTCCCCAAGTATTTGCATACATCAAGACGTTCCTCCAAAAGACCGTCGGCATTACCCCCGACTTTAAGCTCGATGGAAAGAACAGTGACGCAATGAAAGACTTGATCCTCTGGCTCTGGGAAGTAGGAATGAGTGACGACCTGATCGACTACTTCCTGCAGGTGTTTATTTGCGGAACGACAATAGGTAAAGACTTCTTGCGTAAGGAAACCAAGAAAAAGAGAAAGAAAGAGATAAGTATTGTCGAGAAAATAAAGAAACTCGTATTTAAAACCGAGACCTCCAAGATCACCTTCCGTCCGGACTTTGACCCTGTAGATATTTATAACTTCTATCCTCACCCAAGGATGAAAAAGATGGCCGATCCACTACCTGTATTCCACCGGTATGTGCTGACGCTGGACGAAATGAAAGCCCAGTATCCGGATGTACCAAAGAGTAAGTGGACGCAATTCGTGGACAAAGAGGGAGAGGTTACCAAGTCCGGTGGTGATATGACCGACTACGCATACGTGCGAAAGGAAGTCTTAATCCAACTGCGTAAGAGTTTGAGAGAGACAACCAAAGCGTCATCTCCGATCCAAGGCAACCCGAATAATCCGGTCCAAATGCCAACAAGCGATGACAAGCTCTTCGAAGTCGTAGAGAGATGGACTGACGACGTGATGACCGTATTCCTACCAATGGACGGAACACCGATCGAGATCAAAGACGGTGACAACCCATACGACCACCAATCGAAACCTTATTCCCGAACAGGCTTCTTCCCTCGAGCGTTCTCGTTTTACTGGCTCGGTATCCCGAAGCTCGTAGACCATTTGCAAGAACTCCTGAACTCCGTGACCAACCAGAGAGTGGACGCTATCACAATGAAAATTCACAGCATGATTGCGGCGGCACCGGTGGCTCTTCCCGGTTACAAACAATCAACCATCAGCATACGACCACTTGGAATCCTCTGGACGAATGACCCGAATTCCGTCAAAGAACTGAAGTTTGGCGACGTAAACTCCTCTGCGTTTATAGAACCCGATCACATCAAAGAAGCGATGCGTATCGCAGTCGGAATAGACGAATACACAACCACGGCCGGTGCAGACAGCAAACAAACTGCAACCGTTGCCTCATTCATGCGAGAAGCAACACTCGAGGGAGTAAAGCTTTTCCTGATCATGCTCCGAGGTTCGTACATCATGCACTTTGAGCACTGGATTTGCATGATCAAGCAATTCTGGACAACCAAAGGCGTGGTGCCGGATAAGGCCGTCGCAATTCTCATGCGTCACGGACTTATAACCCCCGAAACAGAAAACCTTGAAGGACTATTCGACTACGAATACGAAATGTCCCTCGAATCAACATCTGCCCTCGCTTCCTCGTCCGAACTCAAGAAAGCAAAAGACTTGGAACTCTGGGCTTTGATCAAAGACGTGAACGAAATCGTAGACACGGAAACCGGAACGGTCTACTCGGTAAAGAAGTTCAAGATACTGATGAAGCTCTTTGAGGATTACGGCTGGGAGCCAACGAACTACATAAGCGAGACAAAGCAACCACCCGTCACTGCACCAATAGACGAAACAATCCCATCGGGAACTGGATCACCGGCCACCGGTGACGCACCTGCAGTCGAACTGCCACCGGACGCAGTATCCGAGCAAGGACTGCCGGGTAACGAAATGGGTGCGATGCTCGGTAACGCAATGAAGCAATAACGCATATGACTAAAACACTCAACAAAGAAATAGAAGCAACGATCAGCAACTTGTATGAGACCAAGTATTTTGAAGCGTTGTCAGAGCTTATTGCGAACGAACTCGATATCACAAAGACGTGGCTACTCAACAAACAACTGACTGCCGACGAGATTCGGTTTTATCAAGGTCGAGCCGAAGGACTCGGGGTCATCCTGATCCAGATAAAAGCTATTCACGATGAATATATGAAAACACCAACATAACATCTCCCAACCACAAGGAAATCGCCAAACTTTTTGAGGGGTTCAGCTGGCCTCTTAAGATGGGATTTCTGGCGATTTCCACATCTTGAGAGACCAACCGAGCCTCCCGAAAAGGGGCTCGGTTTATTAATTTGCAGACGCCAACGTGCCGACCGTGATCGGATACCGAGGAACAATCTGCGACTAACACGCCTATGAACGACAAAAACAATTCCGGCGCCGAACCGAACACACCGTCATTCGACGATGCAGTCGGTAAGGAACAACCGGTCAATTCAATCCCGTCAGGCACCTCAACAGAGGAACAACCTGACAAAAAACCAGACGCCAACGGTGATAAGCCCGAGGATCAATCTGGCGTAAAGCCAAACGATAAGAGCGAAAGTCCCGAGGACAAAGACAAGAAGTCCGAGGGCGACAACACCTTCTGGGGCAAGTTCAAGAGCGAGGACGATGCTAAACGCTCCTACGACGAAGCCCAGACCAAGATTATCGACCAAGGCAAAGAGATCAACGATCTCAAAACCGGAAGCGAGAAAAACCAACAGTTTCTCTCGATACTCGATAAAGCCTTGACCAAGAATCCGCAACTAGCCGAACAGCTGAAAGCGAGTCTCGCCGAAGCTATGAAAGCCAGCGATGCAGAACCAGAGGATGAACCGGACATCGACACTCTTCTCGACAAGAAGCTCGAGGAACGGGAAACGAAAGCCAAGACCAAAACAGAGATCGACAAATGGATCTCGGAACACGAGGACTTCAAAACTCCTGAGATTGGTCATCAGATTCTCGATCTTATCGAGAAAGAAAAGCTTCCGTTTAATGCCCGAACGCTTCAACTGGCCTACGACTCCGTAACCAAGGATTCGCAGACAAAGAAAGCGGCCGACGAAGCTCTCAAGAAAGAGGAAGTCAAAAATCTCGAAAGAGAGAATGCGTCCGGCGTCGGTGGTGGCCAACCGGCCAACAAAGGCAAGACCTCCGAAGAGAGTCCATTCGACGATCTCGTCGGTGAGAGCATCAACCCTAATCGAGTTAAGTAACGCTTATAAGGTTCGAATGGCCTGTGAGCGGTTGCTAACTCTTAACCTAAACAACAACCTATGGCTGAACCAAATCACATCATCGGATCGAGGGACACACTGACCATTGAGCAGAGTCAGCGTATTCCTGATGTCGATGACAAAATTTTCCTCCTTGAACCGGGAGAGTCACCGCTCACTGCCTTCTTGACCCAGATCGGAAAGATCGGAGACGGCGGGGGCAAGTTCAAGGGACACGCTCTTCAAAAAAGAGTCGTGTACAACCCCGAATTCACGGAATACGAGGATCAGTATTCCGGCGTCTGGGCACAGATCAACAACGGTGCTGGATATGCATCCGGCGCAACTGCTCTTGTTGTAGACAACCCAGGTGCTTCGATCTTCACCAAGTTCGACCTGATCAAGAACACTCGAACCGGTGAAATCATGCGTGTCACTGCAGTCGATTACTCAACACTAACCCTCACGGTAACTCGTGGAGCTGGTGCAACTGCGGCCGCCGCCATTAACGATAACGATTGGTTGCTCGTTATAGGCCCTGCTTTTGAGGAAGGTTCGAAATCTGGTGATTCCAATACGACCAAGCTCGTAAAGGTCACCAACTACACTCAAATCTTCAAGACGAAGTTCGGCGTGACCCAAACCGAGAATGCATCAAAGCTCTATCCGTCCGGCAACCCCGGTGCGGACTTGAAGTACCTCCGAGCAAAACACGGTATCGAACAGGCAAAGAAAATCGAACGTGCGTACTGGTTCGGTGAAAAGAAAGAAGTAACCGGTCCAGACGGCAAACCGCTTCGCCTCTCCGGAGGAATCCTAGAAGCGATCACTGCCGCCGGAAGCGTACAGGACGAAGCCGGATCAGCTCTTACCGAGCCTGAGTTCCGCACTTTCCTCCAGAACTACGCATTCAAGTACGGATCATCCGAGAAGTATTTCTTCTGTGGCAACACCGTACTCGGATACTTGGAAAGCTTTGCCACTTCCAAGATGTACATCGTACCGAGCGATAAGACTTACGGCGTAGAAATCCGTAAGTTCCAGTCGTCATTCGGAACGCTGAACATTGTCCGCCACCCGATGTTCGACAACCAGTATGCCGGTATAGGCGTAGTGGTCGATCTCTCCACGCTTAAGCACTGTCCGCTGAATGGCCGAGACACCAATCTCGAAACCAACATTCAGGACAACGATGCTGACGAGGAAGTCGATCAGTACAAGACCGAAGCCGGTCTGCAGAGAGTCAACTTCGAAAAGAACGCACTCCTCAAGGGCGTCGCCTAAATGGATTAGAGGCTCTGTTCTGACTTGCTGGCCTCCACCTTGCGTGGAAGCCAGAAGTCAGGGCGGAGGCCGAAATTACAAACATTAATCACTCAAACTTACTTATGGCTAAATTCAATTCACACATCAAAAGTCTGCGAATCGTACTCAAGCCCGCCCAGCCGATATTCGAGGGAGGCCTCAAGATCGGCGACACTCCAGGCGAGTACGCACAATTCTCGGACGGACAATTCGAGACCGCAAACGAGGAACACCTTTCCAAGTTAGCAAGTCTCTCAACATTCGGCATCGATTTCTGGAAAGTATCCGAGGAATCTTCACCGATTGATCCGCCGACGGTCGACGGCGAACTACAGAAGCTCACCAAAAAGGAATTACAGACCTTGGCCGGTGAAAAAAACGTCGAGCTGGACGGAACAGAAACCAAAGACCGCCTGATCGAACTTCTGCAAGGCAGATAGACCGACATGAGGTCGTAAATAACACACCAATCTTATGGCAATCATATCAGCAGACCTAAAAGAATATGAGTCAAATAGTGCCAACTCAGACGGCGGTGAGATCACGGCAGTAGAAGTCGTGGACAACGTCGACAACAACCTCTTCACCGACATAACCGGTGACGAAGCGGCCGCCGGTGGCACTGAATACCGAAAGGCCTTCCGAAAGAATACGCACGGATCACTTTCGTGGCAGAACGTCGTGACGTGGCTTCAATCACAACCGACCAACGCCGCTCTTTCGTTCGGATTCGGGATCGATCATGCCGATGATGACGAGGGTGCTCAAGGAAACATGTCGGCATTCTCCGCAAACGCAGTCGTTGCAGTCGTCTCCGATGGTGCTGACACTCGACAAGTGACAGTCGTCGGCGAGGATGCGTCCGGAAACAGACAGGCGGAAAACCTGACGCTAAACGGTACCACCGAAGTCGTGGGTGCTCTGACGTTCTCCAAACTCTACGGTGCTTATGTGGCATCGCTCTCTGGATCACGCATTGTGACAATCCGACAAGGATCGGGAGGCACTACCCGAGGCACCATCGGAGTAAACAAAAAGACCAGTTTTATCTGGTACGGCAGAGTCTACTCCGGAGGATCTCCTATCGATGCCGAAGGAGGAAACATGGCAAACAAAGCGGCCGGAATGGAACACGGTGATATTGCGTCCGGTGGAAACTTCGGACTCTGGTATCGCCTGACATGGCCAGCTGGGGCCGGTGCAGTGACCGCCAATTCAACCCAAGTGAAGTCCGAGGGAGACACGGCGGCGTAAACGGAAAGATCGATAAGCTATGGCTAAAACATTCTTAACAAAAAAGAATAACGCCAAAAGCACGATCACGGACAATCCTCTAACATCAGGTGCAACAACCGTGAACGTGCAGTCCGGCGACGGTGCAAAGTTTCCGGCGGCTCCATTCCACGCCACACTCTACACGAGCGATCCAAGCGTGGGAGAAATTGTGAAAGTAACTGCCAAGTCAACAGATGCATTCACGATTGAACGAGCCAAAGAAAACACGACAGCCCAAGAATGGGCGCAAAACACCAGAATCGAACTCTTGGTAACAGCCAAGCTCTTTGACGACCTCCAAATTCGAACCGAGGTCATCATTGCAACCGATGGTTCGGGTGATTACAACTGCGACGGTACAGACGACCAGACAGAAATAAACGAAGCAATCAGTGACCTGCCAGCCGGAGGCGGTATCGTTCGCCTAAAAAGAGGAACGTACACTCTGACCGGACTCGTTCAGATTCTCAAAGACAATGTTGTGCTCGAGGGCGAGGGTGCATCAACGCTTATAAAAGCGGCCAATGCCAGTAACCTTGGCGACATCGTGCGTGTGGGTGACGGCGGTACGACAGCGTACTCGAATATCGTCATTCGGAATCTAAAAGTTGACGGCAACCAAGCAAATCAAACGTCCGGAAACTCCAGCCCGATTGTGCTATGGGGTACAAGCTCCAACAAGCACAAACGGATTCTCATCGAGAATTGCTGGCTTACCGGTGCGCGTCTCGATTGTCTGAAAGTTATAGGCACCGAGGAAAGCATAATCAGAAATTGCTTCGTTCACGACAACACCGGAACCGGAATAGGTCTCTTCACTAACTCCCAGCACAACACGATCACCGGGAACGTCCTGACTTCAAATGGCTACGGCGTGTATGACAGTGCATGCAACTACAACACCTTCAGTGGCAACGTAAGCCGAAGCAACGGCTACGGTTTTTACCTGAGCAATGCTTGGCGTGAAGCGGTAACCGGCAATGCAATCTTCACGAGCACAAACTACGGAGTCTACATCGTCGGTGGTCAACGAAATGCAGTCACAGGAAATCATCTCTACGGCGACAGCTGGGGCATGATCATTGGCAACAGCTCGAACATCACCAAGTACAACGTGATCTCCGGAAACACCGTTGCGTGGGCGACGAGTCAAGGAATCGCTCTCTATCACGGAAGCGGTACAACGATTAATAACGTGGTAACTGGCAATCACATCTTCGGATGTGGAGGACATGGAATTTATCTCTACGGTTCTTCCTTTAACACGATTACTGGAAACGCCATCGACAACGCTTCTCGGTCAACCAACAACACATCTCAAAGCATATTCCTAACCAATAACGGAACGGTCTACTCGACCTACAACGTTATCTCCTCAAACAACTGCCAAGCGACCCAAGCGAATAAGGCCGCCTATCACATCCGTGAACAGAGTACGAGTGATGACTTCAACTTGGCGATCGCAAATGTCTGCAAGGACGGCGTAACCGGACAGATTGGACTTCAGGGAACCAACTCCGTGCGAGGTACCAACATTCCTGCGACAGGATAAAAGATTATGTTCAATTCCTACCAATTCAACAGCGCAAGACTCAATGACACCGGCTCATCAACCGTGAGCAAGGTAATGAACTACGTGCTGGATGTATTCGGATTGGTAGCAAAGCCGATCACCTATGTCTTCGATCAAGTGATGACGGTGGAAGCCATACGAACATATCTGACCGACATCAGGAATCTTGCTGAAAAAGTAGGCACGTATCTCATGGACGTATACGGTCTTGCCGAAAAAACTCTTACGTATGTCTTCGATATGCGGAGCTTGATCGACAAGACATCCATGTACCTCTGGGACGGACTGCAACTCATCGCAAAACAAATCACGTACTTGCTCGACATCATTGGCGGTGCCGTGATGACGATGACTTATAAGCTCGACATGCGAGAGCTGGCAACAAAGAGTACGACGTATCTGCATGACATCCTTCTCACGATCGGACAAACGATAACCTACGTGTTCGACTCATTCCTGTCGGCCGTGAGAGAGACAACGTACCGGATGGATATCAGGAATCTTGCGACAAAGCTCACAACCTACTTGATCAACATCGGGGACGTGGTCGCAAAGATCGTGACATATAGATTCGACATGCGAAATCTGGCAAGCCAATCAACCATATACCTGCTCGATATTCGAAACCTGATAAGCAAGACGTGGACGTATGTGCTGGACGCAAGAAATCTTGCTACCAAAGCAACGCAGTATCTCTTCGACATGGCTGGTGCTGTCACTAAAAGCACTCAATACATGTTCGACGTGCTGATCAGTGCAGTAAGCCAAACAACGTATCTCTTCGACACCAGAAGTCTCGTCACAAAAGCATTGACGTACATCAATGATATACGAGGGCTTATTGCAAAACTGCAAACCTACAAGTGGGATATCCGGACACTCGCATCGAGAGTGACCAGCTATCTCTTAGACATCCGAGGCTTCGTGGCGAAATCCGTGACTTATGCATTAGACATTCTAAGTCACATCGCAAAAATCTGGACGTACCGATTCGACATCCTGATTGGAGTCGGCAAGGTGTGGACGTATCTTCTCGACATTCGAGGATTGGTATCGAGGACGTGGAAGTACGTGTGGGACATCCTGAAAATTCCACCCGGTGTAAAGATTGCCGTTGATTTCCTCTCGGCGAAAGTATCCGTGCTCATGCTTTCCGCAAAAGAAACACTGGGACTTACCACTGCCAAGAACAACATTGAGGTCAAGACAGCTCGAGCAGATCAACAGCTTCAGAATGCAAAAGCTGACGTGACGTTTCCGAGCAATAAGCAAGACATAAACCTATGAGCATAAAAATCGTACAAAACGACTCCCGTCCTCCACTGGAATTCTCCCTGACGCAAGACGGCGCACCGGTAAATCTTACCGGATGCACGGTGAAGTTCTATATGAAAAACGCCACGACCGGATCGGTAAAAATCAACGGCGTTGCATGCACTGTCACCGACGCAGTCAAAGGGAAATGTCGGTACAGCTGGACGGGTTCAGACACCGACACGGTCGGAACGTATCTCGGTGAGGTCGAGGTCACGTTTGGCGACGGAAAGATTCAGACCGGCTTCAAGCAATTATCAATCATCATCCGTGATGACATCTAAACGCATATGAACCGAGGCGAAATAAGACAATCAATAAAAAACGAAGTCGACGATCAAACACTCGACGACACGATCTCAAACTCGTGGATTCAACGTGCGGATGAAAAGGTGCAAAGCTGGCGTCCTCCCGAGGATCGTGACCAGACATTCGACTACTGGGACTACCTCAAGACCGAACAGCCATACACGACAGTGGCCAACCAGCCAAAATATCCAGTTCCCGAAAATTACCGAGCATTCGTGGAATTAAAGATCGGAACGGACACACAACCGTACACGCTGATCGACTTCCGAGCACGTACCCGATACACGGATCACGTGGTGTACACACTCGGCGGTTCTTTCTACCCGATAACAACTCCGACTGTAGACGGCGACGCAATGATGCTGGTCTTTGTCCGCATATCGGATGACTTCGCATCGGATAACGACGAACCAGAGGTCGAAAAGCTCTATCACCAAGCCTACGTCGAGTGGGGCAAAAAGATGTACTACAACCAGCAAGGCGACACCGAGCTTGAACGCCAAGCTGATACCAACTTCGAACGGATCATGATCGGAAAGTGGCGAGACCAAGAGCTTGCCCGAATGGCGTCGGCCGACGATCAAGCTTCTATCCCACGAAGCAGTCTCGTATAAACCAAACCTATGGCACTAGCAAAGAAAATCTGGAAAGCGTCACGATTTCACAAAGGCATCTCAAACCTGAATGCCGATGGTAGTTTTTGGTTCTCAAATGGACTCGACATAGACCAATACCCTCCGTACATCAAAGTCGCAAATAAGTTTTTCAAAGAAACGGATAGCGTGTTGCTACCGGCACTCGATGAACCGTGGGGCATGGCGTATTTCAACAACAGATACTACATGGCGAATCGTAACAACGGAAAGATTTTTGAAAATACTTTTTCCAGCTGGGTGGAAGTCCACGACAACGTGAATATCTGGGGAGGAAGTGGAATGTTTGCCGACGAGGACTATCTCTATTACGCCGGAAGTACGTGGATCGGACGCTACGACAAAACCACGTGGACGGACTCGTGGCAATCACTCAACGTTAACACTGCGTTTGATCCCGTGCCGATCACCAAGTTTTTGAAATTCATCTGCTTTGGAAATAAACAGTACATGGCGGCGTGGGATACGGCCGCAAGCTCATGGAATCCAAACCGACTGACGCTTCCATCCGGATACGTGATCCGCTGGCTCGCTCCGCTTACCGACTATCTGGTGGTCTCTGCTCATCATGAGAGCCAAGGATCGGCATTGTTTTTCTGGGACGGATACTCACAAACATATAACCGTGTCCTCCAGCTGACGCAAACCGAATGCCTCTCCGGTGTCGTCGATAAAAACGTGCTGTACATGGTGATGAGAGACGGCTGGATTTGCCGATTCAACGGTGCAGGAATCGAAAAGCTGAATCGCTTCCCAGACATGGACTACCAAGACTACATCAACATCCTCGCTCAATGCGTAAAGGTGTACCAAGGCATGATCTATATCGCAAAAGGATCGAACACATTCGAAGTGACCCGACGCCATCACTTCTGCGGAATCTGGGTATTCAATCCTGCGACCAACGCTCTCTACTACAAACACCGATTCTCCAACAATGCAGTCAACAACCACACGGGCGGTGTCTCAAGTGTGCAATTCCTATTCGTCGATCGAAATACGATCCGTGTCGGATATCGAGACAGCACAAAATACATCGTCGATATAAACCACGACACCGGAACGTACCGACCTTATGACTTCGGTGCGTACTGGGTCAGTCCGCTCGTCGATGACGAGCCGTATCTGCGAAAGAGATTCAAGCAAGCGATCTTGAACTTTATGAAGCCGATGCCGAACAGTAGCTTCTCTCGCTTCGAAGTGAAGTACAACACCAGCGAACGTTGGGTGCGAGACATGAAAAGCGTAAACAGTGGTGGGTCCGACTTCTGCATCCTTTCAAGTTTTCCAACCGGCATGGAAATCGGCGACGAAGTGATAGTCACTACCGGCGGTGCGGCCGGACAAACACGGCACATCAAAGCAATGGACACTGTAACCAAGCGCATCGACTTTGACGAAACGCTGTACTACGTCGGCGGATCAATCGGAACGATGTCGGCTGGTGACATGGTGATGATCACGCCTTTCAAGAAACTTGGCACGATCAAAGGAAACGAAAACTCCGGCAAGGTTAACAAGATGATCCGCTTCAATGCGAGGACAAAGAAAATCCAATTTAAGGTCGAAATTTGGAGCAACTCCGGCTTCGGTGGCGAGTGGGACATGGGTCTGAAAGATTTCTCCGCCATTTTTGTGCCGGATCGAATAATCAAATAAATATATGCCCGAAGAAACACTAACATTTCGACTTGAAAAGATAGATGCAGAGAATGTGAAAAAGACTGACACACGTGAGGAAGTGTCGGTCGTGAATATTCCAGCTCTGCAATTCCAGAAAGTAATACTGGAAAAAACGATCAGCGACTCGCAAGAACAACTCGACCAGATAGATGAGGTCTTGGTCGAGTGGGAAAAGTTACCGAAATAGTTATGGACGACTACAACAATAACAACAAACAGCCGAAGCAGGATTTTGATCCAAATCTGGGGTCGATCTTAACCCTGCTTCGAGACATCCCGATACTGAACACTGCTCCATCCGACGCACCAAGAACCCCGATCAGCTTTGCGTTGTATGAGAGCGGTGGCACACGCCGGTTCTATGTCTTTTTTAACGGAGCGTGGAGGTACGCAACCCTTACTTAAAAACTTATGGCAACAATAACAATACAAAAAGGTCAAACCTTATCGGGAATCGCCAAACAGCAAGGCACGACAATCGATGCCTTGATGAAAGCGAATCCAAGTATCAAGAATGCGAACCTGATATACGCCGGTTCGAGTTTGAACTTGCCCGGAGCACCGACTTCACCCGTTGTTGCCCCTAAGGCGAGCGTTCCAACCCCTCCTGCACCCGTGACACCTTCTTCGCCCGTAACCCAGCGCGTTGACCAAATTTCGAGCCCGGGGACGAGCGGTGTACCGGAGAAAAGCACCCTGTATGGAGCTGAAGTGCCTTCTTCGACCTCTTTGCTCGCAAAATACCGATCCGAGCTCGGTCTTGATTCCGCCCTAAAAGGCATGCAAGACAGCCAGACTTCCTACCTTGATACCCTCAAGAATCTGCCAAAGAAAGCAGACATCTATGAACAGGAAAAAACTAAACGTGGTGTCGACGTCATGCAAAAGAATCTGCAGAGTTTAGACGATCGACTGGCGACTATGGAAATGTCGCTTGATGATTCAGAGAAAGATATTCGTGACCGAATGATTAAAAGCGGTGCAATGGTTACCGAAAGTCAGACACAGCGACTGGTCTCTACTGAGAAGCAACCACTGATGGACGAATATAGAAAACTTCTGAATGAGCGTAACCGACTGGCCAACAATCTCGGCGTTGCCGAAACGTCGGCAAAGGATTCTGCCGGTATGAGATACGACGATTCCACACTGCCACTTACCGTCGCAGAAAAGATGATGGGCTTCCAGAAAGACCAGTACGGCGTACTCGGTGATCTCCTGAAGCAAGTCTTCGGTGCTTCAGAAAAAGATGTCGCAAACATTGTCGAAGCTTCCAAATACGGCAAAGAGCAAGAAAAGAAAGATGCTCAAGACGTGATCAACCGAGCGATCCAACTCGCAAACCTCGCCAACGACACACCATCCGGAACAGTGCTTGATATTGCTGGTACAAAAGTAGTAGGCACAAAGAAAGCGACCGGTAGTGGCTCTGGTGACGGTGGTAGTGCAAGCGACGTCGAAGCCTACGCACTTGAGCTTCTAAATAACCCGAACTTCACCGCAAGCAACGTGCCTCAAAACATACGAGCGCAAGTCCTCCAGAAACGAGATCAGATTATTTCTGAAGCAAACACACAACAGCAAGCCGATGCGGCGGCCGCTCAAGCGTTGAAAGCAAGTCAGCCAAAGATAACGGCTCAAGACTTTGGTGCTGGGGTCAAAGACGTATTCACCCAAAAGATACCGAATGTTGCGAAGGCCGGATTCAACACCAGCAAAAACTTCTTCAAAGGTCTCTTCGGTATAGGAAATTAAAACGTTATGGCTTACATCAAAGACCCTAAAACAGGAAAGTATGTAAACACCGGTTCTGCACCAGCCTCTCCTCCACTCACCGTACCCAAACCATCATCGGCCGGTACTGCAGTGAAGTACCAAAAGAATGCCGAGGGAAAGTTTGTGACGACCGAGGTAGAGAAAACGGCCGGTAAGCCGAATGTGACAACAGTCGAGGGACTGAGAGATTTTGCTTTGCAAAATAACGTGGACGTCTCCTCCACTCAACCTAAAGAATCAACACTGCAGAAAATACTCCATGTGCTCAACACCGGAGGATATGCAGTCGGTGGTCTTATAAGCGGAAAAGGAATCAAGGCCGGAATCAAAGAACGCATCCAGCCATCTGAAGCACTCGGTATTAAAAGCAAAGTCGGTGGATTTATTGCCGACATACTGCTCGATCCAACAACGTATCTGAGCTTCGGTTACGGTGCTGGTGCAAAACTCGCAACCAAAGCTGGAACGGTGGTGCTCAGTAAAACCGGAACGTCACTCCTCAAGAAGTCGATCCTTGAAGTCGGCGAACAGGGTGCAAGAAAAATGCTTGCCGAAAAAGTGCTTGCGGATGGTGGCGAAAAGTTTCTCGCAAAAGGCGGTCTGAAATTCGCTGGAAAACAGATAGTGCCACGATCAGCTGTCACTGCTCCATTCAGAGCCGCAGACTGGCTTGTTGAAAAGACTCCGGTAGTCGGAAAGATATACGAGAGTGCAAAAGACTTGGCAGGTAAAGCATTCGTGCCATTCAAAAGCATTAAAGACTTGCCGGGACGCATTGGCGAGGAATACGTCGACAAGTTCTCACAATTCAGCAAAGCAACCCGGTCCGAAGTCGGAAAGGCCGTCGAGGAAGCAACCACACTCGGTAAGAGTGCAAAAAAGGAACTCGGAAAAGATGCCGGTACTAGAGTCGGTCGCATGATCGAAGGAATGGCAGAGATTCCTGCAAAGGTAGCCGATGGAGTGGAGAAAACAGCCACGGCCGGAAACAAGGTTATCGATGACATCATCGGTCACATTCAGGGCGAGCATAAAAGATTCGCAACACTCGAAAAAGAACGAGGACTGCTTGATAACGAACTTCCGGATTATCTGCGTCACTACCTGACACCGGAGGGTCGTGACTTCATCGCAAAGAATAGTGACGTTGCCGCAGAACTTCTCCAAAAAACGAGAGTAAGCACTCCGTTCGCAAAAGCTCGAACACTCGACGACACGATCGTAAATATAAATAGTTACTTCCGCAAGACTCACGGAGTGAAGCTCTTTGAGCAAGATGCATTCAAAGCGTTTGGTGCTCGTAAAGCCGAACATGTCAAAGCCGTGAATACCTACGACTTCCTAACCGACGTCGGGAAGCAATTCGGGAAGCAAGCCGAAATGGTCACCAAAGAATATAAACATCCGATAAGCGGACAGATGGTGAAAAAAGAGACTGCAAAGCCAATCTTCGACAACGGAATGCGGTACATCGAAAGCACCGTGCCTCAACTCAAAGGTGTGTTGTTGCCCGAACAGATCGTGAAGCACGTCGAGGAAACTTATAAGGTGCTTACGAGCGATGAAGCAACAAAGGGCTTCCTAAGAATCTACGACAAAGCTCTCGGCTTCTGGAAAGGATCGGTGACTGGGTGGTTTCCTGCATTCCATGTCCGAAACTCAATCGGTGGAATTTTTAATAACTTTATAGCCGGAGTCAAAAACCCTACTCGATACCTCCAGGGCGATCAGATTGCTCGAGGAGTAAAAGGAACGATCACAACCAAGCTGGGTACGAAATACACCTACCAGCAAGTAAAAGAAATTGTCGAGAAGCTGGGAGTGGTAGGACAGCCCGGTTACTTGGATGTGATGCGTGAGGTCGAGAAAGACGTGGGTAAGGGTGCTGTTGGAAAACTCATGGATCTGCCGAAAAACGCAATGGAGATCACTGAAAATCGACTCCGCCTACCTCTCTTTGTGGATCGCTTGATCAAAGGCGACGCACCAGAGGAAGCCGCAAAGTCGGTATTCCAATTCCACTTCGACTACGCACCGGAGGGACTAGCAACTTTCGAGCAGAACATTATGAAGCGACTGTTGCCGTTCTACCGATGGACTCGTGGCAATATTCCGCTTCAGCTCGAGCAGATGGTAAAGCAACCGGGTAAGTATGCCGCCATCGGCAAGTTTGTAGATAACCTCCAAGTCGACAAAGAGAAAGCCAAAGAGGAATTCCAGTATCTGCCTCCGTACATGCGAGAGGGATTGCCGGTCCGACTTGGCGAAAAAAACGGATTCTCGCAATACCTCTACGGTTTGGGTTTGCCGGTTGAGGATATCAACCGCCTTTACAAAGGAAGCCCACGGCGAACATTGGCGAGCATGGTCGGCGAACTCTCACCGATCCTGAAGTATCCGATTGAAGCGGCCACCGGCCAGAATCTATTCACCGGTGAGCCAATCAAAGAAGGAAGCCGTGTCTATCCGTTCGTGAATGCCGTCCCCGGACTGCGTGATTGGCTCGAGGTTTCCGAACATAAGAATAAAAACGGTGATGTCAGCTACCGAGCGAATGCTTACAAACTCCACTTCTTAAACACCGCTCTTGGTCGCTTTTACACGACAGCCGGAAAACTTTCTGATGACAACACATCGGGAGTCGTGAAGTTCCTCTACGGACTCGTCGGTGCAAAAGCAAAGTCAGTCGACATGGAAAAAGAAAAGTTCTGGCGTGATCGGGACGTACAAGACCGACTCGAGGAGGAATTGGAAGGCAGAGGTCTCATCAACAGGTTCGACTCCGTGTACGTACCGAAGTAATCACATGGAAAAAACAGACTACCAAAACCAACTGCAAGATGAACGTCTTGATCGAGTCGAAAAGACCGTAAACGAAATCAAAGACAATCATCTAACACACATGCAAACCGATCTGACGAAAGTAGGTACTGACGTCGATTGGCTTAAACGATTCTTCTGGGTCATCGCTACGGCGTCAGTGGGAGGTCTGATCACAGCAATTATAAATTTACTACTAACCATCAACAAATAAACTTATGGAAATCATTCAAAAGAAATCACCAAACTTCTGGGTAGGTCGCAAAGGTTACCGCCCTGAAGCAGTCGTCATCCATATCATGGACGGCACCCTAGTCGGCACTGATGCATGGTTCGCAAACCACACGTCGCAAGTAAGCGCACATTACGGAATTGGAAAGCTCGGACAAGTCCACCAGTACGTGCAAGAAAATGATACCGCCTGGCACGCTGGCCGTGTCGATGCACCGGTTTGGAAGCTCATAAGACCAAACCTAAACCCGAACCTGTACACGATCGGGATTGAACACGAGGGAAAACCAAATGACCAGTGGACGGAGGAAATGAAAAGAGTAAGTGCAAACCTGATCCGAGAAATTTGCCAACGATGGCAGATTCCAATCGACCGGAATCACATCGTTGGTCACTTTGAGATTTTCTCAAAGAAACCAAACTGCCCGGCAAGCAATAAAGCGATCATCGACGAGCTGGTCACCCTTGCCGGTCAACAAACAACCAATCTGTCCATCGAGGACGGTGTGAGGAAAATCGAGGAGGGATTGGCAATTATTAAGCGAGCATTTTAACCACTATGACAACACCAACAAAAGAAGCCCTAAAGCACCTAGCAGTCGTGTTCTTTTACTCCGCAGTATCGGCAGTCCTGCCCATCCTGATCGCTTACGCTCAGAACGACCCACGTTGGGCGTTACTGATCCCAGTGATCAATGCGGCGTGGTACTCCGTAACTCGATACCTGAAAGAGCAAAAGCTGATCGAAAACGATATTGCCCGAGGAGAGGAATAGTCGCTAAATCTAGCGGAAATCCGGTCTTAGTAGACCTTTACGGCAAAGGCCGGAACGTCAAACGAGGCCGGATTATCCTTGTAAATTCGCCTTAAATCACGTACAATTTTATCAACGCGACTGTAATGAAGCCCCCTAATCGGTTCTAACTTCGGGACATCGCCACCGCCAGGACAATTTCTTATCGGAGCGACCCACCTGCCTCAGGCAGGTACGGCGACCGATGGGGCTGTGTCCAATACACAAAACGACTCCTTTTTCGGGGTCGTTTTGTCATTCTTCGCATACTACACGCGACGCTTCTTCTCACGTTGAGAAAGTGCGCTCGCGGCAGTCTGCCTCGCGGGCTTGCTCGTTCGCTTTGAACGAAGTTGCTTTGATGCAACTCGTGCAATCTTCTTACTCGTTGCTTTCTTTGGCATACGAAAGGTTAATAATTATTGACAGCATATTACAGGACTTGAAAGATCTTGCAAAATGGATTAGTATATCTCCGTATGCATGAGACAAAACGTAAAATTCTTGCCCTTTCCCGTAGCCGGAACTTGGGCGATATGTCCCTCCAACAAATCGGGGATGCTGTCGGGATTAAGAATCCTAGCGGGGTCAGTTACCACCTTTCCCAGCTCTACGCGTCTGGGCACCTGAGAAAGGGAGGGAGTGGTGTCGTAACCGCTTTGGATGATCGGGGCGATGCCATCTCGCTTAACTCCATCCCGATTCTCGGGGCGGCGAATTGTGGCCCAGCCAGCCTGTACGCGGAAGATGTGGTGGAAGGTTTTCTTCAGGTATCTGCAAAGCTCGTCCACCCAGGAAAGAAGCTGTTTGCACTTCGTGCCAGCGGCAACTCCATGAATAACGCAAAGGCGGGTGATCGCAAAGACAAGATTGAGGACGGCGACTACATCATCATCGACTCGACCAAGCGTAATCCGGAGTCTGGTTCCTACATCGTCGCCGTCCTCGAAGGCCTGGCAAACATCAAGCGGTTCTCGAAGAACGATCAGACCGGCGAGATCGCTCTCCTCTCGGAATCCACAGAATCGAATCCACCAATTTTTCTTCATCCCGAGGACTCCGATAAGTTCTTCGTAGCTGGTGAGGTAAAGTTCGTTCTTAAAAAACCAGCAATGAACTGGAACTAATCTATGCCCAATTACCACGTGACTAATAAGAAAGGTTCCGACAATTGGAGGATTGTTAAGGAAAACGCCGATCGAGCCTCTGGCACCGCGAACACGCAGAAACAAGCTGAACAGTTAGCGAAACAGTTTGCCGAAGGAGCAGGCGGAGGGGAGGTACGAATCCATCGTCCAAATGGTGGGCCGATCCGAGATAGCGATACAGTCGCACCTGGTCGCGATCCTTTTCCGCCAAGAGATAAAAAGAATTAGTATATGTCCTGGGAAGATACTTTCAAATCTTGGGGCGCTGCGCCGGGCACTACGGAACAGCAGAAAATGGAGAATACTGAGACGGCTGTTCGGAAAGCTATAAGTGCCAGTGCTCGTTTGGCGGATATGGATATTTCGATCATTCCGCAGGGGTCATACAAATCGAAGACGAACGTTAAGAATGACAGTGATGTCGATATTTGCGTTTGCCTGAACTCAACCTTCTTCCCAAGATATCCTGAAGGTAAAACGCAAAACGACTACGGAAACGTCGATGGCTCCATCAGTTTTTCAGACTTCAAAAACCTCATACAAAAAGCTTTGGAAGATTACTTTGAAAAGTCAGAAATCACTCGCGGAAACAAAGCGTTCGATATCCATTCAAATACTTACAGAATCGATGCGGATGTGGTTCCTGCTTTTGCTTACAGGTATTACTACGATACAGGTTATGATTGGCACAAGGAAGAAGGAATCTGCTTTCTTACTGACGATGGAACAAAAATAATAAACTGGCCTCACCAGACGTACAGAAATTGTAAAAATAAACATGACGCAACGGGGCAAAGATATCGCAAGATGACTCGTATCTTAAAAAGATTACGAAACAAGATGCAGGAAGAAAATATTGTCGAAGCAAAAGACATACCGTCTTTCCTTATCCAGAGCATGGTTTGGAGCGCTCCTGACGACCACTTTAATAGAGCAACGTATTCCGCTGATGTGCGTGCAGTACTCGCGCACTGTTACAATGAGACACTGCCGAATGGAAAGCATGCGACATTACGTGAGGTTAACGATATTAAAAATATCTATGGATCGCATCAGCCGTGTACTCGAGAGAAAGCTCATGCCTTTTTCTCGAGGGCATGGAGCTATTTTGAATTTGAATAAATGCTATGGAGAAAATGAACAATTCAATCAAAATACATGCCCAGATATTCACTTTTCTCATCATATGGGGCCTGGTGCTATTTATCAGCAGAATATATTCGACCATCGATTTGTGGTCAGCAATAAAACTGATTCCTCAAGCAATTTCACTCTACGTTGCCGTAGGGATTATTTTTACAAAATGGTTGTGGCGTTCGAAATTTTTGCAAGGTTGGCTTATTAAAATTCCTGATCTTCAAGGCACATGGCGTGGTGAATTGAAAAGCGACTGGATTAATCCAGAGACGGGAAAGGGTATGGATCCCATTTCTATGATTTTGGTAATCAAACAAACTTTTTCAAGCATTCAATGCACCCTCATGACAAAAGAGTCTTCAAGCTATAGCACGACAGCAAATATAAACATTGCTCCAAATAGCGAGGACTTGTATTTAACTTATAATTACACTAATCGACCAAAGGCTACTATTCGAGAGAGAAGCGCAATTCACGACGGCGCTTCTCTTTTGAAAATTATCGATAAACCCAGCAGATGCCTCGAGGGTGAGTATTGGACGAGCCGTAAAACTCGTGGCGAAATGACACTCTCTTTCGATTCAAAGGATCTCGTAGAGAAATTTTAGGATTAGTTGTATCCTCGATCGTTAGATTATTTCCACGGTTCTGTTTAGATAAATCAATCGACTCCTTAGATTTCCAAGCAGTTCCCGTTTCTCAGACACGCTTCCTTCTTTCAGAAGATACTTAGCGTACGTTCGGATATTTACGTCACCCTCATCGGCTTCTTTCTTTCCATCCGATCCAAAGACCACTTTTTGAAAATGACTGAACCGCTTGATCTCATCCTCCAGCTTGTGTCGCATCCCAAGCTCGTTAATATTGATCCGGTCGAGAATTTTTAAAAGCTCTCCGATCAGCTCCTCCTCCCTGATGTACTGGTTCTTGCAGTTCCGGTCGCGCGCCCGCGTGCAGCCGTAGTAGACATAGTGCGCCGTTGTCCCATCGCGAAGCTTTTTGTACTTGTCCTCCGCGCTGATACCGGATCCGCAGTAGCCACAGGTAAACAATTTGGTGAACGCGAACTCTTTATTCTCGCGTACGATCTGGTCTCGCTTGAGCTGGACTTGACCGAGATCGAACAATTCTTTTGTGATGATTGGCTTATGCTTGCCTTCGTACCAATTGCCGCTATTTTTGGGACGCTCGAATACCCCGTAGTACATCGGGGCATCAAGGATACGGTAGAGACCGCTCAATGTCAGCGACTTATTACCGCGTGTTTTAAAGTTCAGGTCATGCTTTAGCCAGTTGTAAATCTTCCGACCGCTCCATTTCTCATACGCAAGCTTTTCAAACATTTGTTTGATAACCGGAGCGCGCACAGGATCGATGATGATCTGACATTTGCGATCCATCCGACCTTGATTCAGATAACCAAGCGGTGCAACACCCGGCCATAGCCCCATTTCTGCCCGCGTTCGAAGTCCACGTTTTACGTTCTCGCCGCGATGATCGTTTTCTAACTTTGCTGTCGATCCTAAAATCATCAACATGAATTTTTCGTTGGGCGAGTTGCTGAACCGCTGACCGTACGTTCGGATCTCGTGAAGCAATCCTTGATCCATTAAATCCACGATAGCTCCGAGGTCGCCCGCATTTCTGCTCAATCGATCTGGTGCCCACGTAAGAATCCCACCGAACTTTCCTAACCTGATGTCCGCCAAAAGTTCGTTGTAAATAGGTCGTTGTCCCGTTGCCTTTGCCGAATGACTTTCGCGACGGATTTCGGTCACGTCGAGCCCCTCTCTTTCTGCGAGTTGGAGCATCTCCTTAATCTGTGAGTCAATGGAAAGTACCTGACGCTCCTCTGACTCAGTTGACTTACGAGCGTAGAGGCAGTACTTCACCTTCTCTACGACTTCAGGTTTTTCCTGTTCGTGTTTTGTGCGTGTATACCCAGATTGGGCTACCGCCACTCCATGATTGTTTTTCATACAACACAAGGGATGACGCAATGGCGGTGGGGCGTCCAGGCTGCCTACTGTAGGTAACTTATCTCCTTAAATTTTCTTGTTTACGCGTAAACCGGCGCGTACTCTTTATAAACTCGGACAGTCTCCAAATAGATGTATTCAATCAAACGCTCAGTCTGCTGCTCCTGAATGATGCCACGTTGAATCAAAAGCAACCGAACGTTCTGACGGATTCGGGCTTTGATTGTTTCGTTGTTCGTCCAATCAATTGTCAGGTCGCGACGAATACGCTTCGTAAGATCCTTCACGAATTCTTTAATATCGATTTTGGCATCCTTCAAATCAGGATCCTTGGCCAACGAATCATAGAACGTGATTTCCTCGGGAGACAATCCAAACGCCTGGCTTTCGGCATCTAGTTTTTTAATCTCGTCGGCGATTTCGAGCAGTCGTTTGATGATTTCAGATGAGCTAATCACGTTGTTCTCGTATTTCTCGATCAGATCCGTGAGCAAGGTGAGCATTGTTTCGTAACGAGCCTTGTTGGTCCGCATTCGAGTGACGATTTCTTTATCCAAGAGCTTACGGACAGTATCAACGGCCAAATTTTTGTATTCCGACTTACGGATCTCCTCAGCAAACTTGTCATCGAAAATCGAGATACTCTTGGATTCGTCGGCTGACGCAAACAGATCAATGATGTTCTCAGCTTGCACGGCGTCATGAATCAAGGAACGGATTGCGCTCTCGGTTGCCTCTGGGAATACCGCCTTTGGAATAATCGTTTGTTTCGCAATTCCTTCGCGAACAGCCTGAAGGAACTGTATGTCAGTCAGGATATCCATAGCCGACTCGCTTGGCATGACAAGAGCGTGGAGCTTCGAGAGTTTCCCCACCGTTCCGATAAATTGCATCTTGCGGTCATCGGATAGAATTCCATCTTTGGTGATGACCTCATTGATACAAGCCTGCAAAAGGCGTGAGAGCTCGGTGCCTTTCAATTTCTTCCAACCTGAATACTTGATTCCGTTGAAGAATGAAATAGCAGACTGATGCAACGAGCCCATCTCGGCGATAATCTCATCGAGAGAGAGCATGGCTTCTTTCTGCACGCCAGAATCGTAAATCGAGAGAGCTTTTTTCAGATTCTCAGCGATCCCAATGTAATCAACGATGAGTCCGCCCGGTTTGTCCTTAAACACACGATTTACGCGGGCGATGGCCTGCATGAGCCCATGGTTCTTGAGGGGCTTATCGAGATACATCGTGTGCAAACATGGAACGTCAAAGCCCGTCAGCCACATGTCGCAAACGATGGCGATCTTGAGCGGGTCGTTAATTTTCTTGAAGCGTTTCTCCAGCTTTTTAGTATCTCGTTCCAGCTGAATGTCCGACGCAAACTCGTCACTGTTTGAAATCACAACCGCACACTCTGGCGCGTCCCACATCTTTTTCATCTCCTTGTAGACCGCGACGGCGATTCTACGGCTCATCGTCACAACCATTGCCTTACCTTCAATTGGGCGATTGTTATAATGATGAACAATGTCTTTCGCCACCTGTTCAATACGGCTCTGTGTACCGATGATTTCTTCGAGAACAGCCCATTCTTTTCGAGCCTTCGTCTTTTCGTCGACGATAATCTCTCCCAAGAGACTGTCGAATTTGGAGTCAACAAATTTATCTGCCATGTGCAGCGGCACCAGCCTCCCCTCGTAGTAGATTGGGACGGTCGCTCCATCTTTCACTGCCTTGCCGATGCGATATTCGCTGACAACCGGCCCGAACACGCGCATCGTATCCTTATCGTTGTTCGCGATGGGGGTTCCCGTCACACCAAGGAAGCTCGCATTAGGCATGGCCTGTCGCACATTGCCTGCCAACGCGCTGTATTGCGTACGGTGCGCCTCATCCGCAAGCACAATTACGTTCTCACGATCTGTAAGGACTGCATTCGCGTCAGGATCCTCTTTAAACTTCTGGATAGTCGTGAAAATAAGCTCGCTCCCAAGACGACCGAGACGCTCTCGCAAATCCTTGATGCTGGATGCTCGTTTCGCAAGGGTGCCATACCCCGACCGTTTGAAGGTTTTATACAGCTGGTCGTCCAAATCTTCACGATCGGTCAAAAACACATAGGAAGGGCTCTTCAAGGCATCGATCCGTTTGGTCTTGTTCACGTAGAAAACCATGGACAACGATTTGCCCGAACCCTGCGTGTGCCAAAAGACACCAATCTTGCGTTCCTGTTTGCCGGCGATAGCGTGGACTGTGCTCTCTACGGTCTTATTCACCCCGTAGTACTGGTGGTAGAGACACATCTTCTTGGTGTAGGTCACTGCGTCTCCATCCCCATCGGCCTCAAATACAATGAAGTTTTGGAGTACATCCAAGAACCGCTGTTTATTGAACAGGCCGCGCAAAAGTACCTCGAGCTGGACGGCGTCCTTCGGGGCATCGTCGTCCGTGTTCACGCCTTTCCATGACGCATAACGTTCCCAGGAAGAAGAGATCGTCCCATACTTTGCGTTATGAAGGTCAGAGAGTCCGACAATCTGATTGTACAAAAAGAGTTTTGGAACCTCCCTTTTATAGGATTCGACATCCCGATACGCTTCCCCGATCGAGGCGGAATCTCGCACGGCACTTTTCAACTCAAACACTGATAGCGGTAACCCGTTCACGAAGACCACTACATCTGGTCGGCAAACTGAATCGATGCCTTGCACTGTAAATTGATTAACGACCAGAAATTCATTTGCTTCCTGATTCTGAAAATCAATCAATTTAACCAACTCGGTGTGTTCATTTCCATCGGCTCGCCAAGAGTGCTTTTTCCCATCCGTAATCCAAGCGAACATCTCCTTGTTCCCTAGAACCAGGTCGGCATGGTTGTATTCTGCGACGTCACGAGCAACCACCTCGGCTTGTCCTGAAGGCAATTGGGGATTGAGACGACGAATGGCACCAACCAACCGATCCTTCAACACTACTGTGCGAAAATCGCCACGCTCGGCCTTCTGCTGGCCCGGGTTAATGTCTGGACCATAGACATATTCGTAGCCCTGACCCTTGAGCCAATCTATGAGAGATTGCTCGGTTAAATTTTGTTCGTTGAGGGGGTTCATATTATCGAAGGTTCATTTCTTTCCTAATCTCCATTAACCAAACAGAAGATTTATCCTTGAGGTTTCGCATGCTCACATCGGACTTTTCCTCGAAGAGTTCGAGATTCTTTAGTGCCATCGGCATATTTTTTTGCTTCACGAAGTAATTAAACCCCAGCCAAAAGTACAAAACGGGTTTTTCTGTGAGGGTTGGGAGTTTTTCGTTGAACTGAGTCACCTCTTGTGAGGTAGCTATTTCTCCCGGATAGTTTTGCGTTTTAATTTTTTCGCACCACTTCCAAGCGGAGGGATAATTACCAATCCAAAAATGTAAAAAGGCTTGGTTATATCTCCACTCAGGCATATTGAATCCATGGCACTTCTTTGTAATAACAAGTGCCTGTTTCGGATCGTTGTCCCAACTGAAAGCAACTATGGATTTCAGGAGCAGTGCCCGGTAGCAATTTGAATTTAACTTGAGAGCAGTCGCCAGATTTTCTCGAGCCTTTTGTTGTTCATTTTTCCTAAAGCAATACAAACCAACCATTGCAAACTCATTGGACAGCAATGTGTCAATTTTTCCCAAGATTACTCCGTCGAAAGGTGATCTCTGTGGCGCAGATCGTATCTGATTCTTAAGATCTTCGTGTAGCTTAATCGAGAGAAATGGGTTACCAGAAATAAAGGAAGCAATCCCTACAATGTATTTAACGGATTTAACTACAATGTCCGCAGAAATCTGGAATCCCTTGAATGCCAACTCATCATTAAAGTTAATTGCTTTCGGTAAAGTTGAAAGAAAATCCTTTGATAGATCTTGGCTTACTTCATGCGCAACTGGTCTGTGCAATACCAAACCATCCAACGATAGGAAATATTTGTCGCTTCCTTCTTTTCGTTTTTTTGTTTCTCCGAATATATAGATGTGCCCGTTGGTTCTCTTGTGGAGTTTTTTTATTGAACTGAAGTTATTGAACTTCGTTGCTAAGTGGTTCTTTACAATGATTACATCAAAGGTGTCCTCGAGCTCTTCATTCGCAATTTGCCGCTTTATGGAAGATAAGAAATCCTTTTTTAAGGCTTGTTCGGCTTCATTGGTATCAGCATGAATGCAAAGAACGAGTCCTACGTTTTTTTTCTTATGTCTGGGAATCCAGAATCGATTTACGAACCAATAAACAATCCACGACGCCAATACCAACGAGTAGACCCACCTTAAATCATTTGAGGTACTATACTTCGAGAGAAAATTGTCCGATGCTATAAACCCAGCAACAAGAAGAACACACCCGCCGATCAGAGCAAGTACTGCATGTGCTCTGTTTTCAACCCAGTCAAGAAATTTATTAAGAATTTCCATACACTTACACCAACTTTGACAGCAACGAATCCCTAGACTGTTTCAGGAGATTGTTTTCTTCTTCACAAACGACCATCTTTTCAATTAACGGTCGCATATTGATCGTAAATATCTCGGCTAGCGAGGTTGGGGGAATCACAAAGTCTTGTTGCTCAAAGTCCGGCCAATGCCCTTTGTATTCCTGCATCTTAATTTTTTCTTTTGTAAGGAAATATACGAATAGCGTAGAGTAACCATTTTTCCCTTTGTATGGAAGAACGTTTTGAATGCAAGAAAACGGTTCGGTCAGCAGCCGGTAATAACAAGTATGATTCGTGAATACAACGACTGGATTTTCTATGCTGGCTATTACTCCTGGTTGATCATTGTGATAGCCAATATTGCCAGATCTACCTTGGTCAAGGATCGGTACCTTCCCCACTGGAAGAGCGGACTTGTTATCATACTTTTTTCCGACATTAATCCGCTCGACAACATCGAGCACGTTTTGAACTTTCCAACCCATTGGAATTTCTCCCATCTCACTTTCAACCAACCCAACCTTCTCGCGCCCAGGAAAGTTGAACTTAATGAACCATTCATTAAAAATTTTGGATGCGATGGTTTCTAGGATTTTTATTGATGAAAAGCTGATTTCTCCCCAGTCATATTTAGGGTAAAGACTCGTTAACGCAGAGGTAATTTTAGCGTCTAGCTCTACATTCTTTTCCGTCTGTTTTTTTAGGAATTCGACAGTGTGCTTCATGTCTTGCTCAAACGAGATGCCATCATCCTCAACCTCAGAAAGACCGACGTAACGTCCGGGAGTAAGGACATAGCCATTTTTCTTTATCTCTTCGAGAGTCACGGACTTACAGTACCCGGCGATATCTTCGTATGTTGCGGCTCCCGATTCTCCACGCCAGGCACGGACGGTGCCTGCAATTTTTTGGATATGCTCCGTGTTGAACACGACCTGCTTGCGAGAGATCTGCTCAAACAATTCCCGCGCATCGATGAAGAGTGTCTCGCCCTTGCGGCTTCGGAATCGGTCACCACCCTTATTCTTTGAGAGGAACCAGAGCGATACTGGGAGTCCGACGTTGTAGAAGAGCTTGGACGGGCAGGAAATGATCACGTCGACTAGATCGGTTTCGATCAGCTTCTGTCGAAGTTCGCCTTCCTTACCTGATACGGCCAACGCACCGTTTGGCATGACGAAGCCAGCATTGCCGTTTGGGGCAAGGTGATGTGCGAAGTGTTGTACCCACATGAAGTTGGCGTTCCCGGACGGTGGGAGGCCGAGAGTGATGCGGGGGTCATTATCCGATATCTTGGACGGTTCCCATTCCGCATTGAACGGCGGATTGGCGATCACGAAATCCGCCTGGAGGTGCGGGAACATGTCATTGTAGTAGGAGTTGCCGAGCTCGATCTTTCCCGAAAGGCCGCGAATTGCCAGATTCATTTTTGCGAGGCGGAGCGTCGTCTGATTGCTCTCCTGGCAGCTAATGGAAAGCTTCGACGGATCCTGACCGTGTTCACGGAGAAACTTTCCCATCGACACGAACATGCCACCGCTTCCGCAGGCCGGGTCAAAGACACGTGCATTTTCGTATGGTTCGAGAATCTCAACGAGGAGAGAGACGATAGAACGAGGCGAAAAAAACTCCCCACCGCGTTTGCCTTCGGCAGATGCAAACTGTCCCAGAAAGTATTCGTAAATGCGACCAAGAATATCCTTCTCGCGATCAAAGTCGTGGTCGAACGAGATGCGCGAAAAAATGTTGACCAACTCGCCGAGTACCGAGTGATCGAGGTTTGTCTTGGTATAGACGCGTGGCAGGACATTTTCGAGCTGAGCCGGATTATCCTTCTCGATGAGCGTCATTGCGTCATCCAGAACCTTTCCCAAGTCCGCACTCATGGTCTTCGTCTGAAGGTATTCCCAACGCGAATGTTCCGGAACGTAGAACACGCCTTCGGCGGTGTAGAAATCCTTGGTCTCGAGGATGTGCTTCCGAGCTTCTTCGTTCGAAACATAGAAGTCCTCGTTCTTTGGGTCGCGGGTCATTTCCGCAAGCACTTCGCGACGCTTGTAGAAGGAGTCGGAGATGTATTTCAAAAAGAGGAGGCCGAGGACGATATTCTTGTACTCGGACACGTCTATGTTCCCCCGAAGCTTGTCGGCGGCCGCCCAAAGCTCTTTTTCAAAGCCTAAATCATGGTGTTGGCCTTTCTTGCCAACTACGCTTTCTGTCGCCTTCTTTTGCTCCTTTACGATCCGCGCTTGCAGTTCTTCCGAAAGAGATATCTTCGGAATGAGCCAGGTTGGCTTGGAAGGATCCCCAACGTTCTCTGCCTTGATATCGCCCTTCTTAATCTTTTGGTGGACGGCAACACGCGAAATCCCTAACATTTTAGCGAGCTGGGTTGGAGTAATGAATTCAGACTTGTTGATGGCCATAGGTAATAAAATAGCATTAACATGTGTAAAGTATATGACGTTTATTCTCTTGTCAAGTTTACATGTGTTAAGTTCGTACGCAATGATCCATCAAAAATGCCTTGAAAGTATCAATAAATACTCTGGGGCGGCAGAATTGCTTTACTTACGGGGTAGTTATGCTATCCTAGCAACGTCTAGATCCAAGCCTTAGCAAGGCTTTTATTGCCTATTTCCGGATTGCGCGCATTGAGCGGCATCCGGTTAAAACAAACCTCGCACAATCCGTGCTTGGCTTGGGTCTAGACACCACCGGGTGTCGCTTTTGTTTTATGCGAACACCCCACCTAATTCCTTTATCAGCAACTATGTCCACACTCTTTGGGCTCATCGCGTTCGCTGCGTTTGTCTGTACGTTTCTCGGACTCATCAAGCCGAGCTTACTCTCCCGTTTTTCAAAGAAACCCATGACTCGGCTGCGTTCATTCGCCACTTTTGGAGGTATTTTTTTCTTATTTTTGATCCTTGCCGCAGCATCGTCCCCTTCACAACCTGTGTCAGAGAACCAATCGGAAAGCCAAAACGACGCATCGGTTATGCAGGAAGACGCTGCTAGTTATGTGACTGAGGAGAACACCCAAGAACGCACAATCGAACAAGCTATCATCGAACTCCTAGGCGAAGCATCGAATGAAGACTTACCGCGTGTTCGTAATATCGACGCGTATGATGGGGTGATCCTCGTTGAGTACAGCGCTGATGAGAATCTCACGAGCAATCTCACGAGATTTGGAATCTGGATGGACACCATTGAAATCGTGCAAAAGCTCTCTGACAACGAGGACATTAACAGTGTTACTGTTAATGCTTATCTCAACCTTGTCGACGCATACGGCAACACAGCGCCCGGCAAGGTAATGACCGTAAACATCACCAAGGAGACGTGGTCGAAGATCAACTGGGATAATTTCCTCACCGATAATCTCCCTGTCGTTGCGGACATCTATTGGGTTCACCCAGCAATTAACGACTAGAATTTCATATTCATGACGTCTCCGAAGACTGATTTGCCACCCATAAATGGACGTATCTTTGATCTCGGCGGACGGGTTTCGATGATCTTATTGACCATGGTGGTGAAAGCGTCAGCGAGATCGTCATGACGTTCAAGACCGAAACCAGCAAGTTGAGCAATGAGCAGCTCGGATCCTTTTCTCGAGAATTTGATGATGCCGGAGCGGATCGCTTCGGATGTGAAAGCGATTCTCGTTCGCTTATCGTTCCCACCTGGATTTACCCCCTCAACAGGCAAGCCCTTCTCCTTCAACCTCTGAACGAGATAGTCTTGTGCCTGCACGTTTTCGATGTACATCACGTGACGATGTGTCATTTTAAATCGTGTATGTAACTGTTCAATAGTCTTGATGATACCAGGAAATGTTAAGCGCTCGTTTATAGAATTAGGTAGGATGAAAATTCGCAGCTCTTCGCCGTACCCGTGCACCACTGCTGACACCATAGCAGTATAGTCGGCGGTTTGTTTCTGCGAGATTGCTAAATCAACCCCCGTTGCAATGATAGGGTACGTATATCGATCGACCTTCGGTATCTCGTCGTAATACTGGATCCACTCGGGAAATACGACTCGTGTTGCGTCAGAAATAATAGTCAATAAATATTCTTGCTGCCACGCAAGTTCGTTCGCCACACTCTGACGTAATTCCTCGATCTTTTCTTCCGTTTCAAATTTACCTGGCCATAAACAATGACCATCCTCATCGACCAGGGGATACCATTTATATAATCCACGAAGCTCCTTTGCTTCAATCTTTCCTCGCAGACGCATCATAAGCGAATCATCGTGAAGCAAATTCCCTACGATGATTGTGCGCGTACCAATGTCGCCGAGTGGAATAACCTCGCGGGTGAACCAGTCGAACGTCTTATTTCGTCCCTCCATTGTTTTACAGGAATTCATGTCTTCAACGTCGTCGAGAATAAGTAAATCTGGACGATGCTCGAAATGACGAGTGCCACGGATGCTCTGTTCAACGGAGACAACCATGATGCGGGCGTTGGTGTTCGTAAAAACAAGCGATGACATTGCCCATTCACCTCCTGTTTCTTCTTGGAATGGTCCCATATCGCTTTTGAGCAACTTGTTGTTTTCGAGCTCGCGTCGAATATTCATCATATGTTGTCGCGCTTGCGCCTGCGTTTGACAAATAATGACCACAAATTTTTTTTGCTGGATTCCAAGAATTGCCCAAAGCGAGTACGACAACGTCACGATCGTCGACTTGGCTGAACCGCGAAACGCGACAATACACGCAAGTTTGTTCGATGTATCTTCGGTGATGCGGAAGATGTCCTTTTGAAATTCTGCAATCGGATATTTCACATAGTGCGAAAAATACAGATGAAAAAACATCAGGTGACTTTCGCGAGCAACCGTTTGCCGAACGACACGATCCTTAGCAATGGCATCAATAGGATTATTGGTTTGTATTTTCGTTGTTGTCCTCTTCATATTCGTTTGTGATTCCTGCGAGCACGAATGCTTGGCGAACAAGCTCTTTTTGCTCATCCGATAATTCATGCACTGTGTTCAGGGTTCCTTCTAGCTCGATGCGTGTTTTGTAGTCCGTGTGATGATGCTTGAGCCAATACATGATCGCCCGCATATCCCGATCCCTCACCGCGCCGATGAGCTGACTTTCAGCAAGGTCGTTGACCATGAGACGACCGTCAAAAATTGCGATATCGACTTTTCGTGAAAATTCCGCATCCTCTTCTTTCCAGCGATAAAATGTCGCCCGTCCGATGCAGAGTTTCTCACAGGCTATCTGTACGATTGGTGTTTTCTTAAGCTGTTCCAGAAACAGCATTTTTGTTTCGTTGTTTTTCTTCATAGCAATTTAGCCTTTTGGCCAGACATCTTCTCCCAATAGGAAATAATCCCGGCGCAATATTCAAGATCAACTTCGCCAGCAAAACAGCGCCGTTTTGTTTGCTCACAGCAAATGAGTGTCGTGCCCGATCCCGCGAATGGCTCATACACAACATCACCGACATTAGTGGCGTTGAGTACCAAGTGGCGAACGAGTGGAATCGGCTTCTGTGTTGGATGCCGACTACTTTTGTTCGGCTTTGGGTAGAAGAGGACGGACTTGTCCTTGCTTCGACGGAAGGCGTGCCTGCCGAACCAGCCAAAGACAATAAGTTCATGCTGCGGAAGATAATCCTTCCGCCCTATGACCGCGTGATTTTTTACCCAGATAATGAGCTGGGAAAAATACACGTGCAGTTGATCAAGCGCATCCTTGAGTGCGAACAGCATCTTGTCGCAGTTGAAAATGTAGATGCTGTTTTTCTTTATAAGATGCGGAAGCACTGGAACGAGCCACGCCTTGGTGAACGTTACATATTCGCCCTCGGTAGAAATATCATCGTTCACAATACGCTTGTTCACCTTCACTGCGGAGAATCCCTCCTTACTTTGCGTATAGGACACGCCATATGGAGGATCAGTTATCACGGCATTGATGCGTGTATTTCCTATGAGTTTTTTCACGAGCGTCGCATCTAACGAACTTCCGCAGAGCAGGCGATGGTCGCCAAGCTGCCAGATTTGGCCGGTCTTAATTGAGCTTTTTCGCTTTTTGTCCTGTGAGTTTTTCATAACGGTTAAGAATGACCTCCGCAAATACGGGGCTTTGTTCAATAAGATAGGTTGAGCGCTGTAATTGTTCTGCGGCGACCATTAAGCTTCCGGATCCTGCAAAACAGTCCAAGATGATGTCGCCAGATTTGGTGCATCGGCGAAGTGCTCGCTCATGCAGCTTCGGTGGCTTTGCGGTCGGGTGCGTCATGTCAGTGCCGTTAAGACGCTTCACGAGCCAGATGTCGATCATATCAAGCACGTCCTCGAGTGTGCGGTTTCCAGTGCCGACTTCTGCGTTCATGATTTCGGAGAGATTAAGTACCTTGTCAGATAAATACGGTTTACCAATCGTGCCGTAAACACATGGTTCGAACTGACGGTTAAACGCAACCTGCGGAGTCGGAGTCGAGTTGTTCTTGATCCATAAGCACACACGCTTATTTTGCACCTGTAAGTCCTGATAAAGGGTTTGCAAAAGCCAGATATATTTCTGGTCGCAGTACGTGAAGATGTGCACATCCTTCTCGCATACTGACAATCCATTGGTCAGTGCCTTACACAGAAACTCGCGATATTCTGCGTCAGATTTATTGTCATCGACCTGCCCGCCGAAGTGACGCTTGCCGCCAATACCCTTATCGTATGACAGACCAATGTTATAAGGCGGATCTTGGAGAATGATGTTGGCTTTCTTGTCACCCATGAGTGTCTGCACGGACTTTGGATCGGTGCTGTCACCGCACAGCAGACGATGCCGCCCTAGTTGATAAAGATCGCCCGTCTTAACCTTCGGCTTCTTGATGCGTCCAACTTCCTTGTCCACATCAAACTCATCATCCTCGACATCAAGGTCATCAAAGAGATGCGATAGATCGGTGTTATCAAAACCGCTGACGAGTAGCATATCGATGTCAAAGTTCTCGGCAAGCTTGTCCCAATCCCAATCGCCGTGTACGCGATTTGAAGACAATAGATACTGGTTGTATTCCTGCTTCGTAAGTTTGCGATTCGGAACACGTACTTCGATTTTCTCGTTGCCGCGTTCGAGGAGTTTCAGCACCATGAGCCGCTGGTGGCCGGCGATGACTTTGTTGTCCATGTCGACAACGGGAATCTCGACGAGGTTAAATTTCTTGAGGCTCTTCTTGAGATCCTCGATCTGTTTCGGACTCATTGTGCGTGGGTTCTTCTCGTTGGGAACGAGGTCGGAAACCCGACGCCGTTCCGTCTTCCATGAAAGTTTTTGCATACACTTTTCGTAAAGATTTATACAAGAAGCATACAGATAAGCGAGTTTTTATATCATCCGCCATGACTCCAGATTTCAAACTAAAAATAGCCCTTTGTCTGGGCTAATTCTGCATACGTCGAGCTGGATACACGGCGGACTAAAAAATAGCGATGTGGTAGAGGGGATGAATACGATAACCCGAGCCAGACTTTGAGTCGATCACTTCATATTCTTGCGACGTACCAAGGTCACGGCGCAATGCTAAATTGATTGTTCTTTTTTGTTCGCTCAGGGCCTTTAGATCCTTACATCCAATTTTCTCTATTAATTCTTGCGTTGATGCATAACCACCTTGTTTTTCTACAAGTATTCGAAGTAGGGCTAGATTCATTCCATCATTTGCAAAATCGCAACGGGAATTGTCTTTACTATCACGATAGGTCATGCGTCCTTCCGGCGAAAGCGCTAATCGGATAAGGGTCACGTCGTAAGCGTATTCTTTCATTTTACCTCGCAGGATATCCATGAGCTCATCCCATTTCGCTGCGGGATCTACTTTCCAGATACGAGCAAAATCTGAATCAAATTTCGATCCTCTCAGCCATACTGCAATTATGTCCATCGCACGGTTATAAGCTCCTCCCAATTCCTTTTCAAGAAACATGAGATGTAGATCCCTTAATTCTTCTGGTTCCCTTACGGTCGTAAATCCAATTTCAATTTCAGAAAAAATCCGCTGTAATGCAGGTAGGTATTCGTGAACAGATATTCGAGAGAATTCATCGACCATACAGGGGCATATTATCAGACCTATCCATAAATATCTCTTCTTGGGTTCAATTGCAATGTATCTAAATCTTCATTCATTTTCTATGACGATCCGCACCCTCATCGTCGGCTATGAGCCGCCCTCAGACCTAGCCGCCCTTAACCCACGAGACCGAAGGAACGCTGAGTATTTTTCCAAGCTCCTTGGAGAGCATAACCTTGGCGAACTCCATTACTCCTCTCAAGAAAACTTTTGTGAAAAGCTCGACGCACTCGATCCAATCATCGTCATTGTTTTCGATTCTTCCACGGCGCGTGAGGTGAGCGAGTACAAAAGGGACACGTTCGTGTACGTCGCGGAATCGCCGAGTTCCGTTTTCCACCGCAAGACGGAGGTTGAATCCCGTCAGCTGAAAAACGAAAAGATTTTCAGAGAAGCCGCAGGACTCTTGCGTCAGATCATTGAAGAAGGTGAGGAGAAGTTGGTCGCCGCGCGGAGGTACGCGGCAATGTCCTTTCAGGACAAGTACGACATGGTCGTACAGATGCTTATCAGCGACGACGAAAAAATCCATAAGATGGGACGTGAACTCATCAATCGAAACGATATCGATCCTGACTTCATTTGGATTCGTGTGAAGCTGATTGCTGACCTGTGGCAAAACGCTGACGCGAAGGGTCGTCAAGAATTTACGGAAGCCGCTATACAAGGACATGTCAGTAACGGTATCGCGCATCAGATGAAGGATTTCACCGACGCGGACGGACAGATTTACAAGCAATTCATGTTTCACGACGTGCATGGCAAGGATGTAAACGAAATCCGCCTGGTTCCTGTGGCAACACCAGATATGGGAAAGTATGATTACGAAGCTCTCTTTAGTAAGCACGAAACTCCAATTGGTTCACGCACGGATCTTGAGGCGGGAATCTGGAAAACGGAGCGAGATATTCAGATGTCTAATTCCAACGATGAGCCCACCGATTCTCCACTAAATCCAGCGGAAAAACTACATAAATGAGACAGTGCCGAAACCCAAAAAAGTGTCTCATTTGTCTCGTTTGTGTTCCGTCGACCCCGACCCACTGTCCTTAAAAGCGCCTATGGACGAATGATCGAAAACCCCTTAGAATACCCCGCAGATGGTGGTACTTAACCCGTGTACACCGCCAATTTACAATTTTTGTGAAAATTGATATGAGGGAGGGTGAGAACCCTCGATGGTTCGGATGACGACTGAAGCGAGAGAATAGATCCCGCTTTGCGGGAGATGATTCCGAGCGAAGGAGTCATCATTGTGAGGCCGAAGTCAAGTCAAATGCGACGAAGGCCGAACAAAAATCCCTCTCTTGTTCAACAAACACTCGAACCCCCCTAAAAACCCGTATAAAATTTGTGCTAAACCTTCCCTCTCCACCATGTAAAAACGACAGGCAAGCTGTCGTTTTTACGTTGCCGCGTGGACAACGGATAGGCTGCTTTTACGCGGCACCGCCGTAGACGACTGCAAAGCTGGGATCATTACGTGGAAGCGGTGAAGATAGTTTTTTTGGTGTTCATTTTGTTTTTCTAGATCCTTTGATAACCCGAACTCAATAGAGCGAAACAACTATTTCAGATTTTCTTTCATAGTAAATTCTTGCTCGTTAAATTGAAAAAAGAAAAACCTCTCGTAGGCATTCGTTTTTGATGAATACACGAGAGGTCATGATGATACTACGATACTAATGTTACAACACCACGTAAATACGCTCGACTTCCTCACTGAGAAAAGCATCGATGATCGGTTTGGCTTTCTCAACGGCCTCACGCATTTGCCGCATGACTCCCCCTTCAAATTCTTGCTCAAACTCACACCGATCCTCATCGCTCATGTCAGCAGTAAGTGCATCGAGGAGTGGTTGAAGATAGTTCTTTTTCAGTGCGTCAACATTCACAAATTTTTCCACAGCTCGTTTGAAAAGATCGATAAATTGCTCCCTGGTAAACATCCGCCGTGTTATTTCGTCAGTTTCGCTTTCGATCACAAGTAGTTCAGTTGGCGAGATACTACGTTCGGCAGAAAGAGTCAACACTGTTGTTACCCACCGCCAGTACTCCTCATAGGGATTCTGATCTTTCGGCACCATCTCGTAGACACTATCGATGATGTTCCCAAAAGACGCTCTCATGTACTTCTCTAGTATCTCGTGCTCCTCAGCTTCGAGGACGATATCCTCGATCTTCATGAGCTCGCCGATCGCGTAAGAAGTGAATCGATCAATATCTCGAACTGAGAGCAAGGGTGTTGTGTGCCGGTTCCGCTTGAGACGACGTGCAAGCGTGTCACAAATCTGATCCAAAAGCTTATTTTTGATCGAGACGAACTCTGGTTTCTCCGCTTGTGCCTCGTAACCGATTTCCCGATGGATTTGCTCTTGCAACTTCGCCTGCTTGATCTGTACCATGCCGAGATTCACTAGGAGCAATGACTTGAGTTCTCCGACGGTCAGGGTCTGCTTCTTAGGCATTTTTGCCCTCCTTTCTTCTCTTGGAAATGTACTGGTCCAAATCTAAGCATTGTGCTCAGATGGCAATCAAAGATAGCATAGTATGCAATCAAAGTCAATGGTTCGTTCTCTTTCATGTCAAATGCGACATAGCGAATTCATTAGGTGTTTTCATGTTTAATGAAAGGTGTGGACGTTCATAAAGATAGTATTTCATGTAGATATCAAGCTTTTTCTGAAGTTCTGGGATT
>Ga0209319_1000326_pt1 | contig 66970 bp, 89 predicted proteins | sample RifGroE2_FD_184000 | JGI IMG/M metagenome (GOLD analysis project Ga0209319, IMG submission 184000) | Groundwater microbial communities from Rifle, Colorado - Groundwater E2 (SPAdes) (version 2) | ecosystem: Environmental > Aquatic > Deep subsurface > Groundwater | place: Rifle, Colorado, United...
TCAGATGGACAACAAGAATCGCTTCAATGTGTGAAGGATTTGAGATAAAACAACAAGCTGTTTCTCTTCCCTCAATAATGGAATTTAAGGATGATGAAGAAGAAAATGAATTTCTTTGGAGTCAAATTGTCCGGGGAATGAAACGTAAATTAAATCATTTGAGTGATGAGGAATATGTCAATTATTCTGCAAGAGTCGACGAAGAGATTGAATTAATCAAAAAGATGAAATTTCAAAGATACTTTTTGATTGTATGGGATTTGATTAATTGGTGCAAGAAAAATAATATTATGGTTGGCCCTGGCAGAGGATCGGTGGGGGGTTCGCTTATCGCTTTTTTGCTGGGGATTACTGATGTCGATCCCATAATTCATAATTTGGTATTCTTCAGGTTCATTTCTCCTGACAGAAATGATCTACCCGATATTGATCTTGATTTTGAGGATCATAAACGGTATCAAGTCCGGGAATATTTAGAGAATAAATATGGCAAGAATAATGTTGCTGGCCTTTCTACATTTATGTTGATGAAGGGAAGGAGTGTTATCAGGGATGTTGCAAGGGTATTTGATATTCCCCTGAATGAAGTTGATGTTGCTGCAAAGGCAATGAATGATGATAATAAAAATAATGAACAAGTAAAGGGTTCATTTGAAAATATTATTGAATGTAAACAATTTAAACATAAATATCCTAAAATTGTAAAGATAGCGGAAAACCTTGAAGGTCAGGTACGCGGTTGCGGCCAACATGCCGCTGCTCTTTGTATTTCCTCGGAAGATTTAACAATCGGGACAAAATGTAATCTTGCTTTGAGAAGTAATCAAATTGTTGCAAATTGGGATAAGGATAATGCTGAATATTGTGGATTGATGAAACTTGATATTCTGGGATTATCAGCCTTATCTGTCCTGAATGAAACAAAAAAAATGGTCAAGGAAAATCATAATGTTAATATTGATTTTCAAAAATTATCTCTTGATGATCAAAAAGTTTATGACCAAATAAATAATGGAAATACAATAGGGGCATTTCAGATTGGAACTTATGGATTGACAAAATATTGTATTGATTTGGGGGTAGATAATTTTGAAGTTCTTTCTGCTGCTACCGCCTTGTTTCGTCCTGGTCCTTTGGATTCAGGGATGGCAGAAGAATTCGTTAAAAGGAAAAATGGTAAGGCTAAAATCAAAAGTATCAATCCTGCTTATGACAAAATAACTGAAAATACTTATGGGATTATTGTTTATCAAGAACAAGTAATGCAAGTTATCAATAAACTTTCTGGAATCCCCATGAATATTTGTGATAAAATTCGGAAGGTAATGGCCAAAAGCAAGGGGGAAGAAGCATTAAACAAATATTATGATCAATTTATTGAAGGATGCCTGAATAATAAATCTGTCGATAAGAAAAAGGCAAAAGAAATCTGGAAAACAATATTAACATTCGGTAATTACGCATTTAACCGTAGCCATTCTGTTGAGTATTCCGTTATTACCTATTGGGATATGTATTGTAAAACATATTTCCCTAATGAATTTATTGCTTGTTCCTTGACATTTGGAAGTAAAGAACATTCACCTAAATTGATTCAAGAAAGTAAAAGATTACGGATGAAATTGAAACTGCCCAAAATAGGAATTTCAAAAGCAAAAAGCTGGATTGTGGATACAAAAGGAAATCTATATGCTCCTTTTATCTCAATTAATGGGGTTGGGGAAACAGTTGCCTTGAATCTTGAAAATGCTTCTGCTCAAAAACAAAAAAATAAAGGGTTTTTCAACTCTGATAATATGGAATCGACAAGTATAAAAGGAGTAAATAAGAATATTGTTTTGATATTAAAAGAGATTGGGGCCTATGAAAAAGAGAAGGTTTTTACCCCGATAGAGTATAATAAAATAAAGCATTTATTTTCTTTTTGAATGGTGATTTAAATGTCTCTTTCTTGCTATGTCCCAGAAGATTATTATGGAGAAGGCTGGTATTATTATCCTCCTGATGATTTTACAATATTAAGAACTTTAAGAAGGAAAAGATGTTGTTCTTGTAAAAAATTAATTGATTACGGTTCTGAATGTTTAAAGTTTATTCGAACAAGAGAACCAAGAACCGATCTTGAAATAAAAATATATGGAGATGGAGAAGATTCAATAACACTTGCTCCTTGGTATATGTGTTCTGCCTGTGGGGAACAATTTTTAAATTTAAATGAATATGGATATTGTATTGATATAGCTGAAAATATGTTTGATTTATTGAAAGAACATAGAGAAATTAATGGAATCAAGATAGGTGATTGAAATGATTAAGAAGGGGAAACAATGTATCGAATGCTTCAACAATAAAACAAAGATATTTAGAAACGAAAATGATTTGTTGAAATTTCTGGAAGAGAAAAGGATCAAATCAAAAGTTCCTAAAACATGGTTGGAGAAAATAATTGATGATGGATATATCCAATTGTTTTGGTGTTCTGAACAAAAGCCAACGAGACCAACAGTAAATTTATTGAATCATGGAAATAATTATAAACGGGTAATTTGCCCTGGAATATCAAAATGAGGATTATTCGTATTTTCCCAAGAAAAACTTCTGCTACTCCCAATGATGAATTGGCCATAATAAATAGAAGGCCAGGATTTTATGATGAAGCCGATGAAATTCATATTTCTGTAGCTTTTGAGTGGGATTTAAAAAGAGCAGAAGAATTAGCTAAATATTGGGGGAAAGTTGCAAATGTGAAAATTGGTGGGCCAGCACTTAATGAACCTGGTGGAGATTTTGTTCCAGGAAGGTACCTTAAAAAAGGTTATATCTTAACATCAAGAGGTTGTCCAAATAGATGTTGGTTTTGTAAAGTTTGGATTAGAGAAGGTGGGGACGTAAGGGAGTTACCAATAACTGAAGGAAATAATATATTAGATGATAATTTATTGGCTTGTTCAAAACTGCACATATTGAATGTTTTTAATATGCTTAAAAATCAAAAACAAATTCAGTTTACTGGAGGATTAGAAGCATTAAAACTTCGTGAATGGCATGTCAAAGAATTTAAAAAATTAAGTTTAAGCCAATTATTTTTTGCTTATGATACCCCTGATGATCTTGAGCCATTAATTGAAGCTGGAAAATTATTGAATAAATACGAAATAAATTGGCCTAAATTAAGAGCGTACGTTTTCATGGGTTGGCCTGAAGATAAAAAAAGAAAAATAAAAGCAGATACATTTGAAAATGCAGAAAAAAGACTTTATGAAACAATATCTGCTGGATTTATGCCAATGGCAATGTTAATGAGAGATGAAAATGGAAATGCCAATTATAAATGGAAAACATTTCAAAGAAGTTGGGCAAGACCGGCAATGATATATAGAATGGCAAAAAATAAAAATTTAATATAAGGAAATTTATGAGCCTTGCAATAGATCATCGCCCAGCAACATTTGATGAAGTAATTGGCAATCAAGGAACAATCAAGGGGATTAAATCGTTATTTGAAAATAGGCAAGATAAATTTCCTCATGCAATCCTTCTGACCGGCCCAACAGGTTGTGGGAAAACCACGATCGGGAGAATAGTTTCAAATGCCCTCGGTGCACAGGAGGCAGATTTCCGGGAAATTGATACAGCTGATTTCCGGGGAATTGATACAATACGGGAAATCAGAAAACAAGTTCGGCTCAAGCCGCAAGATCCAAAAAGCTCTTGCCGGGTATGGTTACTGGATGAATGTCACTCTATCAGTAAAGACGGTCAGAATGCCTTGCTAAAAGCCCTGGAGGATGCCCCTGGCCACGTTTATTTTATCCTCTGCACTACAGACCCTCAGAAGCTCTTGCCGACCATACAGGGCAGATGCACCCATTTTATGGTATCCCCTTTGAACGAAGGAGAAATGAGCGTATTACTCAGAAAGGTTTGCAGAGCTGAAAAGATTACATTGCCGAACGAGGCCAGGGAATTGATTTATGAACAATCATTTGGTCATCCCAGGAATGCCCTCAAATTACTGGAGAAGGTTGCTGGTTTGAATCCAGAGGAAATGGCAGAAGTTATTTTTGAGGAAGCGGCAAAACAAAATGCTGCAATTGATCTTGCAAGAGCATTGATTCAGAAATCTTCCTGGAAAAAAGTTTCTTCAATATTGGAAGGATTGAAGAATGAAGAAGAAGAATCATTGAGACGAATGGTATTGTCCTATTGCAATACAATCCTTTTAAAGAAAGAAGATTTCCAGGCATTTATTGTAATGGATGAGTTTGCAGAACCATTTTATAATACTGGGAAACCTGGCTTGACATTGGCTTGTTTTAAAGCTGTTCATGCCCAATAATTTTCAGCAGAATTTTTAGGTTTCTGAGTATAATATAAATAAATAGGAATAAATTATGAGAACGTTTATTGAAACCAATGGAGTTAAAGAATCAGGAAAATCAATTATTGAATTAACTGGAGAAGAATCAAATTTAATAATTATTGCACTTGAAGAATATTGTAATAAAAATAAACGAAAGAAAATAGCAAAGAATTTACTTTATCAAATGGAAAATACCCTTCCAATAAAATGAACTGGGTAAAATATAATGGCAATCCAATTCCAAAAATAGCTCTTCCTGATGATGTTGATCGAGAATTGTTATTTTTGGTATTATCTGGAAAATGCCCTCATTGCAAAATAGGGAAACTTGTTGAGGCAATTGACAAGGAATATCCACCCAAAAAAGTTATTTGTGGAAATTGCCTTGCAAAAGGAATGGGAATGAAAATGCGAGAAGCATTTGTTGATTTAATCTTAAATGGAGATAAACAAAATGGGATATGAAAATTATGATCTAAATCCGGAAAACGATATTAATGTAATCCCAGAAGATTTGGATATCGAATGGTTGCGGCAATCAGGGCTTTTCCTAAAATATTCTAAGGCGGCAGCGGATTGTGAACTTGCTGTTAAAAATGCAATTGAAAATATTAAAATAATTCGTTCGGAATTAACTCTTGAGGCAAATTCAAAATTAGAAAAGCCGACTATTGCAAATGTTGAAGCATATTATCGTACTCATCCGAAACATCAAAGGGCAAAAGAAGATTTGTTTGCTGCTGAATATGAGCGGGATATTATCAATGCCGCAAAGTCAGCAATCTATATGCGGAAATCAGCCCTTGAGAACTTTGTAAAATTGGCGGCAATGGGCTGGACTTCTGTGCCGGTTGCTCCGAAAACATTTGAACAATTATCAGCAAAAATGGAGGAATATGAAAATCGTTCTGTAAATGAAAAAATCAGAGCTGCAACCAAACCAAGGAGGACAAAATGAAATGGATTGGACTATTCAACATTGGATATATTTATTTTTTGGCTCATTGATTTGGGTTTATATAGCGTCAAGGTTATGGCATTCCGGATTGATTATAACAATTAGCCGGATTATTGAAAGAATCTTATCAACAAAACAAATAAGGGAGAACAAACATGGCGGCAAGAAGTAAATCAACCAGAAAGTATGGATCGGCTGCAGACAGGGCCAGGGCAGGAGCAGCCGTTGCTGGTCCGCAAGGTGGAAGTGGGACAATGTTCAAGAATCTCGGAGATGGAACGGAGTTTTTTAATGTTGATATTCCCAAGGGTAAGACGGAGGTAAAATATACCTTGCGGCTCTTGCCCTATATCGTTTCCGATCCCAAACACCCAGATGGGCAGAATATTGCTCCTGTTGGGGAATTGTGGTATAAACGGCCCTTCAAGCGAGTTCGGCAGGTTGGGGTCGATAAGAAATCATACATCAGCCCTCTTTCCATTGGGAAGGCTTGCCCGATTAATGAATATTACATTAAGGCAAAAGCTGATCCTTCTATTCCTGACGCTGAAGCGAATAAGTTCAAGGCCCAGGATTGCGTAATGTACAATGTTCAGGTAATCGAGAAAGGTGAACCTGGACCGATTATGTTCTGGTGGTTTTCTTACGCTTGTTTTGAAAAGCGGCTGAAAAAAGAATTGCTTGACCCGGATAATGATGAATACGCAACCTTTATGGATTTGGTTGGTGGATTTGATCTTCGGGTGCGTTTTCAGAAAGAGAACTTTGCCGGACATGATTTCGTATCTGCTGATAGCATTTCTTTTATCGAAAGGGATGATATTGACGAATCTATTCTCGATGAGGCAATCAATCTCGATGATGTCTTGGTCATTAAATCTTACGATGAATTGAACAATATTTTCCTCGAAATGGATTCCGGGGAAGAAACCGAAGACGAACCGGAAGAAAAGCCAGCAAAGGAGACAAGACAACGGAAAACAGCAAAGCCTGAACCACCCGAGGAAGATGAAGGAACAGGAGATGATGTACCGTTGAATGTTGGGGAAGAAGAAGATAGCGGTTCTGAGTGTCCTCATGATTTGACATTTGCTGTTGATTTTAATTCCAAGAAAGTTTGCCGGAAGTGTGAAGTCAAAGATGAATGTGAGGAAGCGTTTGATGCGTTGCCGGAAGATGGAGACGGACCTGAAGAACACGGAGAGCAGGAACCGGAACCAGCTCCAGCCAGAAACAAGAAAACAGCAAAACCGAAAGGTGATTGTCCGCATGGATTTGCGTTTGCTGTAGATTGTGATAAGCATAAGCAATGTGATGTCTGCAAGGTTTGGGATTCTTGTATGGAAGCTCAGGAAAAGCTGTAATTTAAGATTTGGAAAACGTCAATTCCAATTCCCTCCCCTTATAAAATGGGCGTGACAGCCAGGAGAGACTGGCATTTTTATTAATTCAATGGAGGAAATTATGAATGATAAGGGATTTGCAAAAATTCAAATAATGACAATTATTGGTCTTATCCTTAGTACCGTTTTAAGTATTAGTATTTTAGGATTTATCGGCTGGGTAATAATTAAAACAATGCAGCATTTTGGTATTATTTAACGGTTATCAATAATGGAAAGAACGAAAAGCAAAACAGTTGAAAGAGTCAAGGCAGCACTTTCCCAGAAGCATCAAAAATCAGAAACAACCTATGATGGGGATTTCAATAATACAATTTCCACTGGTTCAACTCTTCTTGATCTTGCAATATCCGGGGAAATCATTCATGGTGGCGGGATTCCAACCGGGATAGCAGTAGAAATATTCGGGGATTCATCTGCAGGTAAAACTGTCCTCATGTGTGAAATTGCTGGGGCTATTCAGCGAAAAGGTGGAGATGTAATATTCAATGACCCTGAAGCAAGATTAAATAAAGAATTTGCTGCCCTTTTTGATTTTTCCATTACTGACAAAACAATTAAAGAACCAGATACAATTGCAGAAGTATTCAATTTGTTCGATTCCTGGAAACCTTCTGGAAATCCCCCCCATGCCATAATTGCGGACTCAATAGCAGCCCTTTGTACTGAAGAAGAAATGAAAGATGCCAAGGGTTATGACGGGGCGAAAAGAGCGAATGATTTTAGCCAGGGATTCCGGCGCACCTGTAGAATGCTAAAACAACGAGGCTGGCTTATGGTATTTTCGAATCAAATTAGAGATACCATGGCCACTATGCCTTTTGCTAAAAAGACGAAAGCAACGGGCGGACATGCCCCTAAATTCTATGCTTCATTAAGATTGGAGATTTCTAAGAAACAAGTGATCAAGGCTGAAAAGAGTTTGTATGGGAAAGAGCATAAAGAATCAATTGGTATATTATCCCATATAGATGTTGTTAAATCCTCTGTGGGGAAGGGATATCGCTCTGCCGACATTTATATTATGGATAATTATGGGATTGATGATATCCGGGCTAATCTTGTTTTCCTGAAACAGAATTCAAAATACAAGAAATATTCTATTGACGGGGAAGAAATATTTTCAAATAGCCTTGATGCAGCGATTTCTTATGTTGAAGAAAACGGAATTGAAGAAGAATTGAAAGAAGCAGTAATTGAATTATGGGAAGAAATACAGGCTCAATTTGTCCAGGATAGAATGCCGAAAAGGAGAATATGAAATACATCCTTTTTGATTCTAATTATTTCTGCTGGCGAGCTTTCCATACCCCTGCCGGAAATCTTTCTTATGAAGATTTCGGGACAGGTATTATTCATTCATTCCTTGTTCAAGTATTGATTCATTCCCGGAATTTTGGCTTAACATTTCCTGTTTTCTTTTGGGATTCAAAGAAGAAAATCAGAAAACAGATTTATGCTGGGTATAAGGACCGGCAACAAGAAGAAATGACAGATGATGAAATGGAAGCCAGAAAGGAACTTTATCATCAAATGGAAATTCTTCGAACAGAAATTCTCCCGGCCATTGGATTTAAAAACAATTTTATTCAAACCGGATATGAAGCAGATGATTTAATTGCAAAATTTGTAATTGATAATCCTAATCAATCTGTTATTTTGACAAATGACGAAGACCTTTTGCAGCTTACTGATTATTGCTCCTGGTATTCCCCTTCAAAAAAGATATTGATTAACGGAAAAGAATTCAGAAAGAAATATGGAATTGAACCAAAACAATGGATGGATGTAAAGGCATTAGCTGGTTGCAGCTCTGATAAAGTGCCTGGCATTTCGGGGATTGGGGAGAAATATGCAATCCAATATTTAAAAAATGAGATGAAATCTGACTCAATCAGGTATAATAAAATTGAGAGTGTAAAGGGGAGATGGGTCAGAAAGAGAAATGAAAAACTTGTTTCCCTTCCATTTCCTGGAACTGAAGAAATTGAATTGAAAGAAAATAAATTTAGCATTGATTCATTCCTGGAAGTTTGTAAAATTTATGGAATGCATCATTTGGCTGAACAAGCAAGTGAATGGCAAAATCATTTTAGGATTGGTTATGGATTATAAAGACGGAGAAGAATGTTCACGCGGCTGCGCAAATCATACAACTCATCTATGTGAAAAATGTGGGCGAATAAATGCAAATATACAATCAACTACAGATTATTTAATCGATAAATTTGCTGAATATCTCGCGGATCTTATTGCATTTCAAATCCTTTATAAAAAGATTACTGGAAAGAAAATTCCTGGAAGTGATAGGACAAAGAGACTTAGAAAAAAGAAAATGTCAAGATTGTATAATGATTTTAAAAAATATAATTGAGTTGGTTATGGAATATAAATCGATTTTATTGAATAATATTAATATTTCATCTGGATTGTTAAAAAAACTTAATGATTTAGGATTCACTGAAACTGGAAATTTTATTGATAGTGATGATATAATTTTTGTAAGATATTTAACAAAAGATGAATTTGTCAAATTGGCGATGGAAATTACACGATATAAAGCAGCAATTTTTTACAATATAGAAAAATCAAAAGAAGACGAAACATTAAAAAATCTACCTTGGGCCTGCTGCGGGGCAAAAATCCCGGCAGGTGAAAGATGTCCTGTTTGTGGAGATACGGAATGACAAATGAAATACTTTATATTGGTCAAAAGATTTCTGTTGCTGGATATTTGTACGAAGTAATCCGGGGTTCAGGACCGTTTTTTACTCTTAAATGGAAAGGACCATGGGAGAAAGAAAAAGAAGTCTTTCCCACGAGATTGAAAAAGAAAGATCAATTTACAGTAAATGATGATATTCAGATAAAAGTGGTTGCTGTTTCTGGAACATTATTCAGAATAAAGGTGAAACGTGAACAAATCAGAATTTTGGAAAGTAATATGGATTCCGATAAAGAATAGATTGCCCCCACGGATTGATGATTTTGTTTTGGTCTGGAATCCTATCTGGAAAAGAACATTTCTGATTGAATCATATATCGCTCATGAAGCAGCAAAAGTAATACTTGAAAATGGATCAATAACAAACGATAGATTTTTTACCCATTGGTGCCAACCTTTTCCACCGGAAGGAAAATGAAAAGATCAAAGAATATTCAATTAACAAGTTCTAAAATTCCAAAAATCAGAAATCAATTACTTGAAAAACAAAATGGAATATGCCCAATCTGTAAAGAACAGGTAAAAAGTCCTTGTTTGGATCATCACCACAAAAGAAAAATAAAAGGGACCGGCCTTGTCCGGGGTGTCCTTTGCAGAAATTGTAATTCATTTATTGCAAAAGCGGAAAACAATTGTATCAGGTTTGCAATAGATCAATCAAAGTTACCTGAAATATTACGATCTGTTGCTAATTATCTGGAGCAGGATCATACAATATTTATTCATCCCTCTGAGAAACCGAAAGAAAAGAAATTAAAGAAATCATCATATTGTCAATTGAAAAAGGAATATCTTAAATGTCCTGTAAGAACTCTATTTCCTGATTATCCTAAATCTGGAAAATTGATAAAATCATTAGAAAAATTATATCAATATTATAAACTTGAACCTGGATTTTATAAATGATAAAACAACTTGAAATTATTAATCACGAATCCCATAAAAATACAATTATTGATTTCTCCCCTGGATTGAATATTTTCATTGGGCCAACTGATGCCGGGAAATCATCTGCATTCCGGGCCGCCAATCTCCTATTTTTCAATGATCCTCTTGGGGATTCCATGTTACCTTTATTCTGGAAAGGTGATATGCGAATTACCGGAAGATTTTCAAATCCAGGTTGTGTTATTTCCCGGCTAAAAGGGAAGGGCTTAAATCATTATCAAGTTGATAACAATGAGCCAATTAATGCCGGTGCTGGTATTCCCCCTGGGGATATCCCTGAATTAATTGGAATGGATAAAGTAAATTTTCAGACACAAATTGATCGTGCCTTTTTGATGTTTGAATCCACTGGGGAGCGGGGCAGGATTTTAAATAAGATTGCTGGCCTGGATGATATTGACCGGGTAATGAGTAATGCCAAATCTGATGAATTGCGGTTAAGCAGGGATTATCAAACGAAAAAGGCATTGTTAATTGATCTTGAAAAAGAGATTGAACAATTTAATGATATTGAAACAAGGGAACAGAAATTAATTGTTTGTGAACAACTTGAAAAACATATTCTGAATTCCTGGAACAAATCAAAGAAGCTAAAATGGATTATCGAGAAGGTAAAACAAGTTGATATTGAACTGGAACCCCTGAATAATTTCCTGAAATGTGAACCACTCGTTAAAGAGGCGGAAACGACCCGTAGAACGATTTCTGAAATTCTGAGTAGGGTAGATAGGATTTCATCTATAAATCGCAGGATCAGGCGAACAGATGCCTTGCTGAGTGAATTAAATGATCTGCTAGAAAGAGAAAAGAAGATTTCCGAGCTGAAGGGGATTTCCGGGAAGATTGATGAGAGTAAAAATAAAATAAAAAAGTTACGAAGAATTTGTTCTGAGTTGAGTATAATAAAGGAAAAGGAAAATGAAAATGAGGATGAGATAAAATTGCTTGTATCACAAATTGTAATTGAGAAACAGAAACAACCAAAAATATGTCCAACTTGTGGGCAGGAGGTGAAGAATGAGGGGCCATAATGGAACCAAAAGTGTTAGAGTTTGTAAATATATGTTGGAAAATAAGGTGAAATTTAAGGGATTAACTGCCGAACATATTACGAGAATTATAAGCAGAAATTTTGAACAAGTTAGTATAACAACTGTTCAAGATATAAATAGGATAATGAATTTTGAATTTTTTCCATGCACAAGAAAGAAAAACCCCGCTTTTTTTACTTCTAACTTGAAACGTGAAAATGCGATTGAAAAGTCAATCGATGATAACCAAGGCAAAAATATAGCTGATAATGATTTAAATAAAAAAATTGATGATCTTTATTGGATTGTTAGTCTTTTGTGTGATGATCTTGGTGTTGATATTGAAGATTTGGCAAAAAGGGCTGATAATAAAAAATGAGGAAACCATGAAAAAAATTATAATTATCTGTCTACTTTTTCTTTCCGGCTGTGCCAGTATGAATACAATGATGGTTAACCCAGCAACAAACGAAACACAACCATGTCATGCATGGGGATTTGGCTTGATTGGGGTGCCAGTAGCTCTGGTTGCTCATAATAATTGTGTGAATAAATTTAAGGAAGCGGGATACGTGCCAGCTGATGAAATAAAAATTTCTACCAAATAAGGGGAAAAAATGGCTGATATCCCATTGACGCTTCTTGAAAATTTACGAGAAATGCAAAAAAATATGCCGATGTATTTAGAACTCATAAAAATACAAGCTGAATTGAAAAGAGTAAAATTTCTTGAATTAAAAAATCAAGGATTTACTGATGAACAAGCAATTGAGCTTTGTAAGGGAAACGCATTGATATGAAAGCATCGGCAATACTTACTGCAGATATCGAACTCAGGGCCTATGCCCCTTTGTGTCGGACTGATGATCATTGGAAAACCCAAGAACGAAAAATCAAATGGCTTAGGGAATTACAGGAGAAACATGACAATTGTCCTATTCTGGATGCCGGGGATTTATTTGACAAGAAATATAAAGTCAATCCATCTCATGAACTGTTAGGTTGGGCAATAGAAAATTTACCAAGGCCATTTTATACTGTTCCTGGGAATCATGATCTTCCGGGTAAATCAATTGAAAATTATCAGAATTCAGCAATGGCTGTATTGGAAAGGGCTGGTATTGTCACAAGTATAAATTTTCATAAATTTGATAGAAATATTTTATTAAATTATCAAAAATGCAATATAGCAAATTTGGCATTAATCCCATGGGGGGTTGGTATTAAGCCGGATTTACCTGCAAATTGGGATAAGGGGATTAATATTGCCCTTGTTCATGCAATGGTTTACAAAGATTCTCCCCCATTTCCAGGTTGTGAAGGATATTCAGCAAAAGAATTAATGAATCTTCTTCCTGATTTTGATTTAATTGTTTCAGGACATAATCATCAAACATTTACCCATAAAATTGGGAATCGAATTCTTGTTAATCCTGGTTCATTGATGCGGAATGATGCGGACCAGATTGACCATAAACCATCTGTATTTCTTTGGTTTGCGGAAACAAATGAAATTGAGCAGGTATTTGTCCCAATCAGAAAAGGAGTAATCAGCCGGGAACATATTGAAGAAGTATATGCAAGAGAAACAAGGCTTGATGCATTTGTAGAAAAATTAGGTGATACCGTTGAACACGGAATTGATTTTTTGAAGAATTTGGAAACAGCAACGGATAATAAAGAAATTCCTCAACCTGTGAAAGATAAGGTTTGGGGATATGTCGAACAAAAATAAATCAAGGAAACAAGAAATGACACTTGATGAAATGACCAGAAAACTTGAACAGAAAAAGGAAAGAGCCGCTGAACTCCGAGGGGAGAAGACTTCACAAATTAAACGGCTTGCCGAGGAAGGATGTAAGACAATTGAAGAAGCCGAAAAGGAAATTGAAAAAGAAGAATTGAAAGCCGCAAAACTCCAGAAAGAATTTGACAAAAAACTTGAGCAACTTGAAACAGAATATGAGTGGTAAATGAATACTCAACAATTCAGATCAGCAATTGACCAGAGAAAGGGTAAACGGGATCAAATTCAAAATCAAATTGATTCTACCCGTTTGGAATCCCAAAAACTCAGAAGGGAACACAGGTTAGCGGAACGGGCCAAAATCCTAATTCAAACGGTTGCTCAGCAAACTCAGGAAGAGTTGAAATATCAATTATCGGAACTTCCCAAACTCGCATTGCAGGGGGTTTTTGATGATCCTTATGATTTTGAAGTTGCAATTGAATTGAGAAGGGGGAAAACAGAAGCTGATTTTTGGTTTGTTAGGGATGGACAAAGATTGAATCCTAAAAAATCAACTGGCCTTGGCTCCGTTGATATTGCTGGAACAGCATTAAGGGCTGCATTATGGAGCTTAAAAAGGCCAAGAAACAGGCCAATTATATTTTTGGATGAACCATTTAAACATTTGAAAGGGCAAGAAACAAATATCAGAGCCTTGGCAATGCTAAAAGAAATTTGTAAACCAAGACCTGAACAGAATTGGCCTGGATTACAAATTATAATGATTGCGGACGAGCGGGCATCAAGAGACGACCTTGAATTGGTTGCCGATAAAATATTTGAATTTTCGATTAAAAACAGGGAAACAAAAGTAAAATAAAAGGAGGACAAAATGTTTCAATCAATTACGAATGCTCATGTAATAGGAATGCTTGTAGCCATCGCAATTTTCTTTAGCGGTGCAATATCTGGAATATGGTGGAAAGAATTAATTAATTTGGGAATTGTTAAAAATGGGGATTTTTTATCGAAAAGTGTAGAAGAAAAAATTAAACAAAAAGCAGTAAAACTTGGATATGCATTTTGGGAAGTTGATGAATTTGGAGAAACAGCCTTCACCTGGAAGGAAAATGTTAATATCAATATTTATCAGGCAGGTGGGATAACAAGCCTCTGCGGAGAACGGGAAAATAAATTATGAACAAGTACGGCGGTGGCGGAAAGGGTAGACGCTATGGATACGGCCCAGACCAGTGCGATATGGCCAATCGAGCTGTCGTAAGCGCAAATGCCTAAGTTGCTGGAGTGCAGAGTTCGATTCTCTGCCAGCCGTACACCTTAAGGAGGGGATATGCACTATACTGATAGCATAATGGATGGGGTAGATTGGGACGCGCCAGGGAGTAAAGAAAAATTAAACACATCAACACTGACCTTGCTTGTTCCTGCTTTAAGGCAATATCAGCACAATGATGGATCAGGGTTGCTTGCTGGATATGATAGGAATGAAACGGAAAGAATTGTTGCTGGCCTGGCCGCCCGCATCCAGCAGCTCGAAGCCGAGCTTGCGCAGAAGGATGAGGCGCTGAGGGAGATAGAAACCATTGCTATATTGACAAAATTTATGGATATAGCCGACAAGGCCAGGGAGGGGCTGAAATAATGGAGGGAGCAATGGACACGGAAGCGAATGAGAAAAGCGGAGAGGTTGGCGCTCCGGTTGAGGCTGTGGTTATTTCACGCCCAGACGGAATTAAAAAAATGTTGTGCATGGAGGTGTTGTGCGCCCGGTGCGGTGAGGTTAATCATCACGAATATACGTCGCTCCCCACATTGGTTGAGTGTTTTTTCTGTGGGCTGAAGGGAGAGATATCCGACAAGGCCAGGGTGAAATAAAACGCCCCACGCCGGGAGGGAGGTCCAGCATGGGGCAACCGTCCCGAGGAGGTGTAGGACGGAACTATTGATTCATTTCCTTCAGAGCTTTCATCATTTTACGGTGCTTCTCTTCCCGCCGCCGTTCAATCAGCGGAACAAGATTCAATATTTTCTGTTTCGGAGGTTTCTTAACTCCGGTAGAATTCGTGGTTTCCAATCTTTTTCACCAGTGCCATACTCGCGGCCCAGGGTGGCCTGACAACGGAAGGATTGAAATAATGATCAGCGCCGTGCAGGGTAAATCCAGTCAGCCGCTCTGCAAAGGCATCCACCACAGACACCGCACATTTAATCATTTCCTGCGGCGATTTGATTGCCGGGATAGATCCGCCATTGTACCATGAGAACTGTTGCGACGCCCTAATTACCTCTTCCACGTCCTGCTTCCGTCGCTGTGCCCTGTTCAGCACGACATGACAGATTGCAATGCGTCCCTCATTCGATTCGCCCCGCGCCTCAAAATAGAGGTTGATGGTCAGCCAGAACAGCCAATCAATCCATTTTGCGTTCATTCGATCTCCCTGAAATAAATACACTCCTGCGGGCAACACGCCTTTGCCGTGAGTATCAGCTCCTCAATATCATCGCTGCGCCTGCAAACAATCTGCCGCCCCCCATACATCGAGACAAAACCGGGTACCCATTCCTCACAGCATTCGCACATCGTGCAGGCTGGCCCAGCGCAGAGGATGAATTTCATGGCCTGATTGTCCAAACGTCTATTGGCAGGCCGTGGTGTCGAATATCCTTTTTCGTCTCTTCGACAAACCGCACATTCGCCGGGTTCTCCAGGATAAACAGAATGCCGCCCCTGTCCCTCCCGGACAACCGCATGTACCTGAGGGCCTGCCCCATGGCTTCGTAATGCTTGAACCCTGCGAACTCCACCTCAACCGCGTGGGTATCGGTCAGGCAATCAATCTCCTTGCTCTGGATGGTGACCACCTTCCCGCCGTGGGCATCACACCATTTCTTTTGGAAAAAGGATTCCGGCAAGGGATGGCCGGCAATTGCACTTGTGGTCACCGCATGAGCCATAAAACAGATTGTTGTCAATATTTTGCAAAATCTGAGCGACAACATCATAAAAAACACCACCAGCAGGTAGATTCGTACCCGCAGAACCAGAAATAAATGAACGTCAGGACCGGGCCGAGGATCGATCCGCCAATTATCAGATATTGTTTTGTGAGCCTGGTCATGCTTCGTGATTGATCGGTGGGATTTCAAGCTTGTTTGCTATTCTACCCAAGTAAACCAGGATGTTTGTTTTCCAGCGCTGGTCAGTATCTTTCCACCGTTGGTCTTCTTCCCTGGCCTTGTCGCGGGAATGGTCCATCTCATCCTGCCTTACTGATACGTCTGTCACTTTATCAAAAATAGCCTTCCGACATTTAACTGAATCAGCTTCGTGGTCGGACCAAGTTATGCAATGCTCTTTAAGCGCCGTGATCTCCCTGCCGTGACTTGATACAGTTTGGCGCATATCATCAAGTTTAGACACGGTTGCCCGCATGTCCTCAAGTTTGGATACAGTTGCCCGCATATCCTCAAATTGCTGATCCTTTGCCCCCTCGGCTCTTGCCCGTCTACGGTCAAGTGAGATTACCGTTCCGATTGTTACAGCAGCAGACAAAACAGTTACCACCACCGAAAGTTCAATGTTCATCCCCAGCTCCTTTGCCCGGCCTGTTGAGGCTCGCGAGCTTTCATTTTTATTCCCTTTGCCCGGACTACTTACGAGCGTACTTTTTTGGTATTGACTTAGTCCGCCCCTGTTCGTCTTTCCAAAATTCCCAACTCGCCGTCCCGTCCGCGGACCAAGAAGTACAGCCATTGGTGAAGCAGACTGCCGTACCATTTTTCCAATGTGAGAAATACCGCTTCTCCCATTCCAGGCCTGTGTTGCTCACGTAAATCTTGTCGTTCTTTTTCATTTTCATGGTTTGAGCGCCTCATTGTTGAAGTCAGGCCAGAGGCCTATTTCTTTTTGTTTCTGCTTCAATTCCCAGAATATCTGGCCCAATGCCAATTTTGTATTGACACCGCTGTAATAGACCATAGCCGTCTGTCGGCGCAACATCTTCAACCATTCCCACCTCGATTTGTTGTCTATGATGGAAAGCGTGTTTAGCAAGAAGAGCCTATTCATCAACGTGAACCCGTCTTGCGTCGGCTCAGTCATTTCCATATCAGTGTCGTGGAAATAGCAAGCAGGGCTTATCCTGAGGAACCAAATGCGCTCTGGTACGACTTTCTCCCAAAACCCTTGTCCTGCCCCGCAGCAATCAGGGAACTCGCTCAACGTCTTGTATGGAACCTCTATGCCCTTGCGAACGATGAAGGGTACACCATCAAGAGTGATGAGATCGTAGGTGTCGAACATGACTATTCGCCGCGATTCGCCTTTACTGCCTTGTGTGCAAACCCACCACCTACGAACAGCAGCCCCAACTCATCACAGACGCCAGCCCAAATGATAAGATGAGGAAAATAATTCCTTAGAATTACTGATACAGTAAAAAGAAGTGAACCGATTGCAACTTTCTTCCCGCTGAAGAACTCCCATGCTTGCTCAAAAATGTTCATAGCCCACCTCCCGGAACCAGTGGAATGGTAACTTCCGGTTTGATGTCAGGGGTATTCGTCGCCCGCTCGTCGGTGTTCGACTTCATGACCTCCGTAGAAAACGGACTGTGGCAGATCATAAATGTCCCGCCTTCGTGAACATGAATCGTCAGGTTTCGGCTTGAGTTTGCGCACCCGGCCAGCATCATCACCGCAATCAGTATCAGGTATCTCATAAGCCCCTCCTGTTCCAAATTTTAACGTCATACCTTTGCACAATCATCCGCGCCCCTTCGTCCTCGTTGATATTCCATTCCTGGTTGTTCAGCGATAGGAAGCAGTCCGGTTTGTGGTTTATGGCAAATGCTATTTCCCCAAGCGGTTCCGGCTCTGCTTTGCACCACGGGCATTTTTTCATTTTGACCATCAATATTTGTGGTAACACTCTCCGGTATGCTTCTGGTAATCAGCCAGCCCGTCCCCGCGCCCGTCTGAATAGTGCTGATACTTCTTCCCGCCGATGGTCCAGACGAACAGGCCAGCGGTCTGCGTTTCGCTCTTTTTCTGGAAGTAGTGATTCGTCCACTGCTCCCGGCCTACGCCCTTGTCAAGTCCGTCTTTCATATGGAAGTGAAATGCGGTATCATGAAAGGTCACACTGGTCACATCATCCCCGGCACAGAATACAATCGTGGTGCCTTGGCCATTCCAACTCATGTGATTGATGTGGGCGAACCGCTTTGATTCTACCGCACCATCAGCAGGAGGCGTTACCGGAGGGGTAACTGGTGGAGGAGTAACAGTCTCGCCGCTGGGATAGCTGATATACGCTTTCTTGTCCCGGAAGCTGGCAGGAGCGATTACAACCATCGTCCGCCGAGTCTCCGAGTTGCGAACTTCAACTTGAGAGTCCTTATAGGCCATCGAAATGGTGTACTTTTTGTACGCACCGTCAACCCCAATAAAGAGATCAAACTTGCCATAGTCCGCAATCGGCTTGGGGAAGTACCAATCTGTTTCAGCCGAGAAAACAGCCTTCACCCCTTGCTCCGTAACTGATGTCTGCACTGGAGGTGGAGGAGTTACAGGCGGAGGGGTAACTGGCGGATTCACCGGCTTGCCGTCGAACCAGCCACCGGGAAGCGTGCCCTTTGCATACGCTGAACCGCAGGTGATGAATATTGCCAGCGATAAAATGATAAGTCGTTTCATTTTTTCTCCTTATACTTCACAAAAACGTGAGGATTGATGATATAATACCGCAGCAGCTCCCCGCAGTTCGGGCACGGCCCGATCATCTTCTTCTCGGTCGCGGTCTTGATAAACTGCTCTCCGACAATCTGCTTCTTGCAGTACGGGCATGATCCGAGGGGACTTTTAACCTTGCCGCTGAGTTTGATTTTCATTCTCTCCCCCGCATCAGCCACGGAATAATTACCGTAGCCAGTACAACCTGAGTTTCGTTCACCTGCTCCGGTACCCGCTTTTTGTGATATCTCAAACATGGCAGACAGGCCGGTACCGCGTTCATCGCCGCGTCAAATGCTGCTTGTGCCCCTGCGCCGTTGCTCATCTCTCGGTAAAAAGTATCCTGCCAAGCTACTGTTTGCGGCCAGCACTCGCCGCACTCCGACTCAGACATATTGCAGTAGCCAACCGATTCATCTGCCGACTCCGCAAAAGTCCCATCAGCAACCGAGCACATCCCGTCGCAGCTCGCGAAGAATCCCAGTCGGTACCCGGTAAGCTGGTCCGGGGTGATATCCGGTCTGCTGCACAGCGGGGTGATAAGCTGCGGCCCACCATGTGCGATCTCGTAGAACTGATCGGGCGCATCCCAGAAAGCTGCGTTCATTGCCCACGGGTGCCACTCCCAGGTGCAGCCCTCGTAGGCCCCTTCGATCACGGTGCCATGAGCCTGGACAGCAAGCGTCAGGAGGAGGGCGAGAATTACGGCTATTGCCCATTTATCCCAGGTGGTCATTGTTAATACCCCAGCACCGTCATCATCTGAGCAGTCTTTTCGGCCTGTCCCGCTGCGCTATAATGCGTTCCATCTGTAGTCATCGTTGCCCCATCATCCCCGCCCTCAAGCCATACTCGCTCATCATCTCCCAAATGTGCTATCAACGGACGATCAGATACAATGGTGCCTATTGCCGCCGCTATTTGATTCCACTCTGTTCCTATTCGTGCCCACGGTCGGCTCAAATAAAAATCAGCGTTTGGGCATACAGTAGCCAGTTGGTCTATAAGACTTTCATAGTCAGATACCCATACCGCAACTTCACCAGCATTGTCAAAATCAATACTCGCTTGATCGTTTACCCCAAAATTAATTAATATTTTTTTAGTATTCTCAGGATCGTCTATTTCGGCGATTTTGTCATCTATCACAGCAAGAAAACTGGCAACAGTAGCACCAGAAATCCCGATGTTAAAATGTGTCCAGCCTGTTTCTTCTTCAACGTTTACAGCAGCATCAAGATCACTCGGCCACGAATTAGGCCAGGTAGCGTCTGTTTTGCTATCCCCGGCCATAACTATATTCTCCGTGACCACGGGTATATAGCATGTATCTCATAACCCAACGCATAAATAATTGAATTTTCCACTTTGTATATCGCCAGAAAATGTAACTGTTATTGCGGAGGTTGACGATGCTGATAAGTATGATGTTACGTTAGCTTGAGGAATAACTATGCATGACGGTTCAGCTGTAAATGCAGACGCGAAAGTTACTGTGCATGCAGTAACCGCGCCCCCTCCGCCAACTGTTACAATCCCTGATGTATCTGAACCTGTGATTGTCGGAGATGTCCCGCACGACGATACAGCCGGATCAGCCCCAGATGATACAATGTGCGATTTATTTGTTATCCTAAGTTGCGGAGTACCACCAACCTGTAAATTAACAATGTTATGCTCGCCAGTACCAATGGCTGTTTCTGTCCGGTTGATAAACAAATCATTAGCCCCGGCAGTATCAGTCTGGTTATATATTGGGAGTATTGCTACACCATTAAAGGTCTCGCCGGTCCCTTGCGTTAGTGTATGCCCTGATCCTCCAAAAAATTCGACTCCGTTATCCGTATTGTTGTATGTATTGGTCCCGTTAATAGCCAGAGTGCTATTATTTGATCCATGTTTTATTAGTGGCCCAACAAATCCAGCGGTCGTAAGGCCCCCCGAAATAACGGAATCACCAGCATTTGATACATTAAATCTTGACGTTCCATCCTTTCCAGACCAAATCAAATATGATGTACCAGGGGATGATGTATCGGTTTGGTTGATATACAGTCCGTAGTCAGCTCCACTTGTCGCCTTATTCGTTGTATACGACAAATTCAAAGCCTTTTCGTCCCCCGTTGCTTCGTCCAGCACGATAGGTGTTGTCGGGGTAATAGCGGTTGTCACTGCAGCGGTAAACGCCCCGGCACCACCATCGGCCTTGCAGTACCAAAGATCAGCATCGGCGTCATAGGCCACGACATAGTCATCAGTGCAACCCTCAGCCGTTGCAGCGGTCATGTCGAGCAGTTGTTTAGTCGCCGCCCCGTTGTAGTATCTCAACGCACCGCCGGTAAAATTGGTTACAGTCGAGTCGTGCCTGGTATACCCAGCTGTAGCCGTTACGTCAGCGTTGGACGAAGGCAACTTGAACTGTGTGTCAACTGCAAAGTTGTTCGCGGTCCACAGGGAGGCGGAAGAGGTAAGTGTTGCGCTCTGGTCATTCTGCCCGGATATCACCGCGCCGTCACCGAAGAAGACATCAGCCCATTCTACCGTTGCGGAGCCGAGTGCAATGGTGTTTGCGGCGTTGGGGACGGGGGCGCCTGTCATGGCAACCGAGCCGTCTGCCAGGAAATCACCAGCCCCAGCAGCTTCGGCCTTGCAGTAAAACAAATCTGCGTCGGCATCGTAGGCTACGACCTGATCGTCTGTACATCCTTCAGCCGTTGCCGCTACCATATCCACAGCCTGCCGGATATTCGTACCGTCATGCCACCTGACTGCACCGTGCGCATGATTGGTCACTGTCGTGTCATGGACAAGATACCCGGCGGTCGCGGTTGGGTCCGCATTGGCTGCAGGAAGCCGCCATGTGGCAGATGCAAAATCGAAGGCATTGGCCGGCGCGGTCCCCCCAGGGATATCGGCAAGATTTACCTGCCCAGCACCGGAGCCCCAATCAACATGCGTGTCTTTGACGTTATCGGTTCCTGCAGTGAGCAAGGCTGTTGGATCAGTTTCAGCAGTGAGATACGCCCCAAGATCGGAAATATCTGACTCGGTAATCCCGGCAGGCTCATACGTCCCCGACAAGTCCGGAATATCATCAGCCACCAAAGCCCTGAAAGTAGGCGCGGCGGCTGCCCCGGAGGTCGGCCCGGCAAGCACATAATTCGCCACCTGCACATCCGCGCTCAACTCCTGACCCGCTGAGATACCAAAAATGTCAGTCAGGCTGGCGGCGAGAGTTACCGCATCGTGACCACCGGCAAGGGTTTCGATCTTTGCCGCAACTGCGGTAGCCGGAGCGTAGCAGTTTGCATATTGCGCCTGCCAGGACTCCGCGTTGTAGGGGATGGGGGCGCGGCAGGGGGGAGGGATGGCTGGTGGCCCAGCGGCCATCACGATTGAATAATAAAATAATATAAATAAAACAACTATTAATTTTTTCACAATTTATCAACCTCCTTTTATATTCTGCTTTATTATATCCTAAAACTCTTATATTTCTAAATTTTATTTTTATCTATCCGCATACAATCCATAAAACTTCAAATAAAATTTTGAACCAGAAACAGCATTGCCAGTAGTTGATATTGTCCAAATTTCAGAATATACCGGCCACAAATAGGTTGAAATACCAAGAAATGTATTTTTGCCCAATGTTTCCTGTTTCGTTGTTTCATCAATAAAATTCGTTCCATTTGCCCCAAGTAAGGAAAGTCCATCGGAATCAGTAATGATCAAATCAGTTTCATCAGTTGGAGCAGGAGAAGAAGGAATATATTTGATTTTATAAATATATTGTCCTGACAATTTCTGCATTGCAGATTCATCACCATTCGAGGCCAAAGGGGCAGAAAGAGAATTATCAGTATGATGAGTGCAAAGAATAGTCAGAACTGTTCCAACTTTATTTCCCCGATAATCTTTGACAACTTCCCAATCTGTTTCTGTACAAGTTCCAGCGGCAAAAACATTCCCGTAAAACAATAATGCAAATAATACAACAATAAACTTTTTCATCTCATTTCTCCTTAATTTCTTTGAATCTGTTGACCAGCCTGTTTTGACATTCTTTTTGAGATGATTATATCCCTTTCTTTTGAGAAAATTACTTGAGCCTGATAAGGAATATGAATCATTTTATTATCTATTGTTGTAAAAAACCTAAATGGTTCAGGAAGGTTTATAAATTCCCCGGAATCAACCAGTCTTGAAGTAATTCCATCGCCTATTACATTTTTAATTGTTGTCCAAAACCAATCTTCTTTCAATTTATATTTAACCGTGTAACTGTCCATTTTAATTTTCTCCTTATTGTGGTTAATAAGAAATTAAGCAACCTTCATGATATAAAAACATGAAAGAAAAAGTGGCCTATTTTCATTTGAACTTGCTGCTGTTGCATCTACTGCTGTATTTCCGGTTGCTGCTGCTGTATTCCCGCTTGCTGCCCCAGTATTCGTATAATTTGAAGCATAAGTTGAACCATGTTCATGAGTTGCCCCAGAACCAGCAGAAGAAGAAGTATAAACACCTCCTAATCCTTTATTCGAAATATATTCAGCGCTATCAATCGTCCCGGAAGTAACCGTATTGATCATCTGAACTGTATGACTATGCGCTGGCAATTGAGCAATTGTCAATGCAACAGGAGGAGTTACATGTGTATGACTCTGCATCGAATGAACATGACTATTCAATCCGTGCGTATGACTATTCATTCCATGACTATGGGAATGGGTATGGCTATTTGAAGCAGCGCCACCAATACTGCCAGCAGTTGTATCCCCCATAATAAAACGAGAATCCGTTAAATTTGGAAGATATCGACTTGCCCCGTTAAATATCCCAGTTCCAGTATTTAAGGCAGCGCCGTTACAAACATACCAATTATCCGCATTAAGATAAGCATTTGCTAAAGCAACACTATTTCCTCCAAGCAAAACATCTGTATAACTTCCATTTGATCCGTCCCCAAAATATCCACCAATCCAAGGAACAATTGAACCAGCAGGAATTCCGGCGTCTACAGGTTGACGTTGAAGTTTCCAACGCTTATCCCCAGCAGCGGAATCATCAGGGGAAATAATACTCGGAGAACTTTCAGCAGCACCCGAATCAACATCTAATTGATAAAGATAAAATGTTGTTCCATTTGCAACAATACATAAATCCTTATCATTAAGAATTGAACTGTCAATTCCATCAAGATCAGTTGCCGCACCACCAGTAATCCCTTGCCGATAATAAACAATAACAGCCATTATCTTACCTCCGTTAATTGATATGTCAATTCTGTATATCCATTGAGTTCTGGTGAGTGCCTTCCTTTAGGATCAACCGTAAATCTTGCATAAACAAGCCATCTCGAATCATTCAAATCAGTAATAAGCCAAGCAGCAGGCCGCATCTTAACAATCTTTTTTACAAGAAATAAAAAATCATTAAAGGCACTATCCCTTGTAATTATGTGTCTATTGTCGAATGTTCTTAAAACATCCCTATCTTTTACAAATACCGCCCCAGAATTATATTCATCAACAAAGGACAAATCTTTTGTCCCCTCCATAATTTCCCCATGAGGACCGGCAAAAGATAAAATCAGTCCAGCAACAATAGTTCCGGCAAATACCGCAGCACCGGCAGAATTAGCAAGAGAAACAATTATTTCAAGATCAGCCGATACTTGATCCCATTGAATCATAAATGCTCCGGTCTCATCGTCTTGGGCAGCAATAGTTTCTGTAGGAACAATAAAACTAGACCATTCAATACCGGCTTCCCATTCAACCCCATCATCACCAGAAGATAAAACGGCTACTTCCCATTGAATTAAATTCGGATCACTTATTTGAGCCGAAATACTATCTGCATTTGTATTAAAAATTGCAAAACCTGAACATAAACCAGAAATTGACACGGTTAAAGTTTCAGAAGCAGTATCCCCCTTCCAAATATGTCCAGGATATTCATCGAGCAAATTCTCGTCAGCATAATCTGCACTTTCTTCCGATGAAGCAAGAACACCCGTAATTAAATTTTCAGAAATTACTTTCATGCTATTACTCCATCACCGGAAACAATTATTTTATAATTCGCTAAATCAAAAGAAATATTTCTTGTATAAAGTGTAGCATCAATTCCAGCAACTGAATTATCAGGAGGAACCATTGTATCAGTAAACGTAATTGGTTGTCCCGGAACAGGAACATTTGCCGCAAGTAAATCCATTTTTAATGTAATCTGCGGCCTTTCAAGAATTGTTTTTCTATTCCCGAGATGAGTGGCCATTGCAGAAGCAGAAGCAACCACACTTGTATAAATTCCGCGATTACCCGAGCCAGAATAATTATACCAACTAAAATTAAACCCTTCTGTAAAGTCATCATAAAATAATTCTTCCAATATTAAACCATTACTATCAACTTCATAGACAGCAACAAAATCAATATCCATTATCCCGGCGGCAGATGACGAATTAAATACCAATACCGGCCTAATATATTCTGTTATTACTGCACCTAAACTTGCATCATACATTGTTCCTGGACTAGCAATATTTGGTGCAGGAATATATGTAGCAGGATCGCTCCAGTCCTTTGAATAACCAGTACTTATTGTCCAATCAACATCATCTAATGATGCATTATTAGCACAATGCCAACAGGCAAGAGCATAATTTGTACCACCATTACGGTCAACAATTGTTGTTCTATCAGATGCATAACCAAGAAATCCAGCAACAAAAGTACCAGTTCCGGCAGGCCGCCGAACTTTAACTTTCATCATATAATATTTATTGGCTTCATAAGCGATAAAAAATGCTTGCGGCATTAACCAAAGTTGATCATTGCCCGAATTATTCCCGACCCTTCCATACAAATGTTCAATACTATTTGCAACATCGGATGATTCAACAGTTCCATAAGCATAAGAACCAGCCAATTTATATTTCTTTATTGCCTCACTTGTATATTGTTTATATGCAGGTAAATATTTATATTCAGGTGGATAAATCCTTATTCCAGGAGTAAGAGCTGATCCATTACTCAATAACATATCTACAAGATAAAGAGTCCCATTTTTAATATAAAAAAGATGATTTGTTGCTTCCGCCAATTTGGAAAGCATATCAATTACAATTTCACCTTCTTCAAAAACATTATAAACACTTGGCTGTGTTACCCTTGCATAAGTAGTATTTAATGTCAACCCAAGATAAGCAGAGGCACAATATGTATCAAATACATCTGATAATGTATCATCAATATAAGTTTTTTCAGAAAGAGTTAATGAATATTCTTCTCCAAACAATCCATAAGAAATTTCAGATTGTCCTATTGATTCAAGATGAGCGGTTCCAGAAAACATTAATACTGCCGCTTCTTCCGTTGTATCCGTTATATAAATTGATATTGCACAAGAAACAGGAGGTGGATAATCAGAAGCAAATAAATCAGGAGATAATACAATTTTGCCTGATTCTGGTTCAACATATCCACCAACATAAGATTTTATCGAATATCTAGGTGGAGTCAAATCCTTAATTTTCCTCACCCATTGATGAGTCAAATAGCAATATTCATCGGAAATCCGATTAACTACACTATTTATTGTAAATTCGACAAGTATCATTTAAAACACCATTGGGCGACCTTTCATCCCCCGTAAATCAGCTTGAACCCTATTATTATCAGCAATCTTCACAATTTGAGCATCAAGCTCTTTTGAGGCAGTAACATTTACATCAACAGAAATTTTTCTTGTTGTACTATCATTTGAATTTGAGCCGTAATTTTCCCCTGAAGGATAGTCATTTCCTCCATCCCCGACACCGGCAAGCAAATCATTAATATTATAAACAGTATCCTCTGCAATTCTTACCATTCCATCTGCTGCCGTTCTTACTGCATTATGAACGTCACCAAGAGCATTTTCAAGATCGGTAAGGCCATAATCAAGAGTTCCAACAGTATTTACAAAATTCCGCAAACCACTTGATGCAGAAGTAAAACTTCCTTCTATTCCTAACACATCAAGTCCTAATTGCTCAATAACAACACCAACTTGATCACTTGCTAAACCAAGTCCCTTTAATTCTGATTTAAGTTTTGAAGTATCTTTAGAAACACCAGAAATAATATTACTTACTTCATCAAAAATAATTGTTAATTCTTCACCCTCAACTCCCATATTTTGTAAAGATTCAATTGCAATATCCAAACTTGTTTTCTGAGCATCGGTAATATTAATTAATTCTTCGGAAAGTCCTACAACGCCTGATTTTGCTTCAATCATTGATGCAGCAGTGGACCGTCCCATCGTAGTTGCAAGAATTTCAAATGATTTAAACTCCCCACCTAGATCAATCCACATCTTTTTCTGGTTGTCATACATTTGCAAATTGATATCATTTATACTGTCTGCGGTTTCTCTAATCCCCAACCCGAGCCGTTTTGAGCGAGTCAGGATTGAACTTTCAGCATCCATCATAAATGCTTCAAGTCCACCAAATACCGGGTTCATGCCCTGCTTAAAAGTATCCCCCATCGCATAAGCAAAAGCATCAGGGCCAATACCCATTTGATTCATCAATTCTGACATAGGGGGGACGTCCTCTTTCATCATCTGTGCAGCCCAAAGAGAAATCCCAATAGCAAAAACAGAGGCAACTGCTGCACCACCTATCCCGCCGCTAACCCCTCCTAATCCAGCACTACCACCTTCTTCAGCAGCAATCCCACCTACAACACCCTCATATGCCCCACCATACATCCCAGTAATCGCGGCTTCCTGGGCGGCTTGAGCCGCTATTTCAGCGGCAATAGCCTCATAAGCAGCAGAACCCACAACCGTTCCTGCATATCCAACCCCGCCACCAACAGGACCACCAACGGATACTCCAGATGCAGAAGTAGGAAGTAATGAACTTCCACCAGTTAAATATTGATACCCAGAATAAAGAGTTCCAAGCGATCCTAAACCGCCACCAAATCCGCCGCCGCCACCACCACTTGAACCACCACCAATAAAGCTACCAATTGCTCCAAGAATCCCCCCAGAACCACTTAATAGATTGCCAATTGCCATCCGGCCCATATTCATAAGCCATGCAGCAACCATTTCGGCAAGCATATTTTTAAACATGCTAAGGAATGAATCAAAACTTATCTCACCTGTTTTTATCCATTCAGCCAATATATCTTGTATTCCATTATATGCTTCATCCCAACGATCTTGAATATATTTTGCAGTTTCATCTGTATCGGACTTATATAATTCATCAGTATTTATAATCTCGGCCCTTAATACATCTTGGCCTTGTTGGAAATCAGATTGCATTACATCATAAGACATGCCTGTTTCCATTACTGATTCAGTAAGACCATCTTGTGCCAATCTCGCTTGTTTGGAGGATACTGTTAAATTGTCAAGTGCTTCTTTTAATCTATCGGCATTTGACGCACTCCCCCCAAGAGCTTCCTTCAAAAGCAATTCGGCTTCATTTGCGTCTCTTATTTCCTTTTCAAGAGGGAGGTATGTATCAACAACCCTTTGAAGTGCGTTTGCATGATCTTTTGCTGCTTTTGTTACTTTTTCAGTTGTATCAACATTATTTTTATTACCCTTATTTAAATCATTAACTACGTCAGCTGTATCACCAACAACTTTAGCAACTTTTTTATAAACTCCAGCCTCTTTATACATTTCATCCGCAATTTCACGAGTTACAACAATTTCCTTATCCATTTCTGATACAAGTTGATTTATCTTCTCCTTATGATTATCAACCGCTACAGAAGAAATATTTAAACTATTACCAACATTAATAATTGCAGAACCAATCTTATCACCAAATGGCATAGCCGCCATTAAATTTCCAAGGTCAACAATCCATTCCTTGAATTTTAATTGCATTTCATAAATAATGGTATCCCATCCACTTTTAATTCCTTCAAAGGCAATTAACGCACCATATTTAATATACGTCCAAGATTGATCTAAACTCGTTACAAGATTTACTCCAGCCTTTCTTACAATCTCAAATTCATCATATAAATATTTGCCTATTTGATATCCAATCCAACCAGCAAATATCATATTTACAGCATTGCCAAGTGTCAAAAAAGAAAAAGTCGCCTTCTTTGCCGCTGCATCAGCAACAACAATTGCTTCTGCATGTCTTGCAGTCGCCCCTGCCGCTATAATTTGTGCTCTTGAATTATTAGCTACAGCGGTAGATAATTGAGCTTGTACAATTGCAGCTTCTTGAGTTGTTACGACATATCTCTGTTGTAACATTGAAACATCAGCAGTCGCCCTTCCCTCTACAATTAAAGTTTGAATCTGATTTTGTTCAGCAGTAATTAAGGCAAGTTTTGAACGTAATGAATTTATTTCAGAAGCAGACTGTTGAACCCTTGCAATAGCCAATGCCTCTACAGAAGCCAACTCTTGAACATTGGCTGCAGTTTTCATTGCAGTCGCTTGAGCACTACTCAACATTACTGCATTTCCGGCAGCAACTTGCGTATGAAATTGAACAGTTGCTGCAACTGCCTTATATTTTAATGCTATCCAAGCACCAATAGCTGCCAGAACAGCAGGGCCATAAGCAACAACGATATAACCAGCAAAAATTTTAGTTGCAGTGGAAATTGTATTTATCAATGATACAACAGCATCTCTATTTTCTCCTAAAAATTTTGTCATTGCCTTCATTGCTTCTGTTGATGCCTTCAATCCAGAAGTCAATGCATCCATTACACCTGCTTCGCCAACCTCATTTTTAAAATCCTTAAATGCAGTTATTGATCTTTTCCATGCGGCAATCGCATTATCAGAAGCATCAATTGCACCTTTTGCATATCTTTCATGTAATGCTTTTGCCAATTTAGGAAGCAAATCATCAGACAATACTTGTCCAGATTCAACCAACTTCGTAAAACTCTGTTGAGTCATCCCCATTGCACCAGCAGCCATTGCAAAAGCGCCCGGAAGTCTATCACCTAACTGCCGACGTAACTCTTCCATTGATACAACACCCTTTGACAACATCTGTTCAAGGGCATATAATGTACCTTTTGTTTGATCTGTCGAAAGTCCTAATGCGGTTGATGCTTCAATTACAGATGTAAAAATATCATGCTGTTGTTGTAATGATAAATTTGATGTTTTAGCAGCAGCAGAAAATGACCGATATGCATCAGCAACAGAATAAAATTCTTGTCCAAGTTTATTTGTTATTTCTCTTACATAATCAAGTTCCTGTTGAGCAGCTCCAACTGAACCATTGATGGCGCGAAATGAATAATCAAGGCGTTGAACCTCCATTCCTGTTTGATAAAGTTCCTTAATCACTTCAACAATTCCAAATCCAGCAAATACTCCCATTGCTGTATTTTTTAAAGAATTTAATCCTCGTTCCATTGCTCCGGTAGACGATTTCAAATCCTTTTCGGCGCGCTTCAAGTCGGAGGTATCAACCCCCAAATGGGCCATCAATGTTCCGATATTAGCCATTTTTCTTTTTTCCTTTCATGGAGTCCCGAAGTGATTTGAAAATATCTTTAACCGTTATAACATTTACTTTATTTTTCTTATCAGATGCAGTTGGCACCATAAATTGATCAGGGGTAAACGGCTTTGTCAATTTCTTTGTCCGCATTGCAAAATTGGCAATTGTTGAAGCAATTATCCCCATACCAATATCTTGATGCCTATTCCCAAATGGCTCAATCTCACTATATGCCTTCCACTCTGCCATTTGTTCACTCGTCAAATTCGCCAAAAGAAAATCCGGGTGAGGAAAGCCCAATGCCAGGCAGAGGCGAAAGGCAAAAACTCTGCCTGGCCGGGCAATTAGTTTTTTGTGAGTTCCTCAACATCCTGTTTCCCTATTTTGTTCAGGCGCATTGCAACAGTAAAAATCCGCTCAATTGCTGCAGCAGATTTCCCACCAAGCTGCTCAATTTCATCAACAGAATTAAACATCCTTTTTCCTTTCTCATTACAAATTGTTCTGGCACAAAGAGAAGCCCGGAAATTTTTCAAATTCCGTTCCGTGGTGCCATCTTCCTTCATAATAACCATATCTTTTTCAAACTCATCCCTGCCGGTTGCGGTCATCATGGACACATAAATTGATCCATTCCATTCAGGGATATCCACCCTTTCCCGAATAAGATCGTCAGCGGCCAGAATTGCCTCACGAGTAAGAAAGGGAAGAGTTGCCATTTTACCAGTTTCATTTTTTTTCATTTTGATTCCTCTTTACTTCTTGGTTATTAATTCAAACCCTTATTGATTAAGAGCTTACAGTAATCGAGCCAGTAATTTTAAAAGTAACATCAACAGCAATCTTTTCATCCGGTCCAGGAACATTACCGCCCATATCCTGAACATACCCGGCAAAATCAATAGTCGTATTACTTGCATCAGGCAAAACAATCTGATAATTTACCGAACTATCAGAAAGTAAATCCGCCCGCATCGCAATATAAGTATTGCGGGTAAAATTCATATTGATTGTTACCTGTCCAGAATCCAGTAAGCCAGGGATAAACTCTCTTGCTGTACTGGAAAGATCGGTAACATCAATCATGGGCCGGGACTGTGAAGGCAGCCCAACACTATTAATTTCCGTCAAGGTAGCAAACACTTCATTGCTTGCCCCATCGCCTCTTTTAAAAACTGTCCCCTTGCTTACAACTGCACTTACAGACATATCATTGTCCTCCTGTTTTGTTAGGCCGATGTTCTTTGAATTTCAAAATTAATTGAAAACATTGGCCGGTTTTTATTATCGACTCCCAGGTAAAGCGGATCATGGCCCGCCTGAATCATCTTATAAATCGCTGAATTTACCGTTTCATTTACCAGTCCATGGAGAGATACCTTAACGGCTACGGCTTTCGCGTACACAGCCTGATAGCCACCTTCTACCCCTCTAATTAAAGCCTGCACCCCGGTATAATCCCACTCATATCTTGATTCTGGTTTTCCTAATCCCTGATTATCAGACAAACAAATACAAGAATCGGGAAGTTCGGGCATCATACCAATAAAAATATCAGTCCCTAATGACCCAATAGAATCATCTTCAAGAATGTCTTTTATATCTTCGGCAACTGAGTTCATCTAATTTTTGCATCCTCGGCAATTATTGATAAAATCTTATCTGCATTTTGATATAATGCATTTCGTAAAAACTGCGGTTCAGCCCTTCCCTGTGGATCCCAAAATCTCCCCTTATGTGGCCTTGGCCTTGGTAATCCCTTCAATTTCCCAGATGCCTCATGAACAAAAGGAGCATAAAAAGCGGTATATCCAATTTCGACACCAAGTCTCCCCATGGAGTCATGAATTGGATCAACATAAGCGGATGCCTTCAAATTTCCAATATCAACAGGGGTTTTCAACTGTGCTTCTCGTTTTACGAGTAAACCAGCAGTCATTAATCCTTTCTGCGTTCTATTTTCAATTGCTTTCACTTCTCGATTGAGATTTTGCAACACTTTGTCTAATCCGGTAAGATTCAAGCTCATATCAGCCACGCAGTCCTTACAAAAACATTTGCTTTCGGATCAGGATTCTTCGAGAATTTCATAATTTCAAAAGACTCTTCATCTTCAGGAAGTTGGGAACTATTCAAATTATCAAGATCAGTCAAGGCCAATCTCCCCCCAACTTCAACATCATCACTCAATGCAACAACAGCCTTTGAAAGAACTTCTTCCATATTCTGTAATACAATCTTTTCCTGTTTAACCATCCAACGACATTCAACTTCTACAGGGGCAGCAAACGTCTTTCCTCCATACCCATCATTTACCGGAGAACCCCAATAAACAGCGGTTTGTCTCAACAGATTTTTTCTTACTCGATTGTTCATTTATACATCCGTCGAATAATCAATCATTCCGATACTTGCCCGTTTTCTACCAAGAGCCGCCAATCTGCCAGTAAAATCCAAAAGCAATGCATTCTGCCCATAAGGAGTAGATTCAAGACCTTTTCCGAACTGGCCCATATATTTCACCCTTACCCCCTCATTACCGCCTGCCCATTCCTCTATTGTTCTCTGATCCCTGGAACAAATAATATGAGCAACAATATATCGTTCAATTTCTTTTAATGTTGCATCACCAACTTGCGTATCCCCGGAAAATGCATTTGTTACCAACAAATTCCCAGCAGTAATAAATGGAGTGATATCAGTTATTGATGAATCAATATCAATTATTTCTCGAACTTCTGCGGAAGTAACCCGGCCCATTATTTTTTACCTCCATATAAAGCAGGATCAACAAAGGCATTTACAAGATTCTGTTTCCATTCAAGCCCTAACCATTCAATCATTTGTTTCATCTCTAATTGATCCCCGGCAATTATTTTAGAGGGCCAAACTTCCATAATTTCAAGACCAGCCTTGTTCATTTGTCTGAATCTATCTTCATGAACTTTTACCCAATCCAACCAGCCATCTTTTGTCTTATAAGCACGCATGAAAGAAGTTCGCAAACAAGATTCAGCAATTTGATCAGCTTCACGTCTTACAATTACCCATTTAGCAGCAGGAAAGGCAAGATGCCACATATACCAAAACAAACACATCTTCGCCCCCTTGTAATACCAAATCCCGTCCTTATATCCTTGATATTGTATTACTGATTGTATCCTTTTTCTCCATTGTTCTCCTTGCTGTTGAGTTACCTCAAAAACCTGCCGGGAATTAGGTAATGGCCTTTGCCCTAAAGGGTCACAACCAATGCTTTTCAAATATGGTTTAGTAATTGAATTTCTTATTTCAAGATTTTCAAACATCCCCTTTTGATTATGAATATTCGGGCCTGCCGTATCCCCGCCAAATCCACCACAAATATGAATAATCCCAGCGGTCATACTTGTTCCAGAACGGGCAGCGCCGGTTATAAGGATAGGATCAATCATACCCAAATCTCCTTGACCCATTGATGTTTGCAAGTATGTGGCCGCTCTCTCCCGTGGAAACAAACAATATCAAACTCATTTGGCTTATTACTCGTACTTGAGCAATGCCTTTTGTATGATGCTATTCTTGAAAAACGGCCAATTGATTCAATTTTAACTCCTCGTTTTTCAAGTGTCTTTGAAATATAAACCTGATCCCACCCCTCATAATTTTTACGATCAAATTTATCAATTAAATATCTAAAATCCCCATGCCAAGCCATTATCCCAGATGCCCACATCCCCTTTTCCCTCCTGGAAGAATTAAAAGGAGGAAGCATCCAAAATTGACCATTATCCATCCTTGATACAGAATTTACAAGTTTATCAATATTATGTAAAATTACTGTATCAAGATCAATATAAAGTACCGGACCATAAAGAGAAAATAATTCAAGTTTGGACCACCAACCCGGAAAATTCTTTTTAAGTATAATTAATTCAATATCCTTAACATTCATATCAGTTAAAACACAAAACTTATAAGGAATTGTTACAGTCTTTTCAATCATTCGTTTCATAATCTGGACGTATTTTTCGTCATAATCCCCACCAGATTTGAGGACACAAGCAATTGTCAAACAAGGAGAACGTTTTAATTCAACAGATTTAATAACCTTTTCATTTTTCTTTGTTTGAACTTCCCTCTTTCCTGTTGGCAAAGGAAGTTTGGAAGGTTTTGCAATCCCTTCGATTATTCCTATTGATTTAGTTGTTAATGAATTAACATTAATCCCATTTGTATTTTCGGTAAAATATGTTTTATTCCAAACTTCCGGTTGAACACAATTCCAGGCAAAATCCCTATTATAATAATCGTTCCATATTGTAAGGGTTTTAATCCCCATCGAAGCAGAAAGAATTGTCAACCCGGAAGGATAACCAACAACCAATTCTGAACCTTTCAATAATCCAAACAATTGCTGAACAGTCGTCTTCCCTACAAGATCAATTGAGTCAGGAAAATTCTTTTTTATTTCATTCAATGGATTATCATCACCATCCCATATTGCTCCGGTAAATACTGCTTTCAATCCTGTCCGATTCAATACCTTCCTGATATACCCAATAATATTCTTAATTGGGAATTGCTGCGTCCAATAACTATAAGTCCCACCAAAAATAAAATAAAAAACAATATATTTCCCAAATTGTTCTTGACACATCTTCTGAAAATTAAGTTGTTCAAGAGAAACAAACATTTTCGGATTCCAGGAACATTTCAAATCAGGATCAATCTCATTCATACTTTTGCCAATTCGTAAATGGCCATTATATGAAACGAAATAATTACAATTTAAAACATCTCTGAAAATTGTCCTTCCTTCTTGAGCATACGCTTCTTTCCAGATTTTTTTATTACTTTCCCCATCTGTAGAAAGAGAGAACCCGGAAGAATGAACAAAAGGAAACATTTCAATAAAAGGAAATGCCCTCTTGTGTCCGTTGTATTTTTTCTCTTTATTACAAGCAACTGCTATTTCAGGAATTCCAATATTTTCCCTTTCAATCAATGCCGGTAATTTAATCAAGGACCAATATGAGTCCCCAATCCCAGGAGGGAGCAAAATTGTTTTTCTATCTTCTTCTGGTTTGGCACAAGTAAATAATATTTTTGATTCAATTGGATTTTTTATTCCACTGATTATAAATCCTGTTTTTGCAAGCAATTCTTTTAATTGATCTGTATTAAAATACCAAATATGTTCAATCTTCCAATGATGTTTTCCAGCCTCAACATGAAAATTGGGAAAATCAATAATACATTTTCCACCCTGTTTGGTAATTCTGAACATTTCCTTTATAAAAGAAACCGGGTCAAGACAATGCTCTAATACATCATGGCACGTTACAACATCAAAATGATCAGTTGGGAATGCAATATCCTCCAACATCCCATTATAAATAAAATTCCCAGTAGGGGCATAGGCATATTGGGAAATCTCACAACCATAAGCCGCCGCACCCCTGGACCGGCATTCATCTACAAACGCCCCGGAACCGGAACCAACATCAAGCAAAATAAGTTCACAACCTCCATAAATTCCGTAATCATTTGCCCGTAATTTAGCAATTCTCAAGTCATGATCATAATCTTTTGCCTTATATTGTTCATTTACCGGCTGATATTCCTGATAATATTTCTTATATTCTGTTTTAACAAAAGGAAGAGTTGTCTGTCGAATAACCCCACAATCAAGACATTCGGCCAATTTTATTCTTGATCCATTTTTAGCAATTACAGTTTCCCCTTCTGGGGTCACTTCATAATATTGTGATTCCCGCTCTGTGAAACGGTCACTATTACAAATACATTTGGTTAATGCATTCATTTAATAATTGCTCCGGGTAATTGTAATCTCATTTATGTTTAATGATTTATAATTTTGACATAAATCAAAAATAACTCTTGCAACTTCTTTCGGGTCAATAAGTTTATCCCAGTCAGGACGATGCTTTGTCATATCGGTTTTCATTGCCCCGGAATAAACATTCAAAATTTTTATATTGTATTTTGTGGCTTCAAATTTCAAAGAATCGAAGAACCCTTTTAAGGCGTGTTTACTGGCTGCGTATGCCATTTCTCCCTTTCCGGCTACTACCCCAGCCAGAGAGTTTAAATTAACGATACAGCCCCCATTCCGCCTGCGGAATAGCGGGAATAATTTCATAGTCAGAAGGACTGTTGCGAAAAAATTTACATCCATTACTTTTTTAAGTTCTGCTTGATTAAATTCCCCATTAGCATAAATCCCGGCACAATTAATCAATATATCAATCCCATCAACCAATTCTGCTTCATGACATAATGTATTGATTGTTGCGGGATGAGTTAAATCCCCGCTTACCACAACACCTTCTTCATGCAATTCATAAATGTCATTACGATTACTCATTATCAAATAATTCCCATGGCCAGAAAATACATTAACAAGTTCTTTTCCAAGTCCCCGAGATGCACCTGTAATCATAACTTTCATATGAATGGCAGCCTCTCATTCTTCAAGCAAATTACCGCTGGAACTCCCATCAAATAAGCATCAAGCATTGCCTTTTCGGTCTCAAATTGATTTCTCGGAAAGAAACCATGAACATTTTTCAACAAACCAATAAGCCCCTCGGGATTCAATGCCCTATGGGTCGGCCCATGCGTAGGATAGTCAGAATTGCCAACCAGTATTACTGGCAAATTCTGCTCATCAATATCAATCTTTAATTGTTCAAATGGCCTTTCAATCAGGAACGGAGTCAAGGAATAAACAATTGGCCTCAATCCTTCACAAGCCATTCCAGCAGCTACAGAAAGGAGGGACTGTTCACAAATCCCCATGTTGTAAATCCGATCAGGAAACCGTCTCTGAAATTCATCCATTTCCTGAAATACATCACCGTGAAGAACGACAATTCGTTTATCCTTCTCCCCAAGCCTTACAATAGTTTTACCGAACGCCCTTCTCATATATCACCAAATAAAATTCTCTCTTGTATAGCCAAAAGAAGTCATAAATGGAAAAATAATTGATGCCATATTCTGTAAATACTTAACACTTGCTTGTTTTTGTCCCAACAAATTCATTATCCCGTCAATATCCTTATTCTCATACATTTCTTTAAATTTATTATTCGGTGTTATATTTTGTGGAATCCATTCTTCAGCATATTTATTGACAATACTTTCATCAAAATTATCAATTTCACAATGATTTAATACCTTCAATAATAAATCTTTTCGTTGCTCAAATGAATAATTCAAATCAATAGGTAAAAACATAATATTCGGATGTTGAACAAATTCCGTAGCCAATGCAACAAAATTATCAATAATATAAAAATGTCTGAATTGAGGATGCCTTACTTCTCTTGTCAATATTGCGGCCAATGGATCGCGCACCGGAATAACTGTTTTAAAAAAATTACAGAACAATAAAATTGTCGAAATCGGAAGACTTCTCATTGTCTCAAGATTACTTTTCCAACCATTATAAAATTGTTCATCCATTAAATCAAGACCACTATCCTGCTGGACTATCGGTAAATGAATATGAGCAATTGTTTTTTTATCAAGAGGGCAATCATACTTGTATTGATAATTAATATGTTCTGCATCGTATTTCTTCCTATCTTCAAGCAACAAAGTAAGTTCTTTTTCTTGTTCAAAGAAATTCAAAAGAAAATTTATCACAAACCAAGTTCCGGTATGCTGAACAGATGGAACAAATATAATATCGTTCAATTTCAATTCAATTCCTCGAAAGCTAAATCCATAAATTCTTTATTAGGCCAATTGGCATGCCATTTAGGATCATTTTCCATATAGGAAACACCTTTGCCCTTTGTCGTTTGGGCAATTATAAATTTAGTTGTTTTACAAGGTTCTTCAATTATCTTTCTCAATTGATCAACATTATGTCCATCAACAATCCAAGTATCAAAACCAAGAGCATTTGTTACTTCATACAAATTAAATGATAAAATATCTTGATTCCAGCCTGAACCTTGAATTCTATTTTCATCAACAATTACAATTAAATTATCAAGATTATGTTTTTTGGCAATTAACATTGATTCCCAAGTCGTACCCTCCTGGGCCTCGCCATCACCCATCAAAACATAAACATTCCCTGATTCACCTTTCATCTTTTTGGCAAATGCCATTCCAACAGCAGCAGGAAAACCATGGCCCAATGATCCTGTTGTATAATTTATGCCATTTGCTACATCTCTTTCAGGATGTCCAGATAATTTCGGATTCAACCCATGTTCCTGAAGAATCACATAGAGCGGCCAACAAGCATGGCCCTTGCTCAATACAAACTTGTCATCTTCTTTAAGACAAAAATCATAAAGAGCAATTAAAATTTCAACAATTGAAAAACAACCACCATAATGATACCCACCGTTTGCAGTAGAAAGTTTTAATGTATCACGGCGAAGTTGTTTTGACCTTTCATTCAACATATAAACCCCACATCAGGACGGTCATTCTTGTTAGGATAATCAAGCCCTTGGACACTCCCTTGATATTCAGCCGGTACAAAATTGTCCACCAAATTTTTATGGACAAATGTACATTCCAACAGCGGAGGAACCAGATATCCATTCATTTCCCGCATTCCAAGTGAATTATTGGGATGGATATGGACAAGATGAAAACTATCCTTCAATTTTCTCAATATATCAAGATAAGCAGAAAACAATTCCTCATTAAACTTTTCAAAAACACCAGAATAAAAACTATTGAAATATTTAGTCAATCCTTCTCTTGGTTCACAATGAACAAGATGAAATTCAATCACAATTTGAGAAGCACTATATAATTCAAGTGGGGCAATTTTGTTTAACGCTTCCCACTCATTATATTCAACATCAATTTTAAGCATTGGGGATTTATGGAATTTGAAAAATTTCAACGAATTCTCAATTCCTTCTTTGACAAATACAAATCTCCCATTCTGTTTAGGTAATCCATCAATTGTCGGGTCAAACAAAAATGCCTTCTGAATATTAAGAAATCTATTCAATAAATCAAGTTCGAACTCAACATCATCCCCGATCCCATAGGAATATAATGCATCTGATTGTTCACAGATTTCTTTCAAAACAACATAGCCACCATCATGATCAGGACCAACCCTAATCTTGGTCAATCCTATGTCAACCAGTTGTAATTCTTTCAGAAATTTGCCAACATTATTCATTGATTCATCTCCAGAATACAACGACAAACTTTTCCTGATTTAACCATTTCAATTGCCTTGTTTACTTCACTCAATGGAAATCTCCTGGTAATCAAGTCCTCAAGATTTATTTTCCCATTCAAATAAAGTGCGGCATATCGAGGAATATCAACAGTTGGATTGGTCAGCCCTCCTTGACTATCAATTATTGTTTTCCCGGTATACATATTTCTTGCATTGGAAATCTTATAATCAACCCCAATCTTAGGTTGACCAACAAGAATTAATTTCTTCGATAAATGTAATCCCATATCAATAATTTCAGGGACTCCGGTACAATCGACAAATACATCTACACCCTTTCCACTTGTAGATTTGTTTATTTCGTCAATAATAAACTCTTGATCAATACTGGAATTAATCAAATGAGTTGCACCAAATCTCATTGCCATTTCAAGTTTGCTATCATGAATATCAATACCAAATATTTTATCAGCACAAACAAGTTTTGCCCCTTGAATCACATTAAGGCCAACACCACCACAACCAGCAACAGCAATGGATTGTCCAATCTTTAATTGTGCTTCATTATTTATTAAACCAAATCCTGTTGTAACCGCACATCCAAGTAAGGCCGAAATCTCAAAAGGAAGAGCAGAAGGCACCTTTGTTAAACGATTCTCTGAAACAACGGCCATTTCATTAAATGTTGTTACCCAACCGCCACCAACAGTTTCTGCCCCAAGTTTATATTTTGGCGGTATTGCATTAATCCCTTCTCCTTTTCGCCAATGCAAACAAACATGATCCCCATTTTTTACAGTTGTTACTCCAGGACCAACTTTCTCTACAATACCACCGCCTTCATGCCCGAGAAGATGGGGAAGATATTTATCTGGCCCTTTTGCCCCAGATATTTCCCCAATCTGAGCGCCACAAATACCAGAAGCAAATACCCTTACAAGTACCTGTCCAACATCAAGAATATTCGGAAGAGATATATTCGCAACAACCAAATTCTGATTCAGTTCTGTAAGTATTGCAGCTTTCAAATTAATTTCTCCAGCTTCATAAATGGAAAATCCTTTATTGCACTGTCCGGTGTTGCGTTGATGATTTCCAACCCAACTTCTGCCGCATCCCTTGCAATATACGGCCAACAGCGCATATGATTTTTATACGGGTCAAATGTCTTCGCTCTGGTCGGATAAAAATCATGAAAATTATGTCGATCATTATCAGGATGCATATCAAACCCAAGTAAAACAATCCGCCGAGCACCAAACCAATAGGCAATATTAATAGCACTGGCACCAGAGTTGCCATTCCAAGAAACAAATCCAACTTTCTTTGTTTCAATGCCATAATTTTTCGATCTTCCAACACGACGAATCCCCCTCCATCCTTTTCCAAGTTCTGGAACCCGCCCACAGCTAGTCACCTTAATTCCGGGCCACTGGTCGATACTTGGGGCAAGCTCCCTGAACTGACAATCCCCAAAGTAAGTTACGTCCACCCAAGGGTAAACTCTGAATGCTTGATTTACTCCAATTACTCGTTTCAATCTTAAGCAATTCAGTTCCATACCCTTCAAAGATGGCCCGCCACCGATAATAAATATGGTACTCTCCGACCATAGCTTTGGTATTACCCAGGGAGTTCTTTGACAGGCCGGCATTACTCATTCAGCCCTCGCAATGCTTCCCTCAAATCATCGTCTGTTTCCCAATCATCATTCCATTCAACCCCGGCTTTCTCCAGTTCCTTCACCAGATCATCCCAGCCAAGTTCATTAATATTGATTGGTTTAACTTCACCTTGAGTCAATTCAATCAAAAGTTTTTCTGCATCCTTCTTCCTGAGTGCCTTGGCATTTACCGGCTTATCAGGATTCAAGGAGTTGATTATATCGTAAAAAGCGGTTGTTCCACGTCTTACCATTTCAAGTTGGGCAACCGGCTTATTTTCTTCCTGAATAATTTCCTGTTCAATCTTTTGCTCTTCTGCATCTACCGGACCATTTGAAGTCAATGCATCAAACTGTTTCAGCCCATCAATTCCCAACTCAGAAGGATAACAATAAACAGTATTGCCGGGACGAAGGACAGCACGGCCCTGTACCGGCTGTCCATTCACCTTCGTCCCTTCCTGAAAATTACGAACCACATGCATTCCAGTATTTTTCTTTTTACGAAATGTTTGCCTTTCCATTTTCAATCTCCTTGGTTATGAGATAAATTATTGTTAAATCAATTAAGCCGAAAGAACAGTAATACCACAATTGCCATTCTGATCAGCCCGGATCTGCGGAACCATAATGGCCATTACCTTATAGTTGGTCGCAAAACCACCGCCCTCATCCCACTCAACAGTCGTAATTGCCATACCTTCAACAATCCGAACCGTTTCAGGACGCATTTCAGCAAGTACAACCTTGTTTGCGGTACACTTATCTGCAACCTTGATATCCTGAATACCGCCAATCTTCATGATACGCTCCCTGATCGTAGTCCCAGGAGTAGACGTATCATAATCATTGTCTAGTACGGTTTCATAACCAGTCGGAACATACAATTCCCAAGGGCCTTGATGGAGGGCATCAATGCTGGCCTGTTTCATGGACAGGACATCATCCAGAATTTCCGCACCAGTCTTGCCAGATGCATCCCAGTTCTGACTCAATGTTACACTGTTCTTGTTGGGATGATCCAGATACCCATACAGAGTCCCACCACCATAAGCATAAGACGATGCACCCTGAAAAAGGATGGTTTCAATCTTTTCTGCAACCTGGCGAGCAGCCAAAATACCAGTGGTCACATCAATCGGCTGGCCAGTGGTCCGAGAAGCTGCCAGAACCCGAACATTAAAAGAAAAATCCTTATGAACAATGGGCAGAGGCAAATACTTCAGCTCATAATTCGGACGATCCTTGGTGCTCCGGGTAATCGCGTCCATGGTCATTTCAGCAGCGGAAAGCTGATCAATGTCCTCATATTCCAAAACCGTTTTACCAAGACCATTACCAATCCGGTAAACCAGATTCTTAGAATACAAGGATGCTACACCAACAAGCCGATCTTCGGCAGCCTGAACAAGAGCAGTATCAAGTTCGATCCACTCTTTCGTACGAAGGGTTGCATTCAGGTAAGGAGCAGGAACCGCAACAGCCTTGCCATTATACATCTTCGTTACATAAGCCCTGCCGTCCTTCCCCATATAGGGCTTCAAGCAATTGGGGTCCATTCCATTTGCAAGCAGTCGTTTACCTACGCTGCCACCAAGAATCATGGGCATTCCCTGCCCAGGGGTGATAATTTCAACATTTGCTCCCATAATATATCTCCTTTTAAATTGATTAACCTTAAACAACCATTACTTTAATGCGACCAGTAGGATCGGCGGCAGACGAATCAGACATATCCACCGCTTCCAGAGCCAAGGCCACAATAGCCCGAGGATAGATAGTACCAGCACCGGCAGAAGCCCACGTATCGGCCACATACTTCTGGAGAGTACCATCCCCGGCGGACTCCAGAAAATCACCTACAGCGATATTCTGACCATTGGCAAGCAGGGCATATACTTCATCCCCAGGCTGCATTACATTGTACTGAACCTGATCAGCAGCGGCATAAGCATCACTAATGTCATTACCCTGAAGATCATCTTCAACAGCAAACATCGGGATTGCATTACCAGAAGCAGTTGCGTGGACCCTGACCTTGCTGGTGCTCATCAGTTCCACAAGATGGCCGGGAGTAATAGCCGCATTGGCGACTGCTTCCCGACGAATTCCATGTCCTTTCAAAATTACTGCATTGTTAGCCATTATTGTTTCCTCCAATAAATATTAAATTGATTACTGTTTCTTGTTAAACATCGTTACAGGCACATATGCTTCTTCGGGCTCGGTCGAATTCGGAGTGAAAGAACCATTTGCCCCAAAATAAGCAGGAGTCTCAACAGCAACAGACTGTTTAGCCAGATGAGCAATAGCCTCAAGATTCTGAGTATCCATAGCCTTGAGCTGTTCATCTTTAAACATATTGTTGGGATTTTCCATAATCTGTTTCATCAGATCATTCCGCTTATTATCCAACTCCCGAAGGCCAGCGTTCAGCACTGCCCGAATTTCATCAGGAGCAGATTCGAGATAAGATTTCATATCAACCTTAGCGGCAGTATTCACTACAGGAGCAGTCTCAACTTTCTTTTCCTCTTTCATTTCGAGACTGTTGACAATCTTATCCAACTTGTCTTCGGTCAAACCTTCCAGAAATTCCTTATCTGCATCGGTGAAAGCCGATTTCTCGTTTGCGATTAGTGCAGCTACCTTCTTGGGGCAACAGGTCTTCTCAGCCATTTTCTTTTCCTCCGTATTTGTTTTAACTTGAATCGTTTCATTTGTTACCGGGATATATTTCAAATCTTCCCGCACTTCAGATATATCATCGCCAATAACAACTTTGTCATCTGCGTCAATTTGGAAATCACGTTTAAACAATTTCCTGCCCTGATCAGTACGTTGGCTATATACAAAATGATCATCATATACAGCCTGGATCATATGCATTGATACATAATTCCCGTCTGATCCTCTTATATCCAGCCCATCAATAAACTGATAAAGCTGATTTGCAATTCCCTCATGGGATAATTCATTTTGGACATGTACGGCAGAGGCCAGATACTCCTTAATTTTTCCCGGCTCAATTTCTACCGTTCCGCCCACTGCCAGCACAACCTTTGTTTTCATCTTGTTTTTGTCCTCCTGATTCAATTTAATATTGGCCCTAACGCCACAACCATCATCCCACGAACAAGCACCCTGCGCCCCTGGGAGCAACGCAAGATGGTCCGGTATAATCTCAGTAATTGAACCTGAATATTGTTCTCCGTTCCAAGTTCCAGGTATTCCATCATCAAGAGCAAGCAAACCAGTGCTTACATCCATCGGCTCATTTGCATCAATGGCTTCCAACAATCCAGGCTGTTTCTGTTTAGCCAATTCAATATTGATCCATGCATCTGCCCTCAATTTACCATCGACAAACTTTGGATTTTCTAACCAACCAATTGACCACTCAGCGGAAACAATAGGATCATTACAAAGTAAGTATTCCCCAGTATTATCTTGAGGATGATAAACCGGAATCGGCATCCTTTCCCAATCCTGGACAGATGCGGCAATTACTTCCGAGGGATAAAATACAGGATTGCCAATCGCCCCATGATGAACTCCTTCAACCAGCATCACTACAGGATAAACTGCATAATCAAAACCATTATGCTTCCGTTTTGTCCCGGTCCCGGAAAAATGTACTTTGAATTCTCTAAATTGTTTCATTGTTCAACCTCTGGAATCCAAGGAATAGCCACGCACCTGCATTGTGGGTGGGCAGGAATCATCCCTTTTATTTTCTGAATATCATATACCCTTCCGTCCATTGGGGCACAAATCTTACAAACCCTGGAATCCCCAGCGGTTGACCATTCAGCTTTTACTTTAACACCTAACAATCCTGCCCTTTCATATTCCGATATTGTAGCCATATGATGAGCACGGATTATTTCTGTCCTGGCCAATATTTCCGCTCTTCTCCTGCCCGGTATCCATCTCCCCAATGAATCAAATATTCCAAAATCTTCCCCCATTCCGGTAATAATTTTATCCAAAATAGAAGCCAACTCCATAGGGCCACGACCTTCTGCCATCCCTTGAGCCAATGCCCTGGAAATCATCGTGTCCATTGCGCTAGTAATTCCCTGCAAATCAGTAAATGTCCTAATATATACCAGTCCAACCCTTTCAACATTAAAGGGCTGATTAAATACAACTGTTAAGGAATCTTCTCCAGGCATATCCCCGAAATCAGGAATATCAATACCAGCATTCCTTAATTCCTGCCTGCCCCTCTGCAATCCCCGCTGATAAGCAGCTTGGATATAAATATCAGTCCAATTCGCCTCTGTTATCCTTCCGGTTGGGGAAATAATCTTAATCCCCCTTGTACCACCAGACAGAATATATTCCTGATATTGATCCTGTAACCAACGCATAAACTCCGTTATTTTATCGGAGGATAATGCATAATCAAATTGAGCAGGACCAGCCTCAATATTTGTTCTAATTCTTGCCGGGGTATTCAACCCAAAACAATCATTATCCACAATCGAAATTCTAATTACTTTGGCAAGCTGGTTGAACCTTCTTCGCATTTCTTTAACAAACCTATTTCTCAATGTCAAAGTCCTGGTCGGATCAACCTGATTTATTCTTATGCCGTTTAAAGGGGCTGTACAGCAGCTACATTCCATTTTCTTATTCCCCTGTACCTTCCCCTTCATTTTCCCCAGAAGTCGCAGGAACAGCTAATTTGCCACCTTCCTGACCTATAAGATCGTCATCCCCTTCCCCGTCATCCTGAATCAAGGTTTCATTCTGCTTTTGCCTTGCATCCATAATCCTTTTTACTTTCTCGGAATCCAAATCAAGAATTTCTTCAAGGAATGAATCAAACGGAATCAATAATTCAGTATCCGGGGCAGTTGCATAATTCTTAATTGAATCTGACCTGACCTTGCCAACATCGGCCTTATCTTTATCGGAAGGAGCAGACAAATCAGCCCATTCAATTTCATATCCATCAGTTCCAGGAGCGGTTATTACTTGATTTTCAATAAGTTTATTGATAACCGGCTCAAGGATAAACGGATTAATAAAATAGATTCTCCGATTTTCCAATTTATCATTCCAATGCCCCTCATCCTGGGAAGAAGCCAATTCACCCCGTTCTGAGCCTTCCAGAATCCTTTTTGGGATACCAGTTGCAATTGAAATCATCAATAATTGTACATTAACATGATTAGAAGGATCAGCAATATCAGAGGACAATTTCTCAACTTCAATCCCCTGAAGTTTCATATATCGCTTGAAATCATGAACATATAAATCAATTTCATCTTCCAATTCGGAAGCAGTAGCGGTTAAATCCGCATCAGCCTGAGCCTGAAAGGCAAATCCAGGGAAAGCCCCTTGCCAGAACATTTCTGCAGAACCGCCAACAATCAATTCGAGATTTAACAGGCGATTGTAAATCCTCTCCAATATCGGAAGGGCAAATATGTTTGATTCAAGCAATCCTTCTGTTACATGTAAAACTCTTGAATGATGAACCAATAAATCATTTGTAATTTTTGCATTACTTCCCGGCTCAGTATATGAAAGCTGGTATACTTCCGGTTTCCCATATCGCTCTGAACCAGGGTTTCTGTCCCAACTTTTTATTGTCGCATTCCCTTCCGAATAAGGCTGGAGATAAAGCAATTCGACCTTGCCAGTTACAGGTTTAGCCATATCCTCTTTTACTTTTACATCTGAGAAACCAAACAGCAAAACACCATATTGCCCAATTCTAATCAATTTCTCCAAACGAATTATTGTTGAGTAAATATGATGCTTCTTTTCGAGTTCACTCCATTCCTTTTCAAAGATAGTTTCATTATCAACTGACTCAATTACCTCAGGCATGGACTGCCAAGCACCATCAACAGGAGCATCTATAATCCTTGCCGCTATATCTCCCCGGCGATACTTCCCGTAATAATCATCGAATGTTATTTCATTTAATTGAGGATAACCAAGGGCCTCGTACAAATCCCTTTTACCATGAAAGGACTGACCCAATTTATGAGCTAAAGAAGCCCTGGAAGTAAGCAACGAAGAGGACAAAACACGATGAATAGAAGATCGAAGCATTTTTCTTGCTTCTTCTTTTACATTTACAACTTGTTTTGGCTTTGTTCTATTCATCTGTTCAACCTTTTTAAGTCAGCGGGACAATTTATATCGGGGCCACAATCATTATTAACAACTACACATTGAACATTTATCCCATTCTCCAACCATCTTAATTGTTCCAACCTTTCATATTGCTCAAGTTTAGTTGGCTTTAATTTAGATACCTTTTGCAATATCTCGTTTCTATATGCATAAATCCCAATATGTTTATGCCAAATCGGAAATAGATCAACCGGATAAGGAGACGAATCAGGAATTGGTCTACGAGAAAAATACAATGCCTTATTATTTAAATCAAAAACAGCCTTAACCGTATTGGAGTCAAGGAAATCTCTCTGCTGTCCTACTCCTTGAGCGATTACCGGAGATGCTATATCAATATCCTTATTATCGACTAAACATTGAATAAGTTGTTCACAAACTTTTGGATCAACAAAAGGAAGATCACCTTGAACATTTAATATAATCCTATCAGAACGCATTCCATTTGCTATTTCCGCAACTCTATCTGTTCCTGATTGATGATTCTCGGAAGTAAATATTGCAATTCCGCCAGCATCCGTAACTGTTTTAATAATTAAATCACTATCAGTTGCAACAACAACGCCATCAATTCCTTGAATTTCCCTAGCCCGCTTATAAACATGAAGAACCATTGGCCAGCCAGCAATAAGGGCAAGTGGTTTACCAGGGAACCTTGTCGACGCAAATCGAGCTGGAATTACCGCTATTGCATTCATCTTTGGGCAATGCTCACTTTAGGTTTTGAACCCCAAACACCAGCCACTTTAACATTAGTCAATTCATCAAACGCATCTGAAGCAGCGTCAATTTGATCCTTTGTTCCATCAGGAAAGTTTTCAGCTTCCAACAAAAATGATTCATTCCAACTTCCTCGTAACAATTTAACATTGCCGGCTTGTGCTTGTGCCGATAATGGAGTTGCTCTTGTCTCTTTGCTCCCGGAAACAGGATATGAAACAATATTATATCCGGCCATTTCAGAAATAAAATGTTTCGCCTGAGATTTCCCGGCCTGCCCCGGATCTTGCGGAATCCGCACTTTCGTTTTTACCCCATCCTGTGAAGCGGTATTCTTTATTGTCGAAAGAACTTTACTTGAATCAATTTGACTTCTTTCAATATCCTCAACAAAATAAATGCCCCCAACCTTGACCATCTTGACTCCAACAGTCCAAGCTGGCCCATCCGCCTTTTCCCGAATTTTCTTTTCAACAGGATCAGCTTTTGTCCCGGCCAAGTCCCAAGCCCTCACTCTTTTGCCACCTGCCGGAATAGCTGAAACAATCTCAAAATCAGAACGCCGAAAAAACATACCGGCAGAGGGGCGAATATTCCAATTCCCTTCAAGAAGTTGTGCCCGCTCTACCCTTGGAAGGGCATGAAGTTTAGATAAATATGCCGGGTCTTTCTCCAACAAAATCCTATTATCAAAAACAGAAGAACGGATAAACGTAAAACTTGAAGGAATCAACATTGGATATTTATCAACCAATTCCTGTCTTGTTTCTCCCCAAACAACCTGATCCCCATCAAGAACAAACCAACGAATTACCCCAGAGCGAGATTTAATTACAAATCCATCTTCCCCAATATACCAATCAATAAATTGCCGTACCCAACTATCAGGATCAGGATTACAAGTGCCAAGAATTTTCCCGGATACTCCAGAAGCAGACCTATTCCTAGAATACATATAAGAAAATTGTTTCCAGGTGAAATGAGTTATTTCATCGAAACCAATAAGGGGAATCTGGGAACCTTGCCAATCAAACCGATCCTTTTCATGTTGCATGTGAGCAAATGCAACTCTCATCCCCGTTGAAAAGGTAAATTTCAATTTATTTTCATTTGATTTTGCACCAAGTGGAGTATAAAGCCCGGTCGCCTCATCCCATAATGCGCCTTCCTCCTGAATTTGTTTTGTTGTCCTCCTGAATATTACCGCGCCAAACTTGGAATTGTTAAAATTATAAAGAGGTTTCAACAATAACGCAAAGGACTTGCCGCCCCCGGCACTCCCTCCGAAAAATACAACATCAGCCGGACACTGCAAGAAATCTGTCTGCGGTCCAGGCTGGGGACGAATCTCAATAATGTTCTGTTTAGGGCAGGCTTCACCCATTATTCAAACTCCGTTCAGGAGGGAGAATCACAACAACATTGCCAGCCTGGAGTGGTTCCCCATTAGGACCAGATATTTCTTGCTGTTGATTTACTGTCCAGCGTTTATCAGGGGATAATTGTTTTGTCCGATTTGTAAGCCAAAGAGTTGCAGCGCCAACATCAGGAGGATAATGCTTTTTAATTGGGGTGATTGTTACCCCTCCCATATAACTGCTTATATGGACATCCTCATGGGTGTAACCGCAAGCTCTATGATATAAGGATTTGGCCACGTTAGCGTCTGCAATCTCCCTTCCCTCCCTTATGGCCCTAAAAAACTCATCATATTGTCTTATCCAATTTTCTATGCTAATCGTGGATACTCCTAACAATTGCCCCAATCTTTCATTAGTACAACCCAATAAACAAAACTTATGAGCTAATTCAGGGTGAACCTTTGAGTCATATATAGGGGGTCTGCCTTCTGGCTGTTTAGGGACAGGGGATACTCTTTGAGGCTTCTTTCTAGCCTTTTTAATTGGTTTGGGGGGAGATTTTGTTTTTGTACGAACCATTTTCAATCTTTTTTATTAGGGTTGAATGACTTATTTATCTTAAATATATAGGATTTTATTAGGAAAATAAAGGGGTTGGATTTTTTTTGGGGTTTTTCCTCTTTTTTCTTACTTTTTCCTTTTCTTTTTTTTGAAAAGGATATATATTTAAATTAAGAGAGGGAGAAAAACAAACCCCAAGGAGGACAAAATGAAAGCAACAACGAGAGTAAGGTTTATCGGAACAGGAACAGCACAAAGATCGGCTTTATGTCCTTTTGAATTTGCTTATGTAGAGATAGAAACAAATGGTATCAGGTATCGGTGGTTTAATGAGCAGGGAGCGTGGGATGCCCATAAAATTTTTGGAAAGGAAGGATGTCTTTGTGATATCACTGCAAACTTCACAGAAAAAAGAACATTGCAAAGAGTAAGGGTATTAACAAGTAACATTCCCAATAATAACATGAGATAAACTAACCTGTCCTGGGCATGACTCTAAACTGCCCAAGGGAGGACAAAATGAAATGTACATGGTTTTATTTTATTAATGATAATTTTTTAAGCGTTCGCCGTCAAATCCATGTTATTATTGATGGCCAATTTTATCGAATTTTCGGGACTGAAGACCGAGAAATTCGTAGAGTTGAATCTGCAACGAAACAACCCAAAATTCAAAATAAAAAAATTATTAATCAACTTTTAGAAGCGGTTGATAATTTTGCTCAAGTTATTTAAAATTAATCAAAATGACCAAACAATCTAATATCCTGGTAGTGCAGTGCTCATACTGCACCACTTTTATCCGGGTAATCGATTCCAAAGGAACCCAGGGTGGTCTTTCTCACGGGATTTGTGAAAAATGCTTTGAAAAATTAATGGAGGATTTTGAGCAATGCAAAGAACTCATTTCAAAGGAAAGGGACAAAAAATGAATATCTTGGTCACAAAGCATATCAATCAGGCTCATTCTTTAGCTTGGTCCTTTTGCCGAACAACTGGGATTGATTTTGAGGAATTGAAATCTGAAGCCCTTTTGGCCCTTTGTATTGCTGTTGATAATTATAATCCTTCCAGGGGAAAATTATCAACCTGCGTCCACCATTATGTTACCAGGGCATTATGTGATTTCGTTAAAGATCAAAAGGAAAATGTTTGTGATGAATATGAAGATATTGCTAAGAATATCAACACTGAAAATACAGCTGTTTTTCGGCATCTATTAAGCAATTTAGGGGAAGAGGCCAAAATGGTTGCGAATATTATCTTTTCTGGTCCTGCGGAAATTATGGGGATTGCTGCCGATACCTCCTATTATTCAATCAAGGGAAAAATCAAGGAATTTTTAGTTGGTAAGGGAATTAAGAAATGCAGGATTGATGAGGCTTTTGAGGAATTAAGAAATTTATTTTAAAAAAGATTGTATTTACCCTTTACTTTTGTTTGAAAAGGATATATATTTTAATCATAGAGAGGAAGAAATCAAACTCAACAAGGGAGAAAATCATGACTACGAAGGGCGAATATATCGAAAATCACCCCAAAAGCGAATTGGCAAGAAGATTAAATCTTAATGATTGGCCATCAGATACAAAAATCGAAATTATCGGAGGGCTTATTGCTCCTTATAACAAAAATAGTAATCTCTATAAGGCTTTGCAAATTACGACCAAAAAAGAATGGATAATCGGCGGCCACAGACGGTATGGTACAGAGGGCTGGTGGATTGCGGTAGCTTAACAAAAGGAAATAACTTATGATCAGACAACAAAACATAACCGGCAAGGGCGGTAAAAGACCAGGGGCAGGACGGCCAAAACTGCCCCTTAATCGAAAAAAAGTAGCCTGGCTGGCTACCCTATCCCCGGAAGTGCGAGAATGGCTACAGGGGCAGAAAAACGCTTCCAGGATCGTAGAAAACCTTATCAGGGAGAAAATGAAAATAGGAATTGTTTTATTAATTGTTTACTCCTATCTTTTTGTCGGGTGGATCGAATGGATACCGATCTGAAACAAGCCGAATTAATGGGGAATAAAATTAAATTTTCTTTTCCCCGAACTTTTATTGATGCCAGAAGGGCTAAACTCCTTTCAGGTCGAGGATATATTGAAAAATTTGATTTCTGGACCTGTGATCTTTTAATTCAGAATGTAATTGCCCTTAAACAATGGGGATTCACTTTTGAAACAAAATTAAATCATTGGCATTCCCAGAACAAACCAGAATTAAATGAATTATCAAACAATTTAAAAATCCCTTGGTATAGGATAGAAGAAACTGGAGAAAAACGCTGTAATAATTGTATTTATAATATCGCTTATGCCTGCGGAATTTGTTCAGAATTGAGAATACCGGCCGAAATATGGAATTATGGTTGTATAAATTTTAGATATTTTAACGGATATTTTTAAACAATCCAGTATAATAAAATAAACAAAGGAGGGCATAAATATGGATAATCTCAAAACAACAATTATGCGACGAGACAATCTTTCTTCCGATGAAGCGGATAATTTAATCAATGAAGCAAAACAAGAAGTGAATAATGGAGCTGATCCAGAAGAAGTTTTATATAATTATTTCGGGCTTGAACCGGATTATATTTTTGATCTTCTGGATTTTTAATAATATGCTCAACATAAAACAATTATATCAGGATTTTCACCTAAATGGGATAACATCTGGACATAAACACTGCTCAGGTGGATGGATTCATATTGAGTGTCCATTCTGTTCCGGCAATCTCGGTTATCATTTAGGGTATTGTTTTGATATTCAATCTAGATTTTTTGATAAATTTGTTTGCTGGCGTTGTGGCGGGAAATCCCAGAGAAAGGCACTTTCAGGACTTTTACGAATCTCAACTTATGAAGCTGATGAAATAATAAGAAAATATACCGTTTTAACAATTCAAAAAAAGAAAGAGATAAAACGAAAAAGCAATTTCAAATTTCCGGGAGGGATGACCGATCTACTGCCGCATCATGAAACATATCTCAAAAAGCGCAAATTTGACCCAGAACTGATTAAAAATAAATATGGGGTAAGAAGTACCGGTCCACTTGCCCCACTGGAAATAGAGGGCAAAACACTCGATTATAGCCACAGAATAATTATTCCGGTTGAGTGGGAAGGTGAAATTGTTTCATTTCAGGGACGGGATATTACTGGAAAACACAAATTGAAATATATCGCCTGTCCCCAGGAATTAGAAATAATCGAACATAAAACAATCTATTATGGGAATCCAATAAATGAACGATGTGTAATTGTTGAAGGGGTTACGGATGTTTGGCGTTTAGGAAATGGGGCCATTGCTCTATTTGGGATCAAATACCGATTGGAGCAAATCAGAAAATTAGCAAAAATGAAAGAAGTATTTTTATTATTTGACCCTGAATCTCAAGCCAGAAAACAAGCTGAAAAAATATATTCTGAACTTTGTTTTCGAGGGATAAAATGTTGGAAATTACCGGATTTGAAAACTGATCCAGGGGATATGGAACAAGAAGAAGCGGATGAATTAATGTTTAAATTGGAGATGAGGAAATGAAACAGATAGAATTTGATGAAGTAAAACAATATTTAGAAAACGGTTATTCCCAATTCATTTCAAAAGATTTTCTGACCCATTTTTCAACTGAAGAAGGAGTTGTCAAAAGATTAAATCTTGAAACAAAAATGGAAACCGTTTATTCCAAGCTCCCAACAGGATTTTATATTGGGTTGATAAGGGAAAAGAAATGAAAATACTAATTGATTTATCGGAAATCCCGGCCTGTGAATTGATCCATTTTCATAACGGAATCATTAAAAAATTGGGAGAAAATCACGAAACAGCAATTGCCATCCGGGAATATCTCTCAAAAGATAAATCTTGGACAGTTAAATATTTTAAAGGTAATAAAGAGATTTCATCTATCATCATAAGATAATGAAATAATTAATAAAAATATCCCTTTATTTTCCCTTAGATTTTTAATATAATAAGCCAGAAATAAGGATACCCTGACTGATCATCGGGGGAAGCTGCCCAGGCTGGAAGGTTGATATTACGCCAATTATATCAACCTTCTTCCCTTTCAATTAACTTGCGGATTCACGCCGCAATTGGCGAGGTTCAAATGACATTTCTATTTTTTCATTGCCATTTGCAATCTCTAAAGGAGGTAGTAAATGGGCCGATCAAAACAGCATTATGAACCAAATCTTACAATTAGCAAAAACCTTATAAAAGAAATTGGTTCATTTCCAGCACTTTATTATTCTTATCTTCTTTCAAAAATACCTTTCATAAAAAATGAAAATAAATCCGGTAACGGCTATTTTTCTATTTCAATCAAGGAACAATCCGAAGATTTAAAAACAGGTAAGGAAAAAATAAATTCACTTCGAATTGAACTTGCCTCATTAGGATTAATTTCTGTAATAAAATTTGGATTTCCGGCTAAATTTTATTTTAAAATTTTATAATAGGTAAATATTATGACTGAATCAAAAGAATTATTTTTTCAATTATTTTCACAAAATTCATTTCTAAAAATAAATAAAAAAATCCTCATGATTTTTGGCCCTGAATTTTCAGTCGTCCTTTTAAATTTAATTGATAAATTTGAATATTTTGATCAAAGGAATATGACAGAGGATGGATGGTTTTTCCTTACAGAACAAGAGCAAATGGAAAATACAGGAATGTCATTAGAGAGACTTCAAAAAACAAAAAAGAATATTAACGAAGTTGGATTTATTGAGATAAAAAGAAAAGGAATACCGGCCAAATTATTTTACAAAATAAATTACCAAAAAATCATGGGATTTTTAGAAATAAATAAGGAAAATACAACAATTGATGATGAAAATATTAGGATAACAACTAATAACAAGTTATGGCTAATATCGGTAACTGGAGGAATCAGAGAACGGTCACAAGTTATGGCTAATATCGGTAACTATATAAGGAGACCTAAAGAAGGAGACCTAAAGAAGGAAACTAAAAATATGGAGCGTTCTCGTCTTCCTATTTCTCAGGAAAATAATTCTTCAAAAAAACCTTCCTTAAAAGAAAGGAATGAAAAGTTCCTCCCCTTGGCTGAAAAGCTATCAAAAACAATCTCCTCAAAAAAGAATATCATTCATACGACCAAACAATTAAATCAATGGTCCAATGAATTTCGTATCCTTGAAGAACAAAATGGAATTGAATTAAAAAGACAAAGAAAAGTCCTTTATGAATATTCAAAGATTTTTGGGCTTGATTATGTTCCTGAAGCTGAAAGCGGTTCAGCTTTTCGGCAAAAGTTTATAAAGATTGAAGCTGCAATTGAGCGCCATAAAAATCCTCGTAAAAACAATCAACAATCCAAACCAACCAATAGATTCATGTCTAAAAATAATGCTCCTCGGGATAGGATCGATGTAGTTGTCGATAATGGAGTATGGACAAGATTAACCAATGAGAATGGAGATAGACTCAATGTTTGAAAAATTATTGGAATATGGAGTTCCTTCAAAGATTGCTAAAATTGCATATAAAATTTACAGAGAAGGGAATCAAAAATTTAATTTAGGTGAAAGTATTTATTTTACCGGGGAATCAGGAGCAGGCAAAACAATATCTTCTGTTCTTGCCTTGATTTATCATATTGAACAATGGAAATTACATCCTAAATCATGGAATGATCCAAGAGCGGCAATTTTTATCAAGGAAAATGATATTGTTGAATCAATCAAAAACAGTTATTCCCGACCAAATATAATAATCCGGGATTATGATGAAACAATAGAAGAAAATCCATATAGGGAACAAAAGGATTTTGTTTTTACCGCTTCTGAAATCCTGATTAAAAGATACAAAGAAGTTGAATTGTTAATTGTAGATGATTTTGGAATAGATAAAACAACGGATTGGTCCTATGTTATGTTGTATTCAATCCTTGTTGCAAGATACGAGTGGGAAAGACAAATTATCTTTACTTCAAACTATTCCTTAAATGAATTGGCTGAAAAACTTCAAGACATCCGTTTGACTAATCGGATTTCTGATTGGTGTACTATTGTTCAGATGAAAAATAGAGATTTTAGAAAAAAATAAGCTAGATTTCTCTTTTCCCGAGTATAATAAAGAAAAAGATAGCCGTCGGAGAGAAATTTATAATCTATTTTAAGAGTTTTTTACCTGACCCATATCTTCCTATTCATTTTAAAGAAAATCGTTCTACGGGCAAATTAGATATCTAGAATCGAGTGTTGATAAAATGAAAATAACCTGGAATTATATTTCAATATTTGTTATTGGATTTGGAATAGGAGCGTTATTTACCGAAAATTATCTTGATAAAATCAATAAGGCAAAAAATCAGGAAGAACTTGAAATCAAATTGGAAGAATATTTAACTTATTGTGATGCAAGATTGCTTTCTGTCCTTAATTCACTTGATATGCGTTGCCTTGGAGAAGTAAATGCAGCAGATGGGGAAGTGATTTTATACCCTGATTGGGTAAAACCAAAATTTATAAAAGAAAAAGAATAATTGGAGGATTCAATGCCAGATATTAAATTTAAATATGATCTTGATCAATTGGTAACAACTGTTTTTGGTGATTCAGGAATTATTTCTATGCTTGGTTTTGATGAAGGTGGACAAAAATATTTTGTCCAAACAAAACAGGATGGAATGTGGCTTAAAGAGGATAAAGTTTTTGAACATATCAAGGATTAACTTAAAATTTATAAAGGAGAAAATGCCTATGGAAAAATAAAAAAGCAATTTAGGAAATTGCAATTGTCTTCAATCAAAATTGGTTTGATTCGGAATGAATTTGGCCGGGAGGAAATTAAAAACTCCCGGCCTATTTTTGAATTTAAGGAGGGAAAATGGCAAGAAAGAAAGGAGATTGCAGTGATATACTTTTAAAGGAATCAGTATTGACTGATTGCATTTGCCCAAGATGTAAAAAGAAACATCAAGTTAAATTGTTCTGGACTGGTCAACTTCCTGCCCGTAAATTCTGCCTTAGCTGTTTAGCAACTGTGAATAAAATTGGTGATAATCCTCATTGCCAAAATAAAAATCAAGGATATGCAAGGCCAGGACAACCGTAATGTCTGAGCAATTTATCGAAAGAAGAATCATTATTGGCCTGATTACCAATGATGAATTTCTAAGATTTATTTCTGAAAAATTTCAAGATCAATATTTTCAATCCCAAGCGGCAAATACCATTGCTTCATGGTGTATTCGTCATTTCAATACTCATAATAAATCACCACAAAGAGATATTGAATTAATTTTTGGATCATATAAAAGACGAAATATCCTTACCCAAGAACAAATTGAAGATATTGACGATATTTTAACCAGCCTTTCGGGGGAATATGAAACCAATGAATATTCCTTTTCTGCATTAATTGATGAAACAATAAATTATTTTGATGAACAAAAGGTAATAAAACTTGCTGATGAAATCAAGCAGCTTGCAGAGCAAGGTGATTTATCACAAGCAAAATCAATAATTGAAAAATATTCCCCTTTTGAAAAGGAAGAAAAATCCGATCCCGATTTCTTTGCCGATAATATTGATCGAACAAGAAAAATATTCGAGGAAGTTTCCGAATCAATAATTGAATATCCTGGGAAATTAGGAAATTTATTGAATAGGCATTTTGTAAAAGGTGGCTTTGTTGGATTTCTTGGGCAAGAGAAAGTTGGCAAAACCTGGATCTTGATGGACATTGCCTTTCAAGCCATGAAAAATGGGAGGAATGTTGCCTTTTTCGCTGCTGGGGATATGAACCGGGAAGAAATGGAATTAAGAAAATATATCCATCTGGCAAGGAGAAGCAATGAAGTTGAATTTTGTAAAGAATTATTAATACCTGTTGCTGATTGCTGGAAAAATCAAACAGGAGAATGCCAATCTGCTCCTGGAAACAGCCCATTTATCGAGGAAAAGAAGCCATTTAAACTTGAGGGATTAGCCAAGAATTATTTACCGGCATTTAAAACCTATTCAGATCATATACCATGTGCCAAATGTGCTGGCACCCATGAATATATTGGTGCCCCCTGGTTTAGAATAAAGGAAAAATGTGAACCATTGACTTGGAAAGAAGGATATGAAATTGAACGTAAATTTGTAAAAACATTCAGGGGTGGAAAATGGAGATTTGCTGAATATCCGGCGGATACATTAACCACCAGGATGATTGATAATAAATTAGATGAATGGAAACAGGAAGGATTTGAAGTCGATGTAATTTTGGTTGATTATCCCGATATTATGGCTACAGAAAAGGATGATCAACGTAAGGATTTCCGGCATGGGGAAAATTCTAAATGGAAAAAATTAAGGGCTATGGCCCATCGGCGGAATGCATTCATTGCCGCTGTTACCCAGGCAGATGGGAAAGCTCTTGGGAAAGAATGGATTTCACTAGATAACTATTCGGAAGATAAACGGAAATATTCACATGCAACAGCCTTTTTTGGTTTGAATCAGACTGACGATGAAGCAGAGCTGGGGTTATTTAGGATAAATCAGTTGATGGTGAGGTCCGGGAAACGGGGTAAAAAATATGTTACAGTCCTTCAGAGATTGGAGATTGGCCGGGCATTTTTGGGGAGTTATTAAAAAAAAATAATAAAAAGCAAAATATTTTGGTAGTTTTTTTATATTTTTCAGTATAATAATAGTGACAATAGGTTGTCGGCAAGATGCAGACAATATTTAAACCAAAATATTTTGGAGGAAACCATGAGTGAGAAGGAAACGGTAACGAGGGGTGAATTGGTCAAGGCAGCCAAGGAGCTTAATGATGTGCTGTTTGAGGAAGATGACAAGCAGCGCATTGATATCAAGGCAAATGCCAAGGTGCTTGATCAGAAAATCCGGGAAGCCAGCACCCTGCTGGCCGATGATGATGAGATGTCCGAGGAAACGCTTGCGACCCTAAAGACTATTGGTGCTGACTTGCCGGAATCAATGGGTGGTACGGCAGGCGGCGAAGAGGGTAACGAAGAAACCGGAATGACTGATGCCGAAGAGCGAGAACAGGGCGAGCCGGTTGAGACCGAAAAGATTGATACCACTGCTGCTGTAAAATCTGCCAAGGTTGCCAAGAAAGTTGCCGAACTTCAGGCTATTGCCAAGGAAATGGGTGTTCGGATTGCCCCGCCCTTCCTGAAGGACTTGAAGAAATGCCGTGACTATGTGGTTGAGAAGCTCCAGAAGCTGGCCACTGAGGGTCGGCCTGTAAAAATGGCGAATGCTACCAAGACACCTAAGAAATCTTCAGGTGAAAAGCGTTATACCAGGGCGCAGTCCTTAGCGGATGCCATCAAGGCCGGGAATACTGCCAAGGCAGAAATTATTTCTGAATCCAACCGCCTTTTTATCGAGAAGGGTGGCAAGGATAATGAAAAAGAAGCTGCCTGGATTTGTAGCCAGGGCCTTGCGGTTCTTGCCGCATACGGCGTTGTAACTGTCGAAGGCAATACCGTTACCATTGTGGAGTAATGGGTCACGGATTAAATGTGAGAGGGGACAGTGTATATTGCCCCCTCTCTTTTTCACTTGACAGTTATTGGAACTGTTTAACAAACTGTCATCATTGCTATCTGCGCAGATTAAACAGAACCTGGGGGCAAGACCTTCGCCCAACCTCCCCAGAAGAATTAGATATTAAATTGAGAAATGGGGTATTAAATAAAAATCCTAAATCCCCAATTGCGCATTGCCTTGCCAATAAAAAAACAATTCGTTGGGGTAATAAAACCGATCCTTTCCAAAAAATTGAACTTCAAAAACAAGTAAGCAAAAAGATTTTTGAAATTTTGATTAAACATAATTGGTCTTTTGTAATTCAAACAATGCACACAGATGTTTTGTTGAATTACGAAAGCCTAATTTTTAAGGCAGCTCAAAAGAAACTCATAACAATAATGCCTGTTGTTTCCCCTGGCCTTGAAAGGGATTGGGAAATTTTGGAGCGGAAAAGAACAAATTCCCCATTGGAAAGGCTTGAGCATTTATCAAAATGGATTAAACAAGGAATTCCGGGAGGAATAAATGGAGAACCATTTATTCCTGGTTTTCATAAAATATCTGAATTTGAAGATGCCGTCAAGTTGTTAAAAAATTATAATATCAAAAGTTACAATACGTACAACCTTCATTTTAATGATCATGTGGCGAAAAATTTTCATAGTATTGGGTTAGATATTGAAAAAATATGGTTTATGAATCAGGATCGACAATGGAAAAGAATTTTGAGGAAATTAATGGAAATTTCTCAAAAACACAATATCATCCTTGGTTGTCCTGATTTTGTTAATACCGGGCCTAAATGGATTGAAAAGGCGAATACTTGTTGCGGAATAAATGTTCCTACCCCAACAACATTTAATACTCATTTTTGGAAAAAGAAAATCCAAGAAGGGGTTAAACAAGAAGAATTTTTTGATCAGTCTTTTGATGGCTCTGGAGATTATGAAGAAGGAAAGAAAATAGTTTCGGAAAAATCATCAAAATTTTATACATTATTTGATTCCGGGGTATATAATGATATTTAATCATACCCCGATAGAATTATATAAAATTGATAATCATATTGTTTATGTTAAAAGAGAAGATAAAATTGTTTCCGATAATGGCCCAACCTTTTCAAAAATTAGAGGATTAATCCCGGTATTAAGCCGATTAAAACAAGCAGGTTTTATCCATATAGGATATACAGAAACGAATATTTCTATGGCTGGCTGGGGAGTAGCCTGGGCCTGTAAAAAAATCGGTTTAAAATGTATAATTTTTGATCCTCAATACAAAACAAAACAGCCATTACTTGATTTTCATAGAAATCAATGGCGAGAATTTGAAGCAGAAATAATTCCTATTCAGGCCGGTAGAGCCAAGGTCAATTGGTATATTTCAAAAAAGAAACTCAAAAACAAATATAAAAATTCATACCTATTGCCGCTTGGATTGAAATTTCCTGAAACAATTGATGCAACATATGAAGAAGCCATTTGGACAAGAGCAAATTCAAAAATAAAATTTAATACAATTATTTTGTGTATAGGAAGTGGAACTATTGGGGCAGGAGTCATTAAGGCATTTAATGATGCTAAAATTTACGGAATCATAACCCGTTCCTGTAATGTTCAAAATAAGATACATCATATCGAGGATATTGGCGGATTTACTCAAAACGGTTTTTTTAAAAGGGATTTTGAATTAATTGATGAAGGCTGGGAATATACAGAAAGAAGTAATATTGAACAATTGTTTCCTTGTCATCCTTGGTATGATTTGAAAGCGTGGGAATGGCTTTTAAACAACATAAATAAACTTAAAAAACCAATATTATTTTGGAATATTGGAGCCTTGCCAAAAGAATTTAAAGGATAAAATAATGATTGATTATTATGAATTGAGAAAAATTGTTAGCAAAATCATTCCTCGTCAAACAAGATTAAAACTTGATAAGAATATAGTGGATGCTGTTAAGGAAAAGGGGAGGAAAACAGGATACCATCAATTCAATATTAAGAATAAGGAATGGGTAAAACAAGAAAGATTGTTAAATACTGAAACAGTAAACAGTTTTCTGGAAATATCTATCAGGGCTGCTGCTTGCCCTATGCCGCTGAATTTGGATGTTTGGGACGGACTTATATGTCCCTTCAAATGTATTTATTGTTTTGCTAATGCTTTCCGGGCCAGCCTTTATACCGCCTTTTTTGATAATTCCAAAACAATGGGATACCGCCATTGTAATCCCGATTTTTATAAAACAGAACTTGATAAATTAATGGGGAGTAGGGGGCAAAATCCTAAAGAGCTTTCTGATATTAAAAAAGCCCTCGCAATGGAAATTCCTATAAGGTTTGGAATTCGTTTTGAAGATTTCCTTTATGCGGAAGGAAAGAAGGGGATAAGTTTGGAGTTGCTTCAATATCTTGCCAATGTTGATTATCCTGTAATGATTAATACCAAATCTGATCTTGTAGCAAGGGAAGAATATTTGCGGGCATTGGCGGATAACAAAGGGAAGGCTGCCGTCCATATTACAATGATTTCCTCAAATGAAGGAATATTGAAAAAACTTGAACCAGGTGCCCCGACATTCAAAAAAAGAATAGAAGCCGGGAAAAAATTGGTGGATGCTGGAGTAAGAGTTGTTGCAAGAATTGAGCCATTTTTATTGTTTGTAAATGATAATAAGGACGATGTTGAAGATTATATTTCTCAACTTAAAGATGCTGGGATTAAAAACATAACATTTGATACATATAGTTATACCGCCCATAATCCCGGTATTCGATCCGCTTTTGTTTCTGAGGGATATGATTTTGAAAGATTATTTCTTCTTGGTTGTGACTCTCAGGCAATAGGATCATTATTGCTTGGTTCTTTTATGGATATTTTTCAGAAACAAGGATTTAGTTGCTCGACATTTGACATGGGTAATACTCCTCAAAATAATCAAACGGTTTGTTGTGAGGTTGAAGATTGGTTTGGAGATGGATATAATTATGGGTGTACAGTTTGGGCTTCAAGATACATTCAACAACAAAATGGAAAGCCGGTAAATTGGTTTGAGTTTGAAAAATTTGTTGAAGGAAAGGGCGGGTTTCTTACTGAAAAAATCAAAGCAGATGTAAAACAACTTTGGAATTGCGACGGGAATAATGCTTATAGTCATTCTTGGGCAAAAGGAATGGAAGCTGTTGGAATAGATGAAAACGGATTAATATGGAAATTCGTTAAACAAAGTGACTTTAGACTTGATATTTTAAATTCTATCATTTAATCAGGAGAATAAAATGGGAAAGAAAATTTCAAAATTGGTTGAAGAAATATTTTCACTTGCAGTTTCTATGGATCAATCCGGGAAACTTCGTAATTCAATTTATGCAATCAAAAACAAAATTTATATTCTTAACAGTGATTCCACAGTTCTTTTGAGATTCTTTTTAAGAAAATTTGAAACACCATTTGATCATCCTGTTGCCTTCCGGGCAAATGATTATGATAGCAGGGAATTTGAAGAAAGAGATGGGAATATTGTTTTCATTACTAAAGAAGGCGGGTATTTGCGAGAAAAAAGTTGCCGGATTCCTGATTCAACTCCTGAAGAAATTGAAAAACTTTATCTTTCATACGACACAGAAGAAGCTGATAACGAAGTGATTATTCCCAAAACTATTTTGAGCCTTTTGGAAGATGGATTGAGCCATATTGAATTTCGTGGAGAAAATGGGAAATTGTATATGGTTCAGCGTGATATTTATAGTGGTTCCATTATTGAGATTTCAAAGGATAAGAGTGCAAGCGGATTTGGGATTGATGTTGATAAAAAAATAAGTGATTTTGGTCCTATTGGGATCAGAACAAATGATTTTACTTCTTTGTTTATTTTTCAAGATCAAGTCAATTTTAATTTTTTCAATGACGATAAATCTGATTATATTTATATCAAAGGGTTGAGCAATACTGTAAATATGTCAGGATTTATTTCTTGTTGCCGATACGATGAACTTTCAAACATTACGAGAAGTCAGGAGGTAGAAGATGGGCGGGAAGAGCAGAAAGTCAGGCGGAGTAAGTAAGAAATTGATTCAGACTCTTTTGAATAAAAAAGACGGCAAAAAGAGTAATTGTGGAAACAAAAAGAAAATTCCAAAAACAAGTGGTTTCTTCGGAAACATTTCTGGAAATTCTGGAGATGGGGAAGATAACACCTAATTTTTGGTGTTCAAAAGAATATCTTGATTTACTTGATATTGATATTGTTATCGACAATAATATTATTGAATGTTATGATGACGATATTTTAATCTTTCCTCCAATAAATATTAATACTTTTGAAATTGACTTGTCAAATAATCCAAGACGTATTTGGTCGGATTTTGATAAAAAAGATATTCAAGGATATAAAAGAGAATTTCTTGATTTTGAATATTTTTATAATCCTTCTCGATTTCAAAATATGGCTGGTGGTGGTTGGGCTTGCTTTCGTAAAAATTCAAGGAAATGGCCAAGAGAAAATAAATTTATATACCGTCCCTTAAATGAAAATGATGAACTATTATTAACTGATCTTTTAATAAATTGGTTAAGTTTCAATAAAAATAGGATTAATATTCAAGACGAAGAAGCAATTTTGAAATGTTGTTTTGAAGGGGAAAACAGAAAGGGGGTTTTCCTTCTACCCGAGGAATTAGTTGCGATAAATGTTTGGGATGAAAATTATCAATTTATTAATTTTCGTTTTAATTTTTCTGATCCCAAACAACCATTTTTAAATGAATTTTCAAGACTTTTATTTTATCTTGATGAGGAAATAATTGGAAAAGGAAAGATTGTAAATGATGGCGGGATAATTGATAATGAAGGGTTAAAATTTTATAAAGATAAAATGAACCCCTTATATGTAAGAAAAATTTATTCTTGGAGAAGATAAATGATTATTGATAAAAATTGTTGGCGCGGGGTAGAACTAAGAAAATATACAAAAGAAAATTATCCCAATCTTTTTGTTATAACAAGAAAATTATCCAATCAACATGCAATTTTAATTGATAAAGAAACTGGTAAAATTATTAAACAAGCTAGTGCCAATTATAAAATTATTGATTTTCTTACCTCGAATGATGTCGATAAAATAATTAAGAAAAAAAGAAGTCAAGGATTTTTTAATGATTGCAATTTTGAAGACAATAGAAGATTACAATTTCAAAATAGTATTAACGAATTATTGGGATGGGCAGAAGAGGTCGAAGAATGGGGTGGTGGTGAAATAAAAGTTAAAAAAACAGATAACGGATATGAAGTTAATATTAATGGTAGAAAATATAAACAAAGTTAAATGAGGCCAATAAATGAAAATTAAAAAGCAAGAATTGCAAACAGCTCTCGAAGCAGTCAAACCAGGCCTGGCAAGTAAGGATGTGATCGAGCAGGCAACCTCATTTGCATTTATCAACAAGCATGTTGTAACCTATAATGATCAAATTGCCGTCCGATATCCCATCAGTATTGATATTGCTGGGGCGGTTCGCGCTGATGAATTATACAAATTGATTTCCAAACTGAAAGATGAAGAAATTGAAATTTCAGTTGATGAAGCTGAAAATATGCTTCACCTGGAATGTGGGAGGTCCAGAGCCGGGATCAGACTGGAATCTGAAATCAAATTGCCCCTGGATGAACTTGGAAATTCAAAGGATTGGGTTAAACTTCCTGAAACATTCCTTCCGGCCCTGAAAATGATTCAGCCATTTGCTGCTGACGATATGAGCAAACCTGTTCTTTCCAATATTTATATCAACGGCAGATATTTGACTGCTTCTGATGATTTTAGGATTATGCGGGTGGATATCGGGAACGATGGTAAGAAAGCCTTCAAGGAAGCGATTCTTTTACCCGCTACAGCAGTTAAAAGTCTAACCCGCTACCCTATAGCGGAATTTTGCGAAACGGCAGGATGGGCGCATTTCAGGGCAGGAAACGGCCTTATATTTTCTTGTAGGACTGATGCTGGAGAATTCCCGGATGTTTCTGAATTTTTAAATGTCGAAGGGATTGAATTGAAATTACCTTCTTTGACAAAAGAAATTCTGGAAAGGGCGGGGATATTTTCAAAAGCCGAATCAATAAGAGATGAGCAGGTGATTGTTTCTGTAAAAAACAGGAGAATTATTTTTAAGGGTGAAGGGGATTATGGGTGGTTTGAGGAAAATGCCAATTGTGCCTATAAAGGGGAGGATATTCAATTTATTGTTTCCCCAACTTTCCTTTATGATATTTTAGATAAACTTCAACATTGTATTGTAGGAAAGAATTCATTGAAATTTCAGGGTGAGAATTTTGAACATGTTGTTTGTTTGATAGGAGAATAAAAATTGCCTCTGTGGTGAAATTGGTAGACACAAAAGACTTAAAATCTTTCGATTGTATTAATCATAAGAGTTCAAATCTCTTCAGGGGCACCAAAACATGAATTTCTGTCATCTTCATTTACATAATCAATATTCAATCCTTGATGGCGTAGGAACATCAAAACAATATGCAGAACTGGCTAAATCATTAGGCCAAACCCATCTTTCAATCACAAATCACGGGAACATCGATGGGGTAATAGATCATCAGAAACAATGTAAAGAAGTTGGGATTAAACCGATTATTGGTTGCGAAATGTATATTGTTTCCGATTCAACAATTAAAGAAAAGAAAGAAACAAGATATCATATTACTTTACTTGTCGAGAATGAAACTGGTTGGAATAATCTACTTAAAATGCTGTCATATGCAGGTACTACTGGATTTTATTACCGGCCAAGAATTGACAAAGAAGTTCTTTTAAATAACCTGAAAGGATTAATTGTCCTGACTGGTTGCTCATTATCATTTTTGAATATGCCAGATGGAAGAGAAATTCTTGAAAATATTGGGGATACAATAGGAATTGAAAGAACATTCCTTGAGGTAATGCCCCATAATATCCCGGAACAAATAAAGATCAATAAATTTTGTCAAATATTAGGAAATTTACCAAGAAAGAATAATTTTTCTCTTGTGGCAACAAATGATTGCCATTATCCAACAAATGAATCTGCTCTATATCAAGAAGTTTTACTTGCGATTCAATCAAAGAAGAAATGGCACGATCCTTCCCGCTGGAAATTCAATTGTACTGGTCTTTATCTTAAAAGTTATGAGGAAATGTATTGGTCATTTGCTGATCAAAATTGCCTTTCTGCAATTGAAATAAAGAAAGCAATCAGATGGACAACAAGAATCGCTTCAATGTGTGAAGGATTTGAGATAAAACAACAAGCTGTTTCTCTTCCCTCAATAATGGAATTTAAGGATGATGAAGAAGAAAATGAATTTCTTTGGAGTCAAAT
>Ga0209319_1000327_pt1 | contig 66969 bp, 98 predicted proteins | sample RifGroE2_FD_184000 | JGI IMG/M metagenome (GOLD analysis project Ga0209319, IMG submission 184000) | Groundwater microbial communities from Rifle, Colorado - Groundwater E2 (SPAdes) (version 2) | ecosystem: Environmental > Aquatic > Deep subsurface > Groundwater | place: Rifle, Colorado, United...
GGAACAATAGCGCGCGAGGGTTTAGCGCATAGGGGGTGTGGGTAGTATTTTGACGGATATAACAAAAGAACAAAGGATTTCCAAAGAGATAACCAGGCTTAAGCGGTTATTTAAAAACATCCCGAAAGACACCACAAACGCTGCCCTGGCGCTGATTAAAAACGCGGCCTTTATGACAGTAACTTTGGAAGACCTCCAGGAAGAGATAAATGATAAGGGCGCTGTGGTTGAATACAAAAACGGTGAGAACCAGTTTGGTACCAAGAAAAGCCCTGAGGTAGATATCTACAACACGATGATTAAAAACCTGTCATCTGTGATTAAACAGTTGACGGATTTAATACCGGCTGCCGAAAAGCCAAAGAAGGGCGAAGAGGCAGCAGACGAATTTATGAAAATCTTAAAGCGGTGATGCTATGGCTAAGATTGAGGTACCGGAATACATTGAGGCCTGGCATGACTACGTAGAACGCGAACCTAAAAAACACTGCAAGGAAATCAAACAGCTTAAACGGTTAATCGAAAAATTACTTAAGAGTAAAACAGTCCATTATGACGATACAGACGTCCAAGGATTTATAGATTTTTGCAAGCTACTTAAACACAAGGAAGGACGTTGGGCAGGTCAGCCATTTGAGCTAAACCAAGAACAGCGTTACATAGTCGCTTGTGTTTTTGGTTTTAAAATGTTCGATGAAGAACTAGGCATGGAGGTACGCTATTTCCGTGAGCTAGTTCTTTTTGTTGCCAGAAAATGGGGCAAGAGTACATTTATATCGGCCATAGCCTTGTTTTTATTTATGGCTGATAGAGAGCCAGCTGCTCAGGTCTGGTGCCTTGCAACGATTAAGACGCAGGCCGCGATCGTTTACGAGGCGGCGAAGTCGTTTGCTATTAGCTCAGAGGTGCTGAGTAAATACTGTCGAACAAAGCGCGATAAAGATAACGCAGAGATGCTGTTGTTTCTTGCCGGAAACAGTTTCATGAAGGCCGGATCCAAGAATAACGAATCTCAGGACGGACTAAACCCACACGCGTACATTATAGACGAATGCCACGCGATTAAGAATCGTAACACCTACGACGTGTTTTCGTCGGCCTGTGGGGCAAGGACGCAGCCGCTGGGGGTTATCATTTCGACGTTTGGATTTGTCAGGGAAGGGATATTTGATAGTATCCTGGAACGTTGCCAGAAGGTTTTGTCAGGGAAGTCTAAGGAACGAATTTTCCCGATGATTTTTCGGATTGATGATGGGGATAAGGTAGAGGATCCGCAGTGCTGGGCAAAAGCTAATCCGGGCATGGTTGAGGCAAGACCGACAATGTCGTATTTGGAAGGCGAGTATCAGAAGGCACTCCAGGATCCAGCACAGATGCCCAGTTTCCAGGCGAAGCATTTAAACCGGGCCAGTTCGTTAGCCGTCGTTTATTTTGATATCGGTATAGTTGACCGATGCGCCATCGATATGACGGAAGAAATGATATCTGATAAGTACGCTGTCGGTGGTGTGGACATTGCAGAAACTACTGACTTATGTAACGCTTCGGCTTTAATTCCGCTTGGTAGGAAATTATATTTGTTCCAAAAATACTTCATTGCCCGCTCACGCATCGAGAAAAACAGTAAAGCTGACAAGATGGCTTATGAGAGCTTTTGTAATACAGGAGCAAATGACGAATTAAACCGCGAACTGATGCACATATGCGAAGGAAGTAGGGTTAGTAGAAAAGACGTTGTGCAGTGGTATGTTGATTTAGTCGAAAAATACCGGGTAACGTTCTGGAAAATAGGTGGAGATAGGTGGCATTTTCTTGACTTTGCTGAAGACATGGAAATGGCCGGGTTTCCGAGAGAAAATAAGGACGGTAAGGGTGTTTTGTTTGAAGTAGCCATGGGGGCTAAAAGTTTAAGTAAGCCGATTAAGGAAACGAGAGCCTTAATGGAGGATGGAATACTACAGTATAGTCGTCACAACGGTTTATTTAGGTGGTGCACAACAAACACGGCAGTTATTGCTGACGTAAACGGAAATATCCAGCCTAACAAGGCTAAGAGTAAATCCAGGATTGACGGCTACATTGGATTTTTGACGTCGTATGTGGCATACAAAAAATGCGAGGATATGTTTAAGGAGTATCAGTCGTAGGGGGTGGGTTAAGTTGTGAAAACGTTGGAGGTGATAACTTGGGATTTTTCGGTTACGTAGCTAACTATTTTAAAAAAGACAACGAACTAACAGCCTCCAAAATAATAAACCTGTTGAATCAAGGCTACTCGTTAATGCAGATAAACAGGCGTTTGTACGACATACCAGAAGTCAGGACGGCGATAAATTTCGTAGCTGAGAAGGTCGGCAGTATACCGTTCTATCACGCGCGCGATGACACTGAGGGCAGCATACAAACCGTCTTTGACCGGTACCAGTACGTGTTGGGTATTAGGACTAACCCTTACCATTGCCCGCAGGTGTTTTGGACGCAGGTAATAACAACGCTACTGCTCACTAATAACAGCTTCATAATGCCGGATTGGGATGACAACGGTAACCTAAGGGCATTGTATCCGCTGCCGTTTACGCAGTTTGATTTTACTCAGGATGCTGACGGCAGACTGATAATTATTTTCCCGTCCTCTGGCAGTTACGCATTTTATTACGATGACATCATTCACCTGCAGCGGTTCCCGACCCAAAAAGGTGGGGCGGCCCGGCAGGCGGTAGGAAACTATGAGGAAATTGTAAACACGATGCAGGCACAGGCCGTGGGGGATAGTAAGAACAGTCAAAGGATAGCGGCGTTACTGCAGGTTAAGACCCAGCTAAAAGGCTCAGACATGCTGAAAAAGCTGAATGAGTTTAAGGAACTGTTTTTAAGTGCTGAGAACACAACCGGCTTCGGCATGATCGGTGCTGAGTATGAAGTACACAAATTGGATTTAAAGCTGAGCCCGCTGAATAAAGACCTGCTGGAAGCCATTATAGGGTATTTGTATAACTATTTTGGTGTTAGTAAGGAAATTATAACTCATACCGCTAGTGAGTTGCAGTATGAGCAGTTTATCGACAATACGATTAAACCGTATGCTTGGCAGATTGAGGAAGAACTTACTTACAAATTGTTTTCGGATACGGAGATATATCACGGCAACCGGGTTTATTCCGAACTGGTTGACTTGGAAATTAGCACGTTATCAGCAAAAACAGCGTTTTACAAAGAAATGGTTTATGGAACAATAATGAGCCGTAACGAAATCAGAAAACGCCTGGGCCTCCCTAAGGGCCCGCCTGAGTTGGACAAGTTTCTTGAAAATAAAAACTTCCAGGTGCTAGGTGCAGGGAGTTATATTGTTGAGGGAGGTGATACGGATGGAGAAGGAAAAGAAGTCCCCGCTGGCACTGTTGAATAGAAAGCGGGTGCAGTTTGATGATGACAGGTCTAAATTCAGAGCGATAACAGAGGAAGTTGACGGACAGAATGTTAGACGGTTAAGGGGTTACCCGATTCTGTTTAATGTTCCAGGCAAGCCGCGCAGACAAAGCCCATGGGTAGAAATAGTTAATCAAAATGCTTTAGTTGGCGTTGATTTGTCAAAGCTGGTTATGTTATTTGATCACAACACTACTTGGGTATTAGGTAGGGTAGGCAAGAACATGCGGGCCGAGGTGGACGCTACCGGGTTGTTTGTTGAAGTAACTTTGGGCAACACATGGATCGATGACTATGTATTTGATAGGGTGAGTCGTGAGATTGTGGATGGAATGAGTTTTTGGTTTGATAGCAAGGCTGTTATTGCAACCAACTGGGAAACCAAGACGGATATTATTATGCAGATAAATGAGATTTACGAGGTGTCTGTGCTGGTATTCCCTGCCTACGAGGATACTATTGTAGTCGCACAGGACGAACCAGCTCCTGACCCGGTGCCTGACGATGCCGCAGAAATTGAGGCTAAGAAAATGGCTTTAATTAGCCTGATTAGCCAGTTATAAAAAATTTAATCCACAGGAGGACAACGAATTGCTTACAAAAATTAGCGCAAAAGAAGCCGCAGAACTTAAGCGGGAAAAAACGATGATTGAAGAAAAACGGCTGGCCCTGAAAGAGCAGGTTAAGAATCACAGGGGCATGTCTACTGAGGAACTGAACGAAACAGCCGAGAACCTCAGAAGCCTGTCCGATCGTATGGATGAAATTAACGAAAAGCTGAAGGCTGGTCATCAGGAGCAGCAGCGCAGCAGACTGCCGGGTCCTGGTAGTAGGAATAACGATATCACCCAGGAAAACTTCCGTTCCAGCGCCCAATACCGGGATGCTTTCTACCGTAGTTACGTAAGCAGCAAGATCAGTGAAGCCGATGCAGAAATTATGTCCTTCGGTAAACGCGCAGTCACAGACATGAATGGTGGTAGCGTTACGAGTGGCGCCGAGTACCTTGTCCCCCAGACCACCCTTGACCGAGTATATGCAGTAATACAGCAGTATGGCCGTCTTTACTCTGCCATTACCAAATTTGGATTCACCGGTGACGTGTCTCTGCCTATTGGTACAACTGGGGCGCCGACAGAAAATGCGGACGGAACAGTTACTCTTAACTTTACAATTACGGAAGTTAAAATTAACCAGCAGGCTGTTGTTGCTACTATCATTGTTAAGAACCTGTTACTCAAAAACAGCATTCCAGCATTCGAACAGTATCTGGCAATGGAAATCGGTAAGTACATCGGGTTGCTACTTGAAAACTATGTTTTAAACGGATCGACAGTTACGTCCACTTTCCAGGGTATTATCACTGCGATCAAAGCGGCCAGCGCAGACAATGAATACACTAATATGGACTGGCGGCAACTATCCGAAATCCTTGCAGATGTTGAAAGCCCCTATGGTGATAACGGAAGTTGGGTAATGAAACGGTCAACTTTTTTCCGTGAATTTTTTGCCATGACTGATGCTGCAGGTAAACCGCTTGTAACAATAAACCCGGTGCAAGGTGGACCTGGTCAGTCTAATTTCCTAATAGTTGGTCAGCCTGTCATTTTCACGTCTCAAATGCCTGATACTGACTCAATTCTGTACGGTGATCTTAGTACCTACGTCGTAAATGAGTCCGAGCAATTTATGATCGAGTCGAACACGTCTGAAAAGTTTAGTGAAGATAAGACGGTTTGGCGCGGCAAGGTATATTCAGGTGGTAAGCCGCTGTTTGCTACAGAAACATTCACTTACTACAAGAAAGCATCGTAAGGAGGGGGTAAAACCCCTTCTTAGTTTTTCAGTATACGAGGAGGTAAGGTATGAGTAAATATCATCCAAAATTCGATAACTATATACCGTCCGATGTACCCGGAAGAAAAGTTGAAAGGTCGTATTTAGCCCACTTCCAAGTCTCTGCCGCCGACGCCGTTGCCGCAAGCGCAGCAGGCGTATTGACCGCGACTAATCTTGGCGCGGCGGCAGAGACAAAAACAACCGGAATAACTAACCCGGCAGTCCCACGGGGACTGTCGATAGTAGGTAATGTGTCCGGCATAACCGGGAATGTGGTGGTGACGGGTACTAACTACGCCAAAGAAGCTATGACAGAGACATTAGCGCTGAACGGTACTGCAACCACACACGGAAACAAAGCCTTTAAAACCGTAACCAGCGTTGCTTTGCCAGTGCAGGTGCATACACCGGTGGCTCAGGTAGAAACGGCCACAGCAGCCGGTACGGTAACCACAGCAGGTAATGCCTCCGTGGTAGTTACTGCCGCGGGGATGACTGGCTCGCCAAAAACAATAGCCGTCCCCGTGACTGGTACCTGCCAGGTTGAAACAGCAACCGTTGTCGGCACTATCGGCGCAGCCGGACAAGGTAATGCTACTGTTGTAGTGACTGCTGCAGGTATGACGGGATCGCCTGTCACTCTGGCTGTTGCTGTAGCCAATAACGACACCGCCGCGCAGGTGGCCGGTAAAATTAAGACAGCCATGGGCCTTGACGCGGGCATAGCCGCATTTTTCACTGTTGGCGGATCTGACGCTGCAATTATCCTGACAAGAAAAGCCGCCACTGCTAACGATGCCACCATGAACGTTGCGATAGACAACGGCACCTGTACCGGCCTGACTGCAGCGCCTACGTCCGAGAATACCACCGCTGGGGTAGTTGGTGACGATGCTTCGGGTATTGCTGGTAAAATTAGAACTGCTTTAGCTGCTGATACAGCAGTAGCAGCGCTGTTTGCAGTATCCGGTGCCACAGATAAAGTTATCTTGACCAAGCTAACACCTGCCGCAAACGATACCTCTCTAAATATCGCCATTGCGGATGACACATCTGTTGGCGTAACCACTGCCGCCAGCAGCGCAAATACTACGGCAGGGGTGCCGTATGACATTGTGAGCGTTGGTTGGAATGATAAGCTGGGACTGCCGTATCAGTTGACACGCAATACCATTATCCCGGGCCTGACGTTTTTGGATAATACCAGGGAAGCCACGGAGCCAACAGTAACCGTAAGCGCGACGGCATTGGAGTCTAACGCAATAGATTTAAACAGCGCTCTTGATGGTACAGCGGTTGATGTCTACCTGGTGGTATAATGACAGACATGGAACTGCTAGAAAAGGTCAAGGCCGGGTTGGGTTTGTCTGGTGAGTATACGGATCCGGCCATACTGCCGAAGGTGTTGGCTACCAAAGGCTACATGGTCAACGCTGGGGTTACGGTAGAGCAGGTAGAATCGGATTTAGGCATAGTCTGCCTGACGGTGGGCGTGAATGACCTATGGAACCTAACAAGCGGGGAAGTAAAATTTAGCCCCGCTTTTGATATTATTTTATGGCAATTGAAGGCGGTGAGTATGCCATAGCTAAGATTGATAACATGACCCCTGGAACGGGCAGGAGATTGAAAGAAGACAGCACGACGGTTAACATTGCGGATAAGATAGAGGCCATAGCCGAGGCCTTGGATCTATCGACGCTGGCAACTAAGGATAACCAGGACGCTCAAACTTCTGCCCTAAACGATATACTGGAACAGCTTGAAATAGGTAATGCTCCTAACATATTAAGAAACACTGGTAAAAACCCTCCCGTTGGGGTTATTTTAGGCGCAGCCGGGACATATGAGTCAGACTCCATTGACAGACCAAATCAAAATATACCCGTAGGTCAAACAAGAGTATGGGTATATGCAGATCAATCCGGTACTCTGAATCTTCGGGAATCGCATAATGGAACTAATTGGACGACAACTAATTCTTTGTCTATATCTGCCGGAATAACCAATATAATGAACTGGTTTAAATTGACCCGTAGATATGCCAAGATTGAATACGTTAACGGTGGTGTAGCGCAAACAGAGTTTATTGTATTGCAATATTTCCTTGGCGTTGGAGTAACCATTATAAAAGCAGAGGATGGAGATATCGTCAGTATTGGTAGTAAAGCAGATGCTGCTGTTACAGATCCTACTTTGTCTGGTAGTGAGATTGCATTATTAAAGGGTTTGCTGACAAAAATAAATACTATTATCGACGGTACTACCCCTGCTACTACCGTACTAACGGCAGGAAATAATTTCGTTGGAACTGTTAGTATATCCCCTGAATCTGACGGGAATATCCTACAGGTGAATAGTGACGGTTCTATCAATGCCCAACTAATTGGTACAGACCCCAATAGTGGATCGTCTGTACAGCAGAGCATTGTCGATATGGAAGGATTTGGTGTTGCTCCTGTCCAGATCAGAGGGAGTAATCAAGTCGGGGGAACAATGGATGCCAGTGTTGTAGATGTTGACACAGACGCTGAAAATATACATGGTGCGGTATCTGTGTCGTGGAGAAAATCAGGTGTCGGCGCTCCAGAATTTGGTACAGATGCTAACCCTGTCGCTATCAAACTAACTGGTAGTATACCTTCGGGAAATAATACGGTTGGAAATATCGGCATAAACGCTGGTTCTAATTTAATCGGAAAAACTGCAAACAATTTTCAGGAAAGAGTGTTTAACTTGATTGTTGGGGCAGGTGCAACAGTAACAAGTGACACCTACCAACTTGAAGGAAGAAAATTAGTAGGAATTTTTATTACAACAGGAACGGGAACAACGTATACACTGAGAATACGATACCTGAAAGCAAATGAAGCAGCTCCATATGGTCAGACGGATGTTGTAACTTCAAAAACTGGAGCTAATTCATTTGATGTATATACTACAGGGTGGGAAGCTTCATTTTATCGTTTAGCTATTACTGATATTGGTGGTGCTGGTTTTACGGCAACAATTAACTTAAAGGAGAGAGATTAATTTGCAAATAATTGATAGTTTACCAAAAGATTTAATGGACGAAACACAAGTAATATTGCCGTGTGCAGGTATAGATGATGAAGATAATTGCATGGAAGGTACAGCTAGTATTGATTTTATAGTTTTGAAATTTCAGATTGACGGAAAAGAAAAACCTCTTTCAGAAGATGACTTGCAAAATATATATAATATTTGCGACAGTATGGGTGTATATGGAGAGCCGTGGAGTCGTAGTTGGTCAATTTGGAGAGAACAAGGACTTGCCTAACTAACGAAGGTGCGAATTTTAGGTATATAGTTATTTAGTTAGTTGCGATAAGACTCGATATATGGTATAATTAATGACAAATAATCATAAAGGTGGTTTTTGTTATTAATATACTCGAATCGTGGCCTAGATATGAGAGAGATAAGAAATTTCTCAATTATTCGCCGCATACACTAAAGGCATATAAGATACAATGCCGACTTTTATTTTCAATGCGTTAGGTAAAAACCCCCGACTTCCAGTCGGGACAGCTTTAGCATAAATGGTTGGTGGTATAGTCCATGAAGCATCGGAAAAATCACTACATGGTGAGTCCATGTGTTGTAGTTGGTTTTGCGGTAGAAATGCCACTAGGCTACTTATAGATGCTCGCTCTGAAATTGTGAGAAACCTCCCACTACTCGTAGAAATGCCACTAGGCTACGTATAGAGCCAAGCTTTAAAAATCTACCGATAACATACAGAGTTGCGGTTTAGTATGGTCTGCAAGTTTCAGTTGCAAGCTTAAGTCTGCTTTAGCAAGAGGACTTCCAGATGACTTTAGTCTTAATTGCGACTTCCAGTCGCTTTTCGAACCCCTGCACTTCTAGTGCAGGGTCGTTGAGTTTAATTCAAAATGTCTCTTTTGGCTTAAAAAATACGTCGAACTAAGAAACGATAATAGTCCTGCCCTATTTGTTACTGACCGCGCCCCAAGACGTATGAGTATAGCGCGTATGAGAGAAATAATTAAGGCGGTTGCTATTCGTGCGGACATTGAAGCAAGTGTCTATCCCCACAGATTAAGACATTCTTATGCCACTCATTTATTGGACAATGGTGCCCCAATGGAGGCGATACAGCAACTTATGGGGCACGCCAAGCAGGAAACAACCCAAGTGTATGCTCAGCTTTCCGGTGAGCGCAGAAAAGAATTATATAAGAGGTATTTTTAGCCGCCTTTGGGCAGCTGCGGGAGGTGAACACAGTGAAAGTAAAAAGACTTCCCCACGGAATCAAGCTACAAAAACTAGCAACGCCAGCGACAAAAGGTAGGCTTGGCGGCGAAGTCAAGGTTTGGGAGGATTACGCGACTGTGCTGGCTTTCGTTCAGCCTCTCAATGGCCGTGAGTATTTTGCAGACAAACAGGTACAGGCCGAAACGTCGCACAAAGTAACTATGTGGTATCAGCCTGGTATCACCTCAGAGATGAGGGTAATTTTTGGCGGTAAGGTGCTTGAAATTGAATCTGTGATTAATATCGATGAGCGAAATATTGAACTGCAGTTGATGTGTGTCGATAAAGGTGGGGTTGTGTAATGGCGCGTAGGAGAAGTAGGACAGGTGGCAGGGCCAGCACACAGGCGGTCATCACGGGTGAGTCTGAACTGATGGACAGACTAAACTCTATGTCCGACGATCTTAAAAAGAATATTACAAAAGAGGCACTCATGGCTGGTGCTAAAGTTGTTAAACGAGAAATGTCGGCAAAAGCAAGGGGTAGCATAGCGCAGTCCATCGAAATTGAATTTTCTGACACTACAGGTATACCGACAATAAGAATAGGCCCGGACAAGGAGCACTGGTATGCTGCTTTTCAAGAGTTTGGCGCGGTGCCGCATACAGTAAAAATTAACTCCAAGCAGATTTTATCCGATGGCGGAGATTTTTTTGGGCGCGAAATACGGCACCCGGGCCTAACAAAAAAACCTTTTGTCAGGCCCGCCATCGATGACCATGAAGCAGAAGTGAAAACGGCAATGATGGCAGTCATTCGCAGACGCCTGGGGGTGACGTAGTGGGATTGATAGAGGATTTTTATACCAGACTGTCAACGTATCCTGGTTTGGTTGCTCTGATAGGCGACAGGATATATCCCGTAGAAGCGCCACAGGGCGAGAAAAGGCAATATTGCGTATATGAGCAGGTTTCCGGTGGTAGAAGATACTCACACAGCGGATACAGCAACCTGCAACGGCCAAGGATGCAGGTTAGTTGCTATGCTGAGACATATGAAGCAGCGAAAGATATTGCTGCTCAGGTTACGGCAGCGCTGGAAAGTTGGTTTACCTTGAAAACTGGTGGAAACAGACAGCAAAATGAAATTGATATGATTGACCCGGCAACGGGTCTAAAAGTTGTCGTCGTCGATTTTTTTATTTGGTATAAGGGATAAAATTAAAGGAGTGATAAATCAGATGGAAGGTAAAAAACCACCTAAATTAATGTTTGTAAGCGAAGATGGTTTTAGGGCTGAATTATTTATTGACGGCATTAAGGTTACAGGAGCAAAGGCAATACGAATAAACGCCTGCTATAACGATCCTGTAGAGCATGAAGTTACTTATGCATCAGCGCATTGTGGAGAAAAAGCATTTAAGGAGTGATACATAAATGACAGAAGCTAACGCAGCTTTTGGAACTGAACTATCAATTGACAGTGTAGATATAGCCGAGTTGACGAATATTGGCGGTGTAAATATTGCTATGGATACCATTGACGTCACGAACCATAACAGCGCTGATGCTTACCGAGAATTTATTGGCGGTTTGGTAGATGCCGGCGAGGTATCAGTGGAGGGTAATTTTTATCCTGGCGATGCAGGGCAAGTAGCACTGTTGACAGCTTTAAATTCAAGAACAGCAAAGCCCTTTGTAGTAACTTTTCCGGAAACAGTTGGGGCAGCGTGGTCTTTTAATGCCCTAGTAACTAGCTTTATGGCTGCAGATGCTCCAATTGATAGTGCACTACCTTTTAGCGCAAGCTTAAAGATTACAGGAAAGCCGACATTAACCGTAAATGCATCAACAGGGTTGACAACGCCGTTCTTTGCAGTATCAGGTGCAGGTACAGTAATTGTTCCGGCAGCTTCTGGTAGTGTCTATGACTATGTGGTCAATATTGCTACCGGCGTAAGTTCCGTAACCATTACCCCGACCGCTGCAGCAGGAGTCATAACGGTAGACGGCAATGTAGTAGCAACGGGAGTGGCGTCTAGTGCTATTGCGTTGGGTGCAGCAGGTAGTATAACAGAGGCCGTTATTGTAGTGCAGGAAACTGGTAAAACAGCTAAGACATACACCTTGCAACTCGTCAGAGCTGCAGGTTAGGAGGTAAATCGTGAGTAAATTTTCAAAAAGTAAAACCGTTGCCGTTATTGACATTGAATTGGATAAACACAGGAAACTTAAATATACCAACGGAGCCTTGCGTAAATTCCAAGAAGTAACCGGCAGGAAAGCGCTTAAGTTAAAGCAGGATGAATTTGCTGACTATATTAGCGAACTCATTTGGTGTGGATTGCTGCATGAGGATAAGGAGTTGACCATTGAACAGGTTGACGAAATGATAGGTCCAAGTAATTCTCATTACGCTATGGGCAAGATGGCAGACGCTTGGGATGTGGCCATGCCGGAACCGAAGGAACCAGCGGAAGGAAACACAGACCCTTTACTGGAGAACCTCCCGACCTAGACGAACTTTGGGTATTTGGGAGGTATGACATCGGGTTGTCAGAGGAAGAATTTTGGGATTTAACGCCTGCACAGTTCGATTTGTTGGAGAAAAGATATATCGAATCGGAGAAGGCAAAAATACAGCTTGAAGAAGCAAAAATTAAGCGGTCTGATCAACAGACCGCTTTAATTTGTTGTGTGCTGGCGAACATTAACCGGGATAAGAAGAAAAAGCCTAAACCATTTACGGTTGATGATTTTATGCCTAAGGTAGTCGGGAGAAAGAAAAAACAGACACCGCAGCAGCAGTTTGAGATCGTAAAAATGCTTAATGCGGCGTTTGGTGGGAAGGTTATTTGACGAAGTTAATGTCTTTAACCTTCCATCCATCTTTGCTGTATACAGGTTTACAGGAGAATCTTGCTAATACATTTTTCCCATCTCTATCTTGATAAGTAACATGAGAATTAACAGAATACTCATTTTCTCCTATTCTGAATACTGTCTTATTTGTTGAGTATTCCTCAGGGAAAATTATTGTTGAATTTGGCCCAGTTGTATACTTGCTGATTTCGTATTTAGCAACTATCCATGCCGATACTTCATTGTTAGGCAATATTTCTGGTTTATCTTTTTTACCGCAACTATTCAACGCAAATACCACCAAAGAAAATATAATAAGCAGTACTAGGCATCCGACACAGCCATTTTTAGTTTCATTTGCGCTTATTTTATTTCTTACTTTATGTCTTTCTTCTTCATCGAGGCGTATTTTTTCTTTTTCTTCCGACGTCAACTCCATACAATCACATCCTTTAATTTATAGTATATTTTAAGACTTAGCACTTAGCAATAATGTGAGGTGAAAAAAATGTCAGTTGGTCAACTAAATGTTGAATTACAACTAGATACATCCGGCATGGTCGCGGCTTTACGTGAGTCCCAGGAGCGTCTTGCATCGGTAGGGCGTGAAGCATCTCGGCAAATGACCATTGTTAGGTCAGAATTCAACACGGCAACGCTCAGGATGGATGAAAATTCCGACACTACCGAACGATTAACGGTACAGCAAAGGTATTTAGGGCAACGATTAGAGCAGCAGCAGTCAGTTGTTTCCTTGCTAAACGATACATATGAAAGAAGTATTGCAGTTCATGGTCAGGACGCAGACGCCACACAACGCCTTGCCGTTAGGCTTGCCCGCGCGCGTGAGGAAGAAGCCCGCACCGAAAGCCAGATCCGAGATACTAACAGGCAACTACAGGAACAGGCAGACGCCGCCGGTGATGCCGGAGATAGTTTTCAAGACTTTTCCCAAAGACTTAGCGGCATCGGGGAGAGAATGAAAGGCATCGGCGAAAAGTTGTCTATGGGTATATCTGCCCCAATAGCCGGATTTATGTTGATGGCTACGGAGGGCACAAAAGAATTACGCAAAGAACTTGCCCTGCTGCAAACCAATGCAGAAATGGCAGGAATAAGCGTAGAATCGGTAAACGAAGCATACCGAACCCTTAACGGTATCCGTGATGACTTAGGAGCTAATTCTGAAACCATCTCAGAGTTGATAGCGTCTGGTTTTAAGGGTGAAGATTTACAAAAAGCGCTTGAAGGTGTCATGGGCGGAGGTATTAAATTTAAAGACACCTTGAATTTTGAAGGTATTGCAGACGGTATCCAGGAGACTTTAGGCACTGGAGCAGCAGCAGGTTCTTTCTTAGAACTACTTGAACGCATGGGTGTAAAAATAGATGACTTTAACGCTGGATTAGTTACTGCAACATCAAATGGAACTGAATTGCAATATGTGCTTGATACTATGGCAAACCTTGGCCTGTCTGACGTCTACAATAAGTACGTAGAAATAAACGGAGCCATGGTTGACAGTGCAAAGGCTACGTATGACATGCAGGTTGCTATGGCTGAACTTGGGAAAACAGTACAACCAATCATAACCGATATAACTACAAAAATAGCTAATATGATGGGTGAATTTAATAAACTGCCTAAAATATCACAGGATTTTGCATTAGCTATGGGAGGTATTCTTTTTGTTGTAGGCCCAATATTGTTTAGTTTGTCGCAAATTTTAATAATTGCTCCGAAAGTTATTACGGCTTTTAAGTGGCTTGCTGGATTACAAATAACAGGCACATTATGGACCGGGATAAGACTAATAGCACTTACATTAACATCGCTTGCATCAGTAGTATTACCTGCCATTGGCGCCGCATTTGTCGCAACCTTTGAGATAGTAACAGCACCCATAACGCTTATAGCCCTTGCAATTGCCGGGATTGTTGCTTTAGGCTATCAAGTATACAAAAACTGGGAAGAACTAAAAAAACTTGGCCTTGACGTCTGGAAAGGAATTTCCGACGCCTCTGGTATGGCAGTTGACTACATGAAAACAAAGTGGCAGGATTTCAGCCACTTTGTTATAAGCCTCTGGCAGTCAATCTGGGGCCCGGTTAAAGCAGTCCTAAACAGTATGATTGACGGCATTAACCACGTTATTTCCGGGCTAAATAAAATCAGCATATCAGCGCCAGATTGGGATATGCTGCCTGACAGTATCCAGGGTAAAAAATGGGGAGTAAATATCGGTAAAATACCGAAGCTGCATGACGGTGGAGTTTTTAAGGCTGAGCCTGGACAGAGCGAAGGACTTGCTTTGCTTGCTGACGGCGAAAGAGTAACACCAGAAGGGCAGTCAACGAATTCCGGCATAGACTACAACCGCATGGCAGCGGCGATAGTACAGGGATTAACTGGTGCTAAATTTGTGTCTGATATAAATACAGGTACGGTAGAAATGATTGTAGGCGGTATCCTTAGGCGGGAGGTGCGAATCTAGTGGCAGCACTGTACACCACTGACGATGTGCTTATTACAGATCGCGTCACTTCTGTTATCCCTGACTGTGAAATCCAAGAGGTTGAAAATACACTACTTGACGGATCGCTGCACATCCAGACTATAGGCAGTCCAGCGAGGGTTTGCGACATTGCCTTAGTCGTTACTTCCGTAGCAGCCAAAAATAATATAGACACCTACAAGTCCCTAAAAACGCCTGTAAAAGTCACTGCCGATGGGATTTATTACACCGGCATAATTCGCGGCAGTCCGAAGTGGGAGAGGTTAGCGCCGGGAATCTATAAGACAAGCTTAACGTTGATTGTCTCAGAGGAGGGCACAGCATGAGGACTTTACCTTCCGATATCCAGGCCCGCATAAACATAGTGGCTCAGACACTATACAACAACGCTGATCCTCGTATGGAGGCCGTAATAGTCAAAGCCAATAGAACGCTTGACATACAAACAATACAGTCCGGCACTCTGGGCAGCATCGACTTGGCTCAGAAAATAGTTGATGCTGCTGTCACAGAGATATGGATCATCTCGGTAGTAGATGCTCAGGCCGTCGTAAACGTCTACGCCTATGCCGAAACAATAGATTTTGCTACTCCCGGCAGGACTTTCACGCTGACAGCCGAGGAAGCAAGCGCGAAGGTCAGGGACGTGTCAATAGCCTTTGACGGCGAAGATCCCTGGCTATTTTGGGTAGAGCGAGGCGTTTCATATGACAAAATTTGGACTGTGCAGTGGGACGGAACCGGAACACAGCCGGCAGGTACAGAATTAGTTTCAGTGGCGAGGTGATAATGTGGCAGTAACAATCCTAACACCGGCTGACCTGGACGACGTAAGAAATAACCTTGACGGTGATTATGTCCTTGGTGCCGATATTGATCTGATTGGATACGCAAACTGGGTACCCATCGGAGATGAAGCAGATCCTTTCACTGGTAAGATAGACGGATCGATATACGAAATATCAAACCTGACGATAGATAGGTCAACTACGGACAACGTGGGACTTTTTGGCGCTTGTCAGTCTAACGTTTTGGCAAATGCTCCTAACTTAAAAAACATAACTATCACAGGTGCATATGTCACCGGGCAGGATAATGTTGGAGTGCTTGCAGGTAAAATCACGACTGACAAATATACTACAGATGGTTTTAATCTCATAGAAAACTGCTCATCAACTGGAGTCATAGTGGGCAGAACTAACGTGGGCGGCCTTGTTGGTTGTGCCGAAGGCGTTGAGGCTGGGGTAGACTACGGCGACGAGGATTATTACCACATCGGCAGAATAGCGTCAAGTTACTCCTTAGTTGCCGTAACCGGATCTGGCGAGAATATCGGTGGTCTAGTCGGGTATTTGAAATATTTGAAAGCCTACCAGTTCCACGCAACTGGCACAGTCACGGGTGGCGACGTTGTCGGTGGTTTGGTCGGTTACTATTATGACTGCTCCTGTGAGTTTTGCTACGCGACAGGCAATGTCACCGGGGAAAAATGTGTCGGTGGTTTGGTCGGTTACGCTGGCGATAGATCGCTAATCAGAAAATCCTATGCCGAGGGCGATGTAACTGGGACAGAGGCTATTTCTGAACCCGAAATTTGGAATACAAGTCATATCGGTGTCGGTGGCTTGGTCGGATTTATGGATTTTGAGCTAATAGATAGATGTTATGCGCTCGGTGATGTGGTCGGTAGTTACCGTGCTGGTGGTCTGGTTGGCGCTGGGAATGGTGGTGGGTACAGATCGCCCAACATAGCTAATTCCTTCGCCCAGGGCAATGTCAGTGCGATAGGGCATGTTGGCGGCGTAATAGGTTATGTATTCCCGTATTATCTGGACTTCCGGAATGTGTATTGCACAGGTTCTGTGACTGGCAATAGGAGAGGGGCGATTATAGGCTATCGTGGCGCTCCATATTTTCCTGATGATCCGATAGGCACCATAACGTACGAGACCCCGGCATATTACAACAGTGACACAAATACCGCTACCAATACCCATGGCGGCGAAGGCAAGACTACAAACGAACTTGGTATTGAAACAACGTACCAAGAAGACTGGTTTAGTTTCGACTACTATTTTGTGATCGACCAAGACGAAAGCGTTTATCCTATCCTGAAAATATTTTACGATCCGCTGGGAATAGTCATTTCAGCAGTAAAAGGTAGTGTAGCGCAGGGACTTGTTTGTGCTTATACGGTTGACGGGGTGACGTATTACCGAAAATTTGACGGTGCATCTTGGGCTGCTGCGTTTGAAGTGACTGAAGTGCCTCCCGGTACAGATACACTGAATACGTTTAAAACAAACGATGACAGGATCGGATTTGCTGCCGATGTTGATGGAGTTATGACACTGTCTTTGACAGAGCAAGACAGTATGACTATTGAATACATCAAAACCCTGCCGTCTGGGACATGCGGTAATTTGATTCAGACTATCGAGGACGTACCTAAGCTGTACTATGTCAACGCGGTTCAATCCATGAGTAAGAGTGAGGCTGTTTTTTCAGATGACTGGGGATCGCTTGCTTTTAGCAGCGCGATGAACATGGCTTCTGATAGCTATATCTCGCGACTGAAAGCAAAGTATTTTGACAGCAAAACCTGGCTTGCTTGGCGTTCGAGAGGGCAGCACAGGATATTCCCACAAATCGAAGCTGCAGAAGAGGAAGAAGCGTTGAAGTTGGCGAGTGGTAGTATAACGCTTAGGCAAGATACTCCTGTAGTTTCGGTCAGCCTTGAAGTTGATAGTTTCGACAGGACAGAAGAGGTTATACCTGAAACTCCGGAAGAAGTTACTGTTATCGGTTATCAGGGGGTTACGCCTTTAACCGAAGTACCGGAAGGATATACAGGTATTTATTCTGTTACTGACATGCTTGCCGTAACTGGTAATATGGCAGGAAATTACATTCAACTGGTTAATTTGGACATGTCGGCTTACCCTAATTGGGTACCATTAGTAGGAGATCCGAATGGATTATTAGAAGGAATATTTGACGGAAACGGTTATAAAATAACTGGATTTACGGGGGCTGGTCTTTTCGTAGGCACTCACCCAACTGGAATAATAAAAAATGTACGGCTTATTGACGTGAATATCAATAAGCCGTATGACGATGTTTCCGTCATTATAACCCAATATCACTCAGGTAAAATACAAAATTGTTATGTTAGTGGCAATATCATTGGGGATGATTGTAATGGTATTTCTGCTGGTACTTATTATGGAGATTCTGAAATAAGTAATTGCACAGTAGAGGCTACAATTGTAGCTTATGGACGTGCTTCTGGTATAGCTTCTAATTACGAGTCTAAAATAATTAATTGTACTGTAAGTGGTAATATATCAGCAATTGATTCAGTAGGTGGTATATGCCAATACAACAATGGCAAGGTAGAAAATTGCATAGTATTGGCAAATGTTTCAGCTATTGGGAATGTAGGAGGCTTGATTCAAGGTAGCTTTTCCGATATTCCAATTAAAAATTGTTCTGTTTTTGGTAACGTATCATCCGTAGAAGGTGATGCTGGTGGGTTAATTCAATATGCTGGCTATGACGAAAATCAATCTTTAGCAGGCTTAGAGGATTGTCACACCAGGGGCAATGTTAATTCATCTGGTGAAAATAATGTTAATGTGGGCGGTTTAGTATCGTTTTTAGAAATATCTACTCTAAGATGTTACGCTACTGGAGATGTTACAGCCGTTAACGAAGATTATAACAGTGTAGGAGGATTCGCCGGTTTTATTGGAGGAGGCGACGTTGATGAGTGCTACTCCCTTGGTAATGTCACAGGACAAGGTGCTGTAGGTGGGTTTGTTGGTGAACTGTGGAAATCCCCAGAAGGCAAGATAACTGATTGTTACGCTAAGGGAAATGTTTCAAATGACTCAATCGCTGGTCAAACAGGTGGGTTTATTGGTATTGGTGATTATGAAATTGAAAATTGTTATTCTGTAGGTAAAGTCAACGGGCAGAATACAGATACGGGTGGCTTTGTAGGATGGAGTGTATTTTTATTACCTTACCCTGACGGTGGTGGAGGGATAGTTACTTCATGCTATTATGATTCCGAAACTTCAGGTCAAAGTGATACTCATGGAGGCATATCTAAAACAACAGCAGAAATGAAAACTCAGTCAACATTTGTTAATTGGGATTTTACTATATGGAAACTATCTAGTATTACAGAAGGTTATCCGGCGCTGAAATGGCAAATGGGCAACGATGAAAACGTCCCAAACTATCCTCCTGCATCGAAAATAAAATTAAACTTCAAGGCAGGAGATTCCGATCCCTTACTCATGGGATCTTTTTACGTTGACAGGACAAGCTTCACAGTCGGTAGGGCGAATGTTGGCGTAGATGCGCGTAATAGCATAGGGAAGTATCTCAAAGACCAAACGTTCGACGAACGAAATATCTACGTCAAACAGCAGATACAGTTATTATTAGCTCAAATCCTTGCCAGTGCAGGCATAACTAACTATTACGTAGGCCCGGAAACAGCCGAGCTGGGCATGGAGTTTTCGCCCAACCAGGACATCCTAAGCGGCATTAACGACGTCCTTACGACTATTCGAGACTGGCAGGTAAGGGAAGAACCAGACGGCAAGGTAGTCATTGCAGAGCGTACAGATACAGCATTTACACAGCCTGGGACGTATACATTTTACCGTAATAGGGACGTGTTTAGCCGGTCGGTAACTAAGGATGATAGCAACACGTATGGCCGGGTGTGTGTGCATACGTCGGATTTTTCGGTCAAAGCGTATAGGCCAGTGTCGTCAAATCTGGGTTGGTTGCCTCCTGCGCAGAAAACGCTATACCAGCAATGCCCGGATGGTACTACATCAATCCAGGCTGCGGCATTGGCGACTGAGATAGCGGAGAGGCTGAGTAATTCTGGAGAGGTTGAGGAATTTGTAGGACCAATCAGGCCACAGTTGATGCCGGGGGATGGGGCGCAGATTATTGACGAGGACGGACCTAACTTGCTTGGTACCATTACGACGGTTACGCATCGTTTCGGCAAAGATGGGTTTTATACGCAGTTTACGGTGGATAGTGGCGGTAAGATTAATAAGCCGCTATTGTCGGATTATCTAAAGCAGATTTCGGCAGGGACGGTAAAATCCAAGATAACCAGCTAATTATTCCACGTGAAATAAAGGTATACTTTTCGCTATTGGCGCACACTTAAAAAACCCAGTAAAATCAGCAGGTATACTTTTTGTATACAAGTATGCATGTGTATACCTCAGTAAAATCAAGGGTTAAAAGTATGCCTCTTCGGATGTTATTTTATTGTGAGGGGTGAGAAAGCATGAGCCAGAGACAGGGGCAGAGAATACGGGATGCTATTACGCATTGCGAGGAAGTAATTGCATCTACTACCTGCAAAGGATGCAGGGACGATCATCAGAATTTAAAGGAATGTCTCGAATTTACATTAGACACCATTACTCTTCTGGATGATGGGGGTAAAGTAGTAAAAATTGAATGTGGTAACGCAGATTGTCCCCATAACAAGAAATTTATTTGCTCAGAAAATGGAATCCGTATAGCATATCCTAGTTGTAAATGCATGGAGTATGGGGGCAGTAGAAAGTCTTAAAACGCTTGGCAGGGTGTTTTTATTTTGGGTACCGGAGGTGTGGTGATGGGGAATGAGGACATCAGTTTAATCCGGCAGGATCTGAGTGACGTTAAAAAACAGCTTGGAGATCTTTCTGTAGCGCTAAGCGATCTTCGCGTTCTGATTGCTGGAAAGTATGTCACGAAGGAAGATTTTCAGAAGTGCCAGGAATGTGCCGAGGATAGGATTGTTGCGCTCCACAAAAAGGTTGATGGGCAATTTACAAAGCTACTGGCATACGCTACTTTTATATGCGTTGTCATCGGCGTTATTTTTAATTCCATGAATAGGTAGGTGTGGCGGAATGAAAAAAGAGTTTACTAAGATGGATTGGTTCTTTGCGGCTTGTGTTGCTATGTGTCTTTTGGCATACCTTTATAGTTGCTTAAACGGTAAACCGATAGAGCAGATCAAGGATATGATGCAGTATTTCGGCCTTGGCCTTGGGCTGGGAGCCGGTAAGGTCATATATAATAATTTGGGCAGTGTGGAGGAAAAGAAAAATGCTTAAAATAACCATAGACCCAGGCCACGGCGGCAGAGATCCTGGCGCAATAGGACCGACGGGAGTGCAGGAAAAAGTGATTACGCTGGCAGTAGCTAAAAAAGTGGCGGCTATTCTGCAGCCGGTTATGGAAGTTATATTGACCCGTTATGACGACATACAGCTAAGCACAAACTTGTCGGTAGACCTCACTAAGAGAGCAGAGTTAGCTAATTTCTCTCTATCTGACGTGCTTGTATCCATACACTGCAATGCAGCTACAGATCCGTCCGCACATGGTACCGAAACGCATTGCTACCCAAAGTCGGTACGCGGAAAAACCCTGGCTGGGATGATTCAAGGCCGGCTGATCCCGGCACTAGCCCTAACTAATCGGGGAGTCAAGGAGTCAAATTTTGCCGTACTAAGACAAAGTCAGATGCCAGCTGCTTTAGTAGAGCTAGCTTTTATATCTAATCCTGCCGAAGAGGCGTTATTGGGCAGCGAGGAATTTCAGGACAGGGCAGCCCTGGCTATAGCTCATGGGATATGTGACTTTTTGGGGGTTACAACGCCGGTTCAGGAAATATTGCCTCCGGACGGGAAAAGACAGTCTGACGATATCAGGATATTTATTTTTGGCAAGGAAGTGCCTGGTGTTCTGATTGGGGATCGAGCTTATGCTCCCGTTAGGGATCTGGTTGATGCCATCGGCGCTAAGGAATCGGTGACATGGGATGCAGCAACAAGGACTATTACAGTAGAATAGTTCACTCCAAACCTGGTAAAAATAACATACGCGAATTAACTTAGCCTCGGAACTATCCGGAAATACCGGACGGTTGCCGGGGCTTTTTTATTTTCCGCAGATAATGTATAATAGATGTAGCGCAAATTTGACAACGTGGGGGAACAAAAATGGCAAAGAAAGACGCCGAAATAAGGGGGCGAATCTCGAAAAGACTCAAAGAAAGGTTCGTGGCAGCACTCGAAAACGACGGCCTGACTGAATCAGACTGGATTATTGCCAACGTGGTCAGGTACGTAGAAGGGAGGGAGGGAAAGAAATTCTGGAAAATAAAACGCAAATTCTAACGCCAACACAGCTAATTAGACAAGCTGCACTCAAAACCCCAGCTGTGCCCGTGGCTATGGGTAAAACCATAGAGTATGCCGATGTGCCACTAGAAACCGTATCAGATCAAAGGTGCTGGCTATGTGGAGGTAAAACGGGGGGACAAGGACAGTCCATCAAGAAAGCTATCAAGCCTACCTTTACTGACAGAGACAAGGCCCGCGTACCGCACAGCAATTCTATTTGCCCTGGTTGTGCTTTCTGCTTGTCATATTCACCGCTTAGGAATTACAGCATTTTGGCGACGTTGGACGGCCTGAGACACCCTACAAGGCCGGAAGTCAAAGAATTGCTACTAGACCCACCAGAACCGCCTTTTGTGCTATGTATTGCAGTGTCAGGGCAGAAGTGGCTACATTTCCGCTCGAAGGTTGCGTATTCAAGGGATGGGTTCCCGGCGCAGTTGGAGGAAACGCCGATATGTGTAGAGAGGACACTGCTCCGAGAATGGCTAGAAGCTATTGAACACCTTTATACCGTCTTTACCAAGGAGGAAATAAAGACAGGACACTACAGCCAGAACCGGATCAAGACTTTTGGCCTGTCAGAATTCCAGTTAGTTGACGGGAAAATATCGGGGGTGAGAGGGACAAGGCTTTTTGATTTAGCCGTCTTTGTTGCTCAGAAAAGAGAGGAGGAAAAATAGTGCATTACAATTTTGACACGACGGATGAGAACGCCGCCACTGCTGCCTTGATGGTGTACGCCGTTTATCGTAGCAGGGACGTTAAACGGTTTAAAATCAACCCGGAAATGTGGACAAGAATTGAAAACGCCGTGAAATCAGCTGCAAAGCGCGCCGGGGATCTTGGAGATTTCATTGAAAAATTGAAACCAAAGCTGCAGTGCGGAACTATTCACCCGCGATGGGCAAAAACAATTCCCGATGGCATGGTAAGTATGCGTGTAATGCCGGACGGATCGGTTATCGAAGTGGCAGACAGCGGAAAGAGGCAGTTCCTTACGGACGTTTTGAATGAAGTAGACCACAAAGCGGTTCTAGATCATCTATATCGAAAAACTGCAATTACCGTACTATTAGTCAGAGATAGGCAAGAAAGAGAAAAACCTATTGAAGTAAAATTAGGGGAGGATTTTATAAATGTCGAATAGTATTAGATTAGACGGAAAAATCACATTATTGTCTCCTTTATCCCATATAGGTGAGTCGAGCGGAATTGACAGTTTTTTGTCAACAGATACCGTTATTGGCATGGATGGCAGACCTCTGGAAGTATTTACCTATAGCGGCAACGCTTTTCGTGGTCAACTCAGGGATCTTGGTGCCTCATATCTCACGGAAAAACTAGGGAATATTAAGTACAGCCCGGAGCTGTTTTACCTGCTGTTTTCTGGTGGTTCGCTTGGTGGTGCTCAGTCGGTGGACATTGACCAGGCCCGTATGTATCGCAGAAACATTCCGCTGTTATCCGTGTTTGGCGGTGGCGTAGGAAATCAGATCCTAACTGGGAAAATAAAAGTTGGGGCTATGTACCCGCTCACGGAAGAATGTCAAAGGATCATCCCGGAACACCTCAGAGACGAAAATGCGCCAAGCTGGAAGCAATGGACGTTCGACAAGAGCTTTACCCGTATGGACGATGCGAAGAACGAGAATATGAGAAAATACCTAACAGGTAGCGAAACAGACGGACTTGCTATAGCCGGACAAGTTGAAGCCGACAGCAAGAAAAAGAAGAAGGAAGATCCCCCGCAGCAAATGCGTTACACGGTGGAAATGCTGGCTGCCGGTGCGGTGATGTATCAGCGGATTGATTTATGCGATTTGTCCGATTTGGAGCTTGGAGCTTTTGTGTCAGCATTAACAAAATTGTCAGAACATGCCTATATTGGGGGAAAATCAGGTACGGGTCATGGACTTGTAGATATAGAATATACATGGAGAAAAGCCGGTCAAAAAGATTCGGAAGGTACTTTTTTGAAGATTTCCTCTGACTGTTTGTGGCTGTCGGAACCAGCGGAAGAAGCCAAGAAAACCTATGATCAGTTTTTGGTTGCGTTATACGATCGTTATTTGGAGGACAACGCTCCTGAACTGACCAAGTTGTTGACTGGGGGAAAATAAATGCAGCCTTTGAAAATTACTGCAGTTTTGCAAGACGGCAGAATAGCGGGAGTAGATCCATATTTTCCTTTAGATTCCATCATGGCAGCCGAATGGATGCGGAGAAACCATCCTGAAGCATATTACAATGCCAGTAGTCACCTGTTGACCAATGACATGATCATACCGGATCTGCCGCTGGAGCGTATTGGAGGCGGTGAGGATTGGTACTTTGCTTGTAGCTTCAATACGATCCCGCCAATCTCTGAATATGTCATGCACTGGCACAAGAGGTTTGACGATCAGCTTGAGCAGCATATCGACTTTGCGGGTAAGCGGGGCAAGGTGGACATTAAATCAGGCAAAAACAAGGCATACAGGATGCCTTTGGTGGTGCAGTTATTCGATAGGCTAGAATGGTTTGCTGTGGGTGATTTAGAGGCAGTACAGGATTTAGTCTTAGGCATTACCCACTTAGGAAAGAAAAGTAGCCAGGGGCTTGGAGCGGTAAATTATTGGACTGTTGAGGAATGGCCGGAGGATTGGAGCTTTGTCAGGGACGGTAAGCTGACCAGGGCCATACCGATCGGTCATGGATTTCCCGTTGGAGTGCAGGTAGCAAAGATGGCTTTGTACGGCATCAGGTCGCCTTACTGGCACACAGAAAATCAGATGGTTTGCATGATGCCGGAGGTGTTGCAACGTGATTAAAATAGCTTTGCCCGTCGAATTTAACGACGGCAAACAACTGCATGACGCTACCTTAAAGCTTATAAGCATGGTATCACCGGCAATAGCAAAAATTATTCACTCAGATCATAATTATAAGCCATTTAGCGTACAATTGCCGAACATTGTTAATATCCTTGATCCCGCTTTGGAATCTGTCGCTAATAGTTTTACAAACGTCAAGATACTAAAGCAGTTAAGTTTTGCGGAGTGCTTCGGCGGGGAGCCGGACAAGTTTCTCAATCTTATATTTAGCCGAACGCTTTTCAGGCATCCAGGTGCAAGCTATCCACTGCCGGATCCGTGGAATGTTATTACCTCTTGGAAAAATCGCTGGAATAGCATTTCACCCATAAAAGTAACCATTTCCTTACCGATAGCACAAGATCGTAAAAGTGCTCGGGTAGAAATACAGTATATGAAGATTGACACGGCTAAGATTCAAATTGCAGATTATCGGCCGGTTATTACTTTTAGTGGTCCTGTAAAAATAAAATGGCTCGGTGACGAAAAGGAGCTTCGAGAGCTTTGCGCTCTGGCCAAATTTGCAGAGTTTGCGGGAACTGGTTCAAAGACTACAATGGGGTGCGGGGTGACTAGCATTGCAGGATTGGCGGGAACTATATAGACTGCACGCAAAACTGCCAGCGTTCAGGAAACGGCTAGAAAAAACAAAAGCTATCATTTCCGAAGCGTTGCAGTCTATTTCAAAGCCCTACGTTGCAGTCTCCTTTGGGAAAGACTCTATTGTTCTGACACATCTACTTATTCAGCAGAAAAAAGATATTCCGATAGTCTGGTCAGACCGTGGCCCGGAAGCTGAACTGCCGGAAACTTACCCGTACATAGAAAAAATAAAAGCTATGCACGGGATAAACCTGCAGGTTATTTATCCGTCAATGTCGATGTTTGAAATATACAGAAGGTACGGACTGCCTGAGATAGACGATGGAGTTACAAGGTCTATCGTGAAAGAGGTAAATCTTGTCCTTGCTTTCGCTGAATATGTTCGGATAAACGACATTGACGGGTATTTTCAAGGACTCAGAGCCGAGGAGAGCAACGGCCGGAGATGGTACGCCAAGAAATACGGACATATCCACTACAGAAAAAGGGACAATCTGATTGTCTGCAACCCACTCCTGCACTGGTCAGCAAGGGACATTTGGGGGTATATTGTTAGTCATGACATACCCCACCATCCCGAATATGACAACGAAAGATTTAAAAACCGTGAAATGATACGGCTGAGCAATTGGAGCGGTCTATATTGGGCGCAAAACGGCAGGATGGCAGAGCTAAGATACTACCATCCTGAGCTTTATCGGCAGTTAGTTAATGAATTTCCGGAGGTAAAAACATTTGTATAATTTTTTGTACGGCAATCTAAGGCTAGGGAACTTCCAAAAAGGGATCACGTTGGCCGCGTCCTGGGCATGGGGAGTTTCTATTATAGTAGGGATGCAAATATTCCAGACAAAGGGTATTGAGTCGTTTGCGATTTGGGCAGCGGCAAACTCCCTTACTTTAGCACTGTTGGGATGGATATTTACAAAGGTACCTGCAGAAGTGTCAATGCTGTCGGAGCTTATGCCTGCATGGGGCATACCAATATATTCAGCACTCACTTATGCTATTCAGTTTTTTTCTGTGCTGGTGAACATAACGGCAATAAAAACAGCGTTTAAGATGCTTGGTTTTGTGGATTATTGGCCCGTGTTCGTTGCCCTGGTATTTGCTGGTGTCTTTCTGTGGGGTTTTAGTCATGCGGTTAAGGGGAATATAGTCAAATACTCTTTATGGATGGCTTTGCTTTTATATGTTTTGTGGGTGCCAGCGCAGGTTAGGCTTATCCAATCAACTACTGCTGACATAAATTTTGCACTGTACGGGGCTTTGATCCTGTTTTGTGCTCCAGTCCTTGATCAGCAGATGTGGCAACGTAGGAAGGCTTTTGGCGCTGGGATAAAGCCTTTCCTGTGGGCTAGTGGACTGTTTGCGCTTTACATGGTTATGGTAGGTCTGGCAGCTGCTGTTGGTGTCGGTGGTTATACTGTATCTTTGGTGATACTTCTGGTGGCCGGATCTACTCTGGCAAGTGCCTTGTCTGCTATATCTTGCTATCACAAAACAAAAAATAGTGCCAGGGTGGGTATGGTGTTAGTATTTTTTTTGGCTGCAACTTGCACTATTTTTAACCTGTCAGTCATTCAAATTTGGGTACTATACGGATCCCTGAGAATACCGTTTGCTTTGTTTGCTTTCTATAGAATACTTTCCAGGAAGTCTTAGCCTCCATCTACGGAGGCTTTTTTATTTTTCAGATTGTCAAATATATTTTCAAAAGAATTTTCACGGAAAGCCTGAAAGCCTTGATTTTGCTAGGTTTTTTATTTTTAAAAACTATTGAAAAAGAGTTGACACGATTTCGAGACTGTGGTAATATGTATTCAACGGAACGATAGCAGGACAGAAAATAAACGGCCACAGAGCCGAGAGGAGATAAATATTATGACAAAGAAAATCAATTGGGTAGAAATTTTAGAGCAGAACGAAGAGGCCATTTTGGAGGCAGGACGCCAGGCTTACAGAAACTCTTGCCTAAGCAGTTACGACAACAGCTTCAGCAGCACGGAAGACGTTGTTATCGACAAGGACGGGGGCATCCGCACAGAGACACAACAGCAGAACTGGCAGAGCATGGACACCTACCACGGCAACGCGATTTGTGTTATCAGCTTCAAGAGGTTTTATGTTTGGGAGAACGTGGAAGAAGAAACCGAGATTAAAACTATGTTGGAACCTTCTGAGCTAGAAGAATTCCAAGCCTACCTAGACGAGAACGAGATAACAAGTTGGGGTATAAGTACAGTACGCGATTGGAATTCAGCTATTGCCGATAGACTTGACAGCGAAATGGGGCAATACGATTATGATGCGTATGTCGAGGAGCAGGTTGCTAGTCAGTACGAGCAATGCCTTGAGCGCACCAAAGCCGAAGCTGAATTTTCCGAATAGTCCGCTAGGTACAGTCCCGTGCAGGCCGGGACCGGGGAGAAATCCCCGCTAAGCTTAAGGAGTAAATTAAAGGAGGAATTTTAGATGGAAAAACAACTAGAAGCGGACAGGATAGTTAGTTTTCTGTCCTGGGAAGACTACCTCCGATTTAGCGCCGCTATCAGCGGTCCCGTGTCTTTAGAGGCGTTCGCTTGGTGGTCGCCGAAACTGTTTGAGCAGTACCGTGAATGGTACGCCAAAAACGCTTAGTTTATCAGGCTTGGGGCCAGCCGAAAAAACCCCGCCAGGAAAATAAATTGAGGAGGGGTTAGGATGGCAATATACTACCATCATGACAATTCTGGAGGCTTTAATCCCCAAGTAGTCAAGGAGTTGTTTTATGGGGATAAGAAAAACATATCTCTTACGCTCTCTATTACACCTGAAATGCTGGTTATACGGTCATACGACCACGTTCTAGGGATTGGCATGGCAAAATCAGTTCTGCAGCAGAACTGGGAACGCAAACACTGCTGGGAAAACATTTCAGCAGACAAGTTTCTCCCCGGAGAGATGTTCTTCTCCTTCGGTGCTGGTCACGCTGAACGCACCGAAGAGTTCTGGGGGAAAGGAGGGTTCCTGAGACTAGAATCAACAGGGCCTCATTCAGCTTAGTCCTTCGCGGTGCCCGGCTAGTCCGGGTAGTGTGAAAGATTATGAAGGGAGGAAACACAATGGAACTAAGAGGTTATCCGAGCGAACACGTTATAGGTATTTACACCCAACCGCCAAGCGACAAGTCACTGCTTGCAAAAGCAAGACTGTACCTGCAAAAGCAGGAGGACAGGGAAAAGTCGCTGGAAGAAAAGCTGGATGAAGTTGTTAATCGCTTCGGAAGTGCAGACTTCGAGGCGCAGCGCATTAGAAAACAGTTGTCGGATATCGACAACGAAGCACACTACTTCGATGCGCACGGTCAGAAAGTTTGTGCCTTCCGAATTGACTTCGGAAAAGTTAGCAGGGTTTAAGCCCCTGCCGAGCGTCCAAGAGGGCGTTGGGTAGAGGATTGAAAACTAAGGAGGAGTTTTGATGCAATATAATGTAACCTGCGGTTTTATGCCGCACGAGGAACAATGTAACCGTAACGGGCAGTGCGAAGGTTGCGAGTATGCCGAACCTGTGAAACCTGCCGAAAAGTACGCCTGCCCGTTATGCGGCGAAGTCCTGCATGACGAGGTGGGAGCGCCTAACTTCTACTGTGGGAAATGTCAGAATTTTGTGGAGGGGGTAAGGTCGTGAAACCACTAGAATGTCGCACGCTAGTTAGTATGGGCGCACCTACTCAAATTGTACCGTCTTGTGTTTGCGCTATGTCAACCGACTGCCCAGGCCTTTGCGCTCAACCGGAATTTCGCGGCTGGTTGGGCGGTTACTGTCCGGAACTCTGCCCTTGGAAGAAAGGGCACTTAGACAAGGAGGCGAAAAACAATGATTAAGGTTGCTATCCTGACCGGACCGTTCGGCCACAAAACCCTTTTCCTTGGCAAAGATGCCGAGGACATGATCGCCTCCCACAAGGGCGACGACGAAAACGGCACCCTTGAAATTAGCGAGGTTCACGACACTGCCGGAAGTTTAGTAGTCAGACTCAACCAGTCCGAGGTTATTGCCTCAAATACTCGCATTTGCAATATACCGAACTGCGGAGTTTAGTTTCTTGTAACTGCTCACGTCGCATGTGGGCAGTGGTGGAAGGATTAAATTAAAAGGGGGATTTAAAAATGACACAAAGAGTACAAAACATTTACTTAGTACCGACCAAGGAATTAGCGCAAAACTTGCCGTTCGTTCCGGAAAGTTCCAGAGAATCAGCAGGAACGGCACATATTATGCCGCACTGCTGCATCGAAACAGAATACGGAGATTGGGCATTAGAGGGAACCATTTATACCGCAAACCACCACTTACCGAAGTACGCCGGGATGCCTGCGCCTTGCAATGTTGAACTGCCGTATAGGTATCACCTGACATTGCCGATGGGGGTAAATATTATCGTATCTCATATAGACCTGGATACCGTTTTGGGAGTCATGGGACTCATGGGCGAATGGTATTTTGTGCCCAAGAAGTTCCGCGAGGTTGCCGAGTTTATCGACTTGAACGGACCGCACCATATTCACAAGTTTGACCAGGAAACACAGGATTTATTTAACGCTTATTGGGCATGGAACGCATTACCGGAAAACCGCGCACCGAGGGCAACGGAGATTACCGACGTTACCGGGGTTATCTTTAAGTATATCCAGTTCTTCGAGTTACTGTTTGACCTGTACGCTCACAACTCACCGCCGCTAATTGAAGCAGGGCGCGAATGGGCAGCGAATATCCAGCGCGAAACAGAATCAAAGTTACTCATGGAAACAGAAAACTACCGTGTTTTCAGCACTGATGGCGTTTTCTGTGGAGCAAGTTATTATTCTCCAACCCACCGCACGATTGCCAAAGTTTGCATTAGTTTCAACGAAAAATTCAAGGCGATCACGGTTTCCTGCTCAGATGGATCGCTAGACTGCCGCGCACTGGTACAGTCACTTTGGGGACCGGAGGCAGGGGGACATAAGGGGATCGCCGGAAGTCCTCGCGGCATGAGTATGGGCGAAACAGAACTGAAGCGCGCTGTCCATACCGTTAAGCGTGCAATACTCAAACCTAAAGTATACGCCTGCATGGAATATACGGGCGAATGTTACTATGACTGGCAATGCTACCCCTTATGCCCAGCACTCAAAAAGTGCGTTGAAGGTGTGCTAGAGTGGGGTAATATTGTTACTGTCGATCAGGTTGATTGGGAGTAATCAAAACGGTTCGGGGTGAACCTTAAACCCCTAGGGAGGAATAAAGATGAACGCTATTGACAGAGAAAAAGCAAGAAAACAGCAAGCAAACTACTGTCACCCAACCCAGGGAACCTGCCAAAAATACAGCGGTGAGGAAATATCCCGCTGTATCGAAAAGGCAAAAGGTAGGCAAATAGGTACCGGAAACACCTGGAACTGTAAGTGTCCGTATTCGGACGCACAGGATTCTTTCATGTAGTTAAGACGTACAATTAGGAGGCGTAGAGTTGAGAAAACCAATCATGATCAACACCTCAACCCTGCATTTTCGCCTGTTAGACCTGCAGCAACTGGGTGCCAAAAGCGCCCACCTTGTCGGGTCTGTGACAAAAGGCACTTCTACCGAAAAGTCTGACTTAGATATCTTTGTTGTCACCGGGGGCAGTCGCATTGATGACAAATATCTGATGTCGCGTCCGGTTACGGAGTACGAGGGCAAAAAACTACCCATTGCACGTTCTGACGAAAGAAATTATTTTAACCTGCCATTCCAGCGCGGTTTGGTCAAGAAAGGATGGATAAGTATGTCAGATACAACTTGCCCGGAGTGTGGAGCCAAACTTCACACTCCTAACCCACTCGAAGAAGTTTTAATCCTGTCAGAAGCTGCGGCAATGTACGGCTTTGCTGATTCTGGAAGTTTGCGCAAAATAATAATGCGTGGACTCCAGAACCCGGAGAAAAGCAAGTTCAGGCCGGAGGAAATCAGGAAGTCAGAGCCGGGTGGAAACTGGAAAATACTCAAATCCGCCATGGACAGAGTTTATCCTGATCGTCTAATCAAAAATACTTAAAAAGCTGTGCTAAAACTAGCATGGCTAATTGCTTTAGGGGGAATCGGTATTGGTAACAATGCACATCGTAACGCATTTAGAGCGTTACTGCAAAAGATGCAAGAAAAATATCTCCGTGAGGGTGCAAGATTACGGAGAATGTAGTTGGGAGGAGATGGACGAAAAGCTAGACAAAAGCTTGTATCAGGTTACTAAATCTAAGTGTTCTGGATGTGGGGTCGAGGAGTGGCCTGAGCATATAGTTATGTACGACATATCCGGCAAGAAAATGCAAGAGATAGTCAAAAAGAAAATAGGATCGGAAGATATGCCAGTTGTTGGTGTTGGCGATGCCCCGTATGCTGTTTCGCGTTCTCCAGAAGAGGAGTCCGAGTATAATCGCGGTCTGGCGAAGGCTAAGGAAAATTATCTAGAGAAAGCAGAAGAATTCTGGCATGGGTACAATGCTTTTGCGCTGGAAAAGTGGGCAAGTTTGCTTAAGGATCTGACTGACAAGGAATTTGCTTTTGCTTATGCACAGCTTGGTTTGCCGTTGCCGTCTAGTTCAGCAGTTATTAGCGTTGCCGCATGGCGAAAGGATGCGGAGAAGTTGCTTAGGACGGAAGAACAACAGTTAGCCTTTTGGCGGGAGGCTAACCGATATATTGCCGAGGAAGAGTTTATTTGGTCACCTATCGACCAATGGCCCATGGAAGAGTGGATCAAAATGTATGGCCGGGAGCGGGTAACTTACTTAACTCTAAATGTGCCACTGCCGGAGGAATTGGAAACCTACAGAACTAAAGCACTGGCCAAGGTCATCAAAAAGAGATCCGGTGAGACCGGTGTGCTGTTCATGCGGATCGGGCAGTTGGGTAAGGAGCTGGACAAACAGCGTAATCGGTCGATGGAGCTATCACGACAACTGCAGCAGGAGAGGCAGGATAGTTCGGCTTTAACTATTCAGGTCGTGAAATTGAAGCAGGAGATCGCGTCTTTGCGTAATAAACCTGCAGAAGTTATCCGGGATCCTGGCGATGCAAGGAAAATTAAATCCCTTAAGGGGTTAGTTGTAGAGCTGCGTGCTGAGGTAGAGAGGCTTGCAGGGTTATTGCCGGTTAAAGTTATAATCCAAGAACCAGATTATATAATAGAAGAAACTAAAATTGAAGTCCAGGAACCTGTCATTAATCTGATCGGCAAGACAGTCCTTATCGTTGGTTGGCCAAGGGAAGCCGTAGATGCTGAATGTCGGATACTATGGCATGACGGTGACAGTGTTGATGTGCAGCTGAAGACCCTGACCACGGAGGCAGATATATTTGTTGTGCTAACTCGTTTCATTAGTCATCAGGCCATGTGGTGGTTGAAGGCGGAAGCGGTAGAGCAGGACAAGAAGATCCTTTTCGTCAGGGAAACCAACGCCGATCGTATTTTGGACATTGCGAGATCATATCTAGCCAGGTGAAAGCCTGGTTTTTGTTTCTAAAAATATATCTTTGTATGATGTTGGCAACAATATTAAAATAGTGTATGATAAATACATCAAATAGATAACGAGAGGGGATAATAAAATGCTAGAAATTAGAAATGGCAAGGTTTGTGAAGTAAGCGAGGTAACCGGGAGAATGCTATACAGCAAGGGGCGCATCCTGAGCCAGGGAGCGCAGCACATCCTAACGAATAACGCATACAAGATAAGCAAGCACTCTGCAAACTACAGGCTTTTCGAGGTGCAGGACGGATGCATCGTGAAGCTTGATCTGAGACTTAAGGATAACCGCAAAATCAAATCTCAGCTGCTAGGAGGTAGATAATATGAAATTCAGCAAGCCCGTACAGCAGGTCACTGAAGCAGGAATAGTTTATCTTATCCGCACCACTGAGCAGGTTGAGTCAGACCTGCTCGGACTAAAGGAGGCTTACGGAAATATAGCAGACGCTGATTTTTTAGTATATTGGAGAAAGATGCTGTCAGCAAAGATTCCAGTTTGCCCTTTGTGCGGTCAGTCTGGCGGGCCAATTCGCCGGACTCGTGACGGTTCGGTAATGGGATGCGACAGGTGCCTTGAAATCCAGGGACAAAATATAGACCTGGTGGGGGTGAAAGAAGCAGCCGCCATCCTCGGCTGGGACGTTCGCCGGGTAACAACATACCGTAGTCGCGGAAGTTTCCCTGTGCCGGTCGCAGAGTTGGCCATGGGTCCTTTGTGGACAAAAAGCCAGATCGAGGCGTACAAAAATGGATAGAATATGCCCGTTCTGTAACACTCTCCCAGTATCAAAGCACAGGGGCGTCATAGGCGTCACCTGTGCAAGCCCCGAATGTCTAGCTGAGTACATACGACAAAAACACGCGTGTATGTACGAGGTAGTAACTGCAGAAGGTCTGTGCAGGTTGTGCAAAAAAGTCCCTGTTACCGAAGGGGGTATTTGTATTCCCTGTAAAAACAAAAACAAAGAAAGGTACGAAAAACACAAGGAACGCCTTAAAAAAGGCGGAAAAATGCAAATATCCATAGATATGCCAGTAGCTTTAATGTACGGCTTTGACAATAAAGCCTACAGTAATGATAAAACTAGGCAGGAAGCCATGGAGGAAGCATTTTTGGATTATATTTTAAAAAAATAATTTAAACTTTCTTTGATTTATGTATTGCATTATTCAGTAGATTCCTGTATAATAAGATTCAAGGAAAGCAAATAAAAAACCAGCCGGGAGGGCGAACAAATGAAAAACATCAATCGCAAAGCCATTATGCAGAGAGCACACGAAATAGCCAAGAAGTGCACAGGCGATTATTATGCAAGGTTGAGTTTGGGCCTCTCCCAGGCTTGGATGGAGGCTAAAAAAGTGGTAAAGGTGATTGTAAACACATACAGAGAGTTAATTGGCAAATATACTATTGCCCTGCACGCAAACGGCCAGTTGATAGTGCCGAACAATAGCAAGTTATCAGACAAGGAAAGAAACATGCTTGTAGCCGCAAAACCCCGCTTAATTGCGGAGCTGAAACTCATCAATAGGGAAAAGGAAGAGGAAGCAAGAAGAAGAATTAACCCTAACTACGACGCAAACAGAAAAGCTAAGTTTGACGAAGCTAAGGCAACAGGCGAACCCGTGTTGCTACGTCGCTGGAGTACAGGATGCTGCGACAGCAGGGAAGAATGCAGTATGGATATCCACTATGAGTGGGCAATGCCGGACGGAACCACCAAGCACGACTGGAACCACACCTGGTAGAAAGCAAAAGTTAGGTCGGGCGGGTTGCCTGACCTAATAAAATAAAAGGCGGTAAAAACCATGACAGCAATAGAAAAACTCGAAGAAATCGCAACTGAAATAGCTGAGCAACACGCGAACGGAATATGCAACCACCACGGATCGTGCGAACTGGTTTATTCGTTCATTCAGTACCTGCAGGCCAAACCGGAAGATATCCAGGACGTTGAGGACTGGATTGACGGAGATTATGAAGAGCTGTATGACAGAATTTTCTCAGGCAATTTCAATATTGCAGATGCACCAGAAGAACACGTTTCTGACGTGGAACTCTGGAAGAAAATTGTTGCCGAGACAAATGCCTAGAAAGCCACCACCCGTCAACCGAAAGTACAATACGCAGGAGGACGTTGTCCGGGCTCTCAAGAAGTCTGTTGAGTCACTAGATCATGTACCGTCCCTGAACGAGTACAACAGACTCAACCTGAAACCTCGCATCACAACCATTAGGCGTTTTGGCCTCTCTTGGAGGGAAGCCATACGTCAAGCAGGATACGAAGTGCTGGAAGTCAATTTCCTCTCAAAAGATGAGATTTTGGAAGAGTTGACTAGGTATTCAAAACTTCGCGAAGGAGTTTTAAACTACTCCGTGTACGAAGCAGAGTACAGGGAAAAGGGACTTCCGAGCCCAACCGCAATACTGAACTGTTTCGGCTCATGGCTAGTTGCGGCAAAGGAAGTTGGCGCCGAAACAGTTAATCAAAGGTGGTATTGCACAGAGAGTGAGCTCCTTGAGCACCTACAGCAGTATCACAAGGAGTTCGATGAAACGCCAAATATGAGAGCATGGAAGGAATACGCCAAGCAGCGCGGACTTCCTGACAAAGGAGTATATCAAAGAGTTTTCGGTAGCTGGAATGCTGCAGTTGAAAAGGCAGGGCTGAAACCGAATACCCTCGCACAAAAGAAGTGGACGCGCGCGGGCGTGATGCGGTCGCTTCAAGAAAACTTCTTGGAAATACCAGACCGGGATGAGTACCTGAAGCTGAAGAAAGGGAAGAAACATCTGCCTTCGACAACAATTATTGCACATCTTTTCGGGTCTTTCTATGAGGGATTCAAATCTGCAGGCTTTGTCGGTGAGAAGAAAAAAACCGGGAGACCGAAGAAGGGGGGAAAATAGATGCCCAGAGGTGGCAAGCGCGAAGGAGCCGGGCGACCGGAAGCAGCAGACAAATTGATCACCAAGACCTACAGACTTCTCCAGTCGGACATAGACATATTGGAGAAGTTGGCAGGAAATCAGGGAATAACCGCGTCAGAGGTGATGCGGAATTTAATAAGAAAAGAGGAAGTGCCTAATGAAACAGAGACTAGAACCGCAAGACCTGGAGGGACTGACTGAAGAGCAGAGAAGTAGAGGTAGGGAGTTGTGGGGGGGTGCGTACAGGCGACTTTTATGTAAAGCATTTTACATTTACCGACACTTACGGTGAAACTCTTGTTGTCACCGAGCAAAATATTAACTATCTCAATCTAAATTCTGCCGTTCCCCTCTTAAGTATCGGGCAGATGATTGAGATATTACAGAAATCCGGCAAGGTTGAGCATGACCCGCACGAGTCAAACTACTTTAGCGTGCTGGGGGAAGATTATTTTCTCAGCATACTTGATGGAAAACTTTGTGACGCTCTTTGGTTGGCAGTCAAAAAAATATTATAGCACTCCTTCGGGGGTGTTTATTTTTTCGCTATACGATACTTCCTAAACTTACCAAGCAGTTATTTTACTAAAAACACGCATATTCATAAACGTTACTGAATAGCTTTTGAGTAACGCATTAACGAAGTTAAGAGTAACGCATTAACGAAGTTAAGAGTAACGCAAAAAGCAGTAGGGCAATTGTGGCCTTACTGCAAATAAGGTATAATATACCTAACAGATCCTCCCGCGCCTCTTAGCAATGCGTACCAGGGGAGGACATTTTATATACATAGGAAGGTGATTGGTTTGGCAGATTCAAAACTATTTCACGTCCAATTGACGGTATTCTGCTCCACCTGTAGTAAATGGGAATACTTAGAAAATAAGAAAACTTTAGAAGCTATTAAAGAGTGTAAATCTAAAGGATGGAAACTAAAAAATCGTCAGGATTGGATATGTCCTGACTGTAAACATAAATAAACGGGCTGGATATGATCCTAGCCCGTTTATTTCTTTTCTTGAGCGGCTTTCTTGGTTTTATCGGCTATATCCTTGGCGGCGCGGTTAATGTCGTAGCTGTCCCTATCATAATTTCTATCCTTATTAGTTTTATCCAACAACTTAAGCATAAAAACACCTCCAGGCAGTATTATTACCGCTTGGCTGATACATATACTTACCAAGGGGTGGTATTTATGTTTGAGTACGTCAAGCTGCCGGTTGATATGGCCGAGACTTTGACAGCTATTTTTACGAAAGCTAAAAAAGTAAATCCGGAAATAACAGAAGAAGAATTCATAGAACGTGCCTTGAAAGAATGGTTGAAGCCATACAAACGGGCCGAATGCAAGCCGGTACCAAGAAATAGCGTTGCATTGCGTAACCGGCTTAAAAACGCAATACAGTTTTGTGGTAAATCACAAACGCAATTAGCCAAAGAAGTAGGGGTAAGTAGAACATATTTAGGCCACGTTATAAGCGGCAAGTGTGAGCCATCAGTGGCACTGGCTTTACTAATCACCGAGGCTATTGGGTACCCGCTTGAAAAACTACATGAAGTGTTTTACTTAGAGCCTGTGGAATAATTTACATTCTGCAGGCTCTATTTTTTTGTCATAATGGACAACCAGTAGCTGATACATATATAGCACAGGTTTAGATACATTTATTTAGCGGGAGGTGAGCGAGATAGGCAAAAAGCAAGAAAACGTCCTGGAGGAGGCCTTTCAGGATATCGGAAATAGTTTAAAAACCATGTTCCGTCACAGAGACGGATTAAAGATTAACGGTAAGCGGTATGACAGTATAAAAATCCCTTTTCTCAACAAAACAATTTACCTGGATAATCATATTCCTGGAGCCATCCTTGACACCATCGACAATCTTAATTTGACAGCAAAGGACGGCAGGAAGCCCGCATTAACCAGTAAAAAACGTACTGAAAACGGTTGGCACCTAACCTTTAGTTTGCCGCCTGGAATCAGCTTTAACCGGGTTAAGCGGTACCGCGAATATTTTGCTGATGCGGTTAATGGGTGGATTGATATTACTTGGAATGGAGCGTTGCAAATGAGTATTCACACAGGCCGATTACCTCAAAAGCTAGCTTATTGCTGGGATCCCGGTGATTATACAAGGCTTTCACTGCCTATACCGGTTGGAGTGAGTCATGGCGGGCCGGTGGTATTTGACCTAACCGAAAGCCCACATTTGCTTGTTGCTGGTGTGCCCGGCTTTGGGAAGTCGAATTTTTTGCACGTGTTAATCCATAGCCTACTGCCGGTTGCACAGGTGGCCATCGTTGACCTAAAGAGGTTGGAGTTTGCATATCTGCAGGGCCATGCTGCACTTGCCAAAACAGAAGCCGATGCCCTAGCGCTGATGCAGGCGCTTAACAGAGAGATGGAAAAGCGGATCGGCATCCTAGAGGCGGCAGGAGTAGTAAAAATTCAGGACTATAAAGGCAATGACATGCCTTACATCGTCACTGTAATTGATGAATTGGCAGAAATACGAGATGAAAATATAATGGCACTGATAGACCGTATAACCAGGTTAGCGCGGGCCGTAGGCATATCAGTGGTGGCTGCAACACAGAGGCCCAGCACTAAGGTTTTGCCTGGTGATACGCGGGCCATGTTTCAGGCAAGGATCTGTTTTCAGGTAGCGGATGAGCTAAACAGCAGGATGGTCCTGGGTGAAAGTTGCCCATTAGCTGCACAACTGCCCGGCATAAAAGGGCGTGCCATCTGGAAATTTGGCATAGAGGAAAAGGAAGTGCAGACTATGTTTCTGCCGCTCAAGCAGGCCAAGAAAATGCTGAATAAAAACCCAGTCAGGACGTGGGGCTATGAATATGAGACAAAAAGGCTGCCTCCGAGATAAAGCCGTCCTGGAGGCTATAGAAACAAGGAAAGCGCTTAACACTGACCAGATAGCCGCACTTCTATTCAAAGATGTTACGCACAGCAGGAGAAAAGCACAGGAGCGACTTCTTAAACTATTCAAAGGCGGGAGGGTGAAGAGATGCAGAACGGCACTGACAGAGCCCTATTGTTATTTCACGGGAAAAAAGAACGGCAGATTAGAACATCTTTTAGCTTTAAATTGGGTTTACGTATGGTTTACGGTTGGCTTAAAAGCATGGGAGCTGGTGCACTGCTTTAGTTATGAGGCTAACTATAAAATACTGCAGGCAGATGCGTTTGCCGGGATCCGCAATACAGTCACCGGCAAGTTTAAGTTTTATTTTGTGGAGCTTGACCGGAGTAGTAACGACTTTGACAAGGTACTGAAATACAATCAGCTGTACCATGACGGCGGGCATGGCGGCCAGTGGTGGGTTAAGTTGTCTGAGCGCTTTCCTGTTGTACTGGTGGTTACTACTACAGCCAAACGGGCCGCACATATACAGCAGCGGGTAAAAAACGAGAATGCTGCGGGTTTAGAATTTAAGGTTATATTGCTGGATAAAATCAAGGAGGGGTTACTTTGATAGTTACAGGTTTTTACGTTAGACCGCAAACTATGGGCATCAAGAAGGCCCGCAAACTGCAGTTATTTTGCGCTGGTGCTTATATGGCTATGACTGCAGCACCGGCATATGCAGACAGCGGAGCCATAGCCAAAGCGGCGGCCGCTACATTCGGAGCCAGCGGACCGGGGCTGGTTATTGTGCAGCTACTATTAATAGCTTGTGTCGGGTGGCTGTCTGGTTATATCGCTCAGGCGGTAGGTCAGAGCCAGATCGCCAGTATGATTAAAATAACTACTGTATTTTCCTGTATCTCGCTGGTTGCAGGTACAGCGTTCAAGGCCATAAACACCGTGGCAAAATTCTTAGGCTAGGGAGGGATAGATTGTGAAAAGAAAGGAATACAAAGAAAGTTTACGGCTTATCGGTGAACAGTTAAATAGTTTAGATGACTATGAAATGGATGTTGAGGATAAATACGATAGAGTGGTTGACGCGTGTTTTGCTCTACTTGCCATGTGTGAAGTTTTTATCGGGCTTATGCCGGATAAGGGAGGGGTAGATTGTGTTAGTACAGTTACCAGCAGCGACTAAAATTGTTGGATTGCTACTTTGTGGTATTTTGATGATGGGGAACGCGGTTAGTGGGGTTATTGGCATGGTCACCGGTGGACCAGTTATAAAAGACATTGGCGACTATTACGAGATTACAGAACGTGTCGGCAATGAATTGGTGTCCGTTATTATTCCCCAGCACCCTACCATATGGGATGACGGGGTGGATGAAGTAATCATCAGAGATGAGGCAGGTAAAAAGATAAAAGAGTGGAGATATGACCAGGCTAAATATAAAGCGTTTTATGAAGGACTGTCAGAGAAAGAAAAGGCTATTATAGATAAATACAATAACCTGACAGATAGTAAGGAGTCATACCGAAAACTCTTAGAAGACTGCAGGTATCATGCCTCAGAGGTGGAAATTGAAAAGTATGAAAACGGTTACGTTAAAGGGTATTTTAACGAATATAAATTCTCAGGTAGGGTTTTTGATGCACCGAGCAAAATGGGTATTGATAATAGCAGGATATCAAAATTAACCATAACCAGGGACGGAGTGACTGAAGTTAACTATGATAGGGGTTGGGATGTGCGGCCGCAGCGCAATAACCTAACTGTATACAACGAGATAAAAGAAAAGTTGGAGCACTTGAAATAACCCGAAAGGGTTTATTTTTTTTGTGTTGACGTTATCAAAGTAAACGTATATACTGAATCAAAAGGAGGTTGATAATATGTGGGGAGGTAAAAGGAATAACGCGGGTCGTAAACAACCAGATGAAAGCGGAATAAGAAAAAACCACAGCATAAAATTTTCAGATCAAGAGTGGGAAAAGATTGCTAAAAAAGCTGAAGAGAATGGAATAACTACAAGCGAATATATCAGAAGAAAAACCCTTGAATGATAGACTATTCGGGGTTTTTCTTATTTTAAAAATAATAGTTAAAAAGGTATTGACGTTATCAAGATACTATGGTAATATTAGAACAAGAAAACATACATACGAAATCAAAATAAGGAGGACAAGAATATGAACACACAGTTAACAGAAATTAAAAATAGGTTACCCAAAATGGTTATTATGATGGCAGGGCAGGCAGTAGAAAGCGGTATTAGGGCATACCGCAAAGCTGAGGAAGAGGCCAGTAAACAAGTAAACCTCCGCGACAGTGGAAAGCCCTACAACTTTACATTAAGACACGCTTATTATGACTCAGTAGGAGTTGCCGCAAGTGTGCTCTGGAGAATTTTCTGGTCATGTGAAGCTGACTGTCAGAGTGCTATTGAGAAGGTTGCTGAAAGCACCGGAAGTTACTACGGATACCCGGAAAAACGCTTTGATGAATTCGTAGTGGCACTGGGCGAGAGATTGGGCGGTAATATAAGAGTAAGAGAAACGTATTAATTAAAATCAGACTTGGCCGTGCGCGTTGCTCGGTCAAGTGAAAACTCAACGACCCTGCACTAGAAGTGCAGGGGTTCGAAAAGCGACTGGAAGTCGCAATTAAGACTAAAGTCATCTGGAAGTCCTCTTGCTAAAGCAGACTTAAGCTTGCAACTGAAACTTGCAGACCATACTAAACCGCAACTCTGTATGTTATCGGTAGATTTTTAAAGCTTGGCTCTATACGTAGCCTAGTGGCATTTCTACGAGTAGTGGGAGGTTTCTCACAATTTCAGAGCGAGCATCTATAAGTAGCCTAGTGGCATTTCTACCGCAAAACCAACTACAACACATGGACTCACCATGTAGTGATTTTTCCGATGCTTCATGGACTATACCACCAACCATTTATGCTAAAGCTGTCCCGACTGGAAGTCGGGGGTTTTTACCTAACGCATTGAAAATAAAAATTATGGAGGCCAAAACACATGAAAACTAGATTAGACGAAGTAATCGCCCAGGTGCAGGAAAAAATTAAAGCTGAAAACTTACGCATTGCCTACTGCCAGCGTAAAGTTGAAGAAACTATGAAAAGCGGGTTAGACGGCGTTACGGTAGCGGATACAATTAGAGTTTATAATCAGCTAATGCGGGAAATAGAAAATGGAATAGATGCTCTTGATACGCAACTATCAGACCTAAAATACATAAGGGGTGATGTTTAAGTGGCAATCTGAACGGCTAAAGATGTTCACGGACATACTGGAAGAGCACGGCATAGAAATCACAGACACAGACAGTTGGTTCCTGGAGTGGATAGCTAGACAGGATATGGACACGGCAGAGGCCTTGGTTAGTTTACTGAAAAAATGCATCAAGACATGATTATTTATTATGCTACGGGTACCGGAATCCATACGCCAACCAGTACGTTAATCCATACGCCGGACCATACGCGCGAACGCTTGTATTAAGCCTGTCAGGTTAGAAAATACGGGTGGTCGCGCCGGGGTTAAAAGGGTTTGGGAAATGTGCCAGCGCCGGTGGGACTAGCTGTGACTGAAAGATAAGATTACTTAAAACCCCATATTTTTGAGATGGGGTTTTGTTTTTCCTCGTTTCTAATCCGGCCAAAGATAGTCTACGCTTTTATCTAATGCCTTTGCTATTCTTTTTGCGGTAGAGAGGTATATATTCTTTTGATCGTTCATGATTTTACTAATATCACATTGAGGTATTCCTGTCCTTTTTGAAAGTTCAGCCTGTGAAATTCTCTTAAGTAACATAACCTCTCTCATTCTATTCATTAATATCACCGAAATAAAATTTCTATTATTTGTGGCACATTTCCTTTTAAATAATGTGGGCGCGAAAATTATATGCGAACACGTATAATTATTTGTCGAAAGGTATATGTGTTCACATATAAAAAACTATAAAATAGTCAATATGTCGCAAGAGATGTAGTTTTTAAGGAGTTATTATTACAATTTTCGACAAGCCTTTAGGTGTATACTGAAAGGGAGCGCAATTATTGGGAATAGGAGGAAATATAAAAAAATTTCGTAGGGGTAAGAGATGGACACAGGCTAATTTAGCCGAAGCTACAGGACTAAGCCGTGGATATATAGCCGCTATTGAGCAAGAAAATCGTCACCCAAGAACAAAAACATTGGCGATTATTGCCGCAAAACTAGGGGTATGGATAGATGATCTCAGAAAAGGGGAGGAAGATTAATGACAGAAGTAGAAGAACGTATATTTGTAACTGCATATGATGATGTTAGAAGAATTTCGGAATACACAAACCACACGGGTAGAATAATTGAGCTTGGACTGGAAATAATGAGACACTTAGGTCCTCGCTACTCATTACTTTTAAAATATGATATACTTGTTGGCTTATGTCAAGGTCTATATATGGAGAACGTCTATAGACTTGGGTTTGAAGATGGGGTAAAATGTACTGGGCAGGGGGTTAGCCCGCCCAACAAAATGCATAACAGAAAATTTTGATTCATAATAACATTGCAAATATACATCTAAACAATACGCCAAAAGCAACAGCACCACTGGGTTTATTGTTGGTGCTGAAATAGCACCGTTACTGAGTTTGCAAAATGCTGCTTAAAACGTAATAAATCACTATCGAGGGGTAGTTACCTAGATTTATTATATTCCTCTGTATCCCTTTAGTATCAAGGATTACATGGTTTTATGTTGGGCTTGAAAACTTACAAATGCCCAACAAATGCCCAACAGAATACTTAAAAAAATAGGCCGCCTAATTGGTGGTCTTTTTGTTTTTCTTTTTAGGGGGACCGTCAAACATATTTCTAATGTTGTCATCAATCTCAATCTGTCTATCTAGTCCCAGGTGCTGGTACACAGTTTTGAGGATGTTTATATCATGGCCGAGTCTTTGGGCGGCGTATTGGTCCGGCACTCCTCTGCTGTATAGCCAGCTGGCATGATAGTGCCGGAGATCATGGAAACGTATGTCGGGCAGTTTTTTACGATCAATTAGTTCCCCGAAATATCCCGAATAATAGTCAGGCCTTAAATTAAAAATTCGCTGAGTTATAGCGGTTTGATTTTTCCTGAGCGTATCCAAAATACCAAGCAAGTAGGCGGGAATAACAACATCACGTATACCGTTATCCGACTTAGGCGCCTTGTCCTCGTATTCCTTTTTATCGTTTATGCTGTAACTCTCATCTACCCTGAGCTTGCCCCTATCCCAGTCAATGTCATTCCACTTAAGCGCAAATATTTCACCCCGGCGAAGTCCGCACCAAGCAGCCAGCAGTACAATAGGTTCGTCTCTGGTATCCTTTACGGCATCGTGAATTATTTGCATCTCTGTATCTGTTGGTACTTTAGGGACGTGTTTATTTGCCTTAGGTAGTTTTATATCCTTGGCAGGGCTTTTGCCTTTTAAAGCATCCTCTAGGATACATTTTAGGTTAGACATTATCCGCCTAACGGTGGAATTAGCCTTATCCTTTTGTAGCTCGTTCATAAACTGCCTAATGTGGATTTCGGTTATTTGATTAAGTTTAAGTTGGCCGAAATACGGGATATAGTGCGCTGTATAGTAAAACTTATACAGCACGAAGGTACCGGGAGAAAACCTATTTTTATTAAGCTCTAGCCATTTTTCGCACCAGGCTACCACCCGAATGTTTTCTACGTGCACAAAGGTTCCTTCCTCGATCTCCTGTTCAATCACTCTGGCAGCCGCCTTGCATTCTTTTAGGGTGGGCTTGGTCACGTACTTAAAAAGCTGCTTACCGTTCGCATCCCTGCCTATAAATATTGTAGCCTGGTATGTTCCGTTTGGACGTTTTTTAATACTAGCCATTACCTCACCTCCGACTTAAAGCAAATGGCTTTACCGATAATATGAACCGTTTTAGCGTCTTTTTTAGTAATTATAATGTCTTGGTAGGATGGGTTTTCAGCTCGTAGGATTATGGATCCGTTAAGCTTGTACACCCGTTTTAAGGTTGCATCCTGCTTGTCTATTAGTACAGCGGCAATCTCACCATTTTCAATGTCGGGCTGCTTACGAATATAAACAAGGTCACCGTCTAGGATCCTGGCGTTAATCATGCTGTCACCTTTAACCCTTAAGCAGAAATCAACATTTTTATACTCAGAAACATACTCGTAATCTTCTATGTATTCCTGAGCTAATATAGGTTGTCCAGCGGCAATTGTGCCTACGACTGGAATGCGCTTATACTCTACCTTACTTCCTTCCAGATATCTTTCTATACCCTCTGCGCCCATCAGCCATGCAGGGTTAACATTAAAATACTTAGCCAATACTTCTACCGTACTTCTTTTAGGCTCCATCTTAGCGTTAACGTACCTGGAAATAGTTGCGGGGGCTAAAAATACGGCTTCGGCAAGTGTGTAAGTATTTAAATTAAATTCCTCCATTAAATAACCAAGTCTTTCGCCAAATTTCTCTATACTAAAAAATTTCTCTGACATAAAAATACCTCCCTTAGATTGTTATTATATATCTAAACGTTTACCTGTGCAACATTTTTTATTAGTTTTTTATTAATATTGTTTCGCTATGTATTGACATTTTATTTAATTAGCTTTAAAATGAACATTAGTTATTACCTCACGCAACATTGAAAGGTGGTGAGAACTTGAACAAAAAAACAGTTCCCCTAATGGCTCTTAAGGGTAAGATTAGAGAAGAAGGAACCTCTATTCGTAAGCTCGCGCCAGTTGTAGGTATCGCTCCAGCCACTCTCTGCCTTAAAATCAACAGTCATTATGATTTTACCTGTGGCGAAATATCTAAGATTTGCGAAAGACTTGACATTAAAGCCAATGACATTCCTAAATATTTTTTTCCGTCGATGTTGCGTAGCGAAACATCGAGTTAATTAATTGTTCGACCAGTCATAAATTTACCACAACTCAGATTTTAATTCTGTAACCGTCGTCACAAAAACGGTGTGAATTTGACCACATTTTCGAAGGGAGGTGAGAAACGAGATGGCTAACATGAGAGCAACAGCCAAGAACGAAAAAACAGCAAGAGACATTATTAACGTCCTTGCTGAGAATGGATGTACTGTAGGTGAATCTAATGTGATTTTAAATTTTGTTAAGGCTACAATTGAAAACCGTACCACTGTAACAAAATTAGAATCAAAGCTTTTTGAAACCGAAAAGGATTAATTTTTATTGAGGTACTCAAGCACTTTAATTAAAACGTCGTGGGTCAATCCGCTAATGTCGGTAAGTTTTATAGCAATAAGGCAATTATAAAGAACGTTGTCGTCAGTGACTACTATAAATGTTCTAAAAACGCAGTCATCACGACATTTATCCTTTAGGAATGGACAGAATTGTTTTTCGATAATCGGTATCAAATGTTTCACCTCCCTTCCTGTAGATTGGTAATCTGAACATTTACCGTATTCGACACAAAGGGAGGAAATTCCTTGAAAGGTGGTGTTAAAAATTAACGACTTGGTTCTAGTCAAGCAAGAAAACTTTGGAGCAGTGCAGTGTGATTTCTGGCGTGACCAACAGAATGACATTCTTATGACCAGGGATCAGATTGGCAGTGCTTTGGAATATGCAGATCCTCAGAAGGCCATAGCAACCATACACGAAAGAAATAAAGACAGACTGGATAAATTCTCAGTGTTCCTCAAACTGAGGGGTACTGACGGCAAACTTTACGACACATACGTTTATACTGCCAGGGGTGTTTATGAAATCTGTCGTTTCTCCAGACAGCCAAAAGCTGACGCATTTATGGACTGGGCATGGGATGTTATAGAGTCCATACGCAAAACCGGCAGTTACACCAAGCCAACCAAATTCCCCTGGGCCGACGATATGAACAAAGCCCTGAGACAAAACGCCAAACTGACCAAGAATCTTTCTAAGACAGCAAGTATCCGCTTAAATGCCAGCACGCTTCGGCAGGTGCAGGAAAATACCGGCCACAACTACAGCGAGTTAATTTCCATACTCGAAGCCGATGCCGAAGCCCAGGAACAAAAACTCGCACAAGCAACCATCAGAGCAGAACAAAAACGCATCCAGGCCGAAGCCAAGGCCGAGAGCAAAGAGGCCAAGGCACTAGCCAGCACTCCGATGGGACAAGCTCAACAGGCCTTGGAGTGGATACGCCAGGAATACGCCAAGCAGGGGGACAAGCTAGCACACATACACGAGGACTGGTTGTTAGTCCGTTCAGACTTATGGAAAATGTGGGCAGGAAAACGCAAACTAAACCTGACCATGATATGCAGAGAACTGCACAGTCAGGGAATCGTTGAAAAACATTCCGAGAGTGGTCGCGAACGTTACGGAATTGGTAAGCGGATTGACGGCAAGGCTTACACTTTTATCTGGCTTAAGAGGGACAAGCTAGACTGGCCGAAACGTCTGGAGGTGGTCTAGTGGCTAAATCAGGCATCGTAATCACAGAGCGCACCTACAGCACAGACCCGGCAGACCATGACCGCGCCATTAAGGCGTTGGCTGCCTATATCAAAAAACGTATTGCAAGGACGCAGAAGGAGGCTGGAAACACTGCAGATAGTAAGATTTCAAGCGGAAAACTTCAAGCGAATTAAAGCCATTGAGATCATCCCGGATGGCAACACGGTTATCATTAGCGGAGCAAATGAACAGGGTAAAACATCTGTGCTGGACGCCATTTGGGTGGCTTTAGGCGGGGCAGATGCCATAAAAGGTACTAATACAATTATGCCGATACGTCAGGGTGAGAAACGGGCCAGTGTAACGCTTGACCTGGGCGACATAATAGTTACCCGGGCATGGACAAGCAATGACGGTAAACCCACACTGAAAGTTGAAAACGATCAGGGGGCCAAGTTTTCAAGTCCACAAAAAATGCTTGATAAATTAGTCGGTAGGTTGTCATTTGACCCTCTGGCATTTGCTCAGCAGGAGGACAAGGATCAGCTTGGTACGCTTATAGGACTAATAGAACTGCCTGTTGACCCTAAAGAACTTGAAAGGCAGAAGAAGCAAATATTTGATCTTAGGACATTGGTTAACCGCGAGACAAAGCAGCTTGAAGGACAGTTGGCAGGCATGACTGAGCCTGATACAGACACACCGGAAAAGGAAGTTTCTGCAGTCGATATTATGACCCAGATGCAGGAAGCTAGCGAGACTCTAACGGCTAACAATTTGAAGCGGCAGGAATTACAAAGCCTTGGGTTTAGAATAAATCAGCTTGAGGGTGATATTAAATCTATTGATGGTCAGATAGATGAATTACTCAAGAGAATTGATTCATTAAAAGAAGGCCGATCTAAAGCACAAGAATTACTGGATGATGTAATCTCGAAGGGTATAACGCTACAGTCCGAAGTCAAGGAATTAAAAGACCCCGACACCTTAGATTTACAGCAGCAAATGACGGACGTTGAAAAAATCAATAAGTCAGTTAGGGATGCCAAGTCATACCGCGAGGTAGAGCAGAAGCTTAAAACCTCGAAGGGTGAAAGCGAAAAACTGACCAAGCAGATTGAGGACATTGATAATCAGAAAGAAAACATGCTCAAAGAGGCTAAGTTACCAATTGATGGGTTGGGATTTAATGAGCAGGGAGTAACCTTCAACGGAATTCCATTTAAGCAGTGTTCGTCAGCCGAGAGGCTAAAAGTTTCAATGGCTATGGCAATGGCTTTAAATCCTGACCTAAGGGTAATCAGGGCAACTGATGGTAGTCTTTTAGATAGTGCCAGTATGGCGATAGTTAAGCAGATGGCGAAGGACAATGATTTTCAGGTATGGCTTGAGGTTGTCGATGAAAGCGGAAGTATGGGCGTTTACATCGAGGACGGGGGAATAGCTGAGAAATTGACTGTACCAGCAGTGCAGGTAGGGATGATACCAGAACCACCAAAAGTAAAGTCAATAGACGACATACTTTCAGGATTAGGGGAAGAACCTTTATTTTAGGGGGTGGACAGAATAAATAATCTAGCCAATGAGTTAGCCATTATGAACGAAACGCTGGGAATCATTAAAAAAACCACAGGCTGTTTCGGGGCCATGCAGGGGATTAAATTCAATCCAGACGGTAACCGCGAGGGCCAGATCCTACAGTTCCAGCTTGGCGAGGATGCTTTTCAGAACCTGGTTTCTGAGTTAGACCTGATAGATAGCGTTTTTTATCAAGATATTTACGGCGTTGTAGACTATGCCGGGTGTCAGTTCTTTTATCTGACCAAGTAGCCCGGCACTGCATTTTAAGGTTTTGTCCGACGAGTTTCCTGCCAGAAACCCGCCGAACCGGAGTTAACTGGATAACTGTAATATATCACACATTTTTAAGAAAGTCTGTGCGCGTGATCACAAAAACGGTGTGAATTTCACCACATTTTTGAGGGAGGTAGCCATAATGGAAGGACAGGAAGAGGAAGTCTTAGTTGCGCGTTGCTGCCTGCACTGCATCAAGTATGGTTGGTGCGATATGCCGTGTCACCGCATAGGCAGTATAGATAAGATATTCGTCAGGTATTGCCGTCATGGTGAGTGTTTGGACGATCCTTGCAGTAAATTCAAACCAGAATCACAAACCAGCTAGGAGGGAATCAGTTGAAATATACAACTATACATCTAGGAAGCGGTTACTGCTGTCTTAGATGCGTCAACCATGGAGCAAGTGAGGATAATTGTGGGGTTGCTGCTTGTGGATCAGATAACTGTGAGCACTATAAGGGTAACTGCAGGGATTGTAGCAGCGAACCATGCCCTGACTTCGCGCCAGAATCACAAACTGACTAATGAGACACACAACATTCCCCAACCACAAACCCAGGAAATGCCCTGACTGTGGGCTGATTTTTAAGCCGTTGTCGGGCAACCAGGTTAGGTGTGGGCATTGTGCGGCGGAGATTAGACGGATTAGATACCAGGAGAGGAAGGCGAGAGAGTGCCAGAAATAGACATTAAGGCTCACGCGCTGGGTGACTGTTAATGACACCAGCAGAGCGCGAGACGTTACTAAAAGGCATGTATGAGTTGCATATCCTTGTGGCCTCAGATGACAAACAGGCAGCCATATTCGCCATAGCCGAAAGCCACAGAAACATCAAGGACATGCAGCAATGTGACCAGTGCAAGGATTTTTTCCAGCACTCTGATATGGATGGGCGGTTTTGTCAGAGGTGTGTAGCAGTACAGGAGAGTATCTCAGGTTTTGGGCAGGATGATATTAGGTTTTAGGAGGGATTTTATGACACAGGTAAACATCGAGACAGTACAGCTAGGCGACATCGTTAACGGCAAGGAAGTAGTTACCATACACGATACAGGCGAGCAGGTTACTTTACATCTGGATGGCGGTTACAGTATCCGCGCTTTACATGGCAGTACGGTAACCGTACTTAAGGAGGTTTGAACGTGGCCTTAGTAATACTGAGATTTTCGGGTAAGGTTAAGGAATTCAGGGAGTGGTTAAGGACAGTGGTCGAGGTAGAGGGCCACTTTAAAAATACCCTGGAACACTGGAAAAATACACACTAGGAGGTAGATTTATGAATCAATTGGTTTTTGATTATAGTCGTTGGGGTGGTAAAACTACACTTTTAAAAGGCCACAAAGCACCGAAAGGTCTTAAATTCAGCGACAATGGCGACGATTTAGGAACCGGTGAAACACCGCCACAGAACGTATATTTACCGTGCAAATACGCAGACCCGCGTAAGAAACGTAAGCGCAAACTGACACAGGAATCCAAGCGAAAGAACAGGAGGTAACGAATACATGGGATTTAATTTATACCAATTAACCGCAGGTTTTAATGAAATTTTTGACCTTTTGGAATATGAGGAAGCCATTGACTTGGCAGTGCTGGAAGATACCCTACAGTCAATCGAGGCCGCGATTGAAGTTAAGTTCGGCAATGTGGCTAAGATTATCAAAACTTTGGAGGCAGAAGCTAAGGCATATGAAGCCGAGGCAAAACGCTTATCTTCCAAGAAATCTGCGGCAGAGACCCGCATAACGTGGCTGAAAAACTACTTACTGCAGTCACTGGAACAGACCAAGAAAGACAAAATAGCTACCGACATTGGCACCGTCAGGAGGCAGAAAAATCCTGGTAGCGTGAACGTTTTGGACGCTGATAAAATCCCGGCAGAGTTTTATTTTACGCCGGTACCGGTTAAGCAACTGCTTAAACAGGAGTTATTGGACAAGCTCAAAGCAGGCGAAAAAATCGCTGGTGCTGAGTTAAAGCAGGGGTATCACATCAGGATCCAGTAGGAGTTGATAGGATGTCACAACTAAAATCCATAGCCGCCAAACTCGTTTTAATAGCTAAGGATTGCCCGTATGCACAAAAGGACGCGCAAAACGAAAAACAAAAATACAAATACGTTTCAGCGGCCCACATCCTTGGCAAGGTCAACGAATCGCTGGCAGTGCACAACGTCTGCAGTGTGCCGGAATTTGCGATAGTTGACACTAAGGAAACAAAAACATCCAGTGGTGCTATTTGGCAGCTAGTCACCGTGAAATGTAGCCTGCAGATTATCGACGCAGATACAGGAGAATCGGTTGTAGTGACCAGTCTAGGCAGCGGTACAGACCCAGGCGACAAAGCGGTGGCAAAGGCTCAGACTATGGCTATAAAGTACGCCTGGCTGACGGCTCTGAACATCGAAACGGGCAATGACCCGGAGGCGGACCCGAGGACGGATAACACAGAGTTTACCGGACAGGCGCAGCAGGGACAACCCGGACAGCGCACAGCCCAGCAGATACTTGTAGACCAGAAACTTACCCAATTGGCTCAGCTTTGGAAACAGGCCGGTTGGGATACCAGCGGAATAGCTAACTATTTCACGCAGCGTTTTAATAAGCCGTTTGAGCAAGTAACAGCACCTGAGATAGACGCGTTTATTGCAGAGGCCCAGGACTACATCCAGAAACAAACAGTAACCTACTAGGGGGTTTTAGAGTGCTAAACAAAGTTATTTTAATTGGTCGATTAACTAGAGACCCAGAAATGAGATATACACAGTCAGGTACTGCAGTTGGTAAGTTTTGTATCGCGGTAGACAGGGATTTTAAAACCCAGTCAGGAGAAAAAGAAACCGACTTCGTGGACATCGTTACATGGCAGAAACTAGCCGAGACTTGCAATACAAACTTACAAAAAGGCAGACTGGTAGCAGTAGATGGCAGGCTGCAGATTAGGTCATACGAGGACAATCAAGGGCAAAAACGGAAGGCCACTGAGGTAATTGCTAACAGTGTAAATTTCCTGGATTGGCCGAAGGATGGACAGGGCAGCGGTGGTGGTAACGGTGGTGGTAACGGTGGTGGTAACGCTGGTGGTAACAGACCGCCAAATAATCCACCACCTAACAACCCGCCACCCAGCAACGGGTACAGTGCTCCTAACGGAGGCTATGGAGGGCCGCCTGGTGGATATAATCAACCGCCTAATAACGGGTATAATCAACCGCCTGCTAACGGATATGGTGGTCCACCTAATAACGGCTATAATCAGTATCCTGGCGGACAACCTAACAACGGTTACAATGCCCCGCCTGCCGGTGGCGGGCAGAATCAGGGTGGTTATAATGCCCCGACTACTGGAAACGGTAATTCAAACTGGGATGATGGAGATATCCCGTTCTAGGATAATCAAGCCTAATTAATAGAGGAGCTCCAATACACCTGATAATGTCGGGCTCCTCCAGAAAGAAAGGGGTTGATTAAATGCCAGCCTTTATTGATATTACAGGGCAGAAATACGGAAGATTGACAGCTATTAAAATAGTATCCACTGGAAGTAGAAAGAAAAAAGGCAAATGGCTTTTTAGATGTGACTGTGGAAATGAAATTGTCTGTGCCGCTTGCGGGGTTAAAAGTGGAAATACAAAAAGTTGTGGATGCTTGAAGCGTGAAAAGTCCCACAAAACCGGAGTAAGAACTATTAAATTAATACATCAAAATCAAATAACTCATAACATGACAGGTAAACGTATATACCGAATCTATAAAAATATGAAAACTAGATGCTACAACCCCAAAACAAAGTGTTATCCACATTACGGGGGCAAAGGAATTAAAATTTGTAATGAATGGCTTAATGATCCATGCACTTTTATTAATTGGGCACTTAGTCATGGATATAATGATTCTTTAACAATTGACCGTATTGACTCTGACGGTGATTATTGTCCAGAGAATTGCCGCTTTATAACACAGGCAATGCAAACACAAAATACCTCTCGCAATCGCTTCATTGAGCTAAACGGGGTAAAGAAAACAGTATCTCAGTGGGCAAGGGAATATGGCATTTCCCCCGATCCGATTTATGAATTAATTGGTAAGGGTATTAGTCCAGTTGATGCAATGTTAAAAAAAATACCCCAGGAGAAAAACATTGTTACAACTTAGAGCGTATCAAGAAACATTGATTGAAGGTTCCCGCATTGAATTTAAAAACAATAGAAAGCGTGTCTGCTTAGTGAGTCCATGCGGGAGTGGAAAAACAATAGTTATGGTTTATATGGCAATGCAGGCAATGTTACGAGGCAACAGCGTGCTCTTTGTGGTGCATCGGCAGGAATTAATTGAACAATCTTCAGAAGCATTCAATGACTTTTCTGTGTCACATGGTATTATCGCTGCTGGTTATTCAATGAATGTTTCCGAAAAAATACAGATTGCAAGCATACAAACAGTTATTCGTAGATTAAATAAGATAAATGTGCCTAACATTATTATCCTTGATGAGTGCCAGCACAGCCCGGCTGGAACCTGGAGAAAATTATTGGATTACTTTCCAAACGCTTTTGTTATTGGGTTGACAGCAACCCCCTGGAGGATGGGTGGTCATGGACTTGGCGATATTTTTGAATCACTTATTATTGGTCCCAGCGTTAAAGAATTGATTGCGATGGGCAATTTAGCACCTTATCGCTACTACGCTCCTCCTATTGCTGCTGACCTTAATGGTATAAAAGTTAAGTATGGAGAATTCGATAAAGCCGAAACTTCTTTAAGAATGGATAAGCCTGAAATTATAGGTGATTTGATAGGTAACTATAAAAAACTGGCTCCAAATGCCAGGGCTGTATGCTATTGTGCTAGTCGCGCTCATAGCAAACACACAGCTGAAATGTTTAGGCAATATAATATTAGTGCTATTCATATTGATGGAGAAACACCAGCAATTATTCGCAAAGCCGCTATTGATGACTTTAGAAACGGCAATATCAAAATATTATGTAATGTTGATTTGGTTAGTGAGGGGCTAAATATTCCCGCTATGGACGCAGTTATTTTAGCTAGGCCGACTCAAAGTTTAACATTATACATTCAACAAGCAATGCGGTGCTTACGAGCAGACAGCGAGAACCCCACGAAAACCGCTGTGATAATTGACCATGTGGGCAACTGCTACCGACATGGACTGCCCGACGAGGATCGGGAATGGACGCTGGAAAGTAAGCCGAAAAAGCAGCAGGACAGGTTGGTTAGTCTGAGGACCTGCCCGAAGTGTTACGGGGCACATAGACCCTGCCCGAAATGTCCTTTGTGCGGCTATGTGTATGTAGCAGAGCGCGAAGGGCCAACGCAGAGGAAGGGCAGTCTGGTGGAGATTGACGAACTGGAACGGATACGCAGGAAACAGGAAGTGGGCAGGGCTAGGAGCAGAAAAGACTTGGAGAAGATAGCGATTGACCGGGGGTATAAATTAAACTGGATTAATCGCATGGTTGACGTAAAACGAATTAGGGACTAGGACTGTAAGGAGGAGGGGGCGGGGTGAACGGATATCGCCGATACAAAGTGGAACTAACAAGTCACGCTTACAATCGTTACCGTGTGCGGGGCGGGTATAGAAACCACAAGAAACTGCATAACAAGGCGGTAAGTCTGGTTAACGACACAATCAGATCCGCTGAGGGGATAAAATTCAGCAGGAATGGTACTGCCCTGTTAAACTTGGGCGGAGGATTCCTTGCAGCTTTGCGGATAGAACGCGGAATGCTGTCGATTCGAACGATTATTATGCGGGGCGGAAAATTTAGAGGGGAGGGCTAACAGTGAAAAACAGAAAATCACGAGTCCAGCGCATGGAAGTAGAACTCAGGCAAGCCAGGCGCGAAATTAAACGCCTGAACGAGATTGCCGAATTTCATGCTGATACTCTGGTAATACTTGGAGACACCTTGACGAGTCAGGGTAATCTATTATCTATACTCAGCCACACAGTCAAAACCGACATTGCTCGTGTTTCTAACAGCGTACGAGTGACAAACATTTGGCAGAAAGCTTTACAGTGCAGGATATATAAACTGGAGCAGGGTGGATTTTGGAAGTGGCTGTTTGGACGGAAGTATAGGAGGAAGATTAAGACTGCCGGTGAGGTGGTTAAGGATGCCTAGACCTAAGGTAAATGCCACGGACTTGGTAATACAGGCCATCCATGAGGCTGGGACCACAGACCCCAGCGTAATCAGCCTCCAGATTGAGGATATCGTAAGTCGTAAAATAGCCAACAGATTAGCAAAAGGCAGGGTAACGTTTTGTTTGTATCAGGAGATTGGTCGTTACGGTATCAAAAAATACTCAGACGTGGTCAGGTTGGTGGAGAAGGTTAGGAGGGCTATATAATGCCATATATCGGAAAAATCCTAGCCGACATTGAACGCGAGAAACTTAAGCTGTCTGAAATGCCTCTTGGTAGTGCCGGGATACTGCAACAGAGCGAGGTTGTGGACAAGCTGATTAACGAATATTACCGGGCTTTGGCTCAGGGAGGTGCGGCATGAAACAGGGCAAAAACCCCACCCGGAGGCAACAACTCATACTGCTTAGGTGCAGGTTAAAACCGGATGACTGGTTAGTGACAAAATTCTTGATTGATGAAATGCACGTAGTTAATCGGGAGTCTGATAAAGCCAAGGTGATTAGATATTAGCCAGGAAGAACATGACGAACTGCTAGCAGAATACCGCAGACGTAGCACAGAGAAAACAGCAAAATGTTATCGCTGTGGTCAGTCATGCGCGGCTTGGTTTTGTAAGCAGCAGTACAGGTATGCACCAATACCAAACCATCCAACCAGGATAGAAAACGCAAGGACACTATACTTTTGCCCGCAGTGCTGGGGTAAGGACAGTTATCCGATACTACCGGCACTGCCCGAGTCAAGGAGGCTAACTGAGATGGAAAGACAGGCAGTAATTAAACTACAGAACGAAATGGATCAGCACAGCGCAAACCCATACGTGCAGGCAGTTGGAACTATGCTGCAACAGTGCAATATGGAAGTCAGCGCTGAGGCATTGGAAGATATTTTGTCAGGAAAGAAAACGCTGTTAGGTAGTCTGGAGGCAATGCGCAAGGTAGCGGAGGGTAAGAAGGTCGGCAATTGTGCCGTCCTGACAGATGCTGAGGGGTTTGACATTGTACGCAGGTATTTCGGGATTGTCGGAGAGGATTTACCGACCATTACGGTACCGGTACCAGTCCAGACTATGCCAGTGCATCCGGTACCAGCTCAGAAACCCAGCACTGATTTTAACGTTAGCCTGGATGACCTGCTCGAAGACCTATGAACATAGAGGAGTGCTTCAGGCACATACCAAACCGGTTAACTCCGGACATGAAAATTTTCGCTCACGATGTAGTTTTTAAACATTATATTTTTTACAGCAGGGAGGGTAAGCAGCAGCATTGTTATTGTACCCACTGTAGGAGTTATTTTACGGAAACCAGACTCAGGCACAAACAGCCGATTACCTGTCCACACTGTGGAGTTATCTGCACTGCCAGATCGAATGGCATGGGTAGAAAACACCTGATAGACGAAGCCTACTTTGTGTACTATCTTAAATCATCCGTAGACCCACAGTGCATCACGGCGGTAGGCACCTATGCTGTCAGGGATTACTCCAGAGATGTTCGCACGGTAGAAACTAAGTTTATTGACCAGGATATGTTTGTTTTTGCGCCTGGGATTGGTGGCGTAGCGTTCCATCGTTACGCGTATTATTCCAAGGCGCGGACCATGGAGGGCAGCAAGTTAATCATGGCTGGTGCTGTGAAGTGCCAGTGGTTCCGAGACCATAACGCTAATATACACTGCACGCATAGCAGGGACAGTATAGCCCAAGCGGTTAAGGACACGCCATACCAGTACAGTACGTGGGAAAAATACAGCCACTTTGATATGGTGGAGTTCTTTGATTTAGCAAGCAAATACGCGTGTATCGAATATTTGACAAAGCTTGGGTTTAAGCATCTAGTACAGGATAAGCTGGAAGGTGAACGCACGTATAGCGCGGTTAACTGGAGAGGAAAAACACCCTTGGCAGTGCTGGGGCTCACGAAGCAGGAGCTTAATGATATCAGAAAAAATGATATCGACATGATGTTTATTGACCTAAAAATACTAAAGTTAGGACGGAAAGACGGTTCAAACCTTACCCCTGCCGAAGCTGTGGATATAGCTGGACACTGGGGTTATATGTTGGACGTTTGGCAGAAGCTAAAACGTCATGGCAACCTTAGGAAAATGCACAGCTATTTTGCCAAGCAGCTAACTAAGGGCAAGATAAAGAAGTACTTGGATTGCTTGCATCTTTGGAGAGATTACTTGAACGATTGTGTAGAGCTTGGAATGGATTTATCCAGGGAAACTATAGTTTTTCCCCGCAACCTGCACAGAGCGCACCAGAACACAATAAAACTGGTTAAGCATAAAACAGACGAAATTCTAGACCGTAAGATTGGAGTCAGGTCTGAAAATTTAAGCGGTATGTATTTTGAGCATAACGGTTTATTAATCAGACCTGCCGCATCAACAGGGGAGATAATCGCAGAGGGTGTGTATTTAAAACATTGCATAGGTGGTTATTGTGGTGGTTACGCGCGCGGTGATTATGATTTATTTTTTATCCGTAAAGTAGAGGAACCGGAAGATCCGTTTTACAGCATAGAGGTAAGGCGCGGCGAGTTAATGCAGTGCTATGGATATAATCACGCAACGGCAACACCTGAGGTAGCAGAGTTTTTAGAAGTTTTTATGGATGTTAAGTATGGAAAACAGAGCAGGAAGGAGGCGGCAATTTGAGCAAGAAAAAACCAGTGGACACGGCAGAATCAACGGAAAATATCCCAGGGAATATGCCAGAACTGCCGACAGACACACAGACCGAGGGCATCAATACGCTGTCTATAGCCCGCACCCCAGAACATGTAGCGGCAGAAATTTGCGCCATCAAATCACAGACACAGGCAATAGTTTTACATGCCAGCGTAGAGATAGGGCGCAGGTTAGTAGAGGCTAAAAATATGCTAGACCATGGATTGTGGGGTAATTGGCTCAGTGTTTATGTTGATTATTCCCAGCGTACAGCAACAAACCTTATGAAGCTGTATGAGGAATATAAAGATAAATTAAATCAGCAATCGCTTGCCAATTTGACGTATACAAGAGCTGTCTTATTGCTGGGTATTGCTCCGGAGGAGCGCGAGCAGTTTGCCGAGCAGAACGATGTTGAAAATATGTCAACTAGGGAGTTGCAGCAGGCCATCAAGGAACGCGACGAACTGGAACGTAAATTAGCCATAGCTCAGGATAATTTAACCGAGAAGGCCGAAGAATCCAGAAAAAATCTGGAAGCCAAGCAGCAACTAGAATCTGATGCAAGAATCACGGATCGAGCATTTAAGGAATCTCAATCTACCGTGAAGATGTTACAGAATGAACTAACCGAGAAGCGCAAAACGGCTAAGGCAGATGTCGAGGCAGTGCAGGAGGTTTTAGCTGAGACGAAACGTCAGCTTGCCGAGGCGCAGAGTTCCGGAAACGAAACACTGGTGGAAACCCTGCAAATGACCCTAGGTATAGCTGAAAAAAATTTAAAGCAGTCCCTGGATAAAATCACAGAGTTAGAAAAACAACTTTTGGAAAAACCCATCGAGACCACGGCAGCGGAGATTATCGAAAAGGTACCCGCCGAGGTAGAGCAAGAACTGTCAGACCTAAAACGGCAGGTGCAGGAACTGCAGCAGCAACCAGTCCAGCAGATTACCGAGAGCGAGGCAGTGCTGAAATTCAGGATGTATTTTGAGCAGCTAAACAAAGGTTTTGCGGATATCCTAACAGTGCTTGGAGAGATAGAGCAGACAGATACAGAGCGTCACGGAAAGCTCAAAAACGCCTTAGGTAAGTTTTTGGGCAGGATGACGGACGGGCTGAATGGGGAGGGATAGAGCCATGAAAGATTGTCGCTTTGACTGTCAGGAATGCAAAGCCGACTGCCCGTGTCGTGGATGCGGGGAGTTATGTGAGGAAAAATGTGACCAGGGAGGCGAGCAAAATTAGAGAGCAAGAAATCCAGAACGCTATCAGAGAGCACGTCAGCAAAACCGGTCTAGGAGTATTATTCCGCGCCAACGTCGGCGAGGCTTGGACGGGTGACGTTAAAGACATCTGTTACAACACGGCGGCGAATGTTCTTACCATTAAAAACCCGCGCAGACTCAGGACAGGGCTTCCGAAGGGTTTCAGTGACCTGTTTGGAGTAGGTCAGGACGGCAAATCAGTCTTTGTCGAAGTTAAATCAGTCAAAGGCAAACCCACCCCAGAACAGATTAATTTCCTGCAGCGGATGCAGAGTCAAGGAGCGCACGCAGGGACGGCCCGAAGTATTGCTGATGCTGAACTTATTTTTAACGGGTTCGGGAGGATAACTTGATGAGTAAACCAATACCCGTAGATTGGGTAGAAGAACTTAATCGCAAAGCAAGGATTTTGAGTAAACATATAGCTATTGCAGATGCAGCCCGTGATTTACTATCAGCCATTTACGGCATGGGGCCACCTGGGGAGATACAGACGTATAGTTGTTACGATGAAATTGAAGACCTGGAACTAGCACTAACAGCACTACACGACGGAGATTAAAACCGGGAGGGGAAGGATAATTGCACATATTTTACCTTGGAAATACTCTTGACGTACTAAAGCAACTCCCCGAAAAATCAGTACAATGTTGCCCGACTTCTCCGCCATACTTTGGACTTCGGGATTACGGGTTACCCTCTACAGATTGGCCGGAGATTGAATATACTCCGATGGCAGGATTATCGTCCGTGGTAGTGCCTGCCTGGAGTGGATGCTTAGGACTTGAACCAACACCTGAGTTATATATTGCTCATATAGTTCTGATTTACCGCGAGGTGTGGCGAGTTTTACGGGATGATGGGACATGCTTTTTGAATGTCGGGGATAGTTATTGTTCGCCTAATGGCAGAAGTCATGGCAATACTTATACAAATAAAGGGCCAAATTCACAGTTAAAGCACATGGCAAATGCTCAGGATATAGGGATTATTAGAAAATGGCCGGCATTAAAACCCAAAGACTTACTAGGCATACCTTGGCGTTTAGCGTTCGCACTACAGGCAGACGGTTGGTATTTGCGTTCAGACATAATTTGGGAAAAGCCTAACGCAATGCCCGAATCGGTAACCGATAGACCAACAAAATCACATGAGTACCTTTTTTTTTGTTGGCTAAGTCGAAAAAGTATTACTACGATGCGGACGCAATACGACAACCCTACGCAGAAAAGACAAAGACTGCTTGGGGGTGTCAATTTAAGGGGCATGGTGATGGAACTGGTCTTATAGCAGCTGAAAATTTATCAAATAACATAAAAGAACACAGGCCGCACCCAAAAGGAGCTAATAAGCGCACAGTCTGGCACATACCAACAAAACCATTTAAGGGCGCACATTACGCAGTATTTCCTCCCGGCTTAATAGAACCTTGTATTTTGGCGGGGAGTCGCGCAGGAGATACCGTCCTTGACCCGTTTGGCGGTAGCGGAACAGTAGCAATGGTCGCCAACCAATTAAATATGGATAGCATCTACATTGATATGTCACCAAACTATCTAGGGGATGCACTTAGACGAGGTAATTATAATCCTGCTGAATACGACATTTTATAAACCAAGAAAGGGGAGGGCAACTTGATACTTAGTTTTCTAACCTCCCTGTATCAATATTTAGACGAAAAATTTAACTTGTATCTTTGGACATTGCCAGGCCGCAAAACCAGCCCATTCCAGGCTAACGACCTGGTAACGATGTCCAAGTTAGCTAGTCAATTAGACGGCGACATATATTTTGGGCTTGGGGCTACTACCAGGCAACTAACCGACTACGAACGTCCCAAAAATGAGGAAATACAGGCCATACCTGGCTTGTGGGTTGACATAGACATACAAAACCCACAAGCGCATAAATCCAGCGATTTACCCGCTGATATAGCAGAGGCTATGGCTATTTTGCCGGACAATTTACAACCGTCTCTGGTGGTCTGGAGCGGTTACGGGATACATGCCTACTGGCTGTTTCGTGAGCCGTGGGAATTCGACAGTCAGGAAGAACGCAACGAGGCAACCGAGCTACTCAGATCACTGCAAGCGACGGTTAAACACAACGCGTCCCTGAGGGGATGGAAAGTAGATACCACTGCAGACTTGGCCAGGGTGCTAAGACTTCCAGGAACACAGAACCACAAACTACAAACACCAGTTCTTTGTAAAATTATAGAGCAAACTGACATTCGCTACAATCCAGGGGACATCGAATCGCTACTGCCTGCAGTGCCGGAAACTATCCGAACGAATACCGACAGAAAAACCAGTTTCGAGCGCAGGCCTACTGATGGACAAGCTGATCTGATGCTTAGAAACTGCCGGTTTATGCAGCACTGTCAGCTGAATACATCAAAGCTGAGTTATTCAGAGAAACTGGCTGCAGCTACAAACATAGTCAGAGCCAGTGACGGAGTAGAGGCGGCACACGCTCTGTTTTCGCTGGATAAAGACCGGTATAACTATAAATTCACAGACGCAAAAATCAACGAAGCCCTTGAAAAAATGAACCCGCAGACTTGCGAGTATATACGCGGTGTGATTGGATTTCAAGGCTGCCCTCAGAACGGCTGTGCAGTGCAGGCGCCTTGTGGATGGTCACTGTCCAGAGTAGCACAGGCCAGGGCCACTGTAAGGGCTATTCCTGCACCTACCCAAGATACGGTAATGGTTCCCGAGGTGCTTGGAGCATTGGCAGTTTTGAAGAAGGAAGACGCTCAGGAATATGCACGTTTTAGGGGTATGTGCAAGGGCAAGGTTAATTTAAACGATTTAGAAAGGGCAGTTAATCAGCACAAAAAACAGGCCAAAACAGACCACCTGCACATAGTTCAGGACGGGGAAAAACCCGGCAAGCGGATGCTCAAAGACACTGTTTCAGACTGCCCGATTGACCTGTTTTTACCTCCAAATTTTAAATTCGAACGCAGCGGAATTTTATTTACCAAGGAAAACAGTAACGGTGACACGATGGTTTGTAAAGCAGCAGGTTGCCCGGTAGTAATAACCGAACGGGTATTTAACGTAGACACCGAAAAAGAAAAACTTGAAATATGCTTCAAATATCTTAAAGGTTGGCGTCGTATTATACTTCCAAGGTCAACAATTTTCGATGGGCGCAGGGTGATGCAACTAGCTGATTTTGGAGTACCCATATCGTCTGAAACATCAAAATGGATGGTCAAATGGTTTGACGCTTTATCTGACTACAACCAGGATCGCATACCTGTGACATATGCAGTTTCAAAGTTAGGTTGGCGTGGGGAACGAGAGTTTGTCCTACCCAACTTAGATAATAAATATAGGGTTGATATGGATGATGATGGCAGTCAAAACACCGTTTCCGGGTTTACCACTACAGGCAATTTTCAGGAATGGATTACTAAAATGCAATACCTGAGACAATCACCAAAGGCCCGCTTTATCTTGTCAGCTAGTTTTGCAGCTCCACTGCTCCGGATATTAGGGCAACGTAATTTCATAATTCACAACTGGGGAACCAGTCAGGACGGTAAAACATCTACTTTATGGGCAGCGATGTCGGCTTGGGGGAACCCAGACAAAATAATTAGCACATTTGATGTTACATCAACCAATATAGAGCGCAAAGCAGCCCTGTTTTCAGACCTACCGCTTGCCATTAATGAGCGAGAGGTGCTCAGTCAGAACAAGCGCAACGACATATCACCGCTCCTATACATGATGGGTGAAGGGCGCGGCAGAGGTCGGGGAGATAAAAAAGGCTTACAAGTAACCCAGACCTGGAGAACAATTACCCTGACTACTGGAGAGGGAACACTGTCAACATCGGGATCCTTCGATGGGGTAATGACCAGAGTGCTGGAAATCTCAGACGGGCCATTAGCACATGACCGAGAGTTTGCCAGACAACTATATTATTTTCTTCCAAGATGTCACGGACACGCAGGACCTGGATTCCTTACACAGCTACTACAAGCAGACTATGGCATTATATTTAGTACATATAAGGATTTCCAGGTCCTATTTAAGTCACTTTTCCCAGACAGGATTGACAGTCATATAGACGCCGTGGCATGTGTCGCCACTGCTGATTACTTATCCTCAGCATGGATATTTGGAGAGTCATGGGAAATGGCAAGGGTAGGGGCCACAGCAACAGGCCAGCACGTTTTAGGGTGTCTGGTGGCACGTTCTGAGGCCAGCGAGTCGGGCAGGGCATGGAATGCCTTTATTGACTGGATAGCAGAAAACAGAAGCCGCCTATCGGAGCACAGTTCACCTTGCATTGGATATATAGACAAGCCTTCTCCTCAGGACACAGGAGGAACTTACATTATCCGCAGCGTCATAGACCAGTTTTTGTCAGAGAGATTTTCAAGCAGCAGGAAAATAATAAGGGAGTGGGCATTGGACGGAAAAATAGTTTCCTACCAGGAAGGTAAAAATACCCGCTGTGATTTTCGCGGAAGGACGCTCAGCGGAGGGATAAGGCCGAGAGTAATTAAAATAAAAGATTCTGGGACAGGACTGGGACAGACTGGGCAGGGACTGGGACAGGCTTAAAGCCACAGGGTGTAAGGGTTTATATATATATTGTCCCAGTGCCCAGTAATTATATATATGTTTTATAAAGAATTTACCCCTACCATTTAAGGGGTATAGGGTAATGGGGGGGGTAAAAAAGATGTCATACCATTCGCAATTTACTGGGCAGTTATCTGACAATTTACCAAAGCATGATTCTGTAAGGCTTGAATGGTTTTAGGATTGTCCCAGACCTACTGGGCAGAATGAAGGAGGCTAGTTTATCGTGGCTTCTAGTCAGTCAGAAACACTCTCAGAACTAATAGAAAAACGTGGCGGGGTAGTGGTCCTTTACTCACAACTGCTCCAAGATACAATCTACTTTGTCAGAGACCAACAAGCAGCCTCACGAGTGTCAGGTGGTATCTGGTTTACTCTCAGGGAACTGCACGTATTATTTGCAGACGGCGAACTAACAAACCCTGAATCAGTCATGAGAATCAGCGTTATTAAAAAACAGTTTCCGGGCTTAGAGTTCGTAGACGCTCCAACTCAGGACGTGTTAAAACCGACAGACCCGAGGCCGGATCTGACTGAGGACCATGTCCAGTGGAATCGGTTTCTACGGATAGCATGGGAACAGAATTCAGCCATTGCAAAAATCCTGTACGGGTTTCGGGAGAACGGCCTGAGGTTAACCAGGGGTAACGCTGGATGGGTGCTTAGACCTGAGGTTTCAGAGCGGTGTTTTGAATCGCTGGAATGTTACGAGACGTTGAAGAGTAAGTGGCTGGTGCCGTATGGGCAGCAGATAACTAACTGGTTAGCTAGACTAGGATAGGAGGAAAACTATTGGACGCTAATTTACTAACCGTCAAAGACTGGAAAGGTAAATTTCAAATCAACGAGGCCTATAGACCTATAGCCAAGGCATTATGCAAAAAATTCCCTGAACTAAAACACATACCAGTAGACAGTATTATTTTTCTTGATGATACAGAGTCTAAGGGTAAAACAGCTAACAAAGTCAAGAACGCTCAAATAGGCAAAATCAGCGATAAGTGGCATGAAATCATATATCAGTTAACGGGCAGACGGTTTATGTATTTCATGGAGTTTTTTAAGCGTAATACGGGCCACATGTCTAGTGAGCAGATAATCCTATTAGTATATCACGAGTTAAGACACATCGGTCCAGATGGTGATCTGGTTCATCACGACATTGAGGAATGGGCCAACATATACACCAGACTGGGCGTTGATTGGTCAGCAACAAAACGTCAACTGCCAGACCTGCTAGCCGCAGATGTTGACTGGGATAGCATCAAACTTACTAACCTGTTTACGTTCCCGAAGGGAGGCAATCACAATAGCTAAACAAGCCAGAACACTAACAGACGATGAAATAAATTATCTTAAAAACAATTTAACTAACTGTAAAATAGAATCTATTGGAACGCAGATTAATCTTAGCCGCAGCACTATTTGTAAAGTGGCTAAGGCAATGAATCTAACGATACCTAAGGGCAAGCACAGAGGCACTGCTCCGGTATTCACGGGCAAGAGTTCTTACACAGATAAGTGCTATGATCTTAAACTGCCGAGGCAGAAGCTAACAGACGGACTTACTCCAAGGCAGGAGAAACAACTGGAAGAGTTATTCGCTAAGCTGCTGATAAAAGTCAGTGTTGAGTTTAACCGTATCGAGATAGATAGGCTAGACGATTATTGGGCCAGTATGTAATATATAAAGGGTGGTGGCTTGTGTGCATAGTAAGCTACTTAAATCTACATCAGAAGAGTTTTGGGCTATATGGGGACGTACAAGCCCACCAGATAACAACCAGAAGGATTATAATTGTCCTCTTCCTGCTCCTCCTACTAAACGCGGAGGAAGTAAGTCAGCAGGACGTAAGAAGCCTAAGAAGAAGCCACAGCAAGCAGATTTCATTATCTGACCGTTTACAAACTATTGACATATGTGATATACTAGCGACGTAGTCGTATACCTAACGGAACGACTACACTCATAGATTATTCAGCGCCTGAGCAGGGCGCTTTTCTTATGCCTATTACCAGGGAGAAGGTGGTGACTTTGGCCAGGCATCCAGAAGTATACCGTAACAAACAGTGGCCTAAGTCCAGGGCGTTTGTCATATCACGGGCTAACGGTCTATGCGAACATTGCAGGACCAAGGGCATCTTTAAGGCGGGCCGAGAGGTTGACCATATTGTGGAGCTTACTGACAGCAACAAACACGACTGGAACGTAGCTTATAATCCTGAGAACCTTCAGTATCTTTGCAGCGATTGACACAACCATAAATCCGGTAGGTCTACTGGATTACAGGACTTCTTAACTCCACCATAAACGATTATATTTTACGTGAGAATAGGGTCTGCAGCCCGATAAGAGACGGTTTTCTCCACCGTCTCTTTCTTATGTTTTAAAAAAGGAGAAATAAAACACTGGGAGAGGTGTTATATGATAGAGATATGGAAAGATGTCAAAGGATACGAGGGGTTATATCAAGTTAGTAATATGAGTAGGATTAGAAATCAAAAAGGACACATATTATCACCAGCGGATAACGGTAATGGATACCTTCGCTTTAGTTTGTCTAGTGGTAATAGAGCGTATAAAACCAACTATTTGCACCGTCTTGTTGCGGTAGCGTTTATTCCCAATCCTAATAATTTACCTGAAGTAAACCATAAAGACGAGGATAAAAGTAATAACTGGATAGATAATCTTGAATGGTGTAACGTATCTTATAATCGTTCGTATGGAACGAGAAAAGAAAGATGTGGCATCGTTAAAAGAAAAATAGTGCGTGGTAGAAATATATTAGACGGAAGCGTTGTTGTGTTAGATAAAGTTGCTGACGCAGAAAAGTTTGGATTTAGCAAATCATCTGTGTCTAAGTGTTTATGTGGTCGGGCTAAGGCTACTGGCGGTTATGTATGGGAGTATGCACAGTAACCACAAGTCTGGCAGGTCAACAGGTTTACAGGAATTTCTAACCCCCCCCGGTTGTTAAATAACTACTGAAAAACTACAGAC